>CAJICQ010000117.1_pt1 | contig 17014 bp, 12 predicted proteins | sample 9199721 | NCBI WGS metagenome assembly CAJICQ01 (sample SAMEA7708344, study PRJEB35096) | sediment metagenome | biome: marine neritic benthic zone biome [ENVO:01000025]; feature: sediment [ENVO:00002007]; material: shallow marine sediment [ENVO:03000034] sea grass bed [ENVO_01000059] ...
GCTGGGCTGGCAGATACCGATTCACACCGACGGCGTCCACGGCAGAGCGCGAATTCTCGATGTCGAAACCGAGGAGCTGGAGCGTCGACTGGCGGACCAGCAAGTTTGCGTGGTGGCAGGATTTCAAGGGCTCGGCCCCGATAACCGGGTCACAACATTGGGACGTGGCGGTTCCGACACCACCGCAGTGGCTCTTGCCGCCGCGCTGTCGGCGGAACGCTGCGATATCTATACCGATGTCGACGGCGTCTATACGTCGGATCCACGAATCGTGACGCGCGCGCGCAAGCTCGATAAAATCACCTATGAGGAGATGCTGGAAATGGCGTCGCTCGGCGCCAAGGTCCTGCAGACGCGATCGGTCCAGCTGGCGATGAACCATGGCGTGCCGTTGCAGGTATTGTCGTCGTTTGATGGTGACGTGGGCAGCGATCTGCCAGGAACGCTGGTCGTTGCCGAGGAAGAGATAGTGGAGCAGGAAATTGTAAGCGGCGTAACCTATAGCCGCGACGAAGCGAAAATAACCTTGTTGCACGTCCCCGACCGGCCCGGCGTGGCGGCCGCGATCTTCGGCCCGCTGTCCGATGCCAACGTCAACGTCGATATGATCGTCCAAAACGTATCGGAAGACGGCAGCGCCACCGACCTGACATTTACGGTGTCGCGCGGCGATCTCGATCGGGCCATGGAAGTGCTGGAGGCGTGCAAGGCCGAGCTGGGTTTTTCGGCCTCGGTCCCCGATGCCAACGTCGTCAAGGTATCGGTGGTCGGGGTCGGCATGCGCAGCCATGCCGGGGTCGCCAAGCGCATGTTCTCGGCATTGGCCGAGCACAACATAAATATCCTGGTGATCTCGACGTCCGAGATTAAGATCAGCGTGTTGATCGCCGAAGAATTTACCGAATTGGCGCTGCGTGCGTTGCACAGCGCCTACGGGCTCGACGCCGCTTGATCGCGCGATGATCCGATGCCCCCAACCGCCTCGGCCTGGACATGTCGGTGCTCGGGTGCGGCGGCCGGGGAGCAGATGAAATGACCGCTGAAATAGCGCCTTGGATGGGCTCGCGCCGCCTGTTGCGCCGATTGCGCGACGTGATGGCGGGGCCGGGTACGCCGCAGCAACGCCTCGACCAGATCGCCACGCTGATCGCCCGCGAACTGGTTGCCGAGGTGTGCTCGATCTATGTCCGCCGCGCCGGCGATATTCTCGAACTGTTTGCCACCGAAGGCCTGCACCAAAGCGCCGTGCACCGCACGCGGCTGATGGTTGGCGAAGGCCTGGTCGGGTTCATCGCCGCGCAGGCGATGCCGGTCGCGCTGGCCGATGCGCAGGCCCACCCCTTGTTCGCCTACCGGCCGGAAACCGGCGAAGAACTGTACCACTCGCTGATGGGCGTGCCGATCCTGCGCGGCGGCCGGGTGATCGGCGTGCTGGTGGTGCAAAACCGCACCCAGCGCAGCTACGTCGACGAAGAAGTCGAAATACTCGAGACCATCGCCATGGTGCTCGCCGAGTTGGTCGCCGGCGGCGATGTGATCAGCCCGGAAGAGGCCAGTGTGGGGCAGGAACCGGGAGCATTGCCACAGCGGCTGGAAGGGCTGTCGCTGAGCCCCGGTCTCGCCCAGGGCAGCGCGGTACTGCACCGTCAGCGCGTTACCATCGATCACATGCTGTCGGATGATCCGGCCCATGAAACTGAACGGGTGCGCGGCGCCGTCGAGGCGGTGCACGGCCAACTCGACGCGATCCTGGAGCGGCCGGAAATGTCGGACGCCGGCGAGCACCGGGATGTGCTGGAAGCCTATCGCATGTTCGCCCAGGATAGCGGCTGGCTGCGCCGCATCGAGGAAGCCATTCGAACCGGGTTATCGGCAGAGGCGGCGGTCCAGCGGGTGCAGGACGACACCCGGGCGCGCATGGCCCAGGTGAGCGACACCTATCTGCGCGAGCGCTTGCTGGACTTCGAGGATTTGACCACTCGCTTGCTACGCATTCTGACCGGCGATGATTTCGATGCCGAAATGGTGCTGCCCGAGGACACTGTCCTGGTCGCGCGGTCTCTGGGGCCGGCAGAACTTTTGAATTACGACCAATCGAGGTTGCGCGCGATCATTCTGGAAGAGGGTTCAGCGAATGCGCACGCCACCATTGTTGCGCGTGCGCTCGAAGTCCCCCTGGTTGGCCGTGTGGAAGGATTGCTTTCGCGGGTCGAGACCGGCGATGCGGTTTTGGTGGACGCCGAGAACGGGGTGGTTTACTTGCGCCCCGGCGACGAAGTTCGCGGCAATTTCGAGGCCGCGCTGGCGGCTCGCAGCGAGCGGTTGCGGTCCTATCGGGATTTACGCGACCGGCCTTCGGAAACCAAGGACCGCGTTCCCATTTCGCTGCAGCTCAATGCCGGTCTGCTCGCCGAGATGAACCACCTGTACGACACCGGTGCGGCAGGGGTCGGTCTGTTCCGCACCGAGATCCCGTTCATGGTCCGCGCGACCTATCCCGATGTCGCTGCGCAGGCGGAGTTCTACCAGCGGGTAATTCAGGAGGCCGATGACCGTCCGGTCACCTTTCGGACACTCGATATCGGCGGTGACAAAGTATTGCCCTATGTTCGCGCCGGCGAGGAGGATAACCCGGCGATGGGCTGGCGGGCGACGCGGATTGCGCTCGACCGGCCGGCTATGCTGCGCCAACAACTCCGCGCGCTATTGCTGGCCAGCGGCGGCCGCGCTCTGTCAGTGATGTTTCCAATGATCGCCCAGGTGGCGGAATTCGATGCCGCCCGGCGGCTGCTCGACATGGAGGTCAACCAGCTACGCGAAAGCGGAACGCCGGTGTCCGAAGACATTCGCGTCGGTGTCATGCTGGAAGTGCCGGCGCTGGCGATGCAACTGGCGGCGTTGCTGCCGCGGGTCGATTTTGTCTCCATCGGGAGTAACGATCTGGTGCAGTTTCTATTTGCCTCCGACCGCGGCAATCCCAGGCTCGAAGGGCGCTATGATCACCTGTCCCCGGCAATTCTGACATTTATCGGGCAAATCAGCGACCGGTGCCGCGCCGCCGATGTCCCGGTGACCGTGTGCGGCGAGATGGCCGGCGATCCGCTCGCCGCGATGGCGCTGATCGGGATCGGTATTCGCGAACTGTCAATGTCGCCGGCCAATGTGGGTCCGGTCAAAGCCATGGTGCTGAGTTTGGAAACAACTACCATGAGTAGTTATTTAAGTACTTTATTAGCGTCGCCCGCGTCGAGCATACGACCGCACCTCAAAGCCTTCGCCCGCGACCACGGCATAACGGTTTAGTGTGTTGTCGGCGTTTGATTCGGTTTGCTAGGAATCGGCGTCCACCACTGGCGAATATGGTTTATTTTCTTTTACTTAACCCTTTTTTGGTTAGATAGTCGGGTTACGAATTTGGAAATTCTTTATTGCCACAGATAGCTGCGGTCCGATAGGAAACGGCCGTCAGGTGTCGGGATTAAAAATGGTGGAACCAAAGCCACAATCATTCCGCGTAATCGAAGGCAGCGACCCGGCGGAAGACCAAAGCGAGCCGCCGACTGAACATGTCGGCGCATTTCTGCGTGAAGCGCGTGCCACGACGGGCCGCAGTCTCGCCGATGTTGCGTCGACGCTGCGGATCCGCGCCAAGTTTCTGCAAGCCATCGAAAACGGCCGTTACGAGGATCTACCCGGTCCGGCGTACACGGTCGGATTCATCCGCTCTTACGCCGACTATCTCGGCCTCGATACCGCGGCCCTGCTGGCGCAGTTCAAGGCTGAATCGAGCAATGCCGAAGCTCAGCCCGAGCTCGAATTTCCGGTGCCGTCGACGGTTGGCTGGTTCCCCACCGGCAAAGTCGTCGCCAGTTGCGCTATTTTGGCGGCGGCGGTGTTCGGCGGCTGGTTTTACTTGCAGACCAAGGACGCGGTGGACGTGGCCGCGGTGCCGCCGGTGCCCGGCTCTGAACCGGCTATTGCTGCCACAGCGACCGATGACCAACCGGCGGAAACGCCCATCGCGGTTGCGGTCGCCGCCGCGGCTGAACCGGCCGAATCTTCAGCACCGATCGAAGATGTAGCTGAACCTACCGCGGATGCCGCGACCGACAGCCAACAGGCGTCGGCGGAGCCGGCCCTATCGGAAACGCCACAGGCGGCCGAACCGGTGCCGGCGCCAAACGAAGAGATCACGGCAGACGACGGCGAGCAGCCCTCTGAACCACCGGCTGCCGAGCCCGCTTCGGAACCGCAGCAAACCGCCGTGAGCGAATCCGAACCCGAGCCGCCGGCGCCGAGCGAGACGCCTGAAATCGCCGCGTCTTCCGCGATGCCAGCGCCGGCCAAGGAAAAAGAGCCGTCCGAAATCATCGAACAGGCTGAAGTAACGCCACCGGCCGAGGTCACCGAGCCGACGGTGGCCACGGTGGCCACGGTGGACGAGCTGACGCCGGTTTCGGGTAATTCTGTCGAAGTGCCGTCACCGTTTGCTGCGCAGGCGCGGACGGCCACGCCGCCCCCTCCGCCACCGGCACCCGCAGCGCCGGAGACGGTCGTACAGGTCTCGGCATTGCCGGCAATCCCGGCCAGCGCCGATTCGAGCAATGGCGGGCGCACCTACGGTGTGATCAACCAGGAAGCGCGCGTGGTTATCGGCGCCACGGCGGACAGTTGGGTGCAGGTCCTCGATGGCAACCAGAATGTCGTGTTGACCCGATTACTGCGCGCCGGCGACCGTTACCTGGTTCCCAACCGCAGCGATCTGGTGATGTTGACCGGTAACGCCGGCGGTTTGGTCATTTCCGTCGACGGTGAGGAGGTTCCCCAGATCGGCTCGGACGGGGCGATCCTGCATAATGTCCGCCTCGACGTCGAATTGCTGAAATCCGGCCGGGCGGTCATTCAATAACACCGACCGCTAGAGCCGGTGGCGGTGCGTCTCCGGTGGCTTGATATTTGCCAATGCCGCGCGCATGTTACGGCGTGAGTCGCCCCCTTCTTCTATTGGTTATTTCGATTAGGCCAGAACGATGAGCGTGCGCCCCTACAGGGACATACACCGCCGTAAGAGCCGGCAAATCTTTGTCGGCGACGTGGCCGTGGGTGGCGATGCGCCGATCACCGTCCAGTCGATGACCAATACCTTGACGTCGGACGCCGCGGCGACGGTGGCGCAGATCCGCGAGCTGGAAGTTGCCGGCGCCGACATCGTTCGCGTGTCGTGTCCCGATGAGGACAGCACAGCGGCGCTGAAGTACATTCTGCCCGAAGTCACCGTGCCGATCGTGGCGGATATTCATTTCCACTATCGCCGGGCCATTGAGGCCGCCGAAGCGGGGGTCGCCTGCTTGCGCCTCAATCCGGGCAATATCGGCTCGCGCGAGCGGGTACGCGAAGTGGTGCAGGCGGCACGCGACAACAATTGCTCGATGCGGATCGGCGTGAATGCCGGCAGTCTCGAGCGCGAGCTGCTCGATAAATATGGCGAGCCCTGTCCCGAGGCGCTGATCGAGAGCGCGCTCAATTCGGCCAAGCTGCTCGAAGACGAGGATTTTCGCGAGTTCAAGATCTCGGTGAAGGCGTCGGACGTCTTCCTGGCCGTCGCCGCCTATCAGGGCCTGGCGGAGGCCTGCGATTATCCGCTGCATATCGGCATCACCGAAGCCGGCGGGTTGCGCACCGGCACGGTGAAGTCGTCGATCGGGCTCGGCATGCTGCTGTGGGCCGGCATCGGCGATACCATCCGGGTTTCGCTGTCGGCCGATCCCGTCGAGGAAATAAAGGTCGGGTTCGACCTGCTCAAATCGCTCGGCCTGCGTCACCGCGGCGTCAATCTGGTGTCGTGCCCGTCGTGCGCGCGCCAGCAGTTCGACGTGATCGAAACCGTGCGGGTTCTCGAAGAGCGGCTGGCCCACATCACCACCCCGATGACGGTCTCGGTGATCGGCTGCGTGGTCAATGGCCCGGGCGAAGCGGTGTCGACGGACATCGGTTTTACCGGCGGCGGCCGCGGCACACATCAGGTCTATATCGCCGGTCAGCCGCACCATCGCCTGCAGGACGCCGACATCGTCGACCATCTGGTGCAACTGGTCGAGGAAAAGGCCGCGCAGATCGAGGCCGATCTGGCCGCTTCGCCGCACGGCCTGCCGTCGGCAGCCGAATAACCAACACATTCCGGGAATACCTGTCTTGGCTAAACTGCAGCCCGTGCGCGGAACACGTGACCTTATTGGCGAGGATGCCCGCGCGCATCTGCACATCGTCGATATCGCGCGCGCGACCGCCGCTCGGTTCGGCTACGGACCGATCGTAACACCGGTGTTCGAGTTCACCGAAGTTTTTGCGCGAACTCTGGGCGAAACGTCGGATATCGTCACCAAGGAGATGTACACCTTCGAGGATAAGGGGGGTGATAGCTTGACCCTGCGGCCGGAAGCGACCGCCGGAATAGCGCGCGCCGTGATGTCGGGCGGGATGCAAAATGACCTACCGCTGAAATGCTTTTGCGCTGGTCCCATGTTCCGTCACGAACGGCCGCAAAAGGGCCGCCAGCGGCAATTTCATCAGATCAATATCGAGTTGGTTGGCGTTGCCGAGCCGATTGGCGATATCGAGGTCATTGCGCTGGCCGCGGCAACCCTTGAGGCCCTTGGCGTGTTGCCGGCGACGACGCTCGAGCTCAACACACTCGGCGATAGCGAAAGCCGCGCCGCCTATCGCGACGCGTTTGTGGCGTATTTGGAGGGTTTTCGCGAACAATTGTCGGAAGACAGCCAACAACGCCTCGACCGTAACCCATTGCGCATTCTTGATTCTAAGGACAGCAGCGATAAGGTGATTATCGCCGACGCCCCGTCGATTGCCGACTATCTGACGCCGGCGGCCCAAGCGTTTTTCGACACGGTACGCAGCGGCCTTGAAGATCTGGGGATCGCCTACCAAATCAATCCCAGACTGGTGCGTGGCCTCGACTACTATTGTCACACCGCGTTCGAGTTCACCACCGACCAGCTCGGCGCGCAGGGAACGGTGCTCGCCGGCGGGCGCTATGACGGCCTTTTCGAGATGATGGGCGGACAGCCCACGCCCGGTGTCGGTTGGGCGGCCGGGATCGAACGCCTCTCGATGTTGACCGGGCCGGCGCCGGCGCAACCGCGGCCGATATCCGTCATCGGTATCGGCGAAGCCGGCGAGAAAGCGGCGCTGAAAGTCGCGCAAGAGCTAAGACAGTCGGGGCTCACGGTCGAATTGAACTATCGCGGCGGCCTGAAACGGGGCCTCCGGCGGGCCGACAAGATCGGTGCCGCGGCGGCGGTATTTTTGGGCGACGACGAGCTGGCGCGCAACGGGGCGACCGTGCGGAACCTGGATGACGGGAAGCAGAGCGAGGTCGCTTTGGCCGATTTGAAGGACCATTTGGCCGAATACCGCTAGCGACCGGCAGCGCCGGCCAAACCTGCGGGCAGGTTGGTGCCGGCGACCATGAACACGCCGCGATGGAGCGGCGGTAAATGCCCTTGAACCCACGCAATTCTATAGCCCCTCTGGCAGAGACGACGCGCTAATGAGCCTCGAAGGAAAACTCGATCGAGTGGTCGATCGCCACAAGGAGCTGGAACGCCTGTTGGCGGAGGCCGATGCCTCGGATTCTCAAGCCTACGCCAAGCTCTCGAAGGAGTATTCCGATCTGACCCCGGTGGTGGAAACGATTACTGCCCTGCGGGACCTGCGCAGCGAATGCGAGGACCTCGGCTCTTTGCTCGCCGACAACGACACCGACGACGAGATGCGCGCAATGGCTGAGGCCGAACTCGGTGACTTGAAGGGGCGCGAACCCGAAATCGAGCAACAGCTGCAGATCATGTTGCTGCCCAAGGATGTCGCCGATGCCCGCAACGCTATTCTGGAAATCCGCGCCGGTACCGGCGGCGACGAAGCGGGTCTGTTTGCCGCCGATTTGTTCCGCATGTACCAGCGCTACGCCGAACTGCACGGCTGGAAGGTCGAGGTGATGAACGCCAGCAGCACCGGTATTGGCGGCTACAAGGAAATCATCGCCAGCATCAGCGGACGCGACGTGTTTTCGCGGCTCAAGTTCGAATCCGGGGTACACCGCGTCCAGCGGGTTCCCGAGACCGAGAGCAGCGGCCGTATTCACACCTCGGCGGCCACCGTCGCGGTGCTTCCCGAAGCCGAAGACGTCGACATCGAAGTCGCCGAGAGCGATTTGCGGATCGACACCTATCGGGCGTCGGGACCGGGCGGCCAATCGGTCAATACCACCGACAGCGCGGTGCGGATCACCCACGTCCCGACCGGTATCGTGGTGACCCAGCAGGACGAAAAATCGCAGCACAAAAACCGCGCGAAGGCGATGCGGGTGTTGCGGGCACGCTTGTACGAACACGAGCGCCAGCGCCAACAGGAAGAGCGCGCCGCCGACCGGCGTAGTCAGGTCGGCTCCGGTGACCGTTCCGAGCGCATTCGCACCTATAACTTTCCGCAAGGCCGGGTCACCGACCACCGCATCGGACTGACGCTGCACAAGCTGGAGAAGGTGCTGAACGGCGAAGCGTTGGACGAAGTTGTCGACGCCCTTGTCACCGAAGATCAGGCAGCGCGCCTGGCACAGGACAATTAGCATGACGATCGTTGCGGATTTAGCGGACCTGAACGGCGATGTCGCGACCGTTCTGGACACGGTTGCGCGCCGCCTCGAGGCGGCTGGTGTGGACAGCGCCCGGCTCGACGCTAGACTGCTTATCGGCGCTGCGACCGGTGAAAACTCCGCCGGCTTGATCGCGCACCCTGAGCGCCGTTTGTCGGCGCAAGAGGCCGACCAGCTGGACGCCATGGTCGCCCGCCGCCGTGCCCGCGAACCGATCGCTCATATCCTCGGCAGCCGTGAATTTTGGTCGCTCGAATTCGACGTCTCCGCGAGTGTTCTGACGCCGCGCCCCGATTCCGAAACGCTGATCGAGGCGGCTTGCCAACATATCCCAGCGCCGGAACGGCCCTTTCGCGTTCTCGATCTGGGAACCGGCTCCGGCTGCCTATTGCTGGCGCTGTTGCACGAATTTCCGGTGGCGTCGGGGGTCGGTGTCGATATCAGTCCGGCCGCGGTCGCGCTGGCGCGACGCAATGGCGCGAGGTTGGGCGTTGGCGCGCGGGCGGCGTTCGTCGTCGGCGACTGGGCCGCGCCGATTGCCGGGCGCTTCGATGTTGTGATGAGCAACCCGCCCTATATCGCGACGGCGGAGGTTGCGGGACTGGCACCGGAAGTTGCGCGTTACGAGCCGGTTGGCGCATTGGATGGCGGCCATGACGGCCTCTACGCTTATCGCGCTCTTTTGCCTATTATGTTCCAACTCCTCGCGCCCGGCGGGGTCGCCTTGTTCGAAATGGGCGCGGGGCAGCACCAGGCTATTTGTTCGCTTGCACGCGCCTGTGGCTTTGAAATTGCCGGTTTAGCGGCCGATTTAGCTGGTTTCCCGCGTGTTGCTATTTTGCGTCAGCCCTAGATTAGATTGCGTTTTTTACAAAAAAAGGCTTGGAATATGGGCCCGACTTTCCTAGGGTGGGGATGGTTCACACGACAAAAATGCTTACGTGATCACAATCTATTAAGCATTTGCGTTGAGGGTGAACTCCCCGAATAGACTGACCGCACTCCACTCCACCGCAGGGGTGAGCGGGATTTAGCCCGGTAAGTATGTTGGGCTGATACGGTCAGGCCGCGGGAGCGGCCACCGGGAAGCGGTATTAATCCGGACCATTGGAAAAAATGAGACAAAATCCGAATACACGACGGTCAAGAGGCCGCGGCGGCAGAAAACCGGGAAGCTCCCGGAGCCAAGTCTTTGACAGCAACGGCCCAGGCGCCCGCGTCAGGGGCAACTCGTCGCAGATCTATGAAAAGTATCAGCAATTGGCGCGTGATGCGTCGTCCAGCGGCGACCGGATTGCAGCCGAAAATTTTTATCAGCATGCCGAGCATTACTACCGGTTGATGGAGGCCGCTGGCCTAAATCGCGGTGGCAATGCGCAGGAAGACTCCCAGAAACCAAATGATGGCGCGGCCAAAAACGGCGAACCCGTCGCCGTGGCCAAGGCGGTTGCCGAACCTGCGGATGACCAACCTGCGGCAGAGAGCGCGGCCGTGACGAACGAGCCCGCCGAAGCGGACACACCGGAAACGCCGGCCCAGACGCCGCCCGACGCGACCAACGGCAGCGGCAACCGCGAAGACGAGGCCAAGCCGGCGCGCCGGACCAGAAGCCGCCGGCCAAACGGATCGGCAAACGGAAAGAGCGCGTCGGACAAGGACGCCGATGCGTCAGCGTCGGAAGAAGGTTCGGAAAAGCTCAGCGAGGATACCGAACCCGTTAACGCCTAACGGGCGTCCGTTTGTCTTCGCACCAACCGGGTCATTGGCCAACGGTAACGCTGCCGGTCCCTTGTGTTTTCGCTTAAGATATGCCCGGCAGTTTTGCGATTGTCCGGCTTGTGTCGCGGTAAAGCCGCACCATATTAAAAGATGCTGATTGACCCGCTTCAAGGCGATGCAGGGCCTTGCCTGTATTTTCGATAGGTCCGTTGGTTAACCGGCGAGATAAAGGTTTCCTTTGGGTGGATGCCGCATACTGGGTCTGCCACAGTGTCTTGCCTCGATGAGGAAGACGGAAGAGGGGCAATATGAACTTCGAAGCGTTTACCGAGCGCGCCCGTGGCTTTGTCCAAGCGGCCCACGATATGGCCCAGGGGCGCTCCCATCAGCAACTCACCAGCGAACATCTTCTGAAAGTCCTGCTCGACGACGAGGAAGGGCTGTGCGCGAACCTTATTCGCAACGCCGGCGGCGATCCCGCTGCGGCCGAGAAGGCGGCTGACGCAGCGCTCGATAAGCTGCCGAAGGTCGAAGGCGAGGGGGCCAGCGGCGTCTATATCGGCTCTGAAGCGGCGAAGGTGCTGATGACCGCGCAGGAAATCGGCAAAAAAGCCGGCGACGAGTATGTCACCGTAGAACGCATGCTGCTCGCGTTGGCGTTGGCGTCGGGCAGCGCGGTCGCAAAAATTCTCGCCGACGCCGGCGTTACCCCACAGAATCTGAACGGCGCTATCGAGGCGTTGCGTCAGGGCCGCACGGCCGACTCGCCGACCGCGGAAAACGCCTATGAGGCGTTGAAGAAATACACCCTCGACTTGACCGAAGCGGCGCGCGAAGGCCGGCTCGATCCGGTTATCGGCCGCGACGACGAAATACGCCGTACGGTGCAGGTGCTGTCGCGGCGCACCAAGAACAATCCGGTCCTCATCGGCGAACCCGGGGTTGGCAAGACCGCAATTATCGAGGGCCTCGCCCATCGCATCGTCAACGGCGATGTGCCGGAAAGCCTGCGCGACAAGCGTCTTTTGTCGCTCGACATGGGCGCGCTCATTGCCGGCGCCAAGTTTCGCGGCGAATTCGAGGAACGGCTGAAGGCCGTGTTGCAGGAAATCGGCGCGGCCGCCGGCGAGGTCGTTCTGTTCATCGACGAGATGCACACGATTGTCGGCGCGGGCGCGGCGGAAGGCTCGATGGATGCCTCGAACATGTTGAAACCTGCGCTGGCCCGCGGCGAGCTGCATTGCGTCGGCGCAACCACGCTCGACGAATACCGCCAGCATGTCGAGAAGGACGCCGCGCTCGCCCGCCGCTTCCAACCGGTATTCGTATCCGAGCCCTCGGTCGAGGACACCATCTCGATTCTGCGCGGATTAAAGGAAAAATACGAACTCCATCATGGCGTGCGCATCACCGACAGTGCTCTGGTAGCCGCGGCAACGATGTCAAACCGCTATATCTCCGACCGCTTCCTGCCCGACAAGGCGATCGATCTGGTCGATGAGGCAGCGTCGCGATTGCGCATGGAGGTCGATTCCAAGCCGGAGGCAGTCGACGAACTTGACCGCCGCATCATCCAGTTGAAGATTGAGCGCGAAGCGTTGAAAAAGGAAACCGACGCGGCGTCGAAGGATCGTCTGGCGACCCTCGAGCGCGAACTGGCCGAACTCGAAGGCGAATCCGCCGACTTGACCGCGATCTGGCAAGCCGAACGCGAAAAGCTCGCGGGCTCGCAGAAGATCAAGGAAGAGCTCGATCGGGCGCGCCAGGAGCTCGAAGTCGCGCAGCGCGAAGGGCAGCTCGAACGGGCCGGGCAATTGGCCTACAGCGTTATTCCAGAACTCGAGAAAAGTCTCGGCGAATCCGAGGCGACCTCGAGCGAGCATATGCTCGACGAAGAGGTCAAGGAAAACGACATTGCCGCCATCGTCTCGCGCTGGACCGGCATTCCCGTCGACAAGATGCTCGAGGGCGAGCGCGAAAAGCTGCTCCAGATGGAGCAAGCGCTCGGCACGCGGGTGATCGGCCAGGAAGAGGCGATCGTCGCCATCTCGAACGCGGTGCGCCGCGCGCGAGCGGGCCTACAGGACCCGAGCCGGCCGATCGGCTCGTTCCTGTTCTTGGGGCCCACCGGCGTCGGCAAGACCGAATTGACCAAGGCACTCGCCGAGTTCCTGTTCGACGATGAGCAGGCGATGGTGCGCATCGATATGTCGGAGTTTATGGAGAAGCACGCTGTAGCGCGGCTTATCGGCGCACCGCCGGGCTATATCGGCTACGAAGAGGGCGGTGCGCTCACCGAGGCGGTGCGCCGCCGGCCCTACCAGGTTGTCCTGTTCGACGAGGTCGAAAAAGCGCACCCCGATGCGTTCAATATCCTGCTGCAGGTGCTCGACGACGGCCGCCTGACCGACGGTCACGGCCGCACCGTCGATTTCAAGAACACGTTGATCATCATGACCTCGAACCTGGGCAGCGAGTACCTCGCCAATCAGCCGGAAGGCGAGGACAGCGATGCGGTGCGCGATCAGGTGATGTCGGTTGTGCGCAACTCGTTCCGACCTGAATTCCTCAACCGCCTGGACGAAATCCTGCTCTTCCATCGCCTGACCCGGGAGCAGATGGGCGGCATCGTCGATATTCAGCTGGCTCGGTTACGCGACCTGTTGGCCGAGCGCAAGGTAACGCTCGAGCTCGATGACGCGGCCCGCGAATGGCTGGCCAACGCCGGTTACGACCCAGTGTATGGCGCCCGGCCGCTCAAGCGGGTGATCCAGCGCAGCCTGCAGAACCAATTAGCGAGCCAGCTGCTTGAAGGCCGCATCAACGACGGCGACACGGTAAATGTGAGCGCCGGCGCGGAAGGCTTGGTGATCAATGGTGAGGCGATCCAAGCCGAAGCCGCCGAATAAGGTTAACGCGATCCTGCGAAGGCGCCGCCGCAGATAAAATTGCGGCGGCGTTACTTTTTTTGCGGAATAAAACCTCTCCTGTCCTGTTTGTGGGATGCCTAGGCAAACCAAACGGTGGGTCGGCGGGACAAGTCGGTTCCGTCTGTGGCACGCGGAATCGGTCCCGCCGCCTTGCCGGTTTACCTATCAACCTTACGCTACGCCGGAACCGCTAGCGCGTAACGGCGGACGGGAGACAGAAATGCGAGTTAACCACGCAATTGCGGCGGGTGCCGTTGCCGCGTTGTTATCGGCGGCGGGCGCGGCCATGGCCGGTGAGATGCCGGCGATGGTTAAATCCGGCGACAGCAGTCTGGGACCGGTGCTGACCGATACCAAGGGCATGACGCTTTACTATTTCGACAAGGACGTTGCCGGCAAATCGAATTGCAATGGCAGATGCGCCGAAAACTGGCCGCCGCTGATGGCCGGCGACGGCGCCAAGTCGTTGGCCGAATTCACCATTGTCGTTCGCGACGATGGCGGCAAGCAGTGGGCCCATCGCGGGTTGCCGCTGTACCGTTGGGTGAAAGACGAAAAACCGGGTGACACGACGGGTCACAGGTTCAAGAATGTATGGACGGTGGCACAGCCCTAGTGCCACCGGGGCGGCGTCGGACCCCCCACTCGATGCCGCCCTCCATACTGCCCGGGAAGGGGAATAGATTGTCGCGCAAGTTCGACCTGGTTGAGCCGCATATCCCCAGCCTTCGCCGGTACGCGATGGTTTTGTTGCGCTATGACGAGGACCGTTCCGACGATCTGGTTCAAGAGTGTTTGTTGCGCGCCATGTCGCGTTGGCATTTGTGGCGGCGGCCGGGAAATTTGCGCGCGTGGTTGTTTACGATATTGCACAACATCTACGTGAATGACGTACAGAAAGCGGCGGCGAGGCCGAATGTGATTGAATTGCAGGAGTATCTTCCGGGAATCTCGGTCCCTCCCGAACAGGGCGATGGACTGGCTTTGCGTGATGTCGCGCAGTCGGTGCAACGCCTGCCCGACGAGCAAAAGCAAGTCCTTTTGCTGGTTGGCTTGGAAGGCTTCAGCTACGAGGAGGCGGCGCAGATCGCCGGCGTGCCGGTGGGCACGGTTATGTCGCGGCTGTCGCGCGCGCGCAGCAAGCTGCGAAAGATGTTGGAGGACGGTGACGAACTAAATGAGCGGAATGTGACGTGAGTAATTTTGGACCAAAGCCGGATAATGCCGAACTTCAGGCCTATGTCGATAAACAGCTCGACGATGAGCGGCGATCGCAGATCGATCGTTGGCTCGACGAGCACCCGCAAGAAGCGGCGACGGTGGCCCACTATCGGGCGCAAAACCAGGCAATACATGACGTATTCGAGCCGTTATTGTCTCGCCCCGCAGGCGACCGGTTTCGGCGTTTCAGCCGGACCCGGCAAGATACGTCTCGTATTTGGCAGATCGCCGCCGTCATCGCGCTGATTGTCGGGCTGGGCGGCGGCTGGGTGGCTAACGATTTTATCGGCGCCGGACCCAACGCCGAATTGACACTGGCGCGCGACGGCATGCTTGCCCATCGCGTCTACGAAGTCGAGGTGCGCCATGCCGTCGAGGTCCCTGCGAACGAAGAAAAGCATCTGGTTGCATGGCTCTCGAAACGGCTGGATGCGCAAGTGCGGGCGCCCGATCTTTCGACGCGGGGTTTTCAGCTAGTCGGCGGGCGTTTGCTGCCGGCCGAGAGCGGTCGCGCGGCGCAATTCATGTACGAAAATGACAATGGTGACCGGCTGACGCTTTATGTCGAACGCAACCGGACTGGCGGCGAAACCGCGTTTCGCTTCGTGGCCGAGGACGAGATTTCCGCGTTCTACTGGAAAGATGGGCCGTTGGCCTATGCGCTGATCGGCCGCGCCGGGCGCGAAGATCTTCTGGGTCTCGCCCGCACCACGTACAGCCAGATCAATCCGTGATCTAACAAACCGAGGGCGCCTGCAGCGGCGAATCGATTTCTAGTTTCCGCTAGCCGTGTTTTCAGCCAGGCGCGCCGCCGCGTCGCGCAGCTGTGCGAATTCCGCATCGCGGGCGTCGCGCACCGCGGCGAACTTCTTTAATTCTGCGCCCTTTAGTTTCTCGCCGCTGGGAATGCGCACCGAGCGGGGATTGATTTGCCGGCCGTTCTTCAGAACTTCGTAGTGCAGATGGGCCCCGGTTGACCGGCCCGTCGACCCGACATAGCCGATAACTTGGCCTTGCTTCACCCGCCTGCCACTGCGGATTCCCCGCGCATACCGCGACAAATGGGCGTAAGCGGTCTGATAAGTGCCGTTGTGGCGGATGCGGATGTATTTGCCGTAGCCGCCGTTGCGGCCCGCTTGGACCACGGTTCCATTGCCGGCGGCGTAAATCGGTGTGCCCTTCGGCGCGGCGAAGTCGACGCCGGCGTGCATGCGCGTGTAACCCAGGATCGGATGCCGACGCTTGCCGAAGCGCGAAGACAGCCGTGCGCCGTCGATCGGGGTGCGCATCAGCGTTTTGCGAACGCTTTGGCCCTTGGCGTTGAAATAGTCGAGATTGCCCTTCGTCGTCGTGTAGCGGTAGAGCGGTAACTCGGTGCTGCGCAGGGTCAATTTTGCGTAGTGGATATCGCCTTCGTGGACGACGTCGCCGTTCTCGCCACGAAACTGCTCGTACATCAGCTCGAATCGGTCGCCTTGCCAAACGTCGCGCTGAAAGTCGACGTCGAAGCTGTAGATCCTAATCAATTCAGCCAACACGCGCGGCGGAATACCGGCATCGGTGGCGGCGACGAACAGGCTGCTGTCGATCCTGCCGGACGCTTGCACGACTTCACGCTCGAGTTCGCGCTCGACTTCTTTGGCGACGAAGCCGCCGTCGCCGTTGCGGCTGACATCGATTCGCCGGTCGTAGGAGACCGGCAGCGTTAAGCGGGCGAGAATGTAGCTCGGGGTTCCGTCGGTACCGGTATCTTCGGTTGGGCGGGTGTCGCCAGGGCCGAAGGTAATCTGTAATTCATCGCCGACATTGAGATCGCGCCGGGGATCGTAGTTGCCATTGAGCGATTGGATCGCTGCGTGCGCGACCGTGCGGTCGGCGCCGGCGCGCAGTAGAACGCCCATCAGGTTGTCGCCGCTTTCAACCGCGACCACGCGGGTAATCGGCGCCGGCGGCTGCCGATCGATCTCGGCTTCCCAGCGGCCGATCGACTGAGCATGGGCGAACGCGTCGATTTGCGCCTCCACCTCGCCCGGTGGGGCCACGGATTTTTGCCCGACAAAGATACCGCCAATGAATGCGGCAGCGGGAATGGCAACGGCCAAGATGGCGCCGAGCGCGATCGTACGGTGTTTAAGCGGCCGATGAAATTTTCTCTTTAGCCCCATTTACGATCCTAGTTCGAATTGTTCCGCGCGCGTCGCGGCTCCGCCGATTCGACACAACGCCAGACCATGCAAAACGGCATTTCTCATGTCAATCAATGATTTCAACGGTTTGCGTCAATATTCCGTTAATTGTGGCCACGCTCAGGCAGGGTTGGCGGCGACGGCTGATTCGATTTTGGGATAGCGGACCGCCAGGGTCAGCGCGCGAACCACCATGAAGATCATGACCGAAAGCCACAGTCCGTGATTTCCCAACAATCCGGGCAGCGTCGCCATCGCCAAGACGTACAACGCGACCGAGATCAGCA
>CAJICQ010000290.1_pt1 | contig 17011 bp, 15 predicted proteins | sample 9199721 | NCBI WGS metagenome assembly CAJICQ01 (sample SAMEA7708344, study PRJEB35096) | sediment metagenome | biome: marine neritic benthic zone biome [ENVO:01000025]; feature: sediment [ENVO:00002007]; material: shallow marine sediment [ENVO:03000034] sea grass bed [ENVO_01000059] ...
GGCCTGCAAACACGATCACGGCCCGGCGCAGACGTCGACCCTGGCCAAGCTACCCGAGGGTTGAGCGCGGTGATGGATCAAAAGAATATGTTTTTGGCGATTGCCATCTCGCTTGCAATTTTGCTCGGCTGGCAATTCTTCGTCGAAGGCCCGCGCCGCGAAGCCCAACTGGCCGAACAGGCCCGCCAGGCGCAACTGGCGCAACAGGCCGCACCCGGTGGACAAACGACACCGGCCCAACCCGGCGTTCCGCTGCCGTCGGTAATTGGTACCGACGGCGCGGCTGGCGCCGTCAAACCGCGCAGCGCCGCACTTGCCGCAAGCCGCCGCGTCCCCTTGCAATCGGCGAGCCTGAGCGGATCGATCAACCTCGAGAATGGGCGCATCGACGATGTCGTGCTGCGCAATTTCCGCGAAACCGTCGACCCAGACAGCAACAAAATCATGCTGTTGTCGCCGACAGGTTCACCGGACCCCTATTTTGCCGAGTTCGGCTGGGCCACCCCGCAAGGTTCTCTGGGCGGCAGCGGTACCAACTGGCAGGCGCAAGGCTCGACCCTCACACCGGGTTCGCCGCTGGTGCTCACAGCGCAGACCGACCAGGGCCTGACCCTGACGCGGACTTATTCGATCGATGACAAGTTTATGTTCACCGTTGTCGACCGCGTCGAAAATAGTGGCGATGCGCCGGTCAACGTGTCGGCATTCGCGCGCCTAGCCCGGATAAACGAGCCGGACACGCTCGGTTTCTTCATTCTTCACGAAGGCCCCATTGGCATCATCGACGGCACGCTGAAGGAAATCGACTACGGCGACCTCAGTGACGAACCGCAGCCGACCACGTTTGAAACAACCAGTGGCTGGCTGGGTATCACCGATAAATATTGGCTGGCGGCGTTGATCCCCGATCAGGCGGTGCCGGTCAATACCAGCTTCTCCCATGGGCTGACGGCCAGTCGAGCCGATCGCTTCCAGACCGATTTCATCGAGCGCAACGCACACATCGTGCCGCCCGGCGCTGCGGTCGAAGTGAGCAGCCGCTTGTTCGCCGGTGCGAAGGTCTTCGCGACGCTCATCGACTATCGCGACAATCATGATGTTCCGCGGTTCGAATTGGCGATGGACTTCGGCTGGTTCTTTTTCATCACCAAACCGTTGCTGCAGGCCTTGATCGTGATGGCTGAGAAGATCGGCAGTCTGGGCATCACCGCGAATTTCGGCGTTGCCATCTTACTGGTGACCGTGATTATCAAACTCTTCTTCTTCCCGCTCGCGAACAAGTCCTACAAGTCGATGAGCAAGATGAAGGCGCTGCAGCCGAAAATGACCGAAATTCGCGAGAAATTCGGCGACGATAAAGCCAAGATGCAGCAAGAGCTGATGGCGATGTACAAGCGCGAAAAGGTCAACCCGGTGTCGGGCTGCCTGCCGATCGCGTTGCAGATACCGGTTTTCTTTGCCCTTTATAAGGTGCTGTTCATCTCGATCGAAATGCGTCAATCGCCGTTCTATGGCTGGGTACAGGACCTCTCCGAACGTGATCCGACGAACATATTCGATTTGTTCGGCCTCATTCCGTGGGATCTGCCAGCCTTTCTCGCAATACCGAGCATCGTCGCGATCGGCGCGTGGCCGCTGTTGATGGGCGGATCGATGTTCTTGCAACAGAAGCTGAACCCGGCGCCAGCCGACCCGATACAGGCGCGCATGTTCATGCTGATGCCGCTGATCTTCATGTTCTTCCTGGCAAACTTCCCGGTGGGTCTAGTCATCTACTGGACCTGGAACAACCTGCTGTCGATCGCCCAACAGTATGTGATCATGCGCCGCATGGGAGTGGCCGTCGGCGGCGGCACGATTGGCGGCGGCGCGAAAACCACTTAGCCCGATGTCCACGACCGGCCATAAGCCGGCCGGCGCACCACCAATGTCGGCGGGCCCGGCGGACGACGACGAGCGGCTTGAGTTCGGCCGCTGGCTGTTCGCCCAAACTTGCACCTTCCTGCGAGGGGTCGCGCAGCTCGCCAGCCTGCCCGAGCCGGATTTGCCGGAAGTGGCCTTCGCCGGCCGCTCCAACTGCGGCAAGTCGAGCCTGCTCAACGCGCTGACCGGACGGCGCTCGCTGGCCCGCACCAGCAACACACCCGGTCGAACCCAGCAGCTGAATTTTTTCGATCTCGGCGGCAAACTATGGCTCGTCGATATGCCGGGCTACGGCTATGCCCGGGCTTCCAAGACCGACATCGCCGCCTGGACCCAGACCGTGCGCGATTATCTGCGTGGACGGCCGACCCTGCGCCGGCTGTGCATTCTGATCGACGGCCGGCACGGCATCAAAGCCAACGACGAAGAGATGATGACGATGCTCGACGCCGCCGCTGTCAGTTATCAGGTCGTCCTCACCAAAGTTGACAAACTATCGGCCGGCGCGCTCGCCGCGCGTATCGACGCCACCGCGAAAATCCTCAAAAATCATCCCGCCGCCATGCCAGAGCCAATCGCCACGAGCGCACGCAACGGCGACGGTATCGAAACGCTGCGCGCCGAAATCGCGATGCTGGCAGCCGATAGTCCCGATGCGTTAAAGTCCGCGCCGGATTCAGCCGGTTAAAAGAACGAACGCACGATGACAGAAAAACCAGAAACGCCAACGACCGAAATGCTGGCCAAGGCCAGTGTACTTGCCGAAGCGTTGCCGTTCATGCGCCGGCATACCGGGAAGACCTTCGTCATCAAGTATGGCGGCAACGCCATGGGCGACGAAAAACTGGCCGCCTCGTTTGCACGCGACGTCGTGCTGCTGAAACAAGTCGGCATTAACCCGATTGTCGTGCACGGCGGCGGACCGCAGATCGGCGCCATGCTGGAACGGCTGAAAATAAAAAGCGAGTTCGTCGATGGGCTGCGCGTCACCGACCGCGAGACGGTGGAAATCGTCGAAATGGTGCTTTCCGGCTCGATCAACAAGGCAATTGCCGCCTCCATCAACGCAGCCGGCGGCCGGGCCGTCGGCATTTCGGGCAAGGACGGCAACTTGATACAGGCACGTAAAGTGCGGCGCACGCGGGCGGAATCGGATTCGAATATCGAGAAGATTCTCGACCTCGGGTTCGTCGGCGAACCGACTAAGATCGATCCGAAAATTCTCGAAGATCTCGCCCATTCCGATCTGATTCCGGTGATCGCACCGCTCGGCACCGGCAGCGACGGCGAGACCTACAACATCAACGCCGATACCGCCGCTGGCGCGATCGCCGGCGCCATCGACGCAGCGCGCTTGCTGATGCTGACCGACGTCACCGGCGTTCTCGGCAAAGACGGTAAGCTGATCCTAGATATGAGCGTCGAAGAGGCGCGCGGCTACATCAACGATGGGACCATAACCGGCGGGATGATTCCGAAAGTGGAGACGTGTGTCAGCGCCATAGAAGCCGACGTTGATGCCGCGGTTATTATCGATGGCCGCGCCGAGCACGCACTACTGCTGGAGATCTTCACCGAACACGGCGTGGGCACCGCCATCTGGCCAGCGTAACGGCGAGAACTGCGCGCGAATATCGTGACAGTCGAACGCGAGCTTACGACCGCTCGCGGGCGGCCGCGTCAAATCGAAACGGTCCATCGTCATCAGCCGTTTCTAAGAACCAGTGGATGAAAATCTACTGCGGTGCGTTATCAGGCCGTCGCGAGTCCGGAAATGAACTCAAGCTGCCAGCGCATTTCATCGGTTGACAAGGGATAGTCATCCGATGCTGTCGCCCGCATCACATCGCTCGGCGGAATATTGGCCAGGTGCATTTGAACGCGCGTCGCCAGACGCATCGACAAATCTGCTTTCCAACACAGCGCCACAATCGCCTTTGCGCTGCGCATCGAGATGGCGCGCGAGACCACGTCGACCGGCGTTTTCGACATCAAAGCGATGGCGTAGATAACGAACTCCCGCCCGCCGCTGGCAAGCGCGCTCGAAACTTCATGCTCGGTGAGCTGGTTGTCCAAATACATCTGGCGAACGCGTTTTGTCACAACGCTCTCCTGAGGACCGTCCAGCGTACCTTGCGCTGTCGTCGGCGCCGTACTAGCGGTCGATGGGGTGCGCTCTGCGGATGGGTCTTGAGGCGCATCCGGCACTCCATCGTCGAAGGCTCGATCCGCCTTTGACTGGGGCATTGCGGCAAACTCATCGGTGTCGAGGCGCCGCAGTACAACCTCCTTGATGGCAGATATCGACTCGTCATCCAGGTCCGCCCGCTCCCGCAAGACCGCCAGCAGGGGCGCCGTCACTATTTCGGCAATTCGAATCGCGGCTTCGACATGCAGATTGGGGCGGTGTACGAGCGGTTTGTGCCAAGTCGGTTCGCCCGAGGCCTGATCGACGATCCTATCGAGGGTTTCTTCGCGAATTTGGGCGCTATCATTGCCCAACAGTTCAGCGATCGCCTCAACGTCACCGTTATGGACAATGGCGTCGGCGACATTCTCACCCAGTGCAACACGCCGCGCGATGGCGCTGAGCGCGCCTTGGACGGGATCGCTGGAAATGAGGTTCACAAGAAATTCTTCGCCGAGAGCGGGTGAGTTTTCCAAGACCGGTTCGGCGACGGACATTTCGCGATCGAGTGCCAGGCGTTCGATGACATCGACCGGTGCTTTCTGACAATCCTTGAGAGTCTCCGCCAATATCTCACGGACGCGGAGCAATTGGTCACGTGCCAATATCTCCAAGGCGTCCATCGTCAGACGATAGACATTGTTTTGCTCTCCACCGGAAATCTTGACCGTGATTTCCGCGATTTTCTCGGCAACGTCGGTGCGAACTTCCGGTTTCTCGTCTTTCGCCAGCAGCAAATCGGCATGGCGCGGCGCGTTGTGATTGCGCGCGATGCTTCGGCGCACTTCGGTGTCGGGATCGCTCGCCAGATAATAGAGAATCTCCGGACGAATATCGCTGCGCCCCGCGAGTTCGCGTCGCTCCCGCGAACTGCCATCTTCGGCAAGGCGTTTTTGATCGTTGTAGGCCATCGGTCCGGTTTTTAATTTTCGCGATCCAGGTTCATTCATGACGACTCCCCATCCTGGGTATCGTCCAGGTCGGACAACGACACTAAATCTTCCGAGCTGCCAATATTTTTTTCCGCCGGTACGGCGCCGATGGCAATGTCGTCATTCTGTTTGTTGTGCGCCTTGACGTCATACATTGCCCGATCGGCACGGGCGACCAGCTCACGCGTGTCCACATCGCGATTCGGGTCGAATTCGACGATGCCTACCGATGCGCCGAGCTTCGGCAGACCTTCACCGGAATAGCGGGACAATTTGGCCAGCGACACGGCGAGCTCTCCGGCCCGGCGCTTGGCGACGGCAAAGTCGACACCATCCAGCCAAACGACGAATTCATCGCCGCCGATGCGCGCCACTAGATCGTAAGTACGGCTACGCGACGAAAGTATTTGCGCAACTTCGTGAAGGATGTTGTCGCCGGTTTCATGACCATAGTTGTCGTTGATGGCTTTAAAGTTATCCAAGTCGACATATATCAAAGCGCCCGACGTTTCGTTTCTGCGCGCCCGCACGATCGCCGTATCCAGCGATTCTTGAAAGGCACGGCGGTTCATCAAACCGGTAAGGCCGTCCGTGCTCGATAACCGCTCGAGCTCGTGCTGATCGGCGATCTGGCGGAGCGCGATCGCCAATTGTCCCGCGACCGCGCCGAGCATCGCCTCATCGTCGCCGCTCCACGGCTTCATGCTATCGGGTCGCGCCAAAACGACCGCACCGTTCGGGACACCTCGATAATGGGTGATCGACGCCATGGTGCGATAGCCGGCGGCGGAACTGCGGAAGGGCTCGGTGAGGTCGCCCGACGTCGGCAATATCAGCTCGATAACCAAGTCAGCGGGCCAATCGTCATGCGTCGCGGCCAGTTCGTATTCGCCGTTTTTCTGACGGCGATAGACGGCTGCAGACGCCGACTCCGCCCGTCCCAGCATCGCCACGGCGGCTTCGAGCATGGCTGCCGGCTGCGCCTGCTCGCGTATCTGATTGACAATATAAGCGACGACCTGCTCACGTACTTTGGCTTGCGCCAACGCGCTGTCGCGCAAACGTTCTTCGGTCACATCGCGGCACAGTCCGCGCGCGCCCCGCCACGTTCCATCGTGATCGACAACCGGCACGGCCGATGCGAGCAAGCAGGCCTCCTGGTCCTCGCCACCGCGCATCCAAACTTGCGCGTTGGTTACCGGCGTGCGGGTCGAAAAGGGAAGGTCGGATATATCCACTTCGTTGTCGATGACAAACTCGATCGGATGGTGGCCGACGAGATCTGCGGCGGAGTACCCCATGGCGCCGTGCGGGGAGACGAAAACAAACACGCCATTTGCATCTGTCTCCCAAGCAAAATCGCTCGAAATAACCACGAGGTCGCGGTATCGCTGGCGCGATTCGAACAACGCCTGCCGGACGTTAAGATTGTAAGTTTCATCGCGCGCCAACACCAATACGCGTTCGGCGTCGACCGGCAAAACCACACATTCGAACCAACTCTGCTTGCCGTCTCTGATAACTTCGACCCGGTCGGAAACGCTCCCCCCGGTTTCGAAGGCAAGCGAAACCAGACCGCGCAACGCGCTGTCTTCGTCTGCCAGCATGGCCGGCGCCACTTCCTCGCCAAGCCTGTTCGCCTGAGTGGGGGTGCCGTCGCGCAGAACTTCGATTGCCGGTCCCGGCCAAGTGCCAAGAGCGGCCGCGTGGCCGGCCATCGGCGGCTGTGCGTCAAGTGCAAATGCAGTACTGTTATCTGTGGCGGCGCTCATCGAATCGTCGTCACCGGGAAGAATGTACGCTATCGGGGAGCGAAAAATCGGCCGAAAATTGCCGGCGGCTATACCAAAAACCCCAATATGAGGCGCACCCAGCGCGTGCCAAGCCAGGCCTAATTGCAACATCTGTTGCAACCGCAACCGACGGGGACCGCCTTAACCCCATGATATTACTTCCGTTTTTGTTATTTTCCACAGGCAAACCGAGACCTGCCACCTACGTGTGGCCGACTTCGCATGGTAGGGTTGGCGCGGTTAAAGAAGTCTTAGTATGTATTAGTTGTAATTTCGGGCGACAACGCGCATTAACCTTGGGTTTCACGGACATGAATCGAGCAATGGCGTTACGCGATTTAGATTGCTGGGTGTTCGACCTCGATAATACCCTGTATCCGGCCTCGAACGGATTAATGGCCGAGGTATCTTCGCGCATGACCGAGTTCGTCGCGCACGCGCTCGGTCTCGCTGCCGACGAGGCGCTGGTCGAGCAGAAGCACCTGTTTCGCAAACACGGTACGACGTTGCGCGGTCTGATGGAGAAGTACGCTGTGGACCCCCGGTCGTTCTTAGAATTCGTTCACCAGGTCGACTATAATCAGGTCGACCCCAGCCCCCGTCTGGCCGATGCCCTGCGCGCGCTATCGGGGCGCAAACTCGTTTTCACCAATGCCTCGACCAACCATGCCGAGCGGGTTCTCGAGCGCTTGGGCGTTGCCGATTATTTCGAAGGCGTGTTCGACGTGGCGGCAGCCGCGTGGCAACCCAAACCCCACCCGGCGTCATACCAGACGCTGGTCGAGCGGCACCAGATCACCCCCGGTCGCGCGGCCATGGTCGAGGATATCGCCCCCAACCTGGAACCGGCGGCGGCGCTCGGCATGACCACGGTGTGGTTGCACCACGAAGATGGCGCAGCGCCGGCTTGGACGGCCCCAAGCGACGACAGCGATTACGTGCACCACAAGATCGGCAACCTGACCGAATGGCTTGAGTCGCTGCCGGCTGCGATATCGTAGCCAACCGTTGACAGCGGCCCCTCGCGAGCGCCATTTTCCGGGCTCATGTGGCCCGGCCACACAATAAGGCGCGATCCGGCGAGGACAATATGACGACGAGTGATCTCCAGGCAGCGGTCGAGGCCGCATGGGAAGACCGTGACGCCATCGGTCCCGATACGACGGGCGCCACCCGCGACGCCGTTGTAAGCGCGCTCGACCTGCTCGACCGCGGCGAGGCGCGCGTGGCCGAAAAAGCAGGCGGCGACTGGATCGTCAACGAGTGGCTCAAGAAAGCCGTTTTGTTGTCGTTCCGGCTCAACGATATGACCGCGATCGCCGGCGGGCCCGGCGATAACACCGCCTGGTGGGACAAGGTGCCGTCGAAATTTGCCGGCTGGGGCGACGCCGATTTCCGCGACGCCGGATTTCGCGCCGTGCCCAATTGCGTGGTGCGACACTCCGCATATGTGGCGCCCGGCGTCGTGCTGATGCCCAGTTTCGTCAACCTTGGCGCCTACGTCGACAGCGGGACCATGGTTGACACCTGGGCGACGGTGGGCAGCTGTGCGCAGATCGGCAAGAACGTCCACTTGTCGGGCGGCGCCGGTATCGGCGGCGTGCTCGAACCGCTGCAGGCAAATCCGGTTATCATCGAGGACGACTGCTTCATCGGCGCCCGATCGGAAGTCGCCGAGGGGGTCATCGTCGAGCAAGGGGCGGTGTTGTCGATGGGGGTCTATATCGGCGCCTCGACCAAAATCGTCGATCGCGAAACCGGCGAGATTACGATGGGCCGGGTGCCCGCCTATTCGGTGGTGGTGCCGGGCACCCTGCCGGGGCGGCTGCTTTCGGACGGGACACCGGGACCCAATTTGTACTGCGCGGTGATCGTCAAGCGCGTCGACGAACAGACCCGTTCGAAGACCTCGATCAACGAGCTGTTGCGCGACTAGCCATGTACGCTTGGTCGCCCGCTTCATGACCGCCCAACCGCCCACCGCCATCGAGCCGGTCGCGCTGGCACAGGCGCTGATCCGCCGGCCCAGCGTCACGCCGGTCGACGCCGGCGCGCTCGACGTATTGCGCGAAGCCCTCGAACCATTGGGCTTCGACTGTCACGTCTTGACCTTTTCCGCGCCGGGTGCCGACGACGTAACCAACCTCTATGCGCGGCTCGGCGACGGCGCGCCCAATTTCTGCTTCGCCGGGCACACCGATGTGGTGCCGACCGGCGACCCCGAAATTTGGGACCACGATCCGTTCGCCGGCGACATCATCGACGGCGCGCTGTTCGGCCGCGGCGCCGCCGACATGAAAAGCGCCATCGCCGCCTTCGTCGGCGCGGTCGCCAGCTTTCGCGCGACCCACGGCGAGCCGCCGGACTGGCCGCGCCCGGGCTCGATCAGCCTGCTGATTACCGGCGACGAAGAAGGCCCGGCGATCAACGGCACGCGCAAGGTCCTCGAGTGGCTGGTAGAGCGCAACGAGACCATCGAGGCCTGCGTGGTCGGCGAGCCGACCAATCCGGCAGAACTCGGCGACATGATCAAAATCGGTCGCCGCGGCAGTCTCGTCGGCACCCTGACCGTCCATGGCATCCAGGGCCACACCGCCTACCCCCATTTGGCCGACAATCCCGTGCATCGCCTGATCAATATGCTGCAGGCCCTGACCGCCGCCCCGCTGGACGAAGGCTCCGACCATTTTCAGCCCTCGACACTGCAAATATCGACGATCGATGTCGGCAATCCGGCGTCCAATGTGATCCCCGCATCGGCGACCGCGCGGTTCAATATCCGCTTCAACGATCACCATTCATCGCAAAGCCTGAGCGAATGGTTGCATGAGAAGCTTTCGGCGGCGCTCGGCGACGGGCCGGCGCGCTATGAGCTCGATATCCACGTCACCGGGGAAAGTTTTCTCACGCCGCCGGGGCCCCTCAGCGACCTTCTGGTGGCGGCGGTCGAACAGGTGACCGGGCGCACGCCACAGCTCAGCACCACCGGCGGCACCTCGGACGCACGCTTCATCAAGGACCATTGTCCGGTGGCGGAATTCGGCCTGGTCGGCCAGACCATGCACCAGGCCAACGAAAACGTCGCCTGTGCCGACATCGATAGCTTGAGTGAAATATACCGCGTGGCGCTGGAGAAATTTTTTGCCGCCCCCTGAACCCGAGCCGACCTCGTAGGCTAGCGTGATCAGCGCCCGCGATGTGGTGATGGGCCTCTACGGCGTTTGGCGGCTGTTTCTGTTCGACCGTAGCGCCGTTCAGTATATCGACTCGACAATCGGTGGCTTCTGGAAATCGTTCTACGCTGCCGTGATTGCGCTGCCCGGTGCTTTCATCCTGCGCATCCTGTTCGTGCAAAATAACCCGGAACTGCTTGCTGAAACCGGCATGGGCCGGGTGACGATGGTGTTCGCCCTCGACTACGTCTATCAGTGGATATCGTTTCCGCTGATCATGGTCTACCTCGCCGAAGCGATGGGCCGCGACCGCCAGTACGTATCGTTCATTGTCGCGCGCAACTGGTCACACGTCATACAGGTCGCGATCATCCTGCCGGCCGCCGTTATTTTTCTCGCTGGCGGCGCCGACGAAACATCCGGTGGGTTTGTTTTGCTGTTCGCGGCGCACATCGTCACCTGGGTCTATGCCTGGTTCATCGCCCGAACCGTGCTGGATATTACCGGGCTCGCGGCAGCGCTAATTGTCTTTGCCGAACTTGCGATCAGTGTCATCATCGCGTTCGTCAGTGAGTTATTGGTAAGCGCCGCCTAGCCAGCCAACCGAATGGGCACCGCTGTTCTTAGCGCTCGCGGCTGGCGTCGCGGGCGACCAGAAACGCCACCAAAATCAGCAAGCTGCTCGCCGCCATGGTGCCAGTCAACGGCCATGACGTGACGTCGGCCCACAGTCCCACCGCCAGTGCGCCCAACGCGCCGCCGCCCATTTCGAGCGCACCGATCATCGCGGCGCTGACACCGCCGCCAATATCGCGCGCGGCACCCATGGCCAACACCGGCGCTGCCGCAAACAGGGGTCCCAGCCCGGCGGCGAACAGAGACGCCGCTGCTGTGATCGACCAGGGACTTTCGGCCAGTGCGGCCACGCCGATCAGCGCCACACCGCCGGCCACGGCGATAGCCACGCCGAGCGCACAGATACGCCGCGCGTCGATTCTGCCGACGGCGCGGTTAGCGATCGTGGCGCCGATAAAGAACGCCGCGACGATGGCCATCTGAAAAAAGCCGTAATACTGGGTGGCGATACCGTGGCGGCCAATCAAGACAAACGGCGCGCCGGTGACGAAGGCGAACACGCCGGCCAGACCGAACGATAGCGCCAGCGCAAATCCCATATAGGTGCGGTTGGCAAGCAGGGCGCCGTAGCCGCCCGCCATACGCCGCCATTCCAGCGCGCGGTGATCGACCTGCGCTGCCGTCTCTGGTAACCAGCGCGCCGCCATGGCGAACACCAGGGCGATCGTCACGGCGAGGAGCAGGAAGTTGGCCCGCCAGCCGGCCCACACGAAAACGAAGCCGCCGATCACGGGCCCTATCGCCGGCGCGATGGCGATCACCATGCCGTAGATGGCGAGGATGCGCACCGCGCCGATATCATCATACAGATCGCGGATCACCGCGAGCGCAATCACCGCCTCGACGCTGGCAGCGGTCCCCATCAGGATTCGCGCCGCGATAAGTTGTCCGATCGATTGCGCCGCCGCAGCGGCCAGCGCGGTCACCATGAAGGCGGCCATGCCCCACATAAAGACCGGCCGGCGCCCAAACCGGTCGGCCAACGGCCCGTGGATCAGCTGGGCCAGTGCGAACGCGGCCAGATTGAGGCTCATGGTGAGCGTCACCGTCGGCGCGTCGGTCGCCAGCAGCGCCGGCAGGTGGGGCAGGCTCGGCGCATAAAGATCGGTCGACAGGACGCTGGCCGAACTGGCGGCGATCAGCAGCGCCGGAATCAGGGGTGAGACGGCGCCGGCAGCCGGCTGGCTCACGGGTAATCCACCCGCACCAGGTATAAGCCCTCAGACGGCGCGGTTGGCCCGGCGGCGCTGCGGTCGCACGCGGCGAGCGCGCCGCGCACATCGGCCGCCGTCCACTTGCCCGTGCCGACCCACGACAACGTGCCAACCATGTTTCGCACCTGATGGTGCAGGAACGATCGCGCGACCGCGGTGATACGGACCTCGGCGCCGGCGCGCTCGACGTCGAGCCGGTCGAGGGTTTTTACCGGCGACTTGGCCTGGCAGATCGCCGCCCTAAAAGAGGAAAAATCGTGGTGCCCGACCAGTTCCTGCGCAGCTGCGTGCATGGCATCCGCATCGAGTTCGCTGGGCACCCACCACACCTTGTTGCGGTCGAGGGCCGGCGGCGGGCGTTGGTTCAGAATACGGTAGAGATAGTGCCGCTCTATGGCGGAAAACCGGGCGTGAAAGTCGTCGCCGACCGGCTCGGCGCCGAGGACCGAGATCGGCGCCTTGCGCAGATAATGGTTGAGCGCATCGCGCACCGTGTCGGCGTCGGTTTCGCGCGGGATATCGCAATGGGCGACCTGACCCAAGGCGTGCACGCCCGCGTCGGTGCGGCCAGCGCCATAAACGTTTACTGCCGCGCCGCAAAAAGCCGCGACGGCGGCTTCCACTTCGGCCTGCACGGACGGTCCGTTATCCTGCCGCTGCCAGCCGACAAAGGGCGTGCCGTCGTATTCGAGGGTCAGTTTGTAACGGGTCACGCGAGCACCGAACCCGGGGCGATCGGATACCCGCGCAGCAGGGCTGCTGCCTCGACCGGCGCACGGCCCTCGCGCTGGACCGTCGACAAGCGCAGCGCGCCTTCTCCGCAGGCGACGGTCAGCTGGTCGTCGAGGACACTCCCCGGCGCGCCCGACCCAGCGGCGACTTCGGCCGCGATGACTTTTAACCGATTGCCGTCATGTTCGAACCAGGCGCCGGGCCACGGCGAGAACGCGCGCACCTGCCGCTCCAATTCGACCGCCGGACGGGTCCAGTCGAGGTGGCCTTCCTCGCGGGTTAATTTGGCCGCGTAGGTCGCCCCGTCTTCGGCCTGTGGCGTCGGCGAAATGCGGCCTGACGACAGGCCCTCCAAAGCTTCGACGATCAGACGGGCGCCGAGCGCAGAGAGCTGGTCGTGCAAGCTCTCGCCCGTCGCTGACGGTTCGATGGGCACGGCTTCCTTGAGCAACTCGGGGCCGGTGTCGAGGCCCTCGTCCATCATCATGATGGTGACGCCCGTTGCTCGGTCGCCGGCCAGAATCGCCCGCTGAATGGGCGCCGCCCCGCGCCAACGCGGCAGCAGCGAGGCATGAATGTTGATGCAGCCCAAGCGCGGCGCTTCGAGGATCGGTTTCGGCAGGATCAGGCCGTAGGCAACAACCACCGCCGCGTCGAGCTCAAGGGCGGCAAATTCGGATTGCGCTGGCGCATCCTTCAAGGTCGATGGCGTGCGCACCGCAAGGTCCGACCGCTCGGCAAGGTCGTGCACCGGCGAGCGTCGTTGTTTGCCGCCGCGTCCCGCCGCGCGCGGCGGCTGCGTGTAGACGCAGACGATCTCGTGGCCCGCCGCGATAAGCGCGTCCAGGGTCGGAACCGCGAAATCGGGCGTACCGAAAAATGCGAGGCGCATGGGTTTTGTCACTGGAACCTGCCGACCGATACGGCGCAGCGGCGGTTTAGGCCGCCTCCTTCTGCCGCTTTAGTTTCTTCATCTTGCGCAGAATGATATTGCGCTTGAGCGGCGACAGATAGTCGATGAACAGGATTCCCTCGAGGTGGTCCATTTCGTGCTGCACGCAGGCGGCGAGCAGTTCGTCGGCTTCAATTTCCTGCGGCTCGCCGTTTTGATCGAGGAAGCGAACGCGAACCGCAACCGGGCGCTCAATTTCGGCAAAATGATCGGGCAGGCTGAGACAGCCCTCTTCGGCGATCCGGACTTCATCCGACGCCCAGACGATCTCCGGGTTGATCAATTTGATCGGCTGCGGGTCTTCGTCCTCGCGCGCTACGTCGCAAACGAGAATGCGACGGTCGTCGCCGACCTGGGGCGCCGACAGGCCGATGCCGGGCGCCGCATACATGGTTTCCAACATATCATTCGTAAAATCGCGCACCGACTGGTCGACGGTCTCGACCGGACGGCACTTGATCTTAAGGCGCGGATCGGGCGCATAGATGATGGGCAGCAGTGCCATCGCCAGCGCAACCTTTCAAATAAGCGTTGTAAGACATTGAGTTGTCACCGTTACCTATGGTCTCGACCGCGCCGCGTCAAGATGTCCGGCGACTCGGCAGGCCGGTTGCTAGAATGGCCGCCGAAAGGGCTCGGATATGGATCCATCGCTGCTCGCCGCCATCATTGTCGCCGGCGCTGTTATCGTCGCCATCGCGGCGGCCGCTCTGCTGCGCCGCGGTCCCAGCCCCGAGGTCGCCGCGCTCAGCGAGCGGCTGAGCCAGATGACCGAGCTGCACGCCGCCGCCCAGGCCCAGTTGGCCCAGCAGCTGCAGGCCCAGGAGCGCGCGCTCGCCAAGTCGCTCGACGAACGGCTGGCGCAGACCACCACCCGGGTCAACGAGACCCTGGAAAAAACCAGCCACAGCCAGAAAACCTCGCTCGACGAGCTGAAGGAACGGCTGGTGCGCATCGATGCGGCGCAGAAGAACATCACCGAGCTGTCGTCGCAGATGGTCGGATTGCAAGACATTCTGTCGAACAAGCAGGCGCGCGGCGCGTTCGGCGAGGTGCAGCTGCACGATCTCGTCTCCGCGGTGCTGCCGCCCGGCGGCTATCAGTTCCAGGCAACCCTCGAAAACGGCCGGCGGGCCGACTGCCTGCTCAACCTGCCCAACCCGCCGGGGCCGATCGTCATCGACGCCAAGTTTCCGCTCGAATCCTACCGCGCGCTGCAAGGCGTGGAGACCGAGGAGGCCCGCAAGGCGGCGGCACGGGCGTTCGCCGTCGATGTCATGAAGCACGTGACGGACATCGCCGACCGCTACATCTTGCCCGGCGAAACCGCCGATGCAGCGCTGATGTTCCTGCCGTCGGAAGCCGTCTACGCGGAACTTCATGCCAACTTTGCCGAGGTCGTCGACAAGTCCTATCGCGCCAAGGTGTTCATCGTCTCGCCGACCACCCTGTGGGCGACCCTCAACACGGTGCGCGCGGTGATGAAGGACGTGCGCATGAAAGAGGCGGCGGGCATGATCCAGCGCGAAGTGATGACCCTGATGACCGACGTGCAGCGCCTCGACAAGCGGGTCGGCAACCTGCAGCGCCATTTCGACCAGGCCGGCGAAGACATGCGCGAAGTGCGCATCTCGACCGAGAAAATCACCAAGCGCGGCGAGCGCATTCAGGACCTGGAAATCGAAGGCCCGGCGGCCGACGAGACCTCATTGCTCAGTTCGGCCTCAGCACCGAGCCCGCCGAAACTGCGCGAAACTGGTTAGCGCGCATCCAGTTAGAATTGTGCAATTCGCATCGTTTAACCCTCTCCCGCCGGGAGAGGGTGGCGAGCGATAGCGAGCCGGGTGAGGGAACAAATGATTGCCGCGTCCGGAATCGGGTGTTACCGACACGTGTCAAAACACCGGCCAAAACCTTTTCGATTTGATCCTCGCTGAAGAAGCTTTGTCGCGCATGCGTTGTGCTTTCGACGGCCTCTTTGCCCCCGAAAACCGCCGTAATTCACGATAGGTGACTTCGGCTAAAGTTGACCCGGTGCAGACATTGCCGGCTTGAAAAAAGTCGCACCGAAGCGAGACCCGAGGTGAAGATAAATGTGAATGGAAGTTCTAGTTGCTGTAATCGGCGCTATCCGCGTAATCGCGGATTTGACCAGTCGAAAAGGCACGGCGTTGCGGCGCAATCAATCGGCCCGCGATGGAATTCGACATCGTCGCAATCGACCCATTCAATGGTGAAGATGCCATCGCGGATTTCGTCTGGCTTCAGTCCGATGGTGTTTCGCGTAAGTCCGAGGCTTTTTTCGTACTTTATGCCGCGGGTAGTCTGGCCGAGCCTGTAACCCTGTGCGGCTGCTTTGCCGAACCAATACACGGATTGCGCATCGTCTTGGGGCACGCCGCGGCCTTCTTTGTACATTAGGCCGAGGTTGCATTGGGCGTTGGCGAGACCCTGTTCGGCGGCCTTGCGGTACCACCTCGCGGCTTCCGCATCGTCCTGGGGCACGCCGCGGCCTTTTTTGTACATAAAGCCGAGGTCGATCTGGCCGGGCGCATCACCCTGTTCGGCGGCCTTGCGGTACCATTTCACGGCCTCCGCATCGTCCTGGGGCACGCCAAAGCCTTCTTTGTACATCGAGCCGAGCCAGGTCTGGCCGGACGCATACCCCTGTTCGGCGGCCTTGCGGTACCACTTCACCGCTTCCGCATCGTCGCGCGGCACGCCGCTACCAATAAAGTACCTAAGGCCAATGCTGATCTGCGCGAAAGCAGCGCCTTGCTCGGCCGCCTTGCGAAACCAGTTGAGGGCCTCCGCGTCGCTCCGCGGAACGCCCTCGCCGCTAGAGTACGAGGAGCCAAGATTATATTGCCCCAGAGCGTCTCCCTGTTCGGCGGCCTCCCGATACAATCTAGCGGCTTCGCCATGGTCCTGCGGCACACCGAAACCATTGTCATGCATATACCCAAGAGCGGCCTTTGCGGTCACGTAGCCTTGCTCCGCCGCGAGCCCGAAAAACTTCAACGCTTCCGGGTAGCGGGTTGCCTTCAAGAGGCTGCGCCCATATTGGAATTGGTACCGCGGATGGTTCGGCTTTTGTCGGAGTGCCTGCTCGCACGCCGGTATCGCCAGGGTTGCATCCAGCTTGTCAAGGGACGCGCCGGAAATGCCATCCGGGCGATTTGGGTCAATAGGGAGCGCCGCCAGTACATCGCACTCGGTCACGTGCCGGTCTGCGCTGGCGGTTGCCGGCGCGCCGGCCAGAGCAACAAGCAAGATTGCCAATGGGTGTTTCACCGACAAACTATACCACCGGTCATAGTCGAGCGTGAAATGTGCTTTGCGTTATGCCCGATGACCGTTAATGGCTAGAAATTGCCGCCAGCGGGTGTCGTCGATCACGACCAGTATGCCTCCAACAACAGACAACGGTAGATCTGGGGTCACGTTTGCCCAGCTCTCGTGCTGGTA
>CAJICQ010000045.1_pt1 | contig 16825 bp, 15 predicted proteins | sample 9199721 | NCBI WGS metagenome assembly CAJICQ01 (sample SAMEA7708344, study PRJEB35096) | sediment metagenome | biome: marine neritic benthic zone biome [ENVO:01000025]; feature: sediment [ENVO:00002007]; material: shallow marine sediment [ENVO:03000034] sea grass bed [ENVO_01000059] ...
ACTCGAGTCGCGCAGCCTGTTGCCCTCGCAGCCGCGTACGGCCTTCGTGCTGGCAATCCTGTGGTGCGCAGCGATTGGTAGCTTTGCATTCGTGTCAAACTACACCATAGCAATCGGCCTGCTGATTTGCGCTGGCTTCTTCGAGCTGTCGTTCGTTTCGATGGCGCGTACGTTGGCTCAGCTCCACGCGCCGGCGCATCTACGCGGGCGCGCAATCGGACTGTTCAATGTAGGCGCCCTTGGCTTCCGGACGTTCAGCGGCGTGACCATCGGCTTCGGCGGCGGCATCATCGGCATTCACTGGTCGCTCGGGCTTAGCGCCGCGGCGCTGTTAGTTACGCTGTTTGCCCTGTTCGCCTGGTCGTACCGGGTGGCGCGACCAGCATTTTCCTGACAGCTCAGCGGTGCGCTCATTTTATGAACTCAAGGGCTTGCAATCGAATGCCTGCGGAAAGTCACCATCATGAAATCGTTTGCCCTCCTTAGCGTTATTTTGTTGGTTGGTGCGGGATGCGCTGATTCCAAACTGGATATCAATGCGAGCGGTAATTCCGTAACGACGACCCACAAGGTTCTTCGTTACCGGGACGGACTCGCGCTGGCGAGAAAATACTGTGCCTCGAGGAATATGGACGTTCGTCACATTCGGACAGAGGTCAAGACGCGCGCCATCAGTTACTTCGAGTGTGTCGAACCCAACTAATTTCTGATTCTTTCATCTGGCTGGATACTGCTCTAAGTTCCGGCCGACAACGAAACCCGTGAACGGAACAGTACGATGAGTTTTCTCGCCGACCGCCTGAGCAGCATCAAGCCGTCCCCGACGATATCCATCAACACCCTGTCGCAGGAATTGAAGGCGCAGGGGCGCGACGTCATCGGCCTCGCCGCCGGCGAGCCCGATTTCGACACGCCGCAGAACATCAAGGACGCGGCGACCCGGGCGATGGCCGAAGGTAAGACCAAATACGCCCCGCCGGCCGGCATCCCGCCGTTGCGCGAGGCGATCTGCGAGAAGCTCAAGGCCGATAACGGGTTGGAATATACGCCGGCGCAGATCAGCGTCGGCTGTGGCGGCAAGCAGACCATCTACAACGCGCTGAACGCAACGTTGAACCGGGGCGACGAGGTGATCGTCGCGGCGCCCTACTGGGTGTCGTACACCGATATCACCCTGCTGTCCGACGGAGTGCCCGTGGTCGTCGAGTGCCCCGCCGAGGCCGGCTTCAAGATCACGCCCGAACAGCTCGATGCGGCGATCACGCCGAACACCAAGTGGTTCATGATGAACTCGCCGTGCAACCCCAGCGGCGCCGCCTATACCGCCGACGAATTGCGGGCGCTGGGCGAGGTGCTCAAGCGGCACGAGCATGTCTGGATCATGCCCGACGACATGTACGAGAAGATCGTCTACGACGGTTTCGAATTCTCCACGATTGCGCAAGTGGTGCCGGAACTATTTGACCGCACCCTGACGCTGAACGGCCTGTCCAAGGCTTACTGCATGACCGGCTGGCGGGTCGGCTACGCGGCCGGACCGGTCGAGCTGATCAAGGCGATGAACATGATCCAGTCGCAATCGACCACGTCGACCTCGACGATTTCGCAATGGGCGGCCGTCGAGGCGCTGGTCGGGCCGCAGGATTTCATCGCCGAGCATAATAAAATCTTCAAGGAGCGCCGCGATCTGGTGGTCTCGATGCTCAACCAGGCGTCCGGCATCGAGTGCGCTACGCCGACCGGGGCGTTTTATGTCTATCCCTCGGTGGCGGGGCTCATTGGAAAAACCACGCCCGACGGCAAGGCGCTTGCCAGCGACGCCGACGTGGTCACCTATTTCCTCGAAAGCGAGGGCGTGGCGGCGGTGCACGGTGAGGCGTTCGGGCTGTCGCCCTATTTCCGCATTTCCTACGCGACGGCGACCGAATTGCTGGAAGAGGCGTGCCGCCGTATCCAACGGGCCTGCGCCGCGCTGACCTAAGCGCGCGCCACGGGCACACGAGTGCCAACAGCCGTGCTTTTTGGTAGCTTGAGCCGTACGTTTTAAGCGCCGGGCTGGTCGATGTCAGATATTGCCAAGTGGCTGGAGGAGATTGGCCTCGGCGAGCACGCTGCGCTGTTCGCCGAGAACGACATCGATGTCGACCTCCTGCCGGAGTTGACCGACGACGATCTGAAGGAGTTGGGACTGTCGCTGGGCCACCGCAAGCGCCTGCTGCGCGCGATTTCCGATCTGCAAACCGCAGCCGGGCCCGCCGAAGCCCTCGCCACGGAACCGACGCCGGCTGAAGAACCGGTCGGTGAGCGGCGCCAGGTCACCGTTCTGTTTGCCGATCTCGCCGGATTTACCCAACTCAGCAGCAGATTGGACGCTGAAGACGTCCATGAATTGCTCAACCGTTACTTCGCCGTGGTCGATGGGGTGATCGAACGCCACGGCGGGTACGTGGATAAGCATATCGGCGACGCCCTGATGGCGGTATTCGGCGCCCCGGTCGCCCATACCAACGACCCCGAGCGCGCCGTCCGCGCCGCCCTCGACATTCACGCCGCAGTCGCCGATCTCGACCCGTCATTGGCGGTGCATATCGGCGTCGCCAGCGGCAATGTCGTCGCCAGCGGCATGGGCAGCGACCGCCACAGCGAATACACGGTCATCGGCGATGCGGTGAACCTGGCCGCGCGGCTGCAGGACCTCGCCGAAGGCGGCGAGACGCTGATCTCGGAAGCGGTGCAGCGGTGGCTCGCCGACCGGCTCGATGGCGCGGCGCGGGGCGACGTCACAGTTAAGGGATTGGAAGAACCGGTCAGGGTCTGGCAGGTGAGGGGCCTTGCACAACCGACAGCGCATCGCCAGGCAATGGTGGGCCGCGATAGCGAGCTGGCTCAGTTCGATGCCGCATTGGCCGACTGCCTCGAACACGGCCGGGGGCATATTCTCTATGTGCGCGGCGAACCGGGTATCGGCAAAACCCGGCTGGTCGATGAATTTGCCGACCACGCGTCTGCTAAAGGATTCGCCTGCCACACTGGCCTGGTGCTGGAAACAGGCGCTAGATCCGATCGCGACGCGGTCGGCGCGATCGTGCGCAGCCTGCTCAATATTGGTGTAGAGGCCGACGAGGAGGAACGAATCGCGGGCGTCACCGAGGCTGTCGCAAGGGGCTGGCTCGACGACCGGCAACGGGTTTATCTCCACGACCTGCTCGGACTGCCACAACCAACCGATCTGGCGGGCATTTACGACGTCATGGACAATAGTGCGCGTACCGACGGCAAGTTGGCGGTCTTGCTACGCCTACTCGAATGCGCCAGCGGTAACCAACCGGTTATGCTGCGGGTTGAGGATCTCCATTGGGCCGATGCGTCGCTGATGCCGTATCTGTCGCGCGCGGCTGGCGCGACGGTGGATTATCCGGTGCTGCTGGTCATGACATCGCGTCTCGAGGGCGATCCGATCGACCAGACCTGGCGCGCCGCGATACGTGGCGCGACAATGACAACCATCGATCTGTCGCCGTTGCGTGAAGACGACGCGCTTGAAATGGCGCTCGCCGCCTTGCCCGACGACGCGGATCTGGCCCGCGAATGCGTGTTGCAAGCCGACGGAAATCCGCTGTTTCTCGATCAACTGCTACGCAATGCCGACCAGGTGGCGGGCCATGAGATGCCGGCCTCGGTGCAGTCGATCGTGCTCGCGCGAATGGATAGCCTCGACCTCGACGACCGCCGAGCCTTGCAAGCGGCGTCGGTGCTCGGTCAACGCTTCGTCTTGGACGCGCTGCGTTGGATGCTGGATGCGGTCGAGCAAACCTTCGACGAGTTAGTCCGGTACGCATTACTGATTCCCGATGATAATAGCTTGGTATTCGCCCACGCTCTGGTGCGCGACGGGGTCTACGCCTCATTATTGGCGCCGCGCCGGCGCCAGCTACATGCCCGGGCCGCCAAATGGTTTGCCAGCCGCGACCCGGTGTTGCACGCCGAGCATCTAGCTCAGGCCGAAGATCCGTCGGCGCCGCAGGCCCACGTTTCGGCGGCGCGCGCTGAAATCGCCGCCTATAGGTCCGATCAAGCACTCGCCGTCGTTGAGCGCGGTCTTGCTTTCGCTTCCAACCGCGAAGACCGCTATGATCTTTCGGTTTTGCGTGCCGAGATTCTCCAGTCTCTTGGGAAACCGCGCGAAGCCGTCAGCATCTTGCAAGGTGCGCTGGAGTTGGCCGAAACCGCGGACGAAAAACGGCCGCTATGGATCGCTATCGCCGCGAGTTGCCGTTTATCCGGTGATCCCGATGGCGGCATGTCGGCCTTGGATGAGGCTGAGCGCGTTGGGCCAGGCGGCGATGATCGCCAACAGGCGCAGATTCATTACTATCGCGCAACGTTTCATTTTGCGGCGGGCGATATGGATAATTGCCTGGCGCAACATCAGGCGGCGCTGCGCAGTGCCGAAGCGGCGCAGGACCCGGAGTGGCGCGCGTCCGCCCATGGCGGTCTCGGCGATGCTTATTATGCGCGGGGACAAATGCGCTCGGCGTTGGAAAATTTCCGCCGTGGCTTGGAGCTCGCCGAACAGAACGGCCTCGGCCGGATTGTGGTCGGCAACCAGTTTATGGTCGCCAACATGCTGCGCTACCAGAATGAGCTGGCCGACGCGGTGGCGATGGCCACTTCGGCGGCGGAAAACGCCAGAGCCGTGGAGAACCGGCGCTCGGAGATGTACGCGCTCAATCTGCTCGGTGAGTTTCTCATGGAGGGCGGTGACTACGAAGGTGCCGAAGGCCCGCTAACGCGGGCGCTCACCACCGCCCGAGACATCGGTAATGAGCGGTTCGCTTCTTACGTCATGCACAATCTCGCCCGCGCCCGGTTCGGCCAGGGGGATCGCGCGGCCGCGATGGATTTGCTCGACAAAGCGATCGAAATCAGCCGGCGCACCGATATCGCGTTTATCGGACCGCGTATTCTCGGCGCTATTGCCGTCGTCAGCGACGATCCCCAGCGCCGCAAAGACGCCCTTGCCAAAGGCGAAGAAGTCTTGGCCGGTGGACATTGTATCGCCCATATCCATTTTTGGTTCTACCGCTTCGCCATCGATTCAGCTCTGGCGGACGGCGATTGGGACGCCGCGGAACGCTATGCCGCAGCGCTTGACGCTTTCACCGAAGCCGAACGCCTGCCCTGGGTCGACCTGCATATTCAGCGCGGCCGTTTGATGGCGGCGCTTCGGCGAGATCCGGGAAATGCTCAAATACGCGAAGAATTACGGGAGCTCCGCGACCAGGCGAGCGCCGTTGGCCAGTTGGCGGTGGTCGGCGAATTGGCGGAAATCTTGGATCATTAACCACGCCGCGCGCCTTTCTTCTGGACTCTGCCGCCCCAGAAGTGAAACGATAAAAAAGCCGAACGCACCGGTGCGGTTCCGAGTGCGAGACTTCTGTTTTGTGGAGGGAAGATATGGCGGACACTGTAGGTTCAGGCCCGCGCTGCGTCGCGCTCGTGGGGCCCTATCTCAGCGGTAAAACGACGTTGCTCGAGGCCATGCTGGCGGCTACCGGCGCGGTCAGGCGTAAGGGCTCAGTGAAGGAAGGCAATACGGTCGGCGATGCGTCGGCGGTCGCGCGCAAGCGGCAAATGAGCGTCGAGCTCAACATCGCCCATTGCCAGTTCATGGATGAAGATTGGACCATCGTCGACTGCCCGGGCTCCATCGAGTTCTCGCAAGACGGCCGCAACGCGCTGATGGCGGCCGACATCGCCGTCGTCGTGGTCGAGCCGGACGCCAACAAGGCGAAGGCGGTCTCACCGATTTTGAAATTTTTGGCCGACCGGTCGGTGCCCCACGTGCTGTTCATCAACAAGATGGACAACCCCATATCGTTGCTCGAAGACACTATTGCTGCGTTGCAGGAGGTCTCCGGTTCGCCGCTGGTGTTGCGCCATGTGCCGATCCGCGAGGGCGACAAGACCACCGGTTATGTCGACCTGATCAGCCAGCGTGCCTACCAGTACCAGGAGGGCGAGCCCTCGACCGTGGTCGAAGTGCCGGCCGAGCTTGCCGACGAGCAAACCATGGCGCGCCAGGAGTTGCTCGAATCGTTGGCCGATTTCAACGACGACCTTCTCGAGCAACTGCTCGAAGACGTGGTTCCCGACGAGAAAGATATCTACCGGCAGCTCACCGAGAATTTGGCCGCCGACAACATCGTGCCGGTGATGATCGGCGCCGCCGAAATCCAAAGCGGTGTGTTCCGCCTCTGGAAATCGCTGCGCCACGACGCGCCGAGCCCCGAGACGACCGCCGCGCGTCGCGGCTTCGACCCCAGTGGCGATACGGTCGTCCAGGTCTTCAAGACCACTCAGGCCCGCTCGGGCAAACTCAGCCACGTTCGCGTCTGGTCCGGCGAAGTGCGCGACAGCATGCAACTCGGCGGCGAGCGGGTGGGCGGCTTGTTCCGAATGCTTGGCCACGAGCAGGAAAAGGTTGACAGCGCTGGCCCCGGCGATGTCGTCGCCCTGGGTCGGCTCGAAGAGGTCAAAACCGGCGACGTACTGACCCCGACCGGCCGCGGCGAAGGCGGGGATCCGTGGGACGGCCCGCTGCCACCGGTGTATGCGGTCGCGGTTGAGGTCGAGAAACGCGACGACGAAGTGAAGCTGTCGTCGGCGCTGGCCAAGCTGGTCGAGGAGGATCCGTCGTACGTCGTCGAGCACAATGCCGACACCCACGAGCTGGTGTTGCACGGTCAGGGTGAGATTCATTTGACCGTCGGCGCCGAGCAGTTGGCCGATAAATACAACGTCGCGGTGTCGACCCGCCGGCCGAGCGTTCCCTACAAGGAAACCATCCGCAAGAAGGTCGAACAGCACGCTCGCCATAAAAAGCAGAGTGGCGGTCACGGGCAGTTCGGCGACGTTCATATCGAAATCGGTCCGCGGGCGCGCGGCGCCGGATTCGAGTTCACCGACCGTGTCGTCGGCGGCTCGGTGCCGCGTCAGTACATCCCGTCGGTTGAGACCGGGGTGCGACGATATCTCACTGAGGGGCCGCTCGGCTTCCCAATCGTCGATATCGAGGTCTGCCTGTTCGACGGCCAGCACCATGCGGTCGATTCGTCCGACATGGCCTTCCAAACTGCCGCACAGACGGCGATGCGCGAGGGCATGCCCAAATGCAACCCGGTGTTGCTCGAGCCGATCTACAAGGTCGAAATCGACGTGCCGTCGGAGCATACCAGCAAGGTCAACCAGATTGTCAGCGGACGGCGCGGCCAGTTATTGGGCTTTGACTCCAAGGAGGGTTGGGTCGGTTGGGACACGGTGAACGCCAACCTGCCGCAGGCTGAAATGGTAGATTTAATTATCGAGTTGCGATCGTTGACCCAGGGCACCGGCACCTTCCGCTACGAGTTCGACCATCTGCAGGAACTTGGGGGCCGCGAAGCCGAGGCGGTCATCGCACAGCGACAGGAAGCCAAGGCCGCTGCCTGACCTGACCGTAGACCCGATATAGGGGTGCCGCACACGTACTTGTCATTGGGCGTGCGCGGCGCCGGTCGGCTACCTCTAGTGCGGTAGAATCGTAGTGGGTCCATCGCTATGTCTTCGAGCCGGGGCCGCGCCCTCGCGGTCATCGCATTTTGTCAGGTTGCGGCGATGGCGTTGTGGTTTTCGGCATCGGCCGTGGTGCCGGCATTGCGCGCCGAGGTCGAGTTGCCGGCCGCGATCGCCTCGCTGTTTACCAGCGCGGTACAGGCCGGTTTCGTTGCCGGAACCATCGTTAGCGCATTGCTGGGCTTGGCCGACCGCCTTGACCCGCGGCGCTTTTTCATGTGGTCGGCGTTTGTCGCGGCGGGCGCCAACGCGCTGATTCTGTTGATCGAGCCGGCGTCGGCTGCCGCCATCGCCTTTCGATTCGTTACCGGGGTGTGCATGGCAGGCGTCTACCCGGTCGGCATGAAGCTGGCGTCGACCTGGGCCAAGGGGGATATGGGGTTGATGATCGGCGTGCTTGTCGGCGCGCTCACCTTGGGCTCGGCAGCACCGCACATGTTCAATGCCCTGGGCGGGGTCGATTGGCGGTTTACCTTGGCCGCTGCGTCGGTCTCGGCAGTGGTCGGCGGGCTGGCCATTCGCTTGACCGCAATCGGCCCCAACGTCGCGCCGGCGCCGCCGATCGATCTGCGCGCGGCTTTGCGCGCTTGGACCGAACCGGCGCTGCGCCTCGCCAATATCGGCTATCTCGGCCATATGTGGGAGCTCTACGCGATGTGGGCGTGGATCGGCGTTTTTCTCGACGCCAGCTTTCAGCTTACCTTGGGCGACGGCGCGGCGACGGCGCGCTGGGCGGCGATGTCAACGTTTGCGATCATGGGTGCCGGCGCCATCGGTTGCATCGCCGGTGGCCTGCTGGCCGACCGGCTCGGCCGCACGACGGTGACTATCACCGCCATGACGGTGAGCGGCCTGTGCGCGTTGAGCGTCGGCTTTCTGTTTGGCGGCAGCCTGGTCCCGTTGATCGTGTTGTGCCTGATCTGGGGTGCCAGCGTGGTTGCCGACTCGCCGCAGTTCTCCGCCAGCATCGCCGAACTCTCCGAGCGCCGCCTGGTCGGCACCATGCTCACGGTACAGACCAGTGCCGGCTTCCTGCTGACCCTGGTCACCATCCATCTGGTGCCGGTCTTCGTCGACATGGTGGGCTGGCGGTTTGCCTTCGTGTTTCTCGCTGCCGGCCCGTTGATTGGTGTTTTGGCGATGTGGCGTCTGCGAGTGAGCCCGGCTGCGGCACAACTCGCCGGCGGCCGCGGCTAAATATCACGACCCTGTGGATGACTTATCATTGAAACCGAAAATGCTTTACTATATGTAGTTCACAGATATATTAGATAAATTCCAATTTAGGGAGCAGTGATGAACGACATCAGACAAGCGGCCGGTGTGGAAGTGAATATCGGCATTCCCGAAGACCAACGGCAAGCCATCGCAGAAGGGCTGTCGCGGCTTCTCGCCGATACCTACACACTGTACCTGAAAACCCACAATTTCCACTGGAACGTCACCGGGCCGATGTTCAATACGCTGCACCTGATGTTCGAGCAGCAATATAATGAACTGGCACTAGCGGTCGACGAGATCGCCGAGCGGATCCGTTCGCTGGGCTTTCACGCGCCGGGCAGCTATGCCGCCTTTGGGAAACTGTCGTCGGTGCCGGAAGCCGAGGGCACGCCGCGCGCGGAAGACATGATCCAGCAGCTCGCCGAGGGCCAGGAGATCGTCGTGCGCACCGCCCGCGAGATTTTCCCGGCCGCCGACGAGGCCAACGACGAGCCGACCGCAGATCTGCTGACCCAGCGCATGCAGGTGCACGAGAAAACCGCGTGGATGCTGCGCAGCATGCTGGCGTAGTTCGTCTGCGGATTAATCTGGGCGATTGCGAGGCCGGTGCTGTCGGGCGCCGGCCTTGCCGATTTTAGATCTGACTTAGCCGAATGGCTTGGCGACGACCGGGCGGTGCAATTGCTTCGACAGGTTCTCGCGCCACGCCACGTAAGGCTGGAACCCCGCTGACCTGCGGCACAGCGCCTCGGTCTCGGCCATGATCTCGTCGTCCGATTTCGCCAGGTCGAACGGCTCGAGGTCGCGGACATTGGCACTAAAATGACTGAGTTGGATTTTCGGCGCGCGGGCGGGGGCTTTGAGCGCGGTCATGGCGGAACCCTTCTTCGCTATGTCGAATGTCGATAAGTCGACGCACGGCCCGCGGCATGTTGCGTTGATATGAACCAATCAGCCGCAACGGGTTGATACCAGCTGGCTGCGCCGGCGGCTGGTTTTATCGACGTAGGCGAGTTGCCTTATCGGCTTTGCATTTCCTGCCGGCGCATCGGCATGGCGTCGATGGTGTCGAACAGCACGGTGTTGGGTATCGCCTCCGCCGAGCGAAGCTTTTCGTAGCCGTCTTTACCCACCAGCACGGCGACATATCGGTCGCGGTCGACAGCAAACATATCCCGCAGTGCATCGGCGTCTAAAGCCGCGTGTGATTCCTGATTTACATGCACCGTCTGGCCGGGACCGACCTCGATGAGAAGGAGGTCGCGATCGCGCCAGTCGCCCACTGCGGCGCGGCGATTGTCACGTTGCCGTCGTGCGGCGTCGCTGTGCCCGTCCGGTATGAAGGAAAGGACCAGCCGGTTGGCCCAACGGTAGGTATCCAGGTCTGCCTGCGACGCGTGCGATGGTGTTGCCATTGATAGTGCCGTCACCAGAGTGATGAAGAGTAGCCGCGCTAAGCGTGTCAAGTTGCGCGATGTCGACATAAGGGTATGCAGATCATGTCCGGCCAGCTCGCAAGACAATCTGGCCGCTGCAAACCCAAACAGATCCAAAGGTCGAAGTCGTCCGTACCATTGGTAAGATCTTCGATACCTGCAATCAGGCAAGCGGATTCATCATGAAGCTATCTCGTTCAACTTTGTCATGCGCCGTAATTATTCTCGCACTCACGCTCATTGCAGGACCCTCGCCAACATGGGCGCAATCGTATGGAAACGGAAGCTCGGCCGATGCCCGGTCCGACCAAGAAACCGCGTTTCGTCAATGGGGCGAGTTGGCAATAGCTGGCGATCCCCACGCGCAATTCGCGCTCGGGTTAATGTACGCATTTGGACAAGGCGTCGGTCAAGACCACGAGGCCGCTGTCGCTTTTTACCGGCTGGCTGCTGAGCAGGGATTAAGGGGCGCGCAGCTGTTTCTCGGTCACAGCTATGAAAAGGGGTTGGGCATCGCCCGGAGCTATGCCGAAGCGCACCGCTGGTATCTAAAATCGGCCAAGCAAGGCGAGGCCAAGGCGCAGAACAATCTTGGCTCGATGTACGAGCATGGAAAAGGTGTTCCCGCCGATCTCGACATCGCTATGTACTGGTACGAAGAGGCGGCGTTTAACGGCAATGCAAACGCACGCGCCAACCTGGCCCGCCTGACCGAATAGCGCGAGCCTGAATAATCACTAGGGCTAGATCAGCCGTTCCTGTGACAACGTCAACCGACGAATTTTGTTAGCTCCTGCAGCTCACTATCAACGATTTCAAAGGCGATGCGCGAGCTAAGTTCTATGATGGCGTCGCCCTCCAGATGTTGTCGCCAGAGGTCGCAACTCTCCTAGCTTTCCACAAAGACAAACCGGTTAGCTTGTTGATGGTCTTGGGGGCGCACGTAATTTAGACAGCCTTCTTCCTGCAAAGTTACCGCGACGAGGTCGAGCATTGGGGGTTTGATCTGTGACAGCCTGTCGGGGTCCACGGTGGGCCGAGCGATTATCGTGAGCGTTCGACGCCTTCACCTTCCATCATTGAATTGCGAAAGCGCAATAGTACCGAGAGCGTGCCAGCTCAAGAACGATCGCTATTTACCAGCTCTAAAACTAAATCACGCTGTCGGCACTTTACGATTCGTTAGGCAAGTCGCTGCAGGTTGCAACTATCGAAAATTGCACACGCTGGGGCTGACGATCAATGCAGGGAAATTTTGTCGAACACGTGTTCCCGCCGTGGGATCTCATGATCGCCATGGACGTGGCGATACCCACGATGGCGATCGTGGTAACCGCCCTGTTTGCCGGCTTTTACGCCAAGGTTAAGCGCGGGCGAATGATGTATGGCGTCCTGCTGCTGTTGGTCACGTTCTGGTCGCTTGCCATCACCTATTTCGTCGACCTGTACGCGATGTTGGTACTGCCGACACAAATCGGTATGGCGCCGGCGATGGATGTCATGATCCATGTGCATACCGAAGCCAGCTGGTATCTCAACACCTTCGCAGTCTTCAGTGGTATCGCCGGAGTTTATTTTGTGGTTACCGCGTTTCTGCATCAATTGGCTAAGTTGCAAGCTGCGGTGGCGGAGGCTGAAAAACAAAACAAACAGAAATCGACATTTTTTGCCTCAATGAGTCACGAATTACGCACACCGCTGAACGCGATTATCGGATTCGCCGGGCTGATCAAGGATAAACAGATCGACGAGGACCCCAAGCTTTATCACGAGTACGGCAAAATCATCGTGAACAGCGGCACCATGATGCTCGGCTTGGTCGATGAATTGCTCGATTTGGCCCGCATCGAAGCAGGCAAGTTGAAACTGAACTTTGAGAAAGTCGACATCCGCGATCTCGTCGAAGAGACAACTTTGACGATGACCCAATTGGCGGTCGAGGCCGGCGTGTCGTTGAACGTGCAGGTGTCTGACGAATTGCCTGAGATCGATGCGGATCGCCGGTCGCTTGAGCAAATAACGCTGAACTTGGTATCGAATTCGATTAAGTTCACGCCCGAATGTGGCACCGTCACCGTCACCATCGAGTGGCGCGACAAAGGCCTCGATACAGAAAGCGCTGTCCTCATTGTCGCTGATACCGGAATCGGGATGCCGCCATCGTTAATCGAAAGTGTGTTCGATCCTTATGTGCAGGGCGATCCGAGCGGCACCGGCAGAGCGCGCGGCACCGGTCTTGGGTTGGCCGTCTGCAAACGCTTGGTCGACGCCCATGATGGGACGATCGAAATCAAATCGACCGTCGGGGAAGGCACGACCGTGACTGTCGCACTGCCAACGCTTCTGGCGTCGCAAAAAAGATCCGAACAGGGGCGCCCTCTGAAAAGGTGCAACGTCACATCATCTAACCCCGGCAGACCGGCCGACGAACTGGCAGCTTAGGTTGCGCCAACATGCGGCGCGCCGTAGCGATATCCGTGGCAGGTTCGCTATAGTCGAACTCATGAACGATACCGCCGCACAAACCGTAAACGAATTGAGCCTGTTGCAACCCGGCGAACCGCCGCCGTATGAGCTCTATAACGAGGGCGAGGGTGGCCGGCTGCTCCTGGTGTGCGACCACGCGACCAACCGTGTTCCGGACGTTCTCGACAATCTGGGACTGAGCGATGCCGAGCTGGCGCGGCATATCGGCTGGGACATCGGCGCCGCCGACGTCACCTATCGCCTGTCGGACCGGCTCGGCGCGCCGGCGGTTCTTGGCGGCTATTCGCGCCTGGCTGTCGACTGCAACCGGTCGCTCGGCCATCCGGGCCTTATCCTGACGGAAAGCGACCGCACGCCAGTGCCCGGCAATGAGGGCTTGAGCGAGGCCCAACGCCAAGCCCGCGTCAATGCGCTGTTCCAGCCCTATCACCAGGCGATCGATGAGCAGATCACGCGTCTGCGTGCCCTGTGCCGGCCCGATGAGGGGCCGGTTGTCGTCTCGATCCACAGCTTCACCCCGGTGTTCGACGGCGTCGAGCGACCGTGGCATGTCGGCGTTCTGTGGGCCGTCGATGGGCGTTTGCCGCAGCCACTGATTGCGCGTCTGCGTGACGACGAAACGTTGGTCGTCGGCGATAACCAGCCCTATTCGGCGCGCGAAGGCTTCGGCCATACGCTGGAGACCCATGGCGACGGCAATGGCCTGGCCAATGCGCTGATTGAAATCCGTCAGGACCTGATCGATACCCATCACGGCGCCGAAGCGTGGGCGGAACGACTCGCCCACGCGTTGCAGGATGTTCTGGTGGATGAAGACTTATACCGGCCGCTGGCCAAGGGCTGATCGCAAATGCAGGTCAAAACCCCACCGTTCACCGTTGGCGTCGAGGAAGAATATCTTCTCGTCGATCCCAAGACTCGCGATCTCGTGGTCGAACCGCCGGACAAACTCTTGCGCGATTGCGAGGGCGCGGTGCCGCCCGAAATCGGCGCCGTCGCGCCCGAGTTTTTGCGGCCGCAAATCGAGGTCGACACCAGCGTGTGTGCGAATATCAGCGAAGTTCGCACGAAGCTCGCCACCTTACGGCGCATCGTCGCCGACGTTGCTGCCGGTTACGGCTACCGCATAATCGCCGCTTCCACGCACCCCACCGCCGACTGGCATCACCAGATCCATACCGACAAAGAACGCTACAACACGCTGGCCGCCGATATGCAGACGGTGGCGCAGCGGCTGCTGATCTGCGGCATGCACGTCCATGTCGGTATCGAAGATGATGAGCTGCGCATCGATCTGATTAACCAGGTGAGTTATTTCCTGCCTCACCTGCTGGTGCTGTCGACGTCGTCGCCGTTTTGGCAGGGCCGTGACACCGGCTTGCTCAGCTACCGATTGAGCGTGTTCGACGAGTTGCCGCGCACCGGCCTGCCGGCACGCTTCGACAGCTACGGCGAATATTGCCGTCATCTCGATATGATGGTCGGCGCTGGTCTGATCGAGGACGCGACGAAAATCTGGTGGGACGTGCGGCCGAGCGCCCGCTTCCCAACGCTTGAAATGCGGATCACCGACGTGTGCACGCGTCTCGACGACAGCGCCACCATTGCCGCTCTGTTCGTCAGCTTCCTCTCGTTGCTGGTGCGCCTGCGCCGCGAGAACCAGCGCTGGCGCATTTATTCCAACATGTTGATTAACGAGAACCGGTGGCGCGCCCAGCGCTACGGTTTCTCTGAAGGGTTGGTCGATTTCGGCCGCGGCGAGGTGGTGCCCTACGCCGACTTGCTCGAAGAGATCCTCGATCTGATACACACCGACGCCGAGGCGCGCGGCTGCTTAGCCGAGGTCGAGGCCGCCCGCCAGATCCTCGACCGCGGCACCAGCGCCCACCGCCAGCTCTCGATCTACCACGACGCCCTGGCCCAAGGCGCCGACGAGCGCGAAGCTTTGCACGCGGTAATCGATTGGCTGATCGAGGAAACCCTCGCCGGCGTGGCTGAGAAATCATAGCGCAGATTTTTCTCTTGCATAATGTGACTGTCACGTTATATTTATCGTGACAGTCACATTAATGGAGATCATAATGCGTAATCCAATGAAACGGCGGGAGCAAAAAATGGGCCGCCGCCCAATCCATGACGAGGCGATGTCCGCCACTGAGCGCCAGCGGCGCCGGCGCGCGCGTTTGCGCGCCGAACCGTGGCGCGATCAACGCCTCGCCGTCCGGTCTATTTTGCAGGCGTTGCGGGAGTTGCAGTGCGATTCCGAGCAAGCGGATAAGCTGAGCCCGCAATTGCTGGCGCGGATTGTCGAGTACGCGGTCGCAAATATGGGGCTCGACGATGAGGCCGAGTTGACCGAGGCCCGGGCAATGGTGGCGAAACTGCTCGATCCCGACGAGCCGCTGCCCGAACGCGGTCACCGTGGCCGCCGCAGCAAGCGCGGGCACCGGTTGGGCGATGGCAGGCGCCGCCGCCACGGCCGCCGCAACGAAGAAACCGACGAAGAATAGGCCTGCCGACGGTTGGCCTTGGTCGCGCCGAGGCCCATATTATGGCTCAGCTGGATGGCCGGATGTGGATTAGCTGCGCCGGCCAGCCGCCATGATCGACACAACGAGACACGAGACCATGACCGAGATCGATGCCAACACCCGCACGGAGCTCGAGGCCGCCGCGTTCCGCACCCTGGTGCAACACCTGCGCGACCACCCCGAGGTGCAGAATATCGACCTGATGAACCTGGCCGACTTTTGCCGTAACTGCCTGTCCAAATGGTACAAGGCAGCGGCGGAGGATAAGGGCCTTGAGCTCGACTACGAAGCGGCGCGCGAGATTATCTACGGCATGCCCTACGCCGAGTATAAGGCGAAGTACCAGAAAGAGGCGACGCCCGGGCAAAAAGCCGCCTTCGACGCCAAACAGGCCGGGTAAGCCGGACACATAAATTTATCCGCCGAGCCACGCGGCCTTTGCTTTTCCACAGGCCGGCACGCTACACCATTGCCGGGCGCCAAGCCCGGCATCGCGGTTTCTGCGGTGGTTATCAAGATATCAGGGAGTCAGTGCCGATGGCCGAAACGGGCGGCATCGCTGCGGACCGGTTGCGCAGCTTCATAGAACGGATCGAACGCCTGGAGGAAGACCGGGCCGGCCTCAACGCCGACATCAGGGAGGTTCTGTCGGAAGCCAAATCCGCCGGCTTCGACGCCAAGACGATTCGCCAGATCGTGCGCTTGCGCAAGCTCGAACCCAGCGAGCGCCAAGAGCAGGAGCATTTGCTCGAGGTCTACCGCCGCGCGGTGGGGATTTGAGCCTCAACCGATGCTTCGGCAGCATCGCCGGCGCATGTTCCCTGGCGCAATCCGCACAGGGCCCGAGCGCAATCGCCGGACCACGTCCTAAATCCCCTAATACGCCCCTAAGTCTGGGGATCTATCTTCGCGGCACTGACCAAGATCGCCGGCAGCATCAGAGCTGAGGGTGAATGACAAGGGCGCACCACTACTAACGTAGAAAAGGAGCCCCCATGTCTGCCGACAAAAGCCAAATCAAGAACGCAATTCGGCCCGCATCGCTGGCGCTCGCGCTGGGTTTTGCGCTGAGCGCGTGCGCTACATTCAGCGACAACCCGCAGGATGTCTCGACCACGACGATCCGCCCCAGTTCCGCGCAGCCGAACGCTGGTGAGGTCGTCGGCACTAGATCAGCGCAGAAACCGCCGTCCTATTGCCAACGTCCGGCGAATTGGAACGAAATCGAATGCTCCTACCGCTGATCCCTAGAGCACTATCCGACCAGATAGAACCATTCTGGCGGCGTGGATTTGGGTCAAGACCAAGGGTTTCGGCGAAGCGCATAGCCGAAGCTACGCGCGAGGCGAAACCCGTCGGTATTGGCGCACAGCCGCCCGCCCCCCACCTGGTAATTGGCAGGTTGGCGATCGGCGGGCAGCCACTTTGTCAGACGGCTTGCGCGATGTCCCTGCATCGCGCTGCGCCTTCTTCCGCGTGGACTGCCGCCCCGAATCGCCAACAGAATTGACTCTATCTGGTCGGATAGTGCTCTAG
>CAJICQ010000011.1_pt1 | contig 16749 bp, 13 predicted proteins | sample 9199721 | NCBI WGS metagenome assembly CAJICQ01 (sample SAMEA7708344, study PRJEB35096) | sediment metagenome | biome: marine neritic benthic zone biome [ENVO:01000025]; feature: sediment [ENVO:00002007]; material: shallow marine sediment [ENVO:03000034] sea grass bed [ENVO_01000059] ...
AGATCGCCAGAGACCGTTTAAAGAGCGGCTCGGCTTTCGGATATTTGCCTTGGTCCTCATAGAACAATGCCAAGTTTTGGAAGCTCAGCGCCACGTGAGGATGCTCCGGTCCAAGCGCTTTCTCATCGATCACCGCCGCCCGTTTATAGAGCGCTCGGCCTCGGCGTACTTGCCGTGCGTGCGATATAGCTCTGCCAGGTTCGCGAGTTTGTCGGCCATGTCGGGATGTTCAGGCCCGAGCACCTTCTCGTCTATTGCCAACGCCCGTAAATAGAGCGGTTCTGCCTGGCGATAATTGCCTCGGGATTTATAAATGGACGCCAAGTTATTTAGGGTGTTCGCAACGCGGAAGTTGTCGGGGCCGAATGCTTGCGCCGCTATTAGAGCCGCCTCGCCTTGTTTTATCGCTTCGCCGTAGTTGCCTTGTTGATAAGCGGCATCGCTTGCCTCGATTTGCCGCTCCCACGCCTCTTGCTGAGCGTGAACGTTGGCATGCCATAGGACGAGGACCAATAAGCCGGCCGGAACCCAATTTTTTAATCTCTTGATCATCCGCGACAGTCCTTCCGGTACTTATGCGGAAGCATTACGTTAATGAGGTTTAGCGCCGGAACTAAGTTAAAATGAATAGTTCGAATGTCGGGGTGGCGTCAAATTGCGAGATCAGCGCTTGAGCCGGGAATGTCGGCTTCTTGCGCAACTTGGGACACCCAGAATTTCCATCGCGGGGCGATGACGCGCTGTGATTGACGCTTAAAAATAGTCGCGCAGGCCTACTTTATGCTGTGTGGGAGCGGCAAACAGAGACTAATTCAGCTAATCCTTCCGAAGAAGACATGCGGCTTTGTTTGCCTTCTTATAGGTCGTGGCAATTCGCTTGTGGCTAGGTCTTTGTGGGCCCACGTCCTAGAATTAAAGGATGTTCAACGTGAGCCCTTTTCACTCTATCCGAACGGTCGTCGCCACAGCGGCGATGGTGTTGCTTGCGGTTGCCGGGCTCACCGAGGGCGCGGTCGCGCAAAAATCCGTTCCGTCGAGCGCGGAGGAGATCACGCTGTCGTTCGCCCCGCTGGTGAAACAGGCGGCGCCGGCGGTGGTGAATATATTCACCCGCAAGGCGGTTACCCAGCGAGTGTCGCCGCTGTTAAACGACCCGTTTTTCCGCCGTTTCTTCGGCGACGCCTTCGCGCCGCAACGGCGCAAACGTGTTGAAAATTCGTTGGGTTCCGGCGTCATTGTCGAGTCCGACGGGCTGATCGTGACCAATTTCCACGTCATTTCCGGCGCCGACGAAATCAAGGTCGTTCTGGCCGACCGCCGCGAGTTTGCCGCGACCGTCCTGCGCGAAGACGAGCGGTCGGACCTCGCCGTACTCAAGATCGAGGCCGGTGAGGACGATCTGCCGCATATCGAGCTCGGCGACAGCGACGAACTGGAAGTCGGCGACCTGGTCATCGCGATCGGCAATCCGTTCGGGGTCGGACAGACGGTGACGAGCGGCATCGTCTCGGGTCTAGCGCGCACCAATGTCGGTATTACCGATTTCAACTTCTTCATCCAAACCGACGCGGCGATCAATCCGGGCAATTCCGGCGGCGCCCTGTTGCGCATGGACGGCAAGCTCGCTGGCGTGAATACGGCGATATTCAGCCGCAGTGGCGGCAGTCAAGGGATCGGTTTTGCCGTGCCGGCGAATATGGTGCGCACCGTAATTGCCAGCGCCGGGGTTGCTGGACGGTTGCAACGGCCCTGGTTGGGAGCAGAGGTTCAAGACGTTACAGCGGAAATCGCTGAAGCGATCGGTTTGGCGCGGCCGATCGGCGCGTTGGTCACCGAGACCCATCCCGACGGTCCGGCGCGCCGCGGCGGTTTGCGGGTCGGCGATATCATCACCGAGATCGACGGTCAGCCGGTCGACGATATAGAGAGCCTCAAGTTTCGTATCGCCACCGGTGTCCTCGGCGAAACAGCGGAGTTGTCGGTGATGCGGGCGAGCGGCGATTTTCGGATTCGGCTGCCGCTCGAAGCGCCGCCCGAGATACCGCCGCGCGATGAAACCCAGTTGAGCGGCGCCCATCCGATGGCTGGCGCGACCGTGGTGAATCTTTCGCCGGCGGTTGCCGAAGAGTTCGGATTCAACCATCTCGCCGCCGGCGTCGTCATCATCGACGTCATCCGCGGCAGCCCGGCTGCGCGGCTTGGCTTCCGGCCCGACGATATCGTCTTGCGGGTCAACGATACGGAAATCGGTTCGGTCGCCACGCTGCGCCGTGCCGTATCGGCCAGCCCCGAGAACTGGCGGTTGGCGATCTTGCGCGGCAACCAAAGGCTGACCGTCACGGTGCCCGGATGAGCGAAGCAGGGCGACAGCCGGAACTCTTCGCCGGTCAGGCGCCCCGGCCGTTGGCCGACCGGCTGCGGCCGACCACTCTGGCGCAGACGGTCGGTCAGGATCACTTGTTGGGACCCGATGGGCCGATCGGGCGCATGGTGGCGCAGCGGCGGGTCGCCAGCATGATTTTATGGGGCCCGCCGGGCTGCGGCAAAACCACGATTGCGCGTCTGCTCGCCGATATTTCCGACGCCGAGTTCGAGCCGTTATCGGCGGTTTTTTCCGGTGTGGCCGATTTGCGCAAGGTGTTCGAGCGCGCCAAGGCGCACCGCGCCGACGGCCGCGGGACATTGCTGTTCATCGACGAGATCCATCGCTTCAACCGTGCCCAGCAGGACGGATTTTTGCCCTATGTCGAAGACGGCACCGTGACCCTGGTCGGCGCGACGACGGAGAACCCCTCGTTCGAAATCAACCCGGCGCTGTTGTCGCGCTGTCAGGTGTTCGTGCTGCACCGCATTTCCGACGACGGCCTGGAAGAACTGCTGCAGCGGGCCGAGGCCGAGGAGGGGCGCAACCTGCCACTCGACGCCGCCGCCCGCGAAGCGCTGCGGGCGATGGCCGATGGCGACGGGCGCTATGTCTTGAACCTGGCGGAGGAACTGTTTCTGCTGCCGGAGACAGAGCTCTTGGATACTGCGGCGCTAGCCGAGACGGTGCAGAAGCGGGCGCCGCTCTACGATAAAGGGCAGGAGGCCCACTACAATCTGATCAGCGCGCTGCACAAATCGATCCGCGGCTCCGACGCCGACGCGGCGCTCTACTGGCTGGCCCGGATGCTGGCGGGCGGCGAAGATCCCCGCTTCATCGGCCGCCGGCTGGCGCGCGCGGCGGTCGAGGATGTCGGTCTGGCCGACCCGCAGGCCCTGCCGCAGGCGTTGGCGGCGTGGGAGGCCTACGAGCGCATTGGCAGCCCGGAGGGCGAACTGGCGCTCGCCCAATGCGTGCTTTATCTCGCCACCGCGCCCAAGTCGAACGCCACCTATAAGGCCCTGGGCGCGGCGATGCGCGCGGCCAAACAATCGGGCTCGTTGATGCCGCCCAAGCACATCTTGAACGCGCCGACCCAGCTGATGAAGGATATCGGCTACGGCGTGGGTTACGCCTACGATCATGCGACGGAGGAAGGCTTTTCGGGACAAGACTATTTCCCCGACGAGATGGCGCGGGAGAGGTTCTACGAGCCGGTCGACCGCGGTTTCGAGCGCGAAATCGCCAAGCGGCTCGCCTACTGGCAGCGGCTGCGCGATCGTGGCGGCGCCGACACCGATCCCGAAGGCGGCGAATGATCTCATATGATCATCTTGTTCGACCCCGTTAGGACCGCTAGCCTCGGGTCATGAAGCTCATTATTGCAATCGCGCTGGGCGGCGCCATCGGCGCCGTCGGCCGGCACTATGTTTCGGCCGTCATGATCCTGCTGGTGGGTCACGGGTTTCCGTGGGGCACCCTGGTCGTCAATGTCGCCGGCTCCTTCGTCATGGGCGCATTGATTGAGACCATGGCGCTCGTCTGGTCGCCGTCGGCGGAAATGCGCGCGCTGTTGACGGTTGGCGTGCTCGGCGCCTTCACCACGTTCTCGACCTTTTCGCTCGATGTCGTCACGCTCTATGAACGCGGTGCGTCGCTGCAATTGGCGACCTATATCTTGGCTTCGGTCGCCGTCTCGATACTCGCGCTGTTCGCCGGATTACGCCTGATGCGCCTGGTGCTTGTATGAGCGTTGACACGGGGCCGCAACAGAGATCGGTGCGCCATTTGGACATCGGCGCCGGCGACGACGCCGTGCGGCTCGACCGCTGGCTGCGCCGCACCCTTCCCGACGTGCCCTATGGCCAGTTGGCAAAATGGCTGCGCACCGGCCAGATACGCGTCGACGGCCGGCGCGCCAAGCCGGGCCAGCGCCTGTCGGAGGGCCAGACCGTGCGCCTGCCGCCGATCGATCTGTCAGAGGCCACGCCCCCGGTCGCGCCCACCCCCGTCGACGCGGCTGCCGCCGCCGACTTGCAGGCGCGCGTGCTGTATCGCGACGACTGGTTGATTGCGCTAAACAAACCCAGCGGCTTGGCGGTTCAGGGCGGCAGCAAGACGACCCGGCACCTGGACGCGATGCTCGATGCGCTGCGCTTCGAGGCGGCGGAAAAACCGCGCCTGGTCCACCGCTTGGACAAAGACACCAGCGGGGTATTGCTGCTGGCCCGAGATGCAGCGACGGCGCGCGCGATGACGGCCCAATTCCGCCACCGCGATGTGGTGAAAACCTATTGGGCGCTGGTTGCCGGTGTCCCAACAGCGCGCGAAGGCCGGATCGACCTTGCCTTGTTGAAATCGCCGGGCCGGGGCGGCGAGAAAATGCGCCCCGCCAAAGACGATGGCCAAAGCGCGATCACCCGCTATGCCCTGGTCGACCGGGCGGGACAGAAAGCCGCCTGGCTGGCGTTGAACCCGCTGACCGGCCGCACCCATCAGCTGCGCGCCCATTGCGCGGCGCTCGGCACGCCGATCGTCGGTGACGGCAAGTATGGCGGAAAAGCCGCGTTCATCGCCGGTCTGGCCAACAAACTCCACCTGCACGCGCGTTCGCTCACATTCCCCCATCCGAAGACCGGCGAGCGGGTGGAGATTGTCGCGCCGCTTGGCGGCCACTGTGCCGACAGTTGGGCCAAGCTCGGCTTTGCGCCTGAAAAGGCGGATATAGGCCCCATATAAGAGACATAGTGCAGTGGACAGACGCCAAATGCGGTCATGAAGCGATTCTATAAAAACGTAAGCGTTGAAAACCGGCCTGAGCCGCCGGCCTTCGCCGTCATGCTCGATCGAAGGCCGGTGCAAACGGCGTCCCGCAACCCGTTACACCTACCGAGCGCCAGCCTGGCGCAGGCCATCGCCGCGGAATGGGACGCGCAGCGCGACGAGATCGCGCCCAGGAGCATGCCGTTGACCCAGGTTGCAGCTACCGCGCTCGACCGGGTTGCGCCGGATACTGCCGCCTACGCACGCCAAATTGCCGTGTACGGCGAAACCGACCTGGTGTGTTACCGCGCGGAAAGTCCGCAGGGATTGGTGGCACGACAAGCGGCGGCATGGCAGCCCCTGGTCGATTGGGCGGCGGACGCTTTTTCGGCGCCGTTGACGGTTACCGGAGGGGTCGCGCCGGTGGTTCAGCCACCGGCCGCCCTGAGTGCGCTTCAGGACGTGGTGAGCGCGCACGATCCGTTCGAGTTGGCGGCGCTGGGTCTGGCGACGAACGCTAGCGGTTCGTTGGTTATCGCGCTGGCGCTCTCGCACGGTCGTATCGATGCCAATGCCGCGTTTGAAGCCGGATTCGTGGACGAAGTCTGGCAGATCGAACAATGGGGTCTGGACGAAGACGCCGAGGTTCGGCAGCAAAACGCACGAGCCGACATCGAGACCGCGGCGCTGTTTTTCGAGCTCCACCGGGAACCCTAGAGCGCGCCGCGGCAGGCGGCTGGTCTGACTCCGGTCATTTCTGCTATCCACGGACGGATATATTGCACAAGCGGGCCGGCTGCCATGCAAGACATTCTCGACGAACTGGAATCCCGCCGCGCGCGGGCGCGCCTGGGCGGCGGCGAAAAGCGCATCGAGGCCCAACATGCCAAGGGAAAGCTGACGGCGCGCGAACGCATCGAGCTGCTGGTCGACGAAGATTCCTTCGAAGAATGGGACATGTTCGTCGAGCAGGAACCCAACGAACTGACGGCTGCCGTCGAACCGATCCCGGGCGATGGCGTGGTGATTGGCTGGGGGACCATCAATGGCCGCACCGTGTTCGTCTTCTCGCAAGACTTCACCGTGTTCGGCGGCTCGTTGTCGGAAGCCCACGCCGCCAAGATCTGCAAAATCATGGATAAGGCGATGAGCGTCGGCGCGCCGGTGATCGGGCTCAACGATTCCGGCGGCGCGCGCATCCAGGAGGGGGTCGGATCCTTGGCTGGATACGCCGACGTGTTCCAGCGCAACGTCAACGCGTCGGGCGTTATCCCTCAGATTTCAGCGATCATGGGGCCGTGCGCCGGCGGCGCGGTTTATTCCCCGGCGATGACCGACTTCATCTTCATGGTGCGCGACACCTCCTACATGTTCGTCACCGGACCCGATGTGGTGAAGACGGTGACCCACGAAGAAGTCACCCATGAAGAGCTGGGCGGCGCCACGACCCATACCAGCAAGTCGAGTGTTGCCGACGGCGCATTCGAAAACGATGTGGACACGCTGCTGCAACTTCGCCGGTTCTTCGATTTCCTGCCGATGAATAATCGCGAGAAGCCGCCGGTATGGCCGACCAGCGACCCCTTCGACCGGGCCGAAGCATCGCTCGACACGCTGGTGCCGCCCGACTCGACGAAGCCCTACGATATCAAGGAGCTGATCGAAAAGGTGGTGGACGAGGGCGACTTTTTCGAGTTGCAGCCCGATCATGCCGCCAACATCGTGATCGGCTTCGGCCGCATGGAAGGCCGCACGGTCGGTTTCGTGGCCAATCAACCGATGGTGCTGGCCGGCTGCCTGGATATCGATTCGGCCAAAAAGGGCGCGCGCTTCGTGCGCTTCTGCGATTGCTTCAATATTCCCATCGTCACCTTCGTCGACGTGCCGGGCTTTTTGCCGGGAACTGCGCAGGAATTCGGCGGTATCATCAAGCATGGCGCCAAGTTGCTGTTCGCCTATGCCGAAGCGACCGTACCAAAGGTCACCGTGATCACCCGCAAAGCCTATGGCGGCGCCTACGACGTTATGTCGTCGAAACATATTCGCGGCGACCTCAACTACGCCTGGCCGACTGCCGAAATCGCGGTCATGGGGCCGAAAGGCGCGGTCGAGATCATCTACCGCGAAGACCGCGACGATCCGGCCAAGATCGAGGCGCGTACCGAAGAATACCGGGCGCGGTTCGCCACTCCGTTCGTCGCGGCCCAAAAGGGCTTCATCGACGACGTGATCTATCCGCACAACACGCGCCGGCGTCTCTGCCGGGCGCTAAAGCTGCTCGAGAACAAGCGGCTGGAAAACCCCTGGAAGAAGCACGACAACATTCCCCTATAGCCGCTCTAGGTCAGGGTCTATTCGTCGGCTGCGTAGAGGCGGTAGACGGTGACGTTCTGCGCGCGTCCGCGCACGCTGTGGTCGCCTATTTCACTGAAGGTGATGCCGCTCTTCTCGCCCAGTGCCGCTTCGCCTTGGTCGCGGGTCGCCTTGCTGACCAGGACGATGCATTGGTCGCGCGATTCAAAGTCTTTGGATAGGGATTCCAGTCGCGATGCGACATTGACCGTGTCGCCGACCACCGTGTAGTTGACGCGGCTCTTGGATCCGATATTGCCGACGATCGCCGGCCCGGTATGAATGCCGATCCGCACCGAAATGGCCGGTTTGTCCGTCGCCTGCCGCTGGAAATTTTCGGCGACAACGGCCTCTTGTATTGCCGCACCCGCGCGCAAGGCCCGCGCGGCGTGGTCTTCGACCGGTTCTGGCGCCCCCCAGAACGCCATCAGCCCGTCACCAAGAAACTTGTCGACGGTGCCGCCTTCGGCTTCGATACAGTTCGCCAGCAGTTCGAAATGACGATTGAGCAGCGACGCGGTTTGTTCGGCCGTCAACTCTTCGGCCAAGGTGCTGAACCCGACAATATCGGTAAACAGGATGGTAAGCTCCCGTTCGGTCGAATGAGCGGCTTCTTCTGAGCGCTGCATGAGCTGCAGCACCAGCGATTTAGGCACATAGGTCTCGAACCAGCGCAGCGCGCCGACCATTGTGTTGAAGGCGTCTGCCGCATTCGATAACTCGCTCACGAAGCTATCGGGCACCTGCGGCACGCTGGCCATGTCGAGCCCGCTCAGCGCATCGGCTGCGGTCGCCAGTTGGCCGATTTTTTTCTGTAGGAGATGCGCGAATAGGTAGCCGACGATGACCGCAATGATCAGAATTATCAGCCCGACGATAGCAATGGTTCGCAGACGATTGACCTCGCCGGAGACATCCGCGGTGCGAAACTTCAGCCCGATCGTCCACGGCAGGGCACCGTAGCGGCTGATGTCCCGGGTAATGATGATGAAGTCGTCATCGACGCGCGCGTTGGTTATCGAGGGCGCATTTTGCAGCAATGCATCGGCGCGTTCGCCCGCCCCGGCTAATAGACGGAAGGCGGGCTCGGCAAGGTCGTCGATGATCGGCAGCGGATTGTCTTCCAGGCTGGCGCTTGGCTTGAAATCCGACTGAAGCAATTTTGGATGACCGAGCACGAAATCGCTGTCGTAGAGGATGAAGGCGCTTAAGTTTTCTTCTTCTTCGAGCGTGCCGAGAAACTGCACAAGAATGTCGAGACTTACCGTCAGCGCCACCAAGCCGATAAACTCTTCGCCGCGGCGAACCGGCACCAGTTGGGTGACGACGGCGCGATTTATAGCCGGGATCCAAAATGGCGCGGACCATTCGGGCGCGGGTTGCTGATGGGCGTTTTCGAGGGCCGAGCGCTGGCGTTGCAGAATGCGCGGATTGGCCGGCACTTCGACGACGAACCCCTCGCGGGTGGTGGTGCGCAGGGCCTCGCCCTCGACGGGAATGAACAATATGGCGTTAACTTGCGGCAATGCCGCGAACACGCCCCGGAAGGTGTCCAACGACCGCTGGCGCCGGTCGTCCAAGTTGAGGCGACCATCGGCGAATTGAGCGCCAAGATCAGTGCCAACGATTTCAATGGGTTCGAGCTGACTATTAATGCGCGACTCTAACAAATCAAGGGATGTGGAGGCGCGCTGGCCGAGCAGCGAGAACGTATTCTCCGACGCGCCGATCAGGGTGATGATCAATACGCTGCCGACCGCCACAAGAATTAACAAGGTGACGCCGCCGACCAAGGCGAGGGCCAATGGTATATGAAAAGATGGCCGAAGCCGCTCTGGAATCGGCTCTAGTTGCTCTTCAGTATCGTCATCGGCCGGGACTGAGACTGCGTCTGCCATTACTTGATCCGTCGAAATAATCGCACAATGACGAAACATAACGCGGCGTCCGAGTCATTGCTAACACGATAACAATAACCGTGGTTGGCTGACCTGGCGGCGGGCGCCCGACTTAACCGCTGCGCAAGGTCTCCCTATTCGGCTCGCCAGTCATCGATTCACGCGTTGCGGTATCCCACCGGCTTGCTTAGTTTCGCTGCCATGTTCGGAAAAATTCTCATTGCCAACCGGGGCGAGATTGCCTGTCGGGTCATCCGCACGGCGAAGCGGATGGGCATCGGAACAGTTGCCGTTTACTCCGACGCCGACCGTGAATCGCTCGCTGTCCGAATGGCTGACGAGGCGGTTCGACTTGGTCCACCGCCGGCCGCGGAAAGCTACTTGGATGTCGACACGGTTCTCGCCGCGATCGAACAGACCGGTGCCGAAGCGGTTCATCCGGGCTACGGGTTCTTGTCCGAGAACGCTAAGTTCGCGCGTGCCCTGACAAAGGCCGGCGTCACATTTATCGGCCCGCCGGCGGACGCCATTGCGGCGATGGGTGACAAGATCGAATCCAAGAAGCTGGCCGATGCGTCTGGCGTCAGCACGGTGCCCGGCCATCTGGGGGTCGTCGAAGGTCCGGACCCGGCGATCGAAATCGCCAAACGCATCGGCTATCCGGTGATGATCAAGGCGTCGGCCGGTGGCGGCGGCAAGGGTATGCGCATTGCCCGCAGCGATGACGAAGTCGCGGATGGATTTCGCTCCGCGCAGAACGAAGCCAGATCGAGCTTTGGCGACGATCGGATTTTCATCGAGAAATACATCGAAGAACCGCGCCATATCGAGATCCAGGTACTGGCGGATGGGCATGGCAACGTCATCCACCTGGGCGAGCGCGAATGTTCGATCCAGCGGCGCCACCAGAAGGTGATCGAGGAGGCGCCGTCGCCCGCGCTCGATGCAGCGACGCGCGCGGCGATGGGCGCCCAGGCGTGCGCGTTGGCCCGCGCTGTCGATTACCGCTCGGCCGGGACTGTCGAATTCATCGTCGACCGTGAGCGCAATTTTTACTTCCTGGAAATGAATACCCGGCTCCAGGTCGAGCACCCGGTGACCGAAATGGTGACCGGTCTCGATCTGGTCGAATTGATGATCCGTATCGCGGCGGGCGAACCGCTACCGTTGGCACAAGAAGACGTGCGCACCGACGGCTGGGCGATTGAGGCGCGAATTTATGCTGAGGACCCGGCGCGAAATTTTCTGCCGGCGATCGGCCGCTTGACGCGGTATCGCCCGCCGGATACTGGCAACGGAACCGTGCGCATCGATACCGGCGTCGGCGAAGGCTCGGAAATTTCGATGTTCTACGACCCGATGATCGCCAAGCTGGTTACCCATGGCGCGGACCGGGCCGCCGCGATCGATCGTATGCGCGCCGCGCTCGATGCCTATTACATTCGCGGCACCGGCCACAACACGGCGTTTCTGGCCTCGGTATTGGCCCACCCGCGGTTCGCCGAGGGCCGTTTGTCGACCGACTTCATCGACGATGAATATCCCAACGGATACAGCCCGCCGCGGCCCGAGGGTGACTTGCGCGACAGATTTCTCGCCGTCGCCGCGTTCGTTCATACCAGGACTGCCGCGCGGGCGCGGCAAATCGGCCGCTCCGGCGCACCCGCCAACCCTGTTGCCGCGGTACACCTGACCGTCTGGATCGGCGCCGAAGCGACCAATATCGAGGTTCGCTTTAACGGCGATGCGGCGACGGTTCTGTTTGATGGCCGCGAGATCGACATTACCGCCGATTGGCGCATCGGCGATCCGTTGCTGGCGGCGACGATCGCGGCCGAAGCAGCCATTTTCCAGGTCGATCGCGTGGGCGTCGGTTACCGGCTGGTTCATGGCGGGGCGGAGGCCGTTGTCCGGGTCCTCACCCGGCGGGCTTCGGTGCTGAATGAACTAATGCCGCAAAAGGCGGCGCCCGATTTGAGCAAATTCCTGCTATCGCCGATGCCGGGACTTTTGGTGTCGGTCGCCGTCGAGGTCGGCATGCAGGTACGCGCCGGCGAAGAACTTGCCGTCGTCGAAGCGATGAAGATGGAGAACATCCTCCACGCGGTGACCGACGGCACGGTAAAACAAATTCTTGCTGCACCGGGCGATAGCCTGGCGGTCGATCAAACCATCCTCGAGTTCGAGTAAACGCCGGCCGACGGGACTCATGCCACCACCAATCCGCATACCCAAATGAGCGGATCCGGCGATCCGCTGGAGGCGGTTCAAGTCCGCATTTATGGCCGGGTTCAAGGCGTTTGGTTTCGCGCCTGGACGGAAAAGATGGCGACCGCGCTGGGACTGGCCGGATGGGTGCGCAACCGCGCCGACGGCAGCGTCGAGGCTTTGTTCGTTGGGCCTCCGGACGACGTCGAAACCATGGTCGCGCGCTGCCGCGAGGGGCCACCGGCGGCCCGGGTCGATGAGGTCGTGCGTGACGTGCCGGCGACGCCGCCCGAGGCGCAAATTCGCGCCGCCGGATTCCGCCAATTGCCGACCCTATAGCGGCGGCGTGTTAACCGAAAACCTCGTCAAAGGTAGCGCGCAGGGCCCGATCGACGTCGTCCATGGAAGCGGCGACGCCGAGATCGGCAAGGCTGGTGACCCCGAGATTTGGCTCGGCGATGCCGCACGGCACGATCGCCTCGAAATGGCTCAGCTCGGGACAAAGATTGATAGCGACGCCGTGATAGGTGACCCAGTGGCGCACCCGCACCCCGATGGCGGCGATTTTATCTTCCCGCCCGCCGCCGCGATCGACCCAGATACCAACCCGCCCGCTGCGCCGCTCGCCGGCAATGTCGAAGCGGGCCAGGGTCGTGATCACCCACTGCTCGAGATTGTGTACGAAGGAGCGCAGATCGCGGCCGCGGCGGTTGAGGTCGAGCATCACGTAGGCGACCCGCTGGCCGGGCCCATGATAGGTATACTGTCCGCCGCGACCGGTGTGGTGCACCGGGAACCGGGTCGCATCGAGCAAGTCGCCCGCCTTGGCGCTGGTGCCGGCGGTATAGAGCGGCGGATGCTCGACCAGCCAAACCAGCTCCGCGGCCTCGCCACGGTGGATTGCGGCGACCCGCGCCTCCATTGCACCGACCGCTTCGTCGTAGGGCAGCAGTCCCGGCGCGCTCTGCCATTCGATGGCGGGCGCGCCTGGCTTATCGTGTAACTCGGGCGATGCGACTACCAATTTCGGGCCTTTTCTTAACAAGTTTGCACTCAATATAGTGAATCATACGGACTTCCGCTTAATTTGCGGTTGCACCGGGTTAATAAATTAAGCAACTAACGCGCAACCTGTGCCGTTATCGGTGCAGCCCTGAAAACGTAATGCCGCGTCGCCGCCGCGCGCAGGAGAGCCCCATGGCCGAAGATCTTCGCGAAGCCGCACTGCGCTACCACCGGGAACCTAAGCCCGGCAAGATTGAAGTAGTGCCGTCGAAGCCGCTCGGCAACCAGCGCGACTTGGCGCTTGCCTACTCGCCGGGCGTCGCTGCGGCGTCATTGGCGATCGCCGACGACCCTGCGCTGGCCTTCGAGTTGACGGCGCGCGGCAATCTTGTGGCGGTGATCAGCAATGGCACGGCGGTCCTAGGATTGGGTGCCGTCGGGCCTCTGGCGGCGAAACCGGTGATGGAAGGCAAGGGCGTCCTATTCAAGAAATTCGCCGGCATCGACGTATTCGACATCGAAGTCGACGAGACTGAAACTGACCGGTTTGTCGCTGTGGTGGCGGCGCTAGAGCCGACATTCGGCGGCATCAATTTGGAGGACATCAAGGCGCCAGAATGTTTCGAAATCGAGCGTCGTTTGCGCGAGCGAATTAATATCCCGGTATTTCACGACGATCAGCACGGCACCGCGATCATCGTTGCGGCGGCGGTGCAAAATGCACTGCGCCTCAGCGGCAAGAAAATCGGGAATGTAAAATTGGTCACATCGGGCGCCGGAGCCGCCGCATTGGCGTGTGTCAACCAACTGGTGTCGATGGGGCTGCCGGTCGAGCACGTGACGTTGACCGACATTCATGGGGTGGTTTACGCCGGCCGCGCCGAAGAGATGGACGCTTACAAGGCGGTCTACGCCAAAGAGACGTCGGAACGCACGTTAGGCGAGGCGATCGAGGGGGCCGACATATTTCTTGGCCTGTCGGCACCCAATGTTTTGACGGCCGAGATGGTCGCCAAGATGGCCGAACAGCCGGCGATATTGGCGCTTGCCAATCCCGAGCCTGAGATCATGCCCGAGATCGCCAAGGAAGCGCGGCCCGATGCCATCATCGCAACCGGACGCTCCGACTTTCCCAATCAGGTCAACAATGTCCTGTGTTTTCCGTTCCTGTTCCGCGGCGCGCTGGACGTCGGTGCGACGACGGTCAACGAAGAGATGAAAGTTGCTGCGGCGACCGCGATCGCCGACTTGGCGACGCAGGAAACGTCGGATGTCGTCGCCAGCGCCTACGGTGGACAGGTGTCGAGCTTCGGGCCGGACTCGATCATCCCCAGCCCTTTCGATCCGCGCCTGATCGGCGCCGTGGCGCCGGCGGTGGCGCGCGCAGCGATGGCAAGCGGTGTAGCGACGCGCCCGATCGAAGATTTCGAGGCCTATCAGGATCGGCTCGATCAGTTCGTGTTCCGGTCGGGCCTGCTGATGAAACCGGTGTTCGATCAAGCGCGAGCGGCGCGCCAACGCATCGTCTATGCCGAGGGCGAAGACGAACGCGTACTGCGGGCGGCCAATGCGGTGATCGATGAAGGGGTCGGCGAACCGATATTGATCGGGCGCCCGGAAGTTGTTGCCGGACGCGTAAAACGTCTCGGCCTGCGCTTCAAGCCTGGCGAAGATTGTGAACTGATCAATCCGCAGGACGATCCGCGCTATCGCGACTATTGGACCCTGTATCACAATCTCGCGCAACGGCGCGGCGTCACACCGGACGAGGCGCGAACGCGGGTGCGCACCAACAACACGGTGATTGCCGCGCTGGCGGTGATGCGCGGCGATGCCGACGCCATGATCTGCGGCACCGAGGGCCGTTTTGACCGGCATCTGACACATATCAGCGAAATTGTCGGCTTGCGTACCGACGTGCGCCAGTTTGCCGGTGTAACGGCCCTGATTCTGCCGAAAGGCACGTTCTTTTTCGTCGATACCTTTGTCACCCCTAATCCGACCGCAGATGATATCGCGAAAATGACCCTGCTGGCGGCCGACGAAGTAAGGCGGTTCGGAATCGAGCCACGGGTGGCCTTGTTGTCGCACTCCAACTTCGGCAGTTCGAATGCGCGCTCGGCGCAGAAAATGCGCCAAGCGCGCCGCCTGATCATCGACTGGGCACCAGAGCTGCAAGTCGAAGGCGAAATGCAGGCCGATGTTGCGGTCAGCCCGGAAATACGGCAACGCATCTTTCCCAACAGCGTCCTTATGGAACAGGCGAACCTGCTGGTAATGCCGGATCTTGACGCCGCAAATATCGCATTCAACCTAATGAAGCAGCTGGCCGACGGGCTTCCCGTCGGGCCGATTCTGGCCGGAGCAGCCCGCTCGGTGCATATCCTGACGCCGTCGGTAACCGCGCGCGGTATACTCAATATGAGCGCGGTCGCGGCGGTCGGTGCCCAACAGCAGGCCGCAGCAACGGCCCGGATGTCGTGATGGCACCGGAAAACGCAACGCAGACGGCGCCGGCCGACAACGAAAACGAACGCCTTTACGGCATCACCGAAGAGTTGGTGCGCGCGTGTGAAGGTGCCGTGGTCGCGGGCCACTACGACGAGCTGGACCGGCTCATCGAATCCTTGCATGCCTCCGACCTCGCCGACCTCGTCGAGGAACTGCATGGCGATACGCGTGCGCGTTTGATCGACCACCTGCGGCAAAGCCTCGATCCGGAGACCCTGGCTCACCTCGACGAAGTGGTCCGCGAAGACGTCCTCGAAGCGATGGAGCCGGCAGAAGTCGCCGCGGCAATCACCGAGCTCGATACCGACGACGCTGTCGACGTCATCGAGGACTTGCCGGCGGAAGATCGGCGCCAGATCCTGGCCGAATTGTCGCCGTCCGACCGGGCGCTGCTTGAAGAAGCGTTGACCTTTCCCGAGGACAGCGCCGGCCGCCTCATGCAGCGCGAGATCGTCACCGTGCCCGAAAGCTGGACAGTTGGCGACACCATCGACTACATGCGTGGCCGGGCGGCGGTGCTGCCCCGCGATTTCTACGACGTTTTTGCCGTTAACGCGGACCTCAAGCCGGTTGGCGTGGTGCCGTTGTCGCGGCTGATGCGCAACCAACGCGGCGTCAAGGTTGCCGATATCATGGCTGTGGACCTGCATCCCATACCGCTGGCTATGGATCAGGAAGAAGTGGCGCTCATGTTCCGCCAGTACGGTCTGGTCTCGGCTGCCGTGGTTGACGGCGAGGGTCGCCTGGTCGGCGTGATTACCGCAGACGACGTGGTGCACGTTGTCGGTGAAGAGGCGGAAGAAGATTTGATGCGCCTTGGCGGTATCAAGGAAGACGATTTCTACGAAGCGGTGCTCGTCACAACGCGCGCGCGCTTTCCCTGGCTGTTGGTCAACCTGCTGACGGTGATTGTCGCCTCGATCGTCATCGGCTTCTTCGACCAAACCATCCAGAAAGTCGTGGCGCTCGCGATATTGATGCCGATTGTGGCGTCGATGGGTGGCAACGCCGGCACGCAAACTCTAACGGTGGCGGTGCGTGCGCTGGCCATGAAAGAGCTAACTTCGACCAATGCGAAGCGCATCGTGAGCAAGGAAGTCTTCGTCGGCGCCATCAACGGCTTGTTATTTGCCGGCGTTATCGGCCCCATCGCGTGGTTGTGGTTTGGTGAAGTCGCAATTGGCGGCGTTATCGCGGCGGCGATGATAATCAACCTTGTCGCCGCGGGATTTGTCGGTATCGCCACACCGATTGTGCTCGACAGGCTTGGGATCGACCCGGCTGTGGCATCGACGGTCGTCTTGACTGCGATAACCGACGTCGTAGGGTTTCTCGCGTTTCTGGGTCTTGCCGCGCTCGTACTACTGTAAGAAATTGACAATGGCTGATAGCAATCTCATCACGGCGCCTTACGGTACTTGGAAATCGCCGATCACGGCTGGGTTGATCGCCGGCACGACGATTTCGCTGAGTACGCTCGCCATCGAGGACGACGCCGTCTATTGGCTCGAAGGCCGTCCGGCGGAGGGCGGTCGCACGGTTATCGTGCGCCAATCCGGTGACCGCGCAGAGGATGTGACCCCACCGGGATTTAACGTCCGCAGCCGGGTTCACGAATACGGTGGCGGGGCGGCACTCGTCGCCGACGGC
>CAJICQ010000267.1_pt1 | contig 16521 bp, 14 predicted proteins | sample 9199721 | NCBI WGS metagenome assembly CAJICQ01 (sample SAMEA7708344, study PRJEB35096) | sediment metagenome | biome: marine neritic benthic zone biome [ENVO:01000025]; feature: sediment [ENVO:00002007]; material: shallow marine sediment [ENVO:03000034] sea grass bed [ENVO_01000059] ...
GTTTGAATGGCCTCTTCGCTGGTGCCGAGCTGGCGGCACTCTTCGACGAAGGCGGCGATCGCCGGATTTTCCTTGGCGAGCTCCTCGGTGAGCGGGTGATCGGCCGCAACGGCACAGAAACTAGCGCCAAAGATCGTATCCGGGCGGGTCGTATAGACGCGCAAGGGGTCGCGGCGGGCATTGTCGGCAAAGCGGAAATCCATATAGGCGCCTTCCGAGCGGCCGATCCAGTTCTCCTGCATGGTGCGGACCTTGGCCGGCCACCGTTCGAGCCGCGCCAGGCTGGCGAGCAAATCGTCGCTGAAGGCGGTGATGCGGCAGAACCATTGCGCCAGGCGGCGGCGTTCGATCGGCGCGCCCGAACGCCAGCCCTTACCGTCGATCACCTGTTCATTGGCAAGGACGGTTTGGTCGACGGGATCCCAATTCACCCAACCTTCCTGGCGGTAGACCAGGTCTTGCTCCATGAAGTCGAGGAACATTGCCTGTTCGTGGCGGTAGTAATCGGGGTCGCACGTCGCCAGTTCGCGCGTCCAATCGATCGACAGGCCCATCGCCTTGAGCTGGGCGCGCATCGCCGAGATGTTTTCGTAGGTCCAGTCGGCGGGGTGTACCCCCTTTTCCATCGCCGCGTTTTCCGCCGGCAGGCCAAACGCATCCCATCCCATGGGGTGGAGGACGTTGAAGCCGCGCGCGCGCTTATACCGGGCGACGACATCGCCCAATGTGTAACACCGTAAATGGCCCATATGGATGCGGCCCGAGGGGTAGGGAAACATCTCGAGCACGTAATATTTCGGCCGTTCTGGGTCGTCGGCCGCGGTGAAGGCGTTGGCCTCGTTCCAGGCGCGCTGCCATTTGGTCTCGGTTTCGCGAAAATTATAACGGGACATGGCGGCGGACTTGATCAAAGCGCATTAACATATCCCCGCGATGCGCCTGGACGGGCTGTACACAATGCTTGCAGCGGGACATTCGGGGCGCCGGGGCTGGCCGAAGTTCTATTGTGCTGCGGACGCGATACGCAGTTCGCGGGCGCGGCTCAAAATTGCACCCTCGAGCTTGGGTGCGGTTTCGCTCTCGACCTGAGAATCGATCCAGCCGCGGCCATCGGCCAGTTCTTGCCGGAACACCGCGACGCGCACGCCATCGGAGCGCAATTGGCGCCCGAGAATATAGGTGGTGACCTTGAAACGCTCGTTCGGGCTTTCCGGCGGCGAATACCAGTCGGTGATGATCACGCCGCCAAACGGGTCGGCAGACGCCAAAGGCAGGAACGAAAGCGTGTCCAGCGATGCGCGCCACAAAAATCCGTTGACGCCGATACCGCCGCCACCGGCATCTTCCTCGTCCCGGTCGGGTCCCACCAGAACAATGTCGCCGAACAGCTTGCCGTCGCCAGCTCTAATCTTGTCCGCTTCGCTTTTGCCATCCGGGCGCTCTCCACCCCCGCAAGCCGTTAGCACGAGGGCCGCAAGAAGAGCGGTGACAACAGAGCTTCTTTTTAGCTTCATAATTTTAACCGGCATTCATAGGCCTGGTTCTTTGGATCCTTCAGATTTGTTCTAATAGCAGAGAACTCAACACAAAAAAATAGGGCGGCGGAAAATCCGCCGCCCGTATCTTTTTGCTCCTAAACCGACGGGTCTTAGAAGTTGATCATGTTGGTCAGGATAAACGCCTGAGAATCGTTGCTCACGTCGGCAATTTTCGCGTCGTTGGCACTATAATCGGCACGAATTTGCCAACCCGGCGCGATCGCATACCGGCCGCCGACACCCCAGCGTTCGGTCTCGTCTTCGGTGGTGCCAGTGTTATCTTGCTCACCGTTCGAATACCAACCGCTGACGCCCCACGGACCCTGCTTGTACCCGACAGCAACCTGGTACATGCTCGCGTCCCCAGCGCCGGCATTATTTTCCCCTGTAGTAAAGGCGCTATCGCCGGCGTCGGTATAGTTGGCGCCGACCGTGAACCCGGCATAGTCGACCTTGGCGCCGACGTAGAAGACCTCGAGGTCCTCTTTTTTGGCGGTGGTCGGCGAACCGGACAGGTTCTCGACGTCAGCGGTTTCATACAAGGCGGACACCGACACGCCGAAGTCACCAAACTTGTCGGTGAAGTTGGCGCCGAGGCCGATCATGTTTTCGTAGCTGCCGTTGTTGTCGACTTCGGCGAAGCTGGCACCGTTGCCGCCGCTATCGACCGTGTAGGAAGCGCCGATCTGGAAACCGGAGAACCGCGGCGAGAAGTAAATCGCTTTGGTGGCGTCAGATGATGTCGACACCTGCCAGTCGGTTCGACTAATGAACGACGCGCCCAGGGCGCTGTGGAACACCGGAGCGATACAGCCCAGACCGCCGAACGGTCCGCAAAGCCCCTGGTGGGCCTGGAAGGCGCCGACCAGCATACGGTTGGTGGCGTCGTCCTGGTCGCCCAACTCGACGCGGCCAAAGTCGCCTTCGAGGAACGCCCAAACTTCGTCGCTGTTCTTCGTCGCGTCGGTGTTGACTTCCATCTCGACCGACACGCCGTAGGTGATGCCGTTATCGGCCGTGTTACGGGCGTTAAAGTGAATCTCGGTCTCCGGGATGTCGAAGTCATAGCCACGACCGAAGCCCGCCGAATTATCTTCGTCGAGCCAATGGCCCTGGAACCACATGAAACCTTGAAAGGTGACTTCCAGGTTGTCGCCGGTGCCCAACGTTCCGGCCTGCGCCGGCGCACTCAGCAAGGCAGCGCCGACAAGGGCGGTACTTGCTAGAAGAGCTTTCTTCATTTTAATCCAACCTCCATAATCTTGGACTTGCGTCCGCGTGTGTCCCTTGCGGAACCGGTCAACTCCTGTGTGCGCTGGCGCTAACGCGGACGCCAGACTCCCGCACTGAAGCCTTGAGGAAGATAAAACCCCGGAATCTATGGAGATTGCAATGCCTTACGTGTCCTTTGTGTCACGATTTCATTGCACTGTGACATAACCGCAACATGATTTAATTAACCATTAATATAATGCGGCAGAATTCGCGGGTTACCGCTCAATTGGTGACGCCACCGCAGCGGCACGCGGCCGATCAGGCGGGGGCGATCGCCTTCATGGCCGCCAGGCGGGTGATCAGTTTTTCGCGCACATCGGCGGTCAGCTGCGGAAATTCGTCGGCCAATTCGACCGATGAAAAGGTCCCCCGGCCGACGATCCATGAAATCGGGTCGGCAAGCTCATCGGGGATCGGCACCGCGCCTTTTGCGCTCTGCAGAAGAAATTTCCCATCGGTATTGACCACCTGCAGGCTTTGCACGATGACCCCAAAGCGCTCATCGTTCTTGCGATCGAAGGCATCGGCGGGTAAATCGAATCCGCCCCGGTAGTAGCGAAAAGTCTCCCGGTAGGCCTCGAGCGTTTGCGCCAACGTATCGCTCTTGGTGATGTCGTTCAGGCGGGCGGCGAGCTCGTTAAGCCAACGGCGCTTCTCCTCCGGCCCGGATTCCGGCAGAGGCGCATTCGACCGAAACAGGGGATCCGCTATCGCGTGCTCGAACAACAAGCTTAGAACATCGACACCGATAACGTGGGTCAAGCCGAAGGCGAGGTGGATGGCGCCATCGCTGGATGCGAGCGCGTCATGGTATTGACCGCGCGGAATATATAAAAGGTCACCCGGCCGCAGCGTCACCTCGGCGGCGACGGCGCCGCGATGCTGATCGTGATAATCCTGCTCCAGGCTCTTATACGCCTCGTTGGCGATCGGGTTCTCCAGCCGTCCCTCGAAAATGCGCCATACCTTTTCGCCGGCGACGTGCAGCGCGAAAACCTCGTGGGTGTCGAAGTGGGTATCGAACGCCTGATGCTGGCTCCAGGAACAATAAAGATTACTTTGCGCCTTCCCGCCGAACCGTTGTTCCAGCGCGTCTGCGGCGGCGGCCGTGCCCGGCCACAGCGTATCGATATCGTTGGCCACCAGGGAGGCGCCGCGCCGCAGCCAACTTTTGACTTTTTCGGCGTCCGGCTGGAGGCTTTGCTGATTGTTTCTATCGATGGCCGGGCGGCAGAACTGCTCGGCGGGTATATCCTTGGTGTCGAGGACGACGCTGAGCGACGTGGGGCTCCAAATCGACGTCATGTTGAGCATGTTCGTGAGGATTTCCCACGACATCACGTCGGCGAACTTGTCGGCATCCGGAGCCGGCACGTGCAAAAACCGCCGGTCATGATACGTGCCAAAGAATTCCTCCTCGGTGACCGGGGCGATCAGGTCTGCGAAGGTGCGGATGCGATTTGCCATAGCCCCTATATAATACGTTGCACCGGCGAGCGGAATTTCAGAGTTTCATTATCCAGGGCATTCGAACACCACGCTTTAGCGGCGGGACCGACATGACGCACGACGTTGCCAGCAATTTAAACAGCATCCACCAGCGCATCGCCGCCGCCGCTGCATCGGCCGGTCGCCAAGCCGCTGACATTACTCTTATTGCCGTCAGCAAGGGGCAGGTCGAAACGCGCCTCGATGATGCGCTGGCTGCCGGTCAGCGTGTGTTCGGCGAGAACCGGGTGCAGGAGGCGCAGAGCCATTGGGCCGCGCGCCGCGCTGGTCATGCCGACCTGGAACTGCACCTGATCGGTCCGCTGCAAACCAATAAAGCGCGCGATGCCGTCGAACTGTTCGACGTCATTCAGACGGTCGACCGGCCTAAATTGGCCGACCGGCTGGCCGCGGCCTTCGACCGCGCCGGGGTCCAGCGGGACTGCTTCGTGCAAGTCAATACCGGCGAAGAAGCGCAAAAAGCCGGCGTTTGGCCCGAAGCCGCCGACGAGTTTACCGCCCATTGCCGCTCAATCGGGCTGCCGATTGTCGGCCTCATGTGCATTCCCCCGCTTACCGAGCCGCCGGCACCGCACTTTGCCTTGCTGCGCACGATTGCCGAGCGCAACGGGCTGTCAGGGTTGAGCATGGGCATGTCGGCCGACTTCGAAACGGCGATAACCTTGGGAGCCACCCATGTACGGGTCGGCACCGGTGTGTTTGGCGAGCGCCAGGTCGGTTATGGGGCCCGGGCGGCGGGCGCGTAGACGGCGAGCGCGGCGATGAACGGGCGGCCTGATCTGGCGCAGCGTGCCCTCGCGCTCCATAAGGCCGGCGATCTCGCGGGCGCGGAAAGAATGTATCGCCGCATACTGAAAGCCGATCCCGAGAATGTCCGAGTTCGCTATTTGCTCGGCGTCGCCCGCCTGGAGCAGGGAAAATTTACCTCGGGCCGTACAATCCTGGAACAGACGCTCAAGCGCGATCCCGAAAATCCCGATGTACTTTACAGTCTCGGCCGTGCCTTGCAGGAGTTGGGCGACCGCGAGACAGCGCTGCAGTATCTGGAGGCGTCGCGCGATCTGGCGCCGGAGCGGGCCGACGTGTGGGCGGCAATCGGCGATGTTTTGCAGCTTCAGCACCAACCCCATGAAGCGATTGCGGCCTACGCACGGGCGCTTGAGTTGCGGCCGGACGACTGGCGCGTTTATGCCAATGCGGCAATGATTCACCTCAGTGTAGGTGACGTCGAAGAAGGCGCGGCGATGCTGCGCCGCCTCGCCAAGGAGCGCCGGCACCCCAAAGTGCTGCTCAATCTGGCGCTCGCAGAGCAGTCGCTGGGGAACTTCGCAGAAGCGGAACGCGTGTTCGACGACCTGTTGGCGCTCGACCCGGACAATGTCGACGCCCAGGCAGGGCGCGCGTTGAATTTAGATAGGATCGGTCAGACCGGTCGCGCGTGGAAATTGCTGCAGGCGCTCGACGAAGCGTCATTCCAGCGTAGTTTGCCGGTTCTCGCCTTTGCGCGAACCGCGCCGAAGCACGATGACGAAACGCAACTGCAAACCAGGCGGGCGTGTGGCTACATCGAAGCGGTTCTGGCTAATCCCGATGTTTCCGGCAATGACCGGGCCCTGTTGAACTTTGCGCTGGGTCGTTTGCGCGACAGGCTAGGCCACTTCGACGCGGCGTTCGACGCCGTTTTGGCGGGCAACGCGCTGTCCCCCGTGACCTACAATCCTGTTGCCACCGAACAGCGATTTAAAAATTTGCGCCAGTTCTTTACCGACGATCGTTTTGCCGAACTCGCGCGGTCGAGCGTTCACTCCGAACGTCCGATTTTCATCGTCGGCATGCCGCGCTCGGGCACGTCGCTGGTCGAGCAAATTCTCGATTCTCACCCCGATGCGGCAGGCGCCGGGGAGTTGGCGGAAATCCAGTCGATTGAGACAGAGATTGGGGCCGGCGATTCGCCGCAGCGGCTAATGGAGGTTCGAGCAGAAGATCTCGACCCATTCGCCGAACGATACCTTCGCCTGCTCGAACAGATCGATGCAAACGCGGCGCGGGTTAGCGACAAGATGCCGGCGAACTTCGAGCGCCTCGGTCTAATTGCCCTGTTGTTTCCCGGTGCGCGGGTGCTGCATTGCGTGCGTGACCCGCTCGATACCTGCCTTTCGTGTTTCTTTCAGGACTTTCGTTTCCGCAACGCCTACAGTTTTTCACTGGAACATCTCGGCCATTATTATGCACAGTACAGCGCGCTGATGCGTCACTGGCGTCGAGTGTTACCCATACCCATGCTCGATATTCGCTACGAAGCCATGGTCGAGCAGCCATCCGAGACGATCGCCGGGATGCTCGAATTCTGCGGCCTGCCATGGGACGACCGGTGCCTTGCGTTCCATGAAAATCCGCGCATCGTCGCGACGGCCAGCGCCGATCAGGTGCGCCGCCCGCTTTACACCAACTCGATCGGCCGCGCGGCGCACTACAGAGATCACCTCGAACCTTTGGTGCAGGCGCTGCAGGCGCACGGGATCGAGCTGGGCAAAAACGTCGCCGCGCCCGCCGATCGGCGTTAGGTGGCGCCGGCGTCCCGCGATTGCATAAACGAGCCTTTGGTTTCCATTATGCGCAGAGCTGTATCGGGTGTGAGCCGGGGCATTAGCTCGATCAGGGCCTGCCGATCCACCGCGACACAGCCCTCGGTCGGCGCATAATCGGCGGTCGCGCAGTGGATGAAGATGGCGCTGCCCAGGTCGGGGCGCGGCGGGTCGTCATTGTGGCCGACGACGATAATGACATCGTAGAGATTGTCGTCGCGCCACAGCGCCTCGTGCGAGGCATCAAACGGAAGCTTGATGAGGCGGTTGTAGTCGCGGTGCGCCGGGTCGTCGCACCAGCCGTCATCGGGGGTCAGCGCGCGCAGCGGCAGGCCGCTTTCCGGCAGCGGCAGCCGGTCGGGGCGGTAAAACACCTGTCGCAGGGGAAACACCCCGATCGGCGTCGCCCCGTCGCCTTCGCGCTTCGCCGCCCGCACGCCATTACAACCCAGAGCGCATTCGTGGTCGCGGCCTTCAAACCGGAGTATGCCGCGGCTGCCTTCGGTTGGATAAACGGTCAGCATGGGGCGTCAACACGCTTCGACATGACTGGATTATAGCGCCCGGTCGCGCCGGTTGCTGGGTGTCGGCGATCCGTCGATCAACGGTTGCGTTCGCGCGCCAGCGTCTCGTATTTACCTAGCGCTTCCAACATCGCATCGGTGATCCAGGGCTGGGCGTCGACCTTGTGCGCGGCCTTGCCAAGTTGCGTGGGGCCATGAACCGACTGCGCATCGGCGATCGCCGCCTCCAGCCATGCCGGGCGCGCCGCCAGGCTCGGCGCAGCGGCTTTCGTGTCTGGCGGCGCGATGGGGCCGCCATGTTGAACAACCGGTGCGATATTGCTGGCGCTGGTCGCGGCGTCTGAGCCGTTGAGCACCGTATCGCCCGCCGCGCCGACTTGAACGGGCTCGGATCGCGCCAGCGACGGCAACACCCGGGGGCCGTTCCAGATAATTTCAACGCCGCTGTCTGCTGCCGCAAGGTAGGTCGCCTGGGGTTCGGGGGCCGCCGCGGCGGCCTGGGAGGCGGGCGCAGCAACGATATCCAGCGCCTCATCGATCTCGGCAACGAGCGCCAGGACATGACCAGACAGGTCGTCACCGGTCGCCTGTTCCAAAACCATGTTGGCGGTCGTCGAGGCAAACCCCAGCGGACCGCCATACAGCGCGCCGCCGATAAGCCGAGCGGGCGCGGAGATCTCGTCACCGGTGATGGCCCGATAGACGGTCGAGACGCCAGGAAGGTGCTGCAGCGGATTGACGATATCGAGAAGGGTTTCAAAAAAGCCAGAGCCGTCGTCGCCCAACGAAACGGCTTTTGTCTCGGGCATCGATTCATGATAGCCCGGGACAAAATATCCTGCGTTTTCAACCGTAGACACGGCGAACAACCCCCTCTTTCTGGTCGCAGGAGGTGGTGCAAACGCGGTGCCAATTGCCCGAGCCTCTAAGGCCCGCGGAATCCGGGGGTTTTAAAGCATAGCGGCGGGCCGATTAAAAAACATCCGCACCCAGGCCGGCAGAAATTGCCGGTTGGCGGCGCTACAAAATGTGCCCGCCCCGGGTTTGTTTGGTCGACAAATAGCGTTCGCTGTGCGGGTTCGGCGGAAACGCGTGCGGCACGCGCTCGACGACGTCAATGCCGCGTTCCGCCAGGGCTGCGACTTTTCGCGGGTTGTTGGTCATCAGCCTTACTTTGGAAACGCCCAGTTGTTTAAGGATTTCCGCCGCCGGATGGTAAATTCTTTCATCGGGATCGAAGCCCAACTGTTCGTTGGCGTCGATGGTGTCGAAGCCCTGGTCTTGCAGCTCATAGGCCCGCAGCTTGTTGACCAGGCCGATCCCGCGGCCCTCTTGCGCCATGTACAAAAGCACGCCGCTGCCCGCTTTGTTGATTTCAGCAACGGCGCCGCGCAATTGGTCGCCACAATCGCAGCGCAGGCTTCCGAGCAAATCTCCGGTGAAGCACTCCGAGTGAATTCGCACCAGAACCGGCTTGTCGAGATCGAGCGCACCGATAACGATGGCGAGGTGTTCGCGGCCGCCGTCGGGCGGGCGAAAGGCGATGACGTTGCTGTTTTCGGCCTCGGCCAGCGGTATCGTTGCGGAGCCGACACGCTGCAACGTGCGGGCTTCGGTGTCGCGATATTGGTGGATCCGGTCGAGTTCGACGACCAGCAACGATTCGCTCTCCGCCCACGCCGGCAAATAGCTCAACCGTTCCGCCGGCACCGCAGCCACCACCACGGCCGGCAGCAATCTGGCGAGTTTAGCCAGCTCGATGGCACCGATTTCGGCGGCGCCCGGATTGGTGTCGGGCTCGATGAAGGCGATCGCCAGCGCCGACGGCTGCTCTTGCGGTTGTGGGCCGGCCGGATCGGCCATCATGCGCACGGTTTCCGCAGTAATGTCACCGCTTAGTGTGATCCGCACGGCGCCTTTAACCTTACCCGTTAAGCCGAGTATCGCGGCGCGCCGGGCGGTCAGCAGAAGCGAGGGCCTGCCCTTCGAGAGCGCGGTCAGGCGCGCCAGGGCATCCCGCGTCACGCCCTCAGCGGCTTGCAGCATCAACGCGTGCCCGTTGCCAGCCACGACCACGATGGCGCCGCGGCGCAAATCGGCGATCGCGCGTTCGACCGGCTGCAGGGTCGCAGCCAGCGGACTGGCGCGCTGCGTCTCCTGCGTGGTTGGTGTTTCCTCGCCCATGTCCGTTGCCATATACCTTCGGGCGCCTGCCGGATAGCCCAATTTACATAGTTATATATGCAGTTTAGAGCAGAAGATCGACAGCAGGGCAGACGCGCCGGCGAGAAATTTTAGGCCGGTCGGGGACCGCCTGCTCGCTTGAATGTGAACGCATTTGAACTCCTTGAGCCAGCCCATAACCCCTTGTTTTGTGGGGTTAACGAGGCCATTTGATGCGCATCACAATAGCGGGGGAGGCCGCAATGGCAAAAGCCGTCTGGAACAATACCGTACTGGCCGATAGCGACACTTTCGAAGAGGTCGAGGGAAACATCTATTTCCCCGAAGATGCGCTGCGGCGTGAATACTTCAAGCAAAGCGACCATCAAACGTCGTGTCCGTGGAAGGGCGTGGCGAAGTACTACTCGATCACCGTCGATGGCGAGGAGAATGCTGACGCCGCGTGGTACTATCCCGATCCAAAACCGGCCGCGGAAAATATCCGCGATCATGTCGCTTTTTGGCGTGGTGTGGAAGTGTCCAGGTAAGCGTGGGAGTTACAACGCATAATAACCGACCGGAGTACGCATCGATGACAACCGGAAAAAAGATCCTGCTCGTGGACGACGACGACGGATTGCGCGTTTCCCTCTCGGAGCAATTGCGCTTGCACGAGGAGTTTCTGACCGCCGAGGCCGCGACCGCGGCGGAAGCGCTGGAAACCGCCAAGGGTGAATATTTCGACGCTGTGCTGCTCGACGTGGGACTGCCGGACATGGACGGCCGCGAGGTCTGCCGGCTGATGCGCCGCAACGGCGTCAAATCTCCCATCATCATGCTGACCGGCCAGGACACCGACGCCGACCAGATATTGGGCCTCGATGCCGGCGCCAATGACTATGTGACCAAGCCGTTTCGCCTGAGCGTGCTGTTGGCGCGCCTGCGCGCGCAACTGCGCCAGCACGAGCAAAGCGAAGATGCGGTATTCGCCATCGGTCCCTACACCTTCCAGCCGGCGCACAAGCTGCTTGTCGATGCCGACGAACAGAAGGTGCGCCTGACCGAGAAGGAAACGGCGATCCTGAAATACCTCTACCGCGCTGGCGACAAAGTGGTCAGCCGCGACACCTTGCTGGGCGAGGTTTGGGGCTATAACGCCGGCGTTACGACGCACACGCTGGAGACCCACGTCTATCGCCTGCGGCAAAAAATCGAGGCCGATCCCTCCAACGCGACAATCCTTGTCACCGAGCCGGGCGGTTACCGCCTGGTACCCTAGTCTGCTGCACCTCGCGGCGGCTCAACCGATCCGCTTGACCAGCGATCCCAGATAGAGCGCCACGGCGGCACAAAACGCCGTAATGGCGCCGAAAGTATAGGCTACCGACAGCCAGTCGCTGGTCAGTCTGAATATGGCAACGGCGATCAGCGGCCCGGCCAGGATGCCCAGATAGCGGCCGGTTAGGACAACCGCGAACGCATGGGTGTCGGCCCGATGTCCGCCCAAGAGTACGGAGGGTAGCGCCCACAGGCAGGTCGGGCTTATTCCAGCGGCGATGCCCCAGGCAACCAGGCTGATCGTGCCGATCACCGCGCTGCCGGCGACCGGGACGAGCAGCCACGACGCCGCCTGCAACGACAGCGCGGTTATCAGCAATGGGATCGCGCCGACGCCGGCGCGCAGAACGAACCCCGTGGCCAGCGCGAAAACCAGCAATATGACAACAGGTATCTGGTTAACCAAAACGGCGCCGTCGGCGGAGAGGCCACGCACGTCGACCAGATAGACCGGCAGCCAAGTGAAGTAGGCCATGAATTGGGCCTGCCACAGAAAAAACAGAACGGCGGCATAGAGCAGCGCCCGGCGTTCGGGTTGTGTCGTGTCGCTGATGCGGGCGGCCTCTCGTGCCGAGCTGGATTGGCCGCCGAACTGAATGCGGTTGCGCCGGGCGATCGCGAGGGTCCAACCCGCGACAGCGATGATCGCGATGATTCCGGCCCACCAGACAGGCTGCCATTGGCCCGCCGCGACGGCCGGTTGGGCGATCAGATTCGCCGAAACCTGGCCGACCGGGATCCAGGTCGCCTGGACTGCGATGATGACCGGCAGGTGCCGCGGCCCGGCATTCATGTTGGCGAAGGCCGGCATGCACACGGCGAGCACCGCAGCGCCGAGGCCCTCGATGGTCCTTGAGACCAGCATGAACGCGCCGCTTTCCGGCACCGCCAGCCCGAGCAGGCTTCCGGCGATCAACAAAAAGAACGCGCCGGCGAGGTAGCGCGCCGCGCCTTGCGCCCGGATGCCCCGGCCGACGCGCACGCTGACCGCCATTCCAGCCACGGCGAAGATCGACATGAAGCCGCCAGCGACGAATTTATCGTAGCCGTAGTCGTCCAGCAGCACCGGCAAGACCGGCGGCACCTTGAACTGGAAATAGGCGGCGACGAACCCCAGGACGATACCGTAGCTGACGCCGGTCCAGTTGGTGGCGGTGGTCTGGGTGCCGGGTAAGGACATGTAAACCGATGCGGGTGAAAATCGTTACGAAGACCCTATGGGAAGAGGGCGCGAGTATATCAGGCCGTTACTTTTTCTTTGCCAGGCATTAAGGCACACTACGGGGGGTAAAATCGTCGTGATATCCCCATGGCGGCAAGAATTTGGCCGGCGAACCGGCCGCATGTAAGGAGAATGCTGTAACGTGGCCGCAGACGCTAATTTCTACGCCCGTTTCTGGGGAGTCCGTGGCTCGATACCCTGTCCTGGACCGAAAACGGTGCGTTACGGCGGCAACACGTCGTGTATCGAAGTGCGTTGCGGCGGCCGCCCGATTATTCTCGACGCCGGCACCGGGATCCGCGAACTCGGCGACGCCTTGGTGAAAGAGGGGCCGGTCGACACCGATATTTTGTTCACCCATACCCATTTCGACCATATCGTCGGCTTGCCGTTTTTCGCCCCGCTATACAGCCCCGACAACGCCATTCGATTGTGGTCCGGACACCTGTTGCCCGAACACGGTCTCGAAGAAGTCTTGTGCGAAATGCTGATGGCGCCGTTGTTTCCCGTTCCCATGGACGTCATGGCCGCGAGTAAGGAATTCAACGATTTTCGATGCGGCGAAAGTTTTACCGTGAAATGCGGCGCCGCCGTTAAGACCGGGCCCCTGAACCACCCCAATCGCGCGACCGGCTACCGCATCGAATTCGACGGCCGGTCGATCTGTTACGTGACCGATACCGAACATGTCGACGGTCAATTGGACCAAAATATCGTCAATCTTATCGCAGGTGCCGACATCTTCATTTACGATTGCACCTATACCGACGACGAGTATCCGAAGTTCAAAGGCTGGGGGCACTCGACTTGGCAGGCGGGCGCGGCTCTGGCAGACGCGGCCAATGTGGGGACGTTCGTCATATTTCATCACGATCCCTCCCACGACGACGCGTTCATGGATACGATCGCCAAACAGGCCAAATCAAAACGTTCCGGCACGGTTGTGGCGCAAGAGGGAATGGTGCTAACGCCTTAGCACGGACGCCGCGGGTGCGTTCACAGGCCTTTTACCGGTATGTGTAGGGCCGAGTGATCACATATGGAGCGTTATGCTCCGTGCCGCACGCCCTGTTTCGCCGACTGCCACTGCCCATTGGGGTCATGGGGCCATGTTTTCTAATTTATTAAGCGCCGTGCGAGGCAATAGCGCGGCACGCGTGCCGCAACGGGTGCAGGACGACATCTGGCGCCAACAGGACCGCTCGGAACAGATAATTTCCTTCGTGCAGTTGGCCATCGTTTTGATCTTCGGGGCATTGTTCATCATCGCGCCGCGGCCGTTCGAGGGCGAAATAGGGTTCGAATTGACGCCGTGGGCGCTTGGCCTCTATCTCGTTTTCACCGTCGTGCGCCTGATCGCCAGCTACCGGGTCAGACTGCCCGGCTGGTTCCTTACCGTATCGGTGGTCGTCGATATGGCGCTGTTAATGGTGCTGATCTGGAGTTTTCACCGCACCTACCAGCAGCCGCCGTCATTCTATTTGAAAGCGCCGACGCTGCTTTATGTGTTCATTTTCATTGCCCTGCGGGCGCTCCGATTCGACGCGCGCTATGTGCTGTTGGCCGGCGGCACGGCGATCGTCGGTTGGCTCATTTTGATGGTCTATGCCGCCGCGCTCGATACCGAAGGCATGAGCATTACCCGCGACTACATTCTTTATATGACCGGCAACAAGATCCTGCTCGGTGCCGAGTTCGACAAGATCATCACCATCGCAGTAGTCACGGTCGTGCTCGCCGTTGCGGTCGTGCGGGCCCGGCGGACGCTGTACTCGGCGGCTGCGGAAGGCAGCGCCAAGCGCGATCTGTCGCGCTTTTTCGATGCCAACGTGGCACGCCAAATAACCAGCGGCGAAAACCAGATTGTCGCCGGTGAAGGCGAATACCGGAACGCAGCGGTGCTGATGCTCGACATACGCGGGTTCACCACATTGTCGAACATTCTGTCGGCGGCGGATTTGATCCGCTTGTTATCGGATTATCAGGCCCGCGTGGTTCCGGTAATCCAGGGCCGCGGCGGCAGTATCGACAAATTCCTCGGCGACGGCGTCATGGCGACATTCGGTGCCGCGGTTCCCAGCGACACCTACGCGGCCGACGCCCTGCGCGCCGTCGACGAGGTTCTCGAGGCCATCGCGGCGTGGAACGAGGAACGCGCCGCGGCGGGTCTGGCGCCGGTGTCGGTCAATGCCGCGGTCGCCACCGGTGAGCTGATCTTCGGCGCTGTCGGCGACGATCAGCGGCTGGAATATACGGTCATCGGCGAGCCGGTGAACCTCGCCGCCAAGCTGGAAAAACACGCCAAGGTCGAGCAGGTGCGCGGGCTGGCCACCGATGTCGCCTACCAGACTGCCCTGCGCCAAGGCTATGAGCCGAAATCGGCGCACGAACTGCGCCGCGACCGCGACGTCGACGGGGTCGATAGCCCGGTCGATCTTGTCGTCGTCGCCAGCTAGCCCTGAGCGACGATCAGCATATTTACGCGTATGGATCGGCGGCGTCGCGCAGGCCGTCGCCAAGGAAGTTGAACGCCAGCACGGTCAAGATCACCGGTACCATCGGCAGCATCAGCCAGGGATAGAGCGCCACAGTTTGTATATTCTGAGCTTCGTTCAATAAAACGCCCCAGCTGGTTATCGGCGGCCGCAGGCCGAGGCCCAGGAAACTCAACGCTGTTTCGGCGAGGATCATTTCCGGGATCGCCAAGCTCGCTGAAGCGATGAGATGGCTGGCGAAGCTCGGCACCAGATGACGGCCGATGATACGCTTGGTGCTGGCGCCCATCAGGTTAGCCGCTATGGCGAAATCTTCCTCGCGCAGCGCCAGAAGTTTCGAGCGCACTGCGCGCGCCAGGCCCGGCCAATCCAGTAACGCCAGGACCAGGGTGATGCCGAAGTAAATCAGGATCGGCGACCATTTCGGCGGCAGTGCCGCCCCCAGCGCCATCCACAGGGGCAGCCGGGGAAACGATTTGAGCACCTCGATCAGGCGTTGAATGATGTTGTCGACCCAGCCGCCGTAGAAACCGGCGATACCGCCGATAACGATGCCCAGAACAAAACTGAGCACGATGCCGATCAGGCCGATCGACAGCGATATTCGCGACCCGTAGACGATACGTGAAAACACGTCGCGGCCGAGCCGGTCGGTGCCAAAAAGAAACACCGTTCCGCGACGCTCGGCCGGGCAAAACAAGTGGAAATTGCCCTCGAACAAGCCCCACAACGTGTAACCGGAGCCGCGGTGGCCGCCGGAACAGAAAAAGCGAATCCGATCGGGTCGCTCGGTGTCGGGCGTGTGGATCCACTCGGCATTCTCAAGGTCGAAACGCGATTTGAAGCGATAGGTGAAGGGACCGATGAACTCACCTTCGTGAAAGAAGTGGATCGTCTGCGGCGGCGCAAACAACGCGCGTGTATTGCGGTGATGCAGATCATAGGGGGCAACGATTTCGGCGAAGATCGCGACCAGATAGAGAAATAGCAGGAAGATGCCGGCGGCGACGGCGACTCTGTGCCGGCGCAGTTTCCACCACATGAGCCGCCATTGCGACGCCATGTAGTACTTTTCCTGTTCCGGTGTGAGCGCGACTTCGTCATGGGGATCGAAGGGCTCTCGCGATACGAAATGGGGCGCCTCCTCGCGCGCGGTGACCACATCGGCACCGACTGGCTTGCCTTTGCGTTCTTCCGTCACCGTGTCGTACCCCCGGTGAAACGAATGCGGGGGTCGAGAGCGGCGAGCGCTAAATCAGAAAGCAACGTACCGATCACCACGAACAAGGCCAGCACCATCAAGAACGAACCAGCCAGGAACATGTCTTGCGAGCGCAGCGCCTCCAGCAGCATGCGGCCGGTAATGTCGAGATTGAGCACCACGGCGACGATCGCCGAACCCGAAATCACATCCGGCAGGATCGATCCGATATCGGCGATGAAGGGGTTGAGCGACACCCGCAAAGGATACTTCCACAACAGTTTGCGGGGATGCAGGCCCTTGGCGCGGCCGGTCACCACGTATTGTTTTTGCAATTCGTCGAGCAAGTTGGCGCGCAGCCGACGGATCATACCGGCGGTCCCCGACGTGCCGATGACGATCACAGGGATCCATAAATGCTCCAGCACCGAGCCGAACTTGGCGAAGGTCCAGGGCTGGTTGCGGTACTTGTCGTCCATGATGCCGCCGATCGAGATATCGAACCACTGGTTGGCCAGATACATCAGAATCAGCGCGAGCAGAAAATTCGGCGTCGCCAGACCGAGATAGCCGAAAAAGGTCGCGACATTATCGGCGACGCTATACTGGCGGGTCGCGACATAGGTGCCGATGGCGAAGCTGACCACCCAGATGAACAGAATGGTCGAGAA
>CAJICQ010000189.1_pt1 | contig 16443 bp, 15 predicted proteins | sample 9199721 | NCBI WGS metagenome assembly CAJICQ01 (sample SAMEA7708344, study PRJEB35096) | sediment metagenome | biome: marine neritic benthic zone biome [ENVO:01000025]; feature: sediment [ENVO:00002007]; material: shallow marine sediment [ENVO:03000034] sea grass bed [ENVO_01000059] ...
ATTCGCGCAGGGCGTGAAACTCCGCGTTGGTCAGAACCGGGCTGTCCAGTTGCAGAAAATCGCACTGGCTTTCGTCTTCGCTCAAGATGTTGCCGGCATTGCCGAGCCGCGTGGTCAGGGTCATGACAGCGGTTTCGCGCAGGCTGTCGATCGGCGGATTGGTCACTTGCGCAAAGTTTTGCCGGAAGAAATGATGAGGCCCGCGATACTTGTCCGACAACACGGCCAAGGGCGTGTCGTCGCCCATCGAGCCGGTCGGCTCCTTGGCGTCCTCGACCATCGGCTGCAGAATCAGCTCGAGCTCTTCCAACGACCAGGCATACTGGACCTGGCGGCGGCGCAACTCGTCGCGCGACAACTCGACCGGTTCGTCGTGCTCGGGCGCTATAATGTCGTCGAGATTGCGGCTATTGGTGACCCACTCGGAAAACGGCTTCGATTCCGACATCACGTCGCGCAATTCGTCGTTGTGGTAGAGCCGGCCGACGCGCAAATCGACAGCGATGGTCTCGCCAGGTCCGACCCGGCCCTTTTCGACCACCGCGCCTTCGTCGACCCGCACCATGCCGGTCTCCGAGCCGACGATCAGCAAACCGTCGCCGGTGATCGTATAGCGCAAGGGCCGCAGGCCGTTGCGGTCCATGCCGGCGACCACCCAACGACCGCCGAACCCGCACACCGCAGCCGGTCCGTCCCACGGCTCCATTACCGAACTGCAATAGTTGAACAACGCGCGATGGGCTTCCGGCATGGCGCTGCGCTTTTCCCAGGAATCAGGGATCAGCAGCGACTGCACCATCGGCAGGTTGCGGTCGGAAGCGCGAACCATCAATTCGAAGGCGGCATCCAACGCGGCGCTATCGGAGGCGCCGCGCTGGATCACCGGCAGGACATCGCCGATCAAATCGCCGAGCTTCTCCGATTCCATGCGCGGTTCGTGCGCCGTCATCCAGTTGCGGTTGCCGCGCAGCGTGTTGATTTCGCCGTTATGGGCGATCACGCGGAACGGCTGCGCCAGCGACCAGGTGGGAAACGTGTTGGTCGAATAACGCTGATGATAGACGGCGAAACTCGAGACGTAGCGTTCGTCGAGCAGGTCGGGATAAAACGCGGTCAACTGCTCGGCCAGGAACAATCCCTTGTAGATCACCGAGCGGCACGACAGCGAACAGATATAGAAATCCTTGATGCCCTCGGCCTCGATCTGTTTTTCGATGCGCCGGCGGATAATGTAGAGGTCGAGCTCGAACTGCGGATCCGGTACTTGCCGGTTGTTGGCAATCATCACCTGTTCGATTTCGGGCCGGGTGGCGTTCGCCTTGTCGCCGATCACCCGGTTGTTGGTCGGCACCTGACGCCATCCGTAAAGCGCGTGGCCGTAATTCAGGATTTCCGACTCGACGATCGACCGGCAGCGTTCCTGCGCGTCGTAATCGGTACGCGGCAGAAAAATCATGCCGACGGCAAGCCGGCGCTGGCCCGGTTCGTGGCCGGTGTTGCGGATATGCTCCTTGAAGAAGTCCTGCGGTATCTGCACGTGGATGCCGGCGCCGTCGCCGGTTTTGCCGTCGGCGTCGACGGCGCCGCGGTGCCACAGCGCTTTCAGCGCCTCGATGCCCGCCTCGACCACCTGACGCCGCGGCTTACCATCGATGGCGGCGACCAGGCCGACGCCGCAGGCGTCGTGCTCGTGCGCCGGATCGTAGGCGTGATTGTCCTCCAGATAGGCGGCCGTATCGCGCCACGCGGCGGCGAAGTCTTTACCTGACAGGTTCTGTTCGCTCATGCTGTCTTACCCCCTGTCCGTTATTCAGCGGCCACGGCGCTGGCTTCAACCGATACGCGCGCTTGCACGTATTGGTGCATGGCTTCGGCCGCATCGCGGCCGTCGCGAATCGCCCAGACGACCAGACTGGCGCCGCGGACAATATCGCCGGCGGCGAATACGCCTGCCATATCGGTCATACCGGTGTGGAAATCCGCCTTGAGGGTGCCCCAACGGGTCACCGTCAGCTCCGGTTCGCCGAACATCGCCGGCAGGTCTTCCGGATCGAAGCCCAGCGCGGTTACTACCAGGTCGGCGTCGATGGTGAAGGTCGATTCGGGAACCGATTCAGGCGATTGACGCCCCGAGGGGTCGGGCGCGCCTAACCGCATGCGATGGCCGCGCACCGCCGACACGCCCTGGCCGGGTTCTCCGATGTAGGCTTCGGGCGCCGACAGCCAGACGAACTCGACCCCCTCTTCCTCGGCGTGGGTTACTTCGCGCTGTGAGCCCGGCATGTTCGCCCGGTCGCGCCGGTACAGGCATTTGACCGATGCCGCGCCTTGACGAACGGCAGTGCGCACACAGTCCATCGCCGTATCACCGCCGCCGATGACGACCACGTGCTTGTCCGCCGCGTCGAGCGCGCCGGCGTCGAACTCCGGTACCGCGTCTCCGAGGCCTTTGCGGTTCGAGGCGGTGAGGTAGCGCATTGCCGGCACGATGTTCTCGAGCCCTGATCCGGGCAACTCGATATCGCGGGCCTTGTAGACACCGGTGGCGACAAGAATCGCGGCATGCTGCTCGCGCAACTGCGCGAACGTCACGTCGCGGCCGATCTCGACATTGAGGTGAAACTCGACGCCGCCGTCCTCGAGCAGCTGGGCGCGCCGCTGCACGATGTCTTTCTCCAGCTTGAAATTGGGGATGCCATAAATCAGCAGGCCGCCGACCCGGTCGTAGCGATCGTAGACGTGCACCTGATAGCCTTTGCGGCGCAGCGCGTCCGCGGCCGCCAGCCCGCCGGGTCCGGCACCGATAATGCCGATCGATTCGGTGCGCTCGCGGCGCGGTTCGATCGGCTTAATCCATCCGTTATCGAACGCGGTCATGGTCAGATAATTTTCCACCGTGCCGATCGTCACCGTGCCGTGGCCCGACTGTTCGATGACGCAATTGCCCTCGCACAGACGATCTTGCGGGCAAATACGGCCGCATATCTCTGGAAACGTATTGGTCGCCGCAGAGACTTCGTAGGCTTCCTGCAACCGGCCCTCGGCGGTCAACATCAGCCAGTCGGGAATATTATTGTGCAGCGGGCAGTGGACCTGGCAAAACGGCACGCCACATTGCGAGCACCGGCCGGCCTGCTCGGCGGCGCGCTCGCGGGCAAACCGGGCATACACCTCGTGCCAGTCGTTCCGGCGCACCTCCGGTAGCGACTTTTCCGGCATCTGCCGTTCGCGATCGACGAATTTGAGCATCTTATCGCTCATCACAACCATCCGCTCCACGGATCCGGCGGCGCTGATTGCTGATTGCGCCGCCTCGTTCCTCAACCTATGCCTGCGGTTTGCCGCAGCTTTCTTATCTACCGCGCAAAAACCTCTCGCGACGCCGGTTATGTTCGCCGCGACGGGTCTCGCCGCTTTTCGTGATCCCACCCAACGGGCAGTCCCAACCGGGGACCGGCTATTTGTCTAGCCTCGCCAGATGGCGATTTTCGTTTAGCCCCCTCAAACTGCTAAACTATATACGTCAAGCATCCCCATAAAACCAGCAAAAATCGACAAATAGGTCATATATTATGACCAAATTATCTCGTAAGGGTTAATAAGATATTTCAAGAGGTGGTTAGGAATTCGTAAAAAACTTAATTAAGGACCGATATGGGACTATTGGCACTGGCCCAAACCCATAAAACTGCTTGGGTTCGACTCCTCACATGGTGATATAAGCAGCGCGCTGCGGTGTCCGGGGTCGGCCATGGGGGGACCACCCAAGGGGGGGCACAACCACCGCGCGTGGCTAGCGGATAGCGGAGACGATGGGCCTCCTGGAAATCATCATCCTGGCGACCGTACAGGGCATTACCGAGTTTTTACCGATCAGTTCATCGGGCCATTTACGCGCCGCAGCGGAAATTCTCGGCATCCCGGGCAGCACCCTGGTGATTGATGTCGCCGTGCATGTGGGATCTCTTGGCGCCGTTATCGTCTATTTCTGGCGCGATATCGCACGCATTCTACTAGGGGTTGCGCAAACCTTGGGAGGTACACGGACCGAAGGTGGACTGCTGGGGTTGTACATCATCGTTGCGACAATACCGGTCTTCCTTGCCGGTTATTTCGGCCGCGATTTTATCGACAGCGAGCTGCGCGCCCTCGAAATCATCGGTTGGACGATGATCGGATTCGGTATCGTTTTGTGGTGGGCGGACCGAACGGGAATGACAGTGCTGCGCCTCGAACATCTGACCTTGCGTAACGCCGTCATCATCGGCGTTGCGCAAGTCCTCTCCTTGGTCCCCGGCACCAGCCGGGCCGGAATTACCATTTCCGCGGCACGGATGCTCGGCTATGAGCGCTCGGATTCCGCGCGTTTTTCGATGCTGCTATCGATACCCGCGATTGCCGGCGCCGGGGTACTGATCGGGCTCGAACTTGCCGCCAGCGGCGACCCGGCGTTGACCCGGGGTGCGGTAATCGCGGGCTTCCTGGCGTTCATTACCGCCCTGGCGGCAATCGCGTTTTTGATGCGCTGGTTGCAATTCGCCAGCTTTGCACCCTTCGTCGTTTACCGGATCCTGCTCGGGGCCGCGATTCTCTATTGGGTCTACACGGTGTAGCGGCGCTAGCCCTCACGGCCGAAGTCGGGGTTGACGTTACCGCCGGTGACATCGCCGGCGCCGGCGTCGAGAGCGAAGACAGGCACTGGTTCACGCCGGCCTTTGACGTCGATCGCGGGCAATTCGCGCAGCGGGTAGCGCCCGGTCAATTGTGCGCGCACAGCGCCGGAGATCAGCAGATCTTCCTTGGTTTCCTTGCAGTGATCGGCAACCAACGCCGCGACGTTTACCGTATCGCCCATGACCGTGTATTCGAGCCGGTCCTCGGTGCCGACGTTGCCGACTACCGCAGGCCCGCAATGGATACCGATGCCGTGTTGGATTTCGGGTTTACCGGCCGCCGCCCGTTCGCGATTCAATTCGGCCAGCGCTGCCCGCATGGCGATCGCCGCGTCGACGGCTTGCCGCGTCGCCTCGGGCCGCGCCGTCGGCGTACCGAAGGTCGCCATCACCGCATCGCCGATAAATTTATCCAGCGTGCCGCCGTGGGCGAATACCGCGTCGACCATGCGTGACTGGTAGTCCGAGACGAAGGCCATCAATTCCTCGGGCCGCAGGCTTTCCGATAGACGGGTGAAATCGCGGATGTCGCAAAACAACACCGCGACATCCTGAACGCGCCCGCCCGGTTTCAAGAAATCTTCGCCCGCTGCGCTGATCTGTTCACGCACCGAAGGCGAGAAATAGCGGCCGAGCTGGGCGTTCGCGCGTTCCAGTTTAATCCCGTCGAGGGTCAATCGGCGCGACACAAAAGTCGTCGCCACAATAAGCGCGCCAACAAACAGCAATATTGCGAACTCGCCGGCGACCTGCGGCAGCGACACCGCGGGTCCGACAAAAGCCGTGAGATAGTCCTCGGTCCAGAGGGTTTGCGGATCGCGGACCGCAATGGCGGCAAGCCCGACATAAATCAACGCCATGCCAAAGGTAGCGAGCAGCGGATACAGCGGACGCAGCGTTAAGGCATTCAAGGCGATGAATACCGCCATCAGCCCGCCCATGGCGCTTTTGAACAGGAGCGCGGTCGGCACGCCCGATCCGCCGATGGCGTCCCACCAACCGATCAACAGCCCCGACATCAGGCCGATATCCACGATGACCGCCGCCAAGCCGACCGGCACGATGCGGCGGGTGAACTGCAGAACTAGCAGGAGCAGCGTCACCACGACAAAGCCGGCGGACATGCCGATCAACGAGTTGATCTGACCGGTTCTCGAGGCTGCCGCGAGCGTCTGGTCAATCGGCAAGCCGACCGCGATGACAAGAAGCCGCGCGATCAGCGCGATTCGAATGCCGCGAAACTCGCGCTCGCGCAACAAATCGGCGGCGGTGGCCATCTGCCCGGTCCCACCTCAGACGACCGATGTCCGCCCGAGGCGCCCTCCGCGGCGATATCTGTGAAGATAGGTCGGCACAATCGCTTCCAGTGCGGTTGCCTGCACGCCCAGATCAGCCAGCGTCAATGCGCCTTCGCTAACCACGCTGTCGCTTTTCAGCGACAGTAGCTGATCGCGCGTCATCGGCGGCTTGGGAAGCAGTCCCAGAAAGACCGCCTGAATCTGGCCGACGGCGAAGGGAACCGGCAGCAGCAGGCGGTGGCGGCGGGTTTGCGCCAAAACGATTTCCATAAGCTCGGCGAAGGTGTAAACGGCCGGTCCCCCCAGCTCGTAGATCTTGCCGGCCGTCGACGCATCGGCCAGCGCGTTGACGATCGCCGCCGCGACATCGCCGACGTAGACCGGCTGGAACCGCGTTTTTCCGCCACCGTAGAGCGGCAGCACCGGCAGTACGCGCGCCAACGCGCCGAACAAATTGAAAAACCCGTCTTCGGGACCGAACACGATCGAAGGCCGCACAATTGCTGCGCCGGGAAAATGCTCGCGCAGCGCCTCTTCGCCAGCCGCTTTAGAGCGGTGATACTCCGACCATGCCGTTGTCCGGGCACCGATCGCCGACACATGCACCAAGCGCTTAACGCCGGCATCGGCCGCGGCCCGGGCGATTGCCGCCGGCGCGTCAGCATGGATGGACTTAAAGGTCTGGCGCCCTCGCTTGAACAATATGCCGACGAGATTGACCACCGCGTCCGCGCCATCGACCGCGCGCGCCACTGCCGCGCTATCGCGGATATCGGTGGCAACCGGTGTCACCTGGCCGACCTGCCCGAGGGGGCGCAGAAATTTCGCCTGTTCCGGGTCGCGCACGGCGACGGTGACCACCGCCCCTTGGTCGGCCAGACGTTCGACGACATAGCGCCCAATAAAGCCAGAACCGCCAAAAACGGTGACCCGCTGTTGTTCCATGATCGTCGGCTCCCCGTGTAATCGATCCGGCCATATGGCGGACCGGCAGTTGCTCGTGTATAACGCCTCGCCGGCAAGCCTGCCAAGCGCGCTGAAAAATTGCGCAATCTTAGTATATTGACAAGGTTCGCTGACGCAGAGTAGCAACCACTCCACACATTACCCTGGTGTGGCCTTGGCACCTCTAAACATTTAAACACTGCGACGGCCCGTTGGATATTAAGCTGCATCAAAACGACCTACCGGACGGGCTCGATCTCGGACCGGTGATCGCCGTAGATACCGAGACTTTGGGGCTGAATTTGATGCGCGACCGGCTGTGTTTGGTGCAACTGTCGGCAGGCGACGGTACCGCCCATCTCGTCCAATGGCCCGCCAGCAGCGGCGATGCCTACGACGCCCCCAACCTAAAAGCGATGCTGGGCGATCCGGAGATTTTGAAGCTGTTCCATTTCGGCCGCTTCGATCTGGCCGTGCTGCGCCGCGACCTCGGCGTGGTCGCGGCGCCCGTCTATTGCACCAAAATCGCTTCCAGACTGGTCCGCACGTTCACCGACCGGCACGGTTTGAAGGATTTGTGCCGCGATTTGTTGGGTGTCGAGATGTCTAAACAGCAGCAAACGTCGGACTGGGGCGCCAGCAATCTGAGTGAGCAACAGCTGGAATACGCCGCCAGCGACGTATTGTATTTGCATGACCTGAAAAAGCGCCTGGATGAACTGCTGGTGCGCCAGGACCGCACGGCCCTGGCGGAAATGTGCTTCGAATTTCTGCCCACCCGCGCGGAACTCGATCTGGCAGGCTGGCCGGATGAAGATATATTTGCCCACAGTTGAGGTGGATCTGATGACCCCGGGGGACGTTTCATTGACCTTTCAATTTCATCCCCCCATACTGCAAATGCTTGATTCGCGTACGATTATCGGCCTTCGGTCGGCCAACATCGGAACCCGAATGGACATTATCCGTAACCCGCACTCAAGATTGTCGCCTGAATGAACCGTTCGACGAAAGCCGAAGCCATGGACGACGATCCCGGCGACGGCGGAACGACACTATCGAACGACCTGGCCGCGGCGCGTCGGGTGCTGCGGCTCGAAGCGGATGCCTTGCAAAGCATTTCGGAGGCACTCGACGGCACCTTCACACAAGCCGTCGAAATCCTGAACGGGATAACCGGGCGGGTCGTCGTCACCGGCATGGGCAAGAGCGGCCACATCGCCCGCAAGATTTCGGCAACGCTGGCGAGCACCGGCACGCCGTCGCACTATGTGCATCCTGCGGAAGCGAGCCATGGCGACCTGGGAATGATAACCCGCTCGGACGCCGTCCTCGCACTGTCGAACTCGGGCGAAACACCCGAGCTTGGCGATCTTGTCGATTATTGCCGGCGCTTCAGTATCCCGCTGATTGCGCTCACCGGCAAATCCCGCAGCACGCTCGCCGAAAATAGCGACTGCGCCTTGGTACTACCTGTGATCGCCGAAGCCTGCCCGATGGGCCTGGCGCCGACAACCTCGACGACGGCCATGCTGGCTATGGGCGACGCGCTGGCGGTCTCCTTATTGGAACGCCAGGGTTTCACCACCGAGCATTTCCAGGTCCTGCATCCCGGCGGCAAGCTGGGCCAGGGTTTGTTGCGGGTCGACGAGCTTATGCACACGGGCGACGAGATGCCGTTGGTCATGCCCGACGCAACTATGTCCGACGTCATCCTGACCATGACCACCAAGAGATTTGGCTGCGTCGGCATCGTCGACGCGAGCGGACAGCTTACCGGTGTCTTCACAGACGGCGATCTGAGCCGTCATATGTCGAAGGATTTGCTCGACGCCACTGCCGGCGCGGTGATGACCCGGTCGCCGAAAACCATCCGTTTAGGCGCGCTGGCGTCTGAAGCGCTCGGCACCATGAACGACAACGCAATCACCGTCTTGTTCGTTGTCGACGGTGGGGCGCCGGTGGGTATCCTGCATATGCATGATTGCCTGCGGGCGGGGATCGCCTGACGCCGATGGTCGACGCTCCGCCAACTGCGCCGTTGAACCCCGACACAGTCGGTGCGCGCGAGGCGCAATTGCAGCGGCTGGCGGATATCGGTCCCCGCAGGAGCCGCGGCGGTTTTGGACGGTCGCGATTCGTCGCGGCGATGAAGTTAATCCTGCCCGGTCTGGCAATGCTTTTGCTGGTTGTTGTTGTTGCCTGGCCGGAACTTGTCGACAACGACGATAGGTTTCGCATCCCCGAGGCGGTCGGTCCGATCGGAACCTCGCGTCCGCAAGTGCTCAATGCCCGTGTGCTGGGTGTCGATTCGAAGTCCCAGCCATTCCAAATTACCGCCGAAACCAGCGCGCTCAAAAATGACGGTGGGCGCGAGTTCTATCTGCTCGAACAACCCAAAGCCGATATCGTTCTCGAGGATGGCTCATGGGTCGCCCTCACCGCTATCGACGGCAGATACGAAGAAGACACCAAGTTTCTCTATCTGCTCGGCGACGTGAACGTGTTCCACGATGCCGGGCACGAATTCAACACGTCGAAAGCACGCTTCAATCTCAACGACCAATCCGCGTTGGGCGACGATCCGGTTGAGGGGCAAGGGCCGCTAGGGACCTTGCAGTCGGAGGGCTTCCGCATCCTCGACGGTGGCGACCGTGTGTTGTTTACCGGAAAAGCGCAAATGCTCGTCTACCGCAGCGCGCGAGACCTGCAATGACCGCAATGAGACCGGCAGGAATCGCCTTGGTGGCAGCGCTCGCCAGCCTGATCGTGACCGCCGCCGCCCACGCCCAATCACTAGGGTTCGGCCGCGGTGGCGGCGACCCCATTCATATCGAGGCCAACGACGGAATCGAATGGCAACGGGTCAACCAGCTTTACGTCGCCCGGGGCGACGCTCGCGCTAGCCAAGGCGGCGTCACCGTCGCAGCTGACGAACTGGTCGCCCATTACCGGTCGACGGACACCGGCGTCGACGAGATCTATCGGATCGACGCCAACGGCAATGTGCGCATCTTATCGGATACCGAAGAAGCGACATCCGACAACGCGGTTTATGATGTGATCAAAGGCGTGTTGGTCATGACCGGCCAACAAGTTCGTTTGGTCACACAGCAGGATACGATCATCGCACGCGACAGCCTCGAATACTACGAAGACCGCCAGCTTGCCGTGGCCCGCGGCGACGCCTTGGCGATTCGTGAGGACCGCCGTGTTCGCGCCGACATACTGATGGCTCATTTCGCCGAAGATTCGGGGAAGGAACGCTCATCGCAGATGGAGCGCATCGAAGCGATCGGCAATGTCCACCTTTCGACTAAAACCGACATCGTCACCGCCCAACGCGGCGACTATCGGCTCGACGCCGGACTGGCCACCGTCACCGGCGATGTGCGGATCACCCGCGGGGAGACCCAATTGAATGGCGACCGGGCCGAAGTCGATTTGAACACCGGCCAAAGCCGCCTGGTCGCCGATCGGGCCGGAACGCGAGACCCGAGCCAGCGCGTACGGGGCATTTTCCTGCCGTCGGCGCCGCGAGATGACGACAAAAGCGGAAAGACACAGCAATGAACGACCACGCTGATCCGCAAGAACCAGACGAGACCGCTGCGCCACGCCTGGTGGCGGAAAACGAGGGTTTGGACGCGGCCAATATCGGTAAGCGGTTCCGCAAACGTCCGGTTGTTCGCGACGTCAGCATTCGCGTGCAGCGCGGCGAGGCGGTTGGCCTGCTGGGGCCGAACGGTGCCGGCAAGACGACGTGCTTTTATATGATCACCGGTTTGCTGTCGCCCGATACCGGCACGATTTCGCTCGACGGCCACGACATCACAGAACTGCCAATGTACCGCCGCGCGCGCTTGGGCATTGGCTATCTGCCCCAGGAGGCGTCGATCTTCCGGGGGCTGACGGTCGAACAGAATATTCGCGCCGTCATCGAAGTCATCGAGCCCGAGATCGAGCGCCGTGAAGTCCTGCTCGAAGATCTCATGGCCGAATTTTCGATCAGCCATTTGCGGCGCACGCCGGCGCTGGCGCTTTCGGGCGGCGAGCGGCGGCGGGTCGAAATCGCCCGCGCGCTGGCCTGCCGGCCGCATTTTATGCTGCTCGACGAGCCCTTGGCAGGCATCGATCCGATCGCCGTCTCCGATATCCGAGACCTGGTAAGCCACCTCAAAGACCGCGGAATTGGGGTCTTGATCACCGACCATAATGTGCGCGAAACGCTCGATATTGTGGATCGGGCATATATCTTGCATGATGGTGCCGTACTTATGAGCGGTGAACCCGCCGAAATCGTTGCTCACAGGGACGTTCGGCGTGTTTACCTGGGCGAAAGATTCACCCTGTAGACCATTAAGTCATGGCACTTTCACAGCGTCTCAATCTGCGGCAGACGCAAGCACCCGTTATGACGCCGCAGTTGCAGCAGGCGATCAAGCTGCTGCAATTGTCTAATTTGGAGCTTGCCGACTTCGTCGAAAGCGAACTTGAGCAGAACCCCTTGCTCGAGCGCGAAGACTCGTTGAACGACAGCGACGAAATGGCTGGTGACGACGGCGGTCCCCCGGATATCGCCAGCGACGACGCCGCCGAGGCACCGGACACATCCGACGTCGCCGAATTGACCCAGCGCGAGACAGTATCGGAAACGGATTCGCCGCTTGACACCGATTACGAAAATGTGTGGGCCGATGATCATCAGTCCACCGACACGAGCGCCGACGCACTAAGCCCGGCCAGCGAGAGCGCCTTCAGCAGTTCGGGCTCGGGCGGTCACGGCTTCGATACCGGCGAGCCCGGCGACCTGGCGGTGGGGCATGCGCCGAGCCTGCGCGAGCATCTGAGCGCACAACTCAACGTCGACATCATCGATCTGAGCGAACGCCTGATCGGCCGCGCTTTGATCGAATCGGTGAACGAAGACGGCTATCTTACGGCTACGATGGAAGCGCTCGCCGCGCAACTCGGTTGTTCGCCGGCCGAGATCGAAGCGGTTCTCGTCAAGTTGCGGCGGTTCGACCCGGTCGGCGTATTCGCGCGCGATCTTGCCGAGTGCTTTGCCCTGCAACTGGCCGAGCGCGACCGCCTCGATCCGGCGATGCAGGCATTTCTCGATAATCTCGACTTGATGGCGAAGCACGACATCGCCGCGCTGCAAGCGGCGTGCGCGGTGGATCGCGAAGATATCGCCGATATGATCGCCGAGCTGAAAACGCTAGACCCCAAACCGGGCGCGGTGTTTCACCAAGAATTGACCCAATGGGTGTCGCCCGACGTTTTAATGCGCGCCAATCCCAAAGGCGGCTGGATCATCGAACTTAACAGCGACACGCTGCCGCGCGTCCTCGTCAACCGGCGCTATTATGCCGAAATATCGGCCAATAAATTATCGAGCCGGGACAAGCGCTACGTGCAGGACAACCTGCAGTCGGCGCAATGGCTGGTAAAGGCCTTGGATCAGCGGGCCAACACGATCCTCAAGGTCGCGACCGAAATCGTGCGCCAGCAGGAGGCGTTCTTTCAAAAGGGCGTCGCGCACTTGAAGCCGCTGGTGTTGAACGACATCGCACAGGCCGTCGAAATGCACGAGAGCACGGTCAGCCGGGTAACTGCGAACAAGTACATGATGACACCACGCGGTCTGTTCGAGCTCAAATACTTCTTCACCACCGCGATCGCTGCGACCGCGGCGGGTGAAACTCATTCCGCGGAGTCGGTGCGCCACCAGATTAAGGAATTGATCGAAGCCGAGTCGGCCAAAAATGTTCTTTCCGACGACCGAATCGTCGAAATCCTGCGTTCCGACGGTGTCGAGATCGCCCGCCGTACGGTGGCGAAGTACCGCGACGCGTTGCACATCCCCTCGTCAGTGCAACGGCGACGCATAAAGCGTGCGAACGCCTCTTTATCGTTGTAGTTCAATACCTTAAGAATAATTATCCCGTCCCTCTACAGACGAATTTGTGTCCGACCGCGCTATTGACAGCATCGCGGGCCATTACTATGTTCCGGCCCGCCGACAAACCGGCATGTTAAAATAATGAAATGCTCTGAACATGGGGACCGGCCGACCCAAACGGAGGGGCCAGCTGCCACCGCATATGCCATGAAGAGCAGCGCCAAATTTACAGTAACGCAGATATCGTCGAGACGGCGTCTCGACGGGAGCCCGATTTTCAGGTTTCGATGCAAATAAAGATTTCCGGCCACCAACTCGATGTCGGTGACGCGCTACGCACCCACATTACCGACGCGCTGGATGCCATGGTCGAAAAGTATTTCGGCCAGGCGATCGACGCCTCGGTCGTGCTGTCGCGCGAGCGGTTTACGGTGCGCGCCGACGTGGCCATCCATATCGGGCGCGACATCTATGTCCGGGCGCACGAATCCGCCGACGACGCCTATGCCGCCTTCGATGTCGCCACGGCGCATTTGGGCAAGCGTCTGCGGCGCCATAAACGGCGGTTGCGCGATCACCACGCGGCGCGCGAAAGCGCCGAAAGCGCGCGCGCGCAGCAATATATTCTGGCGCCCTACGAGCCGGTCGACGAGGACGAGGATGAAGCCGGTGAGAATGGCGACCACCCCGTCATCGTCGCCGAAGACCAGACAATCATTGAAAATCTGACCGTTTCCGAGGCGGTAATGCGCTTGGACCTGGCCGATGCCCCGGCAATGGTATTCCGCAACGCCGGCAATGGCGGATTGAACGTCGTATACCGGCGCCCGGACGGCAATGTCGGTTGGATCGACCCTGGCGCGAACTAAATACAGCGCCGGCGATACTTAGCTCGCCGGACAATGTGGGGAAATGGTGTTTATGGAAGTTTCCGATCTGCTGACGGCTGACAGTGTCATCGCCAATCTCCGCGTCACCAGTAAGAAACAGGCGTTGCAGGAATTGTCGAAATTCGCTGCCGATCTGACCGGCCAGGCGGAGCGCGCGATATTCGATGTCCTGCTCGAGCGCGAGCGGCTTGGCACCACCGGGGTCGGCGATGGCTTGGCGATACCGCACGGCAGACTGCCACAGCTCGAGCGTATTTATGGGATTTTCGCCAGACTTGAAAAGCCGATCGACTTCGAGAGTATCGATGACCAACCGGTCGACTTGATCTTTCTGCTGTTGGCCCCCGAGGCCGCCGGCGCGGACCACCTGAAGGCGCTCGCGCGCATCTCACGATTGCTGCGTGGCCCGTCTTTTTGCGAAAAACTGCGCGGCGCGAACAATCGTGATGCTTTGTACGCGCTGCTGTCGCAGGCGCCCGATGCGGGTTCCGGTTTGCGGGCCGCCAGCTAAGCCGGTTTCGGCTGACGCGAGCAACTTATCCTTCGAGAAAGGACCTGCGGTCCCTGCTGAGGATAAGGTTCGGTTTTTTAACTCTATTAATGTGAATCCTTATGCTGAGAAGCCCGCCGAAGCCTTAGGCGAAGGCGGGCGTCTCAAAGCATGAAGTCGTTCGTTTGCCGGGCGGACAAACACCTGCCGTGGCTTTGTCAGTGGACGCTGAGCGGCTCGAGATCGTTCTGCGTAACGGTGGCAAAGGCTAACTCGCGCCCCTCGACGACTGCGACCTCGCTGCCGTCGGCGGTGTGAATGGCATACAATTTCCGCTCGCCAACCTGCTTGGGTTTGACGTAGGCAAGATCTTCGAGCCACAAGTCTGCGAATTGATCGGCGGGCAGTAGCTGCCAAAAATTTCCTTGGTTCTGTTCCATTTTCATGACCTCTCGATGAGCTCGGCTCAGGCTTCTTCGGCCGAAACGTCGATGGTTTTGCTCTCAGCGGTGTCACGCGCCGGCGAAATCTCGATCGTGCGCGCATTGCGCTGCGGCGTCGGCTGCCGCAGATCGATATGCAACAGGCCGTTGTCGAGAACCGCTTCCGTCACTTCGACGCCTTCGGCAATGACAAAACTGCGTTTGAATTGCCGGGTCGCAATGCCCCGGTGCAGATAGACACGCTGATCTTCTTCGGCTTGGCGCCCACTGATGGTGAGCTGATTGTCTTCGAGCACAATCTCAAGGTCGTCGAGCGTGAAACCAGCGACGGCAAGCGTAATTCTCAAGCCGTCATCGGCGGTGCGCTCGATGTTGTACGGTGGATAGCCCTCGGCCGGCGCCTTCGCGATGCGCTCGAGCGTGCGCTCGAATTGATCGAATCCGAGCAGTAAGGGGCTATTGAGTAGGGAAACACGGGACATGCCGTTACTCCTCCTATCGGTGAGCGAGTACGGGCCGTTCGTGCCTATCGCAACACAAACGGAACGTTTCGGGCCCAAACTTGGCGCCCAGCGAACAGACCTCGAAAGGCCCTGTTCACGTTAGAAAATAGGCGTGAATGTGTGAATTTCAAGGGGTTAGCCCTCGGGCGGCAAGCCCGGCTGCGGGGCGCCGAACAGCATCAACAGAAGCTGTGCGTCCCGCTCGGCGTTAACCACAGGCGATGACACAGCACCTATTTCGTCTGCAAGCCCGTCTTTCGCGCGCCAACGCTCGACGGTCTCTCTGTCGGCGCCGGAGTGGCCGGCCGCCGCAACGCCGTCGTGCCGTTCTAGTTTGGCCCGCGGCAGTACTGGCGTCGCAACGGCCGGTCCGCTCTCCTCCCCAGGAGAGAGCGGTTGTAGCGGTGCTCCCTCGGTCAAGAGCATCGTCAGCAGGAATGCAACGATCGGGACCGCGCCAATGACAAACGCCAAAATTTTCAACGGTTGCATAACCCACCTTCTCCGGTTCGACGAGAAGGGTGGTCGCGAAAACGGGCAATACCGGGGAGCGAACGCGGCAATTTCCCGGCGAATTAAGGCGGTTGCGGCAAGATTTCGCCGCTAAATGCGCCAGTCAGCCGTTAAATTCCGCCTCCGGCAGGCCGCGAACCCCGACGTCCAGGGCAAGCAGGGCGCCGGCATGGGGTTCCGCCGCCAGCTCCGCCTCGCTCAGCATGATTTTCGCCGACGTCACGTACAAAGTCGCCAGATCATCGCCGCCGAAGGCGCACGAGGTGGGCCGGCTGACCGGCAGATCGACCATTTGGTCGATCGTGCCGTCGGGCGCGTACCGCACCAGACGGCTGCCGCGAAACTCGGCGCTCCAGTAATAGCCCTCGGCATCGACCGTCGCGCCATCGCCGGTGCCGCGGCCCGGCGCTTGGGGAATTTCGGCGAAGGTGCGCCGTTCGCCGAGGCTGCCGGTAGCGGGATCGTAGTCATAGGCCCAGATCGTCCGGCGCGGCGAATCGGTGAAGTACATCACGGTTCCGTCCGGCGACCAGGCCAGACCATTGGAAACCAGAACACCGTCCGCCATGGCGTGGCAGCTATGGTCGCCATCCAGCCGGTAGAGAACGCCGACCGGTTCGCGCTCGAAATAGCTCGCGGGCGGGCCCGGTGGATCGTGCATGGTGCCCGACCAGAACCGGCCCTGGCGGTCGCATTTGCCGTCGTTGAACCGGCTCATCGGTTTGTCGGCTTCCGGGTCGACGATCCACTCGAGGGTGGTCATATCGGCGCCGACCAGCGCAA
>CAJICQ010000489.1_pt1 | contig 16403 bp, 14 predicted proteins | sample 9199721 | NCBI WGS metagenome assembly CAJICQ01 (sample SAMEA7708344, study PRJEB35096) | sediment metagenome | biome: marine neritic benthic zone biome [ENVO:01000025]; feature: sediment [ENVO:00002007]; material: shallow marine sediment [ENVO:03000034] sea grass bed [ENVO_01000059] ...
CGGGTGTGGCGTCCGGCGCGGCCGGCGATCTGCGCCACCTCGGCCGGGCGCAGGTGGCGCGGCGCCCGACCGTCGAACTTGACCAGGCTGGAGAAGGCGACGTGACGGACGTCCATGTTGAGGCCCATGCCGATGGCATCCGTCGCCACCATGTAGTCGACCTCGCCCTCCTGGTACATGGCGACCTGGGCATTGCGGGTCCGCGGGCTGAGCGCGCCGAGCACCACCGCCGCGCCGCCGCGCTGGCGGCGCAGCAATTCGGCGAGCGCGTAGACGTTGGCGGCGGAAAACGCGATCACGGCGGAGCGCGGCGGCAGCCGGGTGAGTTTCTTGGGGCCGACATAACTCAGCCGGGAGAACCGCTCGCGGCGCTCGAACGCGGCCTCGGGCACCAGCCTGCGCAATATCGGCGCCATCGTCTCGGCGCCCAGGAACATGGTTTCCTCGGTGCCGCGCGCGCCGAGCAGCCGTTCGGTGAAGACATGGCCGCGCTCGGCGTCGGCGCACAGCTGGATCTCGTCGATCGCCAGGAAGGCGACCGGCCGGTCCTGCGGCATCGCCTCGACGGTGCACAGGAAGTAGCGCGGATTGTCGGGAATGATGCGCTCTTCGCCGGTGATCAGCGCAGCCGCGCCGGCGCCGCGCAGGCGCACCACGCGGTCGTAGTTCTCGCGCGCGAGCAGGCGCAGCGGAAAGCCGATCATGCCGGTTTCATGGCCCAGCATCCGGTCGATCGCGAGATAGGTCTTGCCGGTATTGGTCGGCCCGAGGACCGCTTTCACGGACCCAGCTTCGGAAAACGTCATGGCTCTAGAATCGGCCGAGCGCGGCCCGATTGCAACCATTAGAAATGGGGGCTTGCAGCGCGGCGCGCCTGGCCTCATATGTGCCCACGAAACCTGGAAAAATCACGGCTGCGAGGACACGCGATGAACACGGCTGCCGACGAAAAAGCCGGCGAATCGGCGGAAACCCACACGTTCCAGGCCGAAGTCGCCCGGCTGTTGGATATCGTCGCCCATTCGCTCTACAGCGATAAGGAGATTTTCCTGCGCGAGCTGGTGTCGAACGCGTCGGACGCCTGCGACAAGCTGCGCTACGAGGCGCTGACCGACCCGTCGCTGCTCGACGGCGACGGCGAGCTCGCCATCACCATTGCCGCCGACGCCAAGGCGCGCACCCTCACCGTCGCCGACAACGGCATCGGCATGAGCCATCAGGAGCTGGTCGACAATCTGGGCACCATCGCGCGCTCGGGCACCGCCGCCTTCGTCGAGCAGATCGGCACGGACGAAAAGGCCGACAGCAACCTGATCGGCCAGTTCGGCGTCGGCTTTTATTCCGCCTTCATGGTCGCCGACAACGTCACGGTGACCAGCCGGCGCGCCGGCAGCGACGAGGCGTGGCAGTGGGCGAGCGACGGCAAGGGCAGTTTTACCATAGCGCCGGCCGACACGGAGACGCCGCGCGGCACGTCGGTTACGCTGCACCTGGCCAAGGGCGAAAAGGAGTTCCTCGAGGCGCCGCGGCTGGGCCACATCATCAAGACCTATTCCGACCACATCGCCATCCCGATTAACTTCGCCGCCGAAGACGGCGCGCTCAATCAGCTGAATGAGGCCTCGGCGCTGTGGTCGCGGCCGCGCAACGACATCAGCGAGGAGCAGTACAAGGAGTTCTACCACCATGTCGGCCACCTGTTCGACGACCCGTGGCTGACCCTGCACAACCGCGTCGAAGGCAAGATCGAGTACACCAACCTGCTGTACGTGCCGTCGACGCAGCCTTTCGATCTGTTCCAGCCGGAACGCAAGACCCATGTGAAACTGTATGTGCGCCGCGTCTTCATCACCGACGATTGCGAGGATTTGCTGCCCGCCTGGCTGCGCTTCGTGCGCGGCATCGTCGATTCCGAGGACCTGCCGCTCAACATCAGCCGCGAAATGCTGCAGCACAATCCGCTGCTGGCGAAGATCCGGAGCGGGCTGGTCAAACGCATCCTCGGCGAGCTCAAAAAGAAGGCGAAAAAGGACACCGAGGGCTACGCCACCTTCTGGGACAATTTCGGCGCCGTGCTGAAGGAAGGCCTCTACGAGTCGGCCGACTATCGCGACGACCTGTTGGCGCTCGCCCATTTTCGCTCGACCGGGCGCGACGGCCTCACCTCGCTGGCCGACTATGTCGAACGCATGGCCGAGGGCCAGGAGGATATATTCTATATCTCGGGCGAGAGCGTGGACGCGGTCGCCGCGTCGCCCCAGCTCGAGGCATTTCGCGCGCGTAATATCGAAGTACTACTGATGGTCGACCCGGTCGACGAGTTCTGGCTGCCGATGATCAACGAATTCGACGGCAAGCCGTTCCGCTCGGCGACCCGCGGCGATATCGACTTGGAGGCCATCGGCACGGCGCCGGAAGCCGACGCAGAAGAGCCGACCCCTGCCGCCGACAGCGCCCTGTCGAGCCTGACCGCTTTGCTCAAGCTGACCCTGGCCGACGCGGTCAAAGACGTGCGCGAGAGCAACCGCCTCACCGACAGCGCGGTCTGCCTGGTCGCCGCCGACGACGACATGGACATGCACATCGAGCGGATGCTGCGCCAGCACAACCAGGTCGACATGGCGGCCAAGCGCATCCTCGAGATCAATCCCAAGCATCCGCTGATCCGCCGGCTCGCCGATACCGTCGCCGAGAAGGGCGGCGAGGCGTCAACCGAGCTCGACGATGTCGCGTGGCTGCTGCTCGATCAGGCGCGCATCATCGAAGGCGAGACGCCGCCCGATCCGGCTGCCTTCGCGCGGCGCATGACGCAAGTGATGACCAAGGGCCTGGCGGACTGACCGCGTGGGCGGGCCGGACGCTCGGCCGCCGCCTGTACTTCGAGTCATACGAGAAGGCACATTCAATTATGAGCGTGAAAATTTTCAAAGCCGATTGCTTTGTCGCAAAGCGATATTGATCACTTTGCTCAACGGGTTGGTCTTGCTCTACCAGAATCATTTGAAAGGTATTTGCTAGAGTTAAATGGTGCCAAGCCAGAAGATAACATTTTTAGAATTGACGAAAAAAATGAAGGGGGGGGTCAACAAACTGATACCGCTTTCGCAAATGGTTGAGGAACGAAAGTACTTAGTTGATGTCGGAGAAAAGGTTTATCCAATCGCTTGGGCTGAAGGCGGTAATTATGTGATTGTAGATTTTGAAAAAAATGCCGCGGTCTTTTTTTGGGATCACGAAGAACCTCAGAACCATACTTCTTTAGGTGATGACGTTTACGAATTTTTATCCAATCTAGAACCTTTTGATCCTGACAGCGTAGAGCTAAAGGAAGGACAAGTAGAATCGGCTTGGATAGACCCAGAATTTTTGAAAGACCATCAGTAGAGACGGCTTACAGTTGGATCAGAAAATAACTTTACCTAGGCGTTTGCCGCTCGCACGAACGTAATAAGCTGGCGCAGATAACTGCTGAAAGCAGCTACGATGTCAGTGGGACGCAAAACGCGTGGATAGTATTCCAACCGCGCTTAACCCGGTCCCGGCCCGCGCATATCGACGAAGTCGGCCCCCAGAATACGGCCCTGCGCGCGTTCCTGGACGATCACGGCGCAAAAATCGCCGCCGGGGGAATCCAGTTCGGCTAGGCGTTGCACCAGATCGACCGCCTCGCCGTTCCAGTCGGCGACCGGCCGCATGACGCGCACGACATTGTAGTTGAGCAGGGTCTTGCCGGCGTTTTCGCCGTGGGTGACGACGGTTTCCTTCTTCTCGTCGAAACGGATCAGAATGATCTCCGCTTCGCCGCGATAGACTGCCTCCGGCGCGGGGATTCGGATCCGCACCTGGCCGGTGGCAATCCGCGTCAGTTCGACGTCGATGCGGCCGCGCTCGTCTTTGCCGACCTCATTTATGTTGTGCAGAATGTCGCTCTGGCGGTTGCCCGACGCCTGAAAGCTGCCACCGACCACGGCCTGCGGGGTGAACACATAGGGCAGACCGAAGCGGTCGAGATATTTTTCCTGGCGCTTGGTATAGGCCAGCTTGGCGTAGGGGTCGGTCCAGCCGATATAGTCCCAGTAGCCGACATGGAAACTCAGCGCCAATACGTCGTCACGCTCGGTCAACTCACCCAGAAACGCGTCGGCCGTCGGACACAACGGGCACCCTTGCGAGGTGAACAGCTCGACCACCGTCAAACGCTCGCCGGCATGCGCGGGCGCCACCGCCAGGGCAGCAAGCAGCAACCCGGCCGACAGAATCAGCCAGCGCAACGCGAACCGGGGATTAGCGAAGGTCGTCATGGAAGCCAACTATGGGGCGCCGGGGTTTCACACGCCAATCAATTGACGGTGACAGCCAGCCTAGACCGGGATGAATTTAGCGTCGACCATGATTTATCCTCATCCTGAGGAGCCCTTTCGCCTCATCCTTCGAGACGGGCCTTACGGCCCTCCTCAGGATGAAGCGAAAGGGCGTCTCGAAGGATGAAGGTCGCTCAGTTCAGCATAAATCCATAATGCTCTATGCGGCCTCCGCCATCATGTTGCGCAGCACATACTGGAGGATGCCGCCATGGCGATAATATTCGACCTCGTCGAGCGTATCGATGCGGCACAGCAACGGGATTTCGCGAACCGCGCCGTCGGCATAGGTGATTTTGCACGCCACATCCATGCGCGGCTTGATCCCCTCTTCGATGCCTGTCAGGTCGTATATTTCCGTCCCATCGAGGCCGAGCTGCTTGCGGTCGAGGCCGTCCTTGAACTGCAGCGGCAACACGCCCATGCCGACCAGGTTCGACCGGTGGATGCGCTCGAAGCTTTCGACGATCACCGCCTTGACCCCAAGCAAACGGGTGCCCTTGGCCGCCCAGTCACGGCTCGATCCGGTGCCGTATTCCTTGCCGCCGATAATCACCAGCGGCACGCCTTCGCCCTGATAGCGCACGGCGGCGTCGTAAACCGGCATCTGCTCGCCCGACGGCTGATGAACCGTGACCCCACCCTCTGTACCGGGCGCCAGCTCGTTGCGGATGCGGATGTTGGCGAAGGTGCCGCGCATCATCACTTCGTGGTTGCCGCGCCGCGAACCGAACGAGTTGAACTCGAGCGGCCGCACCTGGTGCATTTTAAGATACTCGCCCGCCGGGCCGTCTTCCTTGATCGAGCCGGCCGGCGAAATGTGGTCGGTGGTCACACTGTCGGCCAGCATCAGCAGCGGGCGGGCGCCGACGATATCGTTAATCTCGCCCGGCTCCGGTGCCATATCCTCGAAGAAGCTGGGGTGGCGCACATAGGTCGAGCCGTCGTTCCACTGATAGGTCAGCCCGGTGGCGGTCTTGATGTTCTGCCACATCGGATCGCCGGCAAAGACGTTGTCGTAGCGGCTACGGAACATTTCCGGCGACAGCACGTCGTCCAGAATTTCCGAAATCTCGGCGTTGGTCGGCCAGATATCCTTCAAAAAGACATCGTTGCCGTCGCTATCCTGGCCGAGCGGGTCGTTATAGAGATCGACGTTCAGCGACCCGGCCAGCGCGTAGGCCACCACCAGCGGCGGCGAGGCCAGATAGTTGAGCTTGGTGAGCGGATGGACGCGGCCCTCGAAGTTGCGATTGCCCGACAATACCGCGGCGACGCCGAGATCGCCGCCGACAACGGCGTCGTGGATCGCCGGATCGAGCGGACCCGAATTGCCGATGCAAGTGGTGCACCCGTAACCGACCAGATCGAAGCCCAGCTCGTCGAGTGGTTCCTGCAGGCCGGCGGCTTCCAGATAATCGGTCACCACTTGACTGCCCGGCGCCAGCGATGTCTTGACCCACGGCTTGCGGGTCAGGCCTTTTTCGCGCGCCTTCTTGGCGAGCAGGCCGGCGGCGACCAACACCGTCGGGTTCGACGTGTTGGTGCAGCTGGTAATCGCCGCGATCACCACGGCACCAGGCTCGATGCTGTAGTCCGTGCCCTCGACCGCAGTGGCGATGCCGGCGCCCATATCGGCCAGGGCCTGCTGCGCGTTCGCCACCATGCCCGACAGGGCGACGCGGTCTTGCGGACGCTTCGGCCCAGCGAGCGACGGCTCGACGGTCGATATATCGAGCTCCAGCGTGTCGGTGAACAGCGGCTCGGGCGTATCCTTGTCGCGCCACATGCCTTGCGCCTTGGCATAGGCCTCGACCAGGGCGACCCGGTCGTCGGCGCGCCCGGTGAAGCGCAGATAGCGCATGGTCTCGTTATCGACCGGGAAAATGCCGCAGGTGGCGCCGTATTCGGGCGCCATGTTGGAAACCGTCGCGCGGTCGGCAAGCGACAAATGATCGAGGCCGTCGCCGTAAAATTCGACGAATTTGCCGACCACGCCTTTCTGGCGCAGCATCTGGGTTACGGTCAGCACTAGATCGGTCGCCGTCGTGCCCTCCTTCAGCGCGCCGGTCATCTTGAAGCCGACGACTTCGGGCACCAGCATCGACACCGGCTGGCCGAGCATCGCCGCCTCGGCCTCGATGCCGCCGACACCCCAACCCAGCACGCCGAGCGCGTTGACCATGGTGGTGTGGCTATCGGTGCCGATCACCGTGTCAGGATAGGCCACGGTGGCACCTTCGATATTATCGGTCCACACGGTCTGCGCCAGATATTCCAGATTGACCTGGTGGCAGATGCCGGTGCCCGGCGGCACGACACGGAAATTGTTAAATGCCGCCTGGCCCCAGCGCAGGAATTCGTAGCGTTCGCCGTTGCGCTCGAATTCGAGCTCGACGTTTTTGCCGAACGAGTCCTTATCGCCAAAATTATCGACCATGACCGAGTGATCGATCACCAGATCGACCGGCGATAGCGGATTGATCAGCCGCGGATCGCTATCGAGTTTTTGCACCGCTTCGCGCATCGCCGCCAAATCGACCACGGCGGGGACACCGGTGAAATCCTGCAGCAGCACACGCGCCGGACGGTAGGCGATCTCGCGGCTCGATTTGCGTTCTTTCTGCCAGTCGATCACCGCCTGCACATCGTCGACGGTGACGCTGCGGCCGTCTTCGTAGCGCAGCAGGTTTTCCAGCAGCACTTTCAACGAATAGGGCAGCCGGGAAATATCGCCGTACTTCGCCGCCGCTTCCTGCAAACTGAAATAGTCATATTTTGCACCACCGACATCGAGGGTGCGGCGGGTATTCAGGCTGTCTTGGCCGGTCGTGGACATCGACAAGTTCCTTCTCATCTTTCGGAGGGCGAGAATATTGGTTGGCCTGACGGGCGGGTGGCGACCCGAACGGCGTCAGAAATCGCCTTTGTTACGCCAACGTATATATGCCAAAGGTGCGCACTCGCCAAGCCGGGGTCCGCCCGAAATGTGTCGGACGGCGAGGTGAAAAGACGTTAGTCGTTCTCGGAATCGTCCTCGCTTTTGATTTCATTATCGTGTTCGATTTCGGATTCGCCCGGCGCTTGCGTTAAGTCGATCTGGCTGACCACATAAGCGCCGAGAACGGCCAGGGGCGCTGCGATGATCGTCGCCAGCCAAACGCTGCCGCCGCGCGCGTCGGCCGCCCCAACGGCCATTTCGCCGGTCTCTTCAATGCGCTTGCGGCCGTGCCACATGGCGGCGACCAGGTTGTCGCGCGTCAGCGCCCAGTCGATGAGTACGCCGGCGATGTGGATGAAAACCATAAACTGTAGCAACGAAGCGAAAGCCTCGTGGATATCGGCGGCCGCGTCGGCCGTTGCCGCGCTGGCGAAACCACCGGCCAACACCCCCGTCCCCGCTGTCAGCAAGGTCAGCGCCAGCAGAATGAGGACCGCCCAGCCGCCGAGCGGGTTGTGGCCGATATGGCGCGGTGGGGCCAGCCGCACAAGCTGACCGACATAACGCAATAAGGCGGCCCAGCCGGCGACAAAATCGGCGAAACGCGCGTGGGTTCCACCAACGAACCCCCAGGCCAGACGGAACAGCACCAGCATCAACGCGATCACGCCCAAAACTGCGTGGATCGCATAGAGTAAACCCTCATCTTCGGTGATGATCAGCGCGAGAATGACCGATCCTGCGAGAACCCAGTGGAATACGCGCGTCGGCAAATCCCAGACAACGATGGACTTCATGACGGTCCCAGGCCCCCCATAGTTTGCGGTGATGGCGGCTACGCCGCCGCAACCGTTCCCATCGGTACGCGTTGGGCAATGTGGTCGGCCAGGCGGTCGGCCGCGTGCGAGCGGCCGGGCGGCGGTCGCAACAGGGCGATATCGACCGACGGCAGCACGGGAAAGCCCTCGTCGGGCGACAGCTCACGCAAGCCTGCCGGTACGCTGCTGCGTGCCACGACGGTCACCGCCAGGCCGGCCGACGCCGCAGTGGCCAGGCCGGCATAGGATTCACTTGAATAAGCGATGCGATACGCGCGCTTGGCCTTGTCGAGCGCCGCCAGTGCCGACTCGCGAAACTGGCAGCCCGGCTCGAATACGGCGAGCGGCAACGGATCGCGTTCGTGCACCATGTGCCGGACCGAGGTCGCCCATACGATCGGTTCACGGCGGATAGTCTTGCCGCCCTTCAACCATGGCCCCGACGTCAACAGCGCCACATCGACCTCGCCCTTCTCGAAGGCGCGGAAAATTTTGGCGCTGATCTCGCACCGCATCTCGACTTCGACGTTGGGATGGGTCTCGGCAAAATCGGACAGCACCTGCGGAAGGAACCCGGCGGCGTAGTCGTCCGGCGTCCCGATTTTTACCAGGCCGGTGACTTCGGGCTCGGACACCGCGGCCAGTGCCTCGTCGTGCAAACTGAGTATCCGCCGCGCATATTCGACCAGCGCTTCGCCCTCACTGGTCAGCCGGGTTTGCCGGCGGCCGCGCTCGAGCAACGGCTTGCCGACGGTCTCTTCGAGCTTCTTGATCTGCATGCTGACCGCCGATTGGGTGCGGTGCACCTGGGCGGCGGCGCGCGTGAAACTGCCGGTTTCCGCCACCGCCACCAGGGTCCGCAATAGCGGCGTTTCAAGGGTTAGATCCATCACAGCCTTCTATCAAATATTTTGATCAAAGTCATAAATATAATTCGTTTGATTGATTTCCAGTCGCGCTCCATCTTCTCCGGGTAACGGTGCACACAGGAGTTCGAGCGATGACCTACGTATTCTTCTCACTTGCCGACCGATTCGGCCGCTTGCGGGCCCGCCATATCGCCCCGATCGAAAAACGCTCCTGCTCGATCGGCATCGCCCGCCCGAAGTCGATCCTGCACGGCATGCGCGCCAACCCCGAGCTTGGCGACATCAAGAACTCGAACGGCGTTCTGGGTCAGTTTGTGACCGCTTTGCGCAACCGCCATATCCGCCGGCGCTGGCAGCGCGATCTGGGGAGGTTGGACGATCGGCTGTTGCGCGACATCGGCGTATCGCGCGCCGACGCCGAGCGGGCTGTCCGCCAGCGGCCGGGATTTTGGATTTAGGCGCGCGTTCGCGGAAGCGTCGAATTCACAATTTCGCCGCAAATATTCCCAACTCTCGCCAAATCGCGCGCCCACATTAATCCTGCCGGCCGAGTCAGTTCCATCGGGCGCGGCCGGCCAGCCTCCGACATCCAGCCCTCCCCCAGGGCCGGTGTTGATCCAGGGCCTGAGACCGCCGGTTACCCCCAACCGGCGGTCTTTTTTTCCACCCCCTCGTGGTCATAGTTCCTCTCGGTAGCGACTCGAGGGTCTGCTAGGTTCTCGCCCGCACAAGGTGTGCAGGATCGAGTAGGGGGCGATGCAAGGCTTGACGGTAAAAAGTCTCGATTGCGTGCGCGGCGACCGGTTGGTGTTTGCCGGGCTCGCGCTTGCCGTCAATCCCGGTCGCGCGCTGTTGCTGTCGGGCCCAAATGGCAGCGGCAAGTCGAGTCTCTTGCGAATCTTAGCAGGATTGCTGGCCCCGGTTGCCGGCGCGCTCGCCTGGGAAGGCGAGGACGTGACGACCGACTCCGAAGCCCACCGGCGGCGGATCGCTTATATCGGCCACGCCGATCCGGTCAAACCGGGACTTACGGTGGCGGAGAACCTCGATTTCTGGGCCCGGCTCTACGGTCTCGATCCGGACATCGAACCGGCGCTGTACCAATTCGGCATCGAGCAGCTTGCCGACCTGCCGGCGCGCTACCTGTCGGCCGGTCAGCGGCGCCGGCTTACCCTGGCGCGCCTGGCCGTCGGCCAGAACTCGCCGGTCGGGCCGCCGCTGTGGCTGCTCGACGAACCGGCGACCGGGCTCGACCCCGGCGCCGTCGCCATGCTCGCCAATACCATTCTGGCCCATCTCGCCAACGAGGGCGTGGCGGTTATCGCCAGCCACGGCGGGCACCTCGATGACGCGCTCGGCGGACACGCCGACCGGCTCGATCTGCAGGACTTGGTGCGATGATCGGGCTGGCGCTGCTGATCGGCCGCGATCTCAAACTGGCGTTTCGCGGCGGCACCGACGCGGCAATGGCGGTGGTGTTCTTTATCCTCGCCGCAACGCTGTTTCCATTCGGCGTCGGTCCCGATCCCGAGGTGCTGCCGCGCATCGGCGGCGGCGTGATCTGGGTGGTTGCGTTGCTGGCGGCAATGCTGAGCCTGGAGCGCATGTTCAGCGCCGACTATGAGGACGGCAGCCTCGAGCAGTTCGTCTTGTCGCCGCTGCCGCTGGGCATGGTCGCGCTGGCCAAGATCATCGCCCATTGGCTGACCACCGGCGTATTGCTGCTCATCGCCGCGCCGGTGCTGGCGGTATTCTACAATGTACCAGCCCCCGCCTTCGTGCCATTGATCGTCTCGATGCTGCTCGGCACGCCGACATTGAGTCTGATCGGCGCCATCGGCGCTGCGCTCACTCTCGGCGCGCGGCGCAGCGGTGTCTTGATCTCGCTGCTCGTGCTGCCATTTTATATCCCGGTGTTGATTTTCGGCGCCCTGGTCGTCGACAGCGCGCTGGCGGGCCGCGAGTTCGGCAGTTTATTCATGGTACTCGGTGGCTTTCTGCTGCTCGCCTTGGCGACGGCGCCGTGGGCGACAGCGGCTGCTTTACGCCAGGCAATCGAGTAAACTTTTATCAAGTTACTAAACGTAGGTTAGCGCAAACTCATGCTGCACCGTTTCGCCAATCCCAACCGCTTTTCCCGCCTCGCCGCGGCGATACTGCCATGGGTCGCCACCGGAACAGTCTTGCTGTTCGCCGCCGGGCTTTATTTCGCGCTGTTCGCCTCGCCGGCGGACTATCAGCAGGGCGACACCGTGCGCATCATGTATGTCCACGTCCCCGCGGCCTGGACCGCGCTGGCCTGTTACACCTTCATCGCGGTGATGAGCGCCGTTTCGCTGATCTGGAAGCATCCCCTGGCCGACATCGCGGCGCGCTCGGCCGCCCCCTTGGGCGCTGGCTTTACCGTCATTGTGCTGGCCACCGGCAGCCTGTGGGGCAAGCCCACCTGGGGCACTTGGTGGGTGTGGGACGCGCGGCTGACCTCGGTCCTGGTCCTGCTGTTCATCTATCTGGGCCATATCGCCCTGACCCATGCCTTCGACAATCCGGCGCGCGGCGCCAAGGCGGCCGCCATTCTGGCGCTGGTCGGCTTCGTCAACATCCCGATCATCAAGTTCTCGGTCGACTGGTGGAACACATTGCACCAGCCGGCCAGCCTGACCCGCCTCGATCGGCCGTCGATCGACCCGTCGATGCTGACGCCGCTGCTGCTGATGGGTGTTGCCTTCACCCTCTACTTTGTCACCATGTTGCTGGTGCGCATGCGCGCCGACTTGGCCGCGCGCAAGGCGCGCGCCCTGCGCCTTAACGCGGCCGAGTAGCGCCCGCGTACGTGTTATTGCCCAACACACCGGTGCGATTAGTCTTCACAGTTCTGGCCGCCGCGTTCGCGATGACCGTTGGCGCATCGTCCGGCCGGGCTGGCGGCAGCATCGGCCAGGGCGAAGACACCTTCAATCGGAGTTGCCGCGCCTGCCATACCGTCGCGCAAGGGGACCGGGACAAGGCGGGGCCCAATTTGTTTGGCGTGTTCGGCGCCACGGCCGGCCAACGCGCGTTTAGCTTCAAGCAGCATTCGCCGGCGCTAAAGCAATCGGGCATCGTTTGGAACGACCAAACGCTCGACCAATTTATCGAGAATCCGAAAGCGTTCATTCCCGGTAACCGGATGCCCTTCCTCGGCCTGGCGAAAGAGCGCGACCGGCAGAACGTCATCGCCTACCTGAAATCAGTCACCCAGTAGTGGTTTTTCATTCCATCACACGCAATCTAATAGGTGCGATGCGGACGGGCGCGCAATTGCGGGCGCGGCACCTACCCGGACCTCTATCGAAGATATCGACCTGAACGGTGCCCGCAGCCTCAGTCAGGAGCAAGCACGATTGGCCTGCGGCAACGCCAATACCAAATTGCCGCCAGGTTTGTCGGTCGAACCCTGTGTCGGCAGCGAACTTTAAGACCGTGGTCGCACCGACGGTTCGTTTTTCGCCGCATCCCACGGCAATGTGAAATGCTCTCTAGTGGGAATGACCGGCGTTTCCTCTAGATATTTTAACGGACTGTCTATAATTACCCTCTTATGTGACACCTTTAAGCAGTGACCCGGCGGCCGTAACGCCGCCGCCCGACTAGAGCTGAAGCCGTGGAAGCAGTTACAATTTTTCTCAACATGGGCGGATACGCAGCCTTCGTCTGGCCGGCGCTCGGGCTGACAGCGGTCGTTTTGATCGCCATGGCGGTGGCCAGCACCCGCCAACTGCGCGCCAACGAAGCCGCGCTGCGCCTGGCCGAACAGTCCGGCGGCCGGCGTCGACGGCGTTCCGTCGAAGGTGCCGCGCAGTGAAACGCAAGCACCAACGGTTGCTGCTGGTGCTGATCTCGCTCGGACTTGTCGGCGCCGGCGCGGCGCTGGTGCTGACGGCGGTCGAAGACAGTCTGGTGTTTTTCTATACGCCGGCTGACCTCGCTAAACAGGACATCGCGCTCGACCAGCGGTTCCGGCTCGGCGGCCTGGTCGAGGAAGGCAGCGTCAGCCAGGCCGGCTCGACGACACTGTTTCGCGTAACCGACTTCACCGGCACCGTGCCGGTCAGTTTTAACGGCGTGTTGCCCGACCTGTTCCGCGAGGGCCAGGGGGTGGTCGCCGAAGGCAGCCTTCAAGCCGATGGCACGTTCGTCGCCTCGCAGGTGCTCGCCAAACACGACGAAACCTATATGCCCAAGGAAGTCGCCGACGCGCTGAAGAATTCCGGCCGCTGGCAAGACGGGGCGCCGCCACAATGATTGCTGAAATCGGCCAATTCGTGCTCGTGCTGGCGCTGATCCTGGCGGCGGTCCAGGCGGTGGTGCCGATGGTCGGCGCCGCGCGGGCCGACGCGACGTTGATGGACTTCGGCAGCCGTATGGCGGTCGCCCAGACGGGCCTGCTGATAATCGCCTTTGCCGCGCTGACGCACGGCTTTGTGGTGTCCGACTTTTCCCTCGCCGTGGTGTTCCAGAACAGTCACTCGCTCAAGCCGATGCTCTACAAGGTGAGCGGCGTGTGGGGCAACCACGAAGGCTCGATGCTGATGTGGGTGCTGACCCTGTCGATGTTCAGCGCCGCCGTCGCTCTGTTCGGCCGCAACCTGCCGCCGACCTTGAAGGCGCGGGTGTTGAGTGTGCAGGCGATGATCGGCGTCGCCTTTCTGGCTTTCATCATCTTTACCTCGAACCCGTTCACACGCCTCGTGCCGGCGCCGCCCGACGGCACCGGCCTCAATCCACTGCTGCAGGACCCCGGCCTCGCCTTCCATCCGCCGCTGCTCTACCTGGGCTATGTCGGTTTCTCGATGGCTTTCTCGTTCGCCGTCGCGGCCCTCATCGAAGGCCGCGTCGACGCTGCCTGGGGCCGTTGGGTGCGACCCTGGACTTTGGCGGCGTGGATCTTCTTGACCGCCGGTATCGCCCTGGGCAGCTGGTGGGCCTACTACGAGCTGGGATGGGGCGGCTGGTGGTTCTGGGACCCGGTCGAGAATGCCAGCTTCATGCCGTGGCTGTTCGGCACCGCGCTGTTGCATTCTTCGATCGTCGTGGAAAAACGCGACGGCTTGAAGAGCTGGACCATTCTGCTGGCCATTCTGACCTTCTCGATGAGCCTGCTCGGCACCTTCCTGGTGCGCTCGGGCGTGTTGACCTCGGTCCACACGTTTGCCTCCGATCCCGAGCGCGGAATTTTCATCTTGGCGATCCTGCTCGTCACCGTCGGCGGCGCGCTCATGTTATTTGCTTGGCGGGCGCCCACTATTCGCGGCGGCGGCCTGTTCGCGCCGGTCAGCCGCGAAGGCGCGCTGGTGCTGAACAACATGCTGCTGACCCTGGCCTGCGCCACGGTGTTGCTCGGCACCCTCTATCCGCTCATTCTCGAAGCGGTATCCGGCGGGGCCAGCCGGGTTTCGGTCGGCCCGCCCTATTTCAACGCGACCTTCGCGCCGATCATGGTACCGCTCGTGCTCGCAATCGCCTTTGGCCCGCTGCTGGCCTGGAAGCGCGGCGATATCCGAGCGGTGGCGCGCAAGCTTACCGGCGCCCTAATTGCCGCTATCGCGGTTATCGCGATTACCTTCATCGCCGTGCCCGACGGCCCGGCGCTGGCGCCGTTCGCGATGGGGCTGGCAGCCTGGCTCGCCGCCGGCGCCCTGGTCGAATGGACCGCCCGCATCAAACTGTTCACCGCGCCCTTGGCCGAAAGCTGGCGCCGCTTGGGGGGCCTGCCGCGCGCGGCCAGCGGCATGACCCTGGCTCATCTCGGCTTGGCAATTATGATCGTCGGCATCACGGGATCGTCGGCCTGGCGCACCGAATTGATCACCACGCTGGCGCCGGGCGAGAGTGCACAGGTCCAGGACTTCACCCTCACGCTTCAGGGTGTCGAGACAGGGCGGGGGCCGAACTACACCTTCGAACGCGGCACCTTTATGCTGACCGACGGCGACGGCGCGGTGACCGCGCTCTATCCGGAACGGCGGTTCTTCCCGATCGCCGGCCAGACCACGACCGAAGCCGCCATAAAGACAACTATTTTGTCCGACCTGTACGCCGCGTTGGGCGAGGCCGGGCGGACCCCGGAAACCGCCGACCGCTGGACGGTCCGCTTTTTCATTAATCCTCTGGTGCCATGGCTGTGGCTCGGTGCGCTGGTCATGGTCGGTGGCGGGTTTCTGTCTCTGTCCGACCGCCGGCATCGGGTCGGCGCGCCGCGCCGCAAACAATCACAAGCGCCCGGCATCAGCGGAGCGCCGGCGCCGGCGGAGTAAACGATGCGGCGCGTATTGCTGGTTCTTCCTGTCGTTTTATTTGCCGTCCTCATCGTCGTTCTCGGGGTGCTGACCCTGCAAACCCAAGAGGGCCGCGATCCGTCGCTGATCCCTTCGCCGCTAGTCGGTAAACCGGCGCCGGAATTCGTCCTGCCGGCCGTCGCGGAAAATGTCGCCGGCGGCTTTGCCACGGAAAACCTGCGCGGCGAAGTGACCATGGTCAACGTCTTCGCATCCTGGTGCATTCCCTGCCTCGCCGAGCATCCGCTGATTAGCCGCCTGGCCGAAGACGGCCTCAGAGTCTATGGGATCAATCACCGTGACGAAGCATCCGAAGCCATTAGGTGGCTAAAAAGACACGGAAATCCCTATACCGCCGTGGGTTTCGACCCGGACGGCCGGATCAGCCTCGAATGGGGCGTGACGGGCGTGCCCGAAACCTTCATCGTTAACGCCGCCGGCGTCATCACCTATAAGCATGCCGGCCCGATAACGGTGCGAGTGCTGGAGGACAAGATCCTGCCGAAGTTGCGGGAGGCAAGCGAATGAAGCGATGGCTAGCGATCTTCACTGTCGTCGGCGCGGTCACGGCAGCCGCGCCGGTGCCGGTTACACCGGCGCTGGCGGTCGAGCCCGATGAGGTGCTCGACGATCCGGTGCTGGAAGCGCGCGCGCGCGAGATCTCCAAGGAACTGCGCTGCGTGGTGTGTCAAAACCAGTCGATCGACGACTCGCACGCCGATATCGCCCGCGATATGCGATTGCTGGTGCGCGAACGCCTTAAGGCCGGCGATACCGATACCGAAGTCGTCGGCTATTTGGTGGCCCGGTACGGTGACTATGTGCTGCTGCGCCCGCCCTTCCAGACCAATACGCTGGCGCTGTGGATCGGTCCGCCGCTTATGGCAGTCATTCTGGTTTTGCTGGGCTTCTTGTTCTTCCGAACCTATCAGCGCGAGCGCGCTGCCCGGACCGGCCCGGTGGCGCTGTCGCCGGCCGACCGGGCGCAGCTCGATGCGCTGGTCGAGCAGCTCGCCGCCGATACGGCGGAGCCCCGGCGCAAAAGCGGGCTACGGGCGGAACTCGACCACCCCTTCGGCACCCAAGGTAGCGACGAC
>CAJICQ010000086.1_pt1 | contig 16351 bp, 14 predicted proteins | sample 9199721 | NCBI WGS metagenome assembly CAJICQ01 (sample SAMEA7708344, study PRJEB35096) | sediment metagenome | biome: marine neritic benthic zone biome [ENVO:01000025]; feature: sediment [ENVO:00002007]; material: shallow marine sediment [ENVO:03000034] sea grass bed [ENVO_01000059] ...
CAAGGTTCTCGACGCGCTGCGCGCGGTCGAGGCGGTCGGTCTCGGCAACCGCGAGGACTTTTACTGGACCCTGCACGCGGTGTTCGTGAACCGGCGCGACCAGCGTGAAATCTTCGATCAGGCGTTTCATATTTTCTGGCGCAACCCGCAGCTGTTGGAGCGCATGAGCGCGCTGGTTCTGCCCTCCTTCGTCGACCCGACAAAGGAACCAGACGCCGAAGAGATCAACCGGCGTCTGGCCGAAGCGCTGAAGAGCGAACAGCCCGACGCTGGCGAAGACGGTGGCGGCGAAGAGGAAGAGCCCGAGGTCACGGTCGACGCGGTGATGACCTGGTCGGCGCGCGAGGTCCTGCAGGAAATGGACTTCGAAAAAATGTCGTCGGAGGAGCTCGATCAAGCCAAGCGGGCGATCGCCCGCATGCGCCTGCCGATCATGGAAGTGCCGACGCGCCGGTTCCGCCGCGACCGGGCGGGATATCGCATCGACATGCGCGCCACGCTGCGCTCGGCGCTGCGCTCGGGCGGCGCGTCGATCCCCTTGCAATACCGCAAGCGGCGGCGGCGCCATCCGCCGCTCGTCGTGATTTGTGACATCTCCGGCTCGATGAGCCGCTATTCGCGCATGATCCTGCATTTCCTGCACGCGCTGACCAACGACCGCGACCGTGTCCACACCTTCCTGTTCGGCACCCGGCTGACCAACGTCACCCGCTATCTGCGCTACAAGGACGTCGACGAGGCGCTCGACCGGGTCGCCGAGGCGGTCGACGACTGGTCGGGCGGCACCCGCATTGGCCATTGCCTGCATGATTTCAACGTCAAATGGTCACGCCGCACCCTCTCGCAGGGCGCCGTCGTGCTGCTGATCACCGACGGGCTCGACCGCGACGCGGCGGAAGGCCTCAAGGATGAGGTCGAGCGGCTGCACAAGTCGTGCCGGCGCTTGATCTGGCTGAACCCGCTGCTACGTTATGACCGCTATGAGCCCAAGTCACTGGGGGCGCGGGCGCTGCTGCCCCACGTCGACGATTTCCGGTCGGTCCATAATCTGCAGAGCTTGCAACAACTGGCCGACGCGCTGAGCCGTCCGTCGACCGACGACACCACGATCCGCCGCATGCTGGAGGCCGCCGCATGAACGAGACAACGCAAACACCGACTTCTTTCGACCATGACGACGTGCTCGAACGCGCCGCCGAATGGCGCCGCCAGGGCAAGGACGTCGCCATCGCCACGGTGGTGAGCACCTGGGGCTCGTCGCCGCGCCCGGTCGGCAGCCAGCTCGCCGTCGACGGCGACGGCAACATGATCGGCTCGGTCTCCGGCGGCTGCATCGAAGGCGCGGTGGTGCACGACGCCAAGGAAGTGATGGCCGACGGCAAGCCGCGCGTGCTCGATTTCGGCGTCAGCGACGAGATGGCCTGGGAAGTCGGCCTGGCCTGCGGCGGCAAGGTCGAGGTCTACGTCGAGCGGCTCGACTAGCCGCGATGGGTTTGTTTTCAACCATTATTTGGCCTCACCCTGAGGAGCGCTCCGTCCTCATACTTCGAGACGCTCGCATTCGCTCGCTCCTCAGCATGAGGACTTTTTAAATCAACCTCATCCTGAGGAGGGCCGCAGGCCCGTCTCGAAGGGTGAGGTTGTCTCGACACAATTCGGGGCCAACAAAGAACCAATGAAGCAGGATACACTTAACGCAGTCTTAGAAGCGCGGGCGCAGAAACGGCCCGTGGCGCTGGTCTCCGAACTGGCATCGGGCGCGCAGGCGCTGGTCTATGAAGATGAAGTCGCCGGCAGCCTCGAGCTTGCCGATGATGTGATCGAGGCGGCCCGCCGGGCGCTCGCCGACGACCGCAGCAGCCGCGCCGGCGAGTTGTTCATTCAGGTGTTCAATCCGCCCAAACGCCTGATCATCGTCGGCGCCGTCCACATCGCCCAGCCCCTGGTCGAGATGGCCAAGACCGCCGGCTACGCGGTGGTCATCGTCGATCCGCGCGGCGCCTTTGCCACCCGCGACCGCTTTCCCGACGTCGAGCTCAGCGAGGACTGGCCCGACGACGCGCTCACCGCGCTGGCCATCGACTACCGCACCGCCGTGGTCACCCTGACCCATGATCCCAAGCTCGACGACCCGGCGCTGGAAGTCGCGCTGCGCTCCAACGCGTTCTATATCGGCTCGCTGGGCAGCAAGAAGACCCACGCCGGCCGCGTCGCGCGGCTCACCGAAGCGGGCTTGAGCGAGGCCGAGATCGCCCGCATTCACGCGCCGATCGGGCTCGCCATCGGCGCCAAGAGCCCGGCCGAGATCGCCATCTCGATCATGGGCCAGATCACCGAGGTGCTGCACCAGGGGTGAGCGCGTTACACGTGCCCGAAAATCCAGCGCTCGATGGTGACGTGGCCGTAGACGCCGGCGCGGTTGAAGGGCTCGTCGGCCCACAGCGCTTCGGCCGCCGCGCGGTCGGCGACGTCGAGCAGACAAGCGCTGCCGGTGATGGTCTCGCCGTCGTCGGTCAGGAGCGGCCCGCGGGCGACGACCATATCGGCGCGTTCGTCGAGATAGTCCCGGTGGGCTTGGCGCAGCGGCGCCCGCAGGGCCTCGCTGTCGGCCACGTCGTCGCAATGGACGATGAACTGTATGGTCCCGTCCTTGCGCGGATAGGTCAGCTGGCGATGTTCCAACGCCGGCTGCCAGCGCTGGATGTTGATGCTCTCGAAGATGCCTTCGGTGGTATAGGGGTCGGCCTCGATATAGGCCTCGGCCGCGGCGCGGTCGGGAAACTCGATGAAGCGCAGGCTGCCGACCGCCGACGTGCCGTCATCGCTGAAGATCGGTCCGGAAAACCAGGTATTATCGCGGTATTTGTCCAGATGCGCCTTGTGCGCCGGAATCGTCGCGTTGCGCAATTCGTCGGTGCCCGGCTTCGACCGGCATTTGATCATCCAATGCATCGTTTTCCCCTGAGATATGGCGACTCTTGCCCAAGCCTTTAGCCAACAGCCATGATACCCTGAAACGTCCTTATAGCCGAGTACCCCGACTGCCATGAAATTCGGCCCCGTTCCCGTTGCCGGCGCCGCCGGCGCCACCCTCGCCCACAGCCAGACCATCGGCGGCAAGCGCTACCGTAAGGGTCGCGTGCTAAGCGACGACGATGTCGCCGCCGTCGCCGCTGCCGGCGTCGGCGAGCTTACCGTGGTGCAGATGGAGCCGGACGACATCGGCGAAAACGACGCCGCCCGGCGCCTCGGCGAAATCGCCGCGGGCGACAACATCCGCATCGGCATTGCCAATACCGGGCGGGTCAATCTGTTCGCCGCGGCCGACGGGCTGGTCGACTTCGAGCCCGCGCGAATCGACGCCGTCAACGCGATCGACGAGGGCATCACCGTAGCCACCGTGCGCCCGTGCGACCGGGTCACCGCCAATCAGATCGCTGCGACCATCAAGATCATTCCCTTCGCCGTGCCTGAGAAAAATCTCGCCGCCGCTGAAGAACAGGCCGGCAAGGGCGGTGCCTTGATCAACCTGCGGCCGTTCCACACCCACCGGGTGGCGCTGCTGCAAACGACGCTGCCAGGCGTGCAGGCAAAAGTGCTGCAGAAAACCTCGTCGGTCATCGCTGCGCGCGTCGCCGACCTCGGCAGCACGCTGGGCGACGACCGGCAGTGCGACCACGATCCCGGCGCCGTCGCCGCAGCGTTGCAGGAGATCGCCGCCAGCGGGGCCGAGATCATCCTGATCGTCGGCGCCTCGGCGACCACCGACCGGCGCGACGTCATCCCCGACGCGATCGTCCAGGCCGGTGGCCGGATCGATCATTTCGGCATCCCGGTGGATCCCGGCAACCTGCTCGTTGTCGCAACGCTGGGCAACGTTCGGGTGCTGGCCCTGCCCGGGTCGGCCCGCTCACCGAAAATCGGCGGCAACGATCTGGTACTCGAGCGGCTGTTAGCGAAACTACCGGTCGACGCCGCCCATCTGCGGGCCATGGGCACCGGCGGCCTGCTCAAGGAGATCCCGACCCGAGGCCTGCCCCGCGCCGAGGCGGCGCCGCGCCGCGAGCCGGCGGCCGCGCATGTGGCCAAACCGCGCATCGCCGGGGTCGTGCTGGCCGGCGGCCAGTCGCGCCGCATGGGCGTGGTCAACAAGCTATTGGTCAAGGTCGACGGCAAGCCGATGGTCTGCCACGCGGTCGACACCGTGCGCGCGGGCGGCGCCGACCCCATCATCGTCGTCACCGGGCACCAGGCCGACCGGGTGCGCGACGTGCTCGCCGACGCCGATGTGATATTCGTCCATAACGAGGCCTTCGCCGAGGGGCTGAGCACGTCGTTGCGCACCGGCATCGCCGCCGTTCCCGATACCTGCGACGGCGCGCTGGTGGCACTCGGCGACATGCCGCGCCTGCAAGCAAGCCATGTGGAACGTCTCATCGAGGCCTTCGCGCCCGATCAAAGCCGGGCAATCTGCGTGCCGACCTGGCAGGGCAAGCGGGGCAACCCGGTGCTGTGGGCCCGCCGGTTCTTTGGCGAAATTGAGAACGTGGACGGCGACGTCGGCGCCAAGCACCTGATCGGTGAGCACGCGGAACTGGTGCACGAAGTCGACATGCCCGACAGCGGCGTTCTGATCGATGTCGATTCGCCCGAAGTTCTGGCCGACCTGGTGCGGCCGAAACAGCAAGAAACTTAAAGCGGAGAAAGCGGCGGCGGGCTACGCCGTGCGGTCGAGCAGGACCTTCATCATGTCGCTGGCCGTCCGCAGGGTCACCATGTTGGCTTCGTAGCTGCGCTGAGCGATCGTCGCATCGACGATATTCGCCGCCAGGTCGACATTGGGCTCGCCGACCAGACCATTGGCATCGGCCTTCGAATTGTGGGGATCGTATAGCGGGAAATAGGCCTGGGAAATCGGCTGAGTGGTCGCCGTCGGATCACCGGTGGCGTTGGTCGATTGAACCAACTGCTTGGGCACATAGCCGTCATAGGGCGACAGACTGCCGGTGCTGCGCGCATTGGCGATATTCTCAGCGGCGACGCCCAGGCGTTGCGCGTTTACGCGCAGGCCGGCGATTGCCGTATGGAGTGCCTGTATCATCCACCACCTCGGTTTGGTCCAAGCATCGAGTGTGCGCGCCAACAAGTCCGCAATCAACGCCGATCGCGGCGCATTTAAGGGACATTTTAGCGATTACGACGCGCTTTGGCGCGACCGGCCCCGCTAGAGCGTGATGAATTCAGGTCGAACCGAACGGCCTTCATCCTTCGAGACGCCCTTTCGCCTCACCCTGAGAAGCCGCCCGAAGGGCGGCGTCTCGAAGGGCGAGGCCTCAATATGCGATTGCCCTAGCTCAAGGCAGGGCCGGCACTTATTCAGGGTGCTTACGGCAATTGCTACCAGGGGCGCGAGCTGGTCTGTTTGCCGTCGAAGGCGCCGCGCAGATCGTCCAGCTCTTCGCAGCCGTTCGGGCACAGTTTTTCGAGACGCGCCAGCAATTCTTCGGCCTTGTCCCGGCGATTGGTCTCCAGGAACAACTCGCCCATATATTCGAGCGCGCCCTTATGCTTCGGGTCTAGCCGCAACGCCCGATTGTAGTTGCGCTCGGCCCGCTTGAAGTCCTTGGTTTTGCGATAGCTGAAACCGAGCAAATTATAGGCGTCGGCATTGCGCGGATTGGTGCTGACGATATCCGTCAGCGTCCGGATCGCGCTTCTATAATCTTCGCTTTCGATCGACGTTTCCGCCTTGGCCAATTGGGCTCTGACTTGCGTTGGGGTGAGCGGATCAGGGTCGCTATTCATCGCCCACACGTTGGTCGACACGAGGGCCATGGCGATCATGCCCGCCGATGCCACAACAAGGTATTTACGCATTTCACCGTCTCCCGGTTAGATTGGCCGGAGCCCCCACACTCCGGGACTGGCTGAATAGTTCGTTACCCTAAGTTTCTGGCATGCGGTGAGCATGCTACTCTGGCTGCCGATGTAGTTTCAATTGGAACGTGTTCAAGATCGTGTCAGCAACGACCGAGCAGATGGCGTCCGCCCGCGCTGCAAACCGCGGTAAACGGCGCTTTCCCGTGACCATCCGCGGCTTTCGTCTCGGCACCGGTCTCATCCTGTTCGTCTACGTCACGACCCACCTTGCCAACCACGCGCTGGGCCTGATCTCGCTCGAGGCGATGGAGGTGGGCCGCGAGTACTTCTTATTGGCGTGGCGCAATCCCGTCGGGTCGGTCTTGCTGGTTGGCTCGCTGCTGGCCCATATGATGCTGGCGCTGGATTCGCTCTACCGGCGCCGTCGGCTCAAAATGTCGGTCGGTGAGGCGCTGCAATTCGTCCTCGGCTTCGCCGCCCCGATCCTGCTGGTCAGCCACATCCTCGGCACGCGCGCCGCCTTCCAGCTCTACGGCACCGACGACACCTATGCGTATGTGCTGCTCGCCATATGGGTCGACGATCCGACCCACGGCTTGCGCCAATCCACTGCCACCGTGATCATCTGGGTTCACGCCTGCATTGGGGTTTATTACTGGCTGCGGCTCAAGCCGTGGTTCGCCCGCGCGCTAGCCTGGCTCTACGGCTTGGCGCTATTGATTCCGGTCCTGGGATTGCTCGGCTTCGTCAACGGCGGGCGCGCCGTCGGACAGCTGGTCGCCGACGATCCCGGCTTCCGCCTCGACCTCGCGCTCGACACCAACGCGCCGACAGCTGAACAGGCCGCCGCGCTTGGCGACCTCGAAAACCGTATTTTCATTTTTTTGGCTGCCCTTTTGGTCGGTACGCTGATCGCCCGGGTGCTTCGCACATATACCGAGCGCCGGCGCGGCATCATCCGCGTTTCTTACCCGGCTGGCCGCGTCGCCGAAAGCGCGCCCGGCAGCTCGGTGCTCGAGACCAGCCAGTTGAACGAAATCCCGCACGCCTCGGTATGCGGCGGACGGGGCCGCTGCTCGACCTGCCGCGTGCGCATCAACAGCGATCTCACCGCCCTGCCCGAACCGTCGGAAGCCGAACAAAAGGTCCTCGCCCGCGTGCGCGCCGGGCCCGACGTGCGGCTTGCCTGCCAGCTCCGCCCGACCGCGGACATCTCGGTGACGCCGCTGCTGCCGCCCAACGCCAGCCCGCGCGACGGCTTCGCCAAGACCGCATCTTCCCAAGGCCAGGAGCAGGAGATCGCGATCCTGTTCGCCGATATTCGCGGCTTCACCACCTTGTCGGAGCAAAAGCTGCCCTACGATATCGTGTTTATCTTGAACCGGTATTTCCGCTCGATGGGCGAGGCCATCGAAGGCGCCGGGGGCCGCGTCGACAAATTCATCGGCGACGGCATCATGGCGCTGTTCGGCGTCGACCAAAGCGCCGAACAGGGCTGCGTCACCGCGCTGGCGGCCGCCCGTGCGATGGCGCAGCGGCTCGACGAATTCAACGCGCTGTTGAAAGCCGACCTGCCGGCGCCGTTGCGCATCGGCATCGGCATTCACGTCGGCCCGGCAATCGTCGGCGAGATGGGCTACGCCCGCGCGACCTCGATTACCGCGATCGGCGATACGGTGAACACCGCCAGCCGGCTCGAAGCCAAGACCAAGGAGTATGGCGCCCAGCTGGTGATCTCCCACCGGGTGGCCGAGCTGGGCGGTATCGAAAATCCGACCTGGCCAAGCGAGGACACCGAAGTCCGCGGCCGCCGCGAGCCCATGCGAATCTACATCATCGACGATGCGCGCGAACTCCCCGAGCGCACCACCGCCCGCCCCCGCCGGGCGGCGGCCACAGCTTCGTAATTCTCTTCTGCTGCTAAAGGCTGCGGCGGGTCAGGCCGCCGTCGATCGCGGTCGCGGTGCCAGTGATGTAGCCGGCGCTTTGGCCGGCCAGAAACGCCGCCAGGGCGGCGAACTCCTCGACGCGGCCGACCCGGCCCATCGGGATCACCGAGGCGACGTCGGCTTTGACGTCGTCGATCGACTTCCCGGTGCGCTCGGCATTGACCTGGTAGAACTGGTCGAGACGCTCGGTGCCGATGCGCCCGGGCATCAGGACGTTTACCGTGACGTTATCCTTGGCGACTTCGAAACTCAGCGTTTTCGCCCAGTTGGCCAGCGATACCCGCAGCGTATTGGAGATGCCCAGCTCGGGGATCGGCTCGACGACGCCGGTCGATGTCACCACCAGAATGCGCCCCCAGTGGCGCTCGCGCATGCCCGGCAGGATATGGCCGGTCATGCGAAACACGCTCAGCACCATGGCCTCGAAATGGCTGCGCCAGGTGTCGATGTCGACCTTGCTGATGTCGCCGAACGGCGGCCCGCCGGTGTTGTTCACCAGGATGTCGATGCCGCCGAAGGTGTCTTGGGCGTAGGCCGCGGCAGCGTCGATCGCCGCCGGGTCGGCGACATCGCAGGCGATACCGTGCACCGCGACGCCGAACTTGTCGGCTATTTCCGCGGCCACCGAAGCGCATTTATCGCCATCGCGGCTGCACACGATGACGCGAACCCCCTCCGCCGCCAGCGCTTCGGCGATGCCGCGCCCCAGGCCGCGGCTGGCGCCCATGACCAGCGCCCGCTTATCGGCTATCCCCAGATCCATCGCTTCCCCCGAGAGCAGTTGGCAAATTTGGCAGCGAACCAGCGGTGTCAGCGCCACGCGCGTCGGCGTGTTTAGGACGCTTCGTCCTTTTTCGCCTCGAGAACGTCCTCGAGCGTGGCCGTGAGGTTGTCGAAGGTGGCGCTGGGCAGCCAATAGGCCCAGTTGCCGACACGTTGGTTTATCTCGGCGACCGCCGCCCGCGCCGCCGTCGCCTCGTCCGACTGGTCGGTCGGGTCGCCGGTATAGGTGGCGGCAAACGTGCTCCAGGCCTTGTTGTCGATCTTGGCCAAGCGCACGGTCACGGCAACGCCGTCGAAGGTGGTGACCGTCGCGGTGTTCGCATCGTCGGGCAATGCCAGTTCGCCGCGCGGTTTGACGTCCTCGAGATCGACATTAGCGAGACTACGGCTGATCGTGCCGACCTTGCGATTGTTCAACGCGCGTCCTTCCGGCACGTCGGCGAGTAGGAAATCCTCGCTATCGGGCGCCTCGCGCGACAGCACGACCGTCCCGTCGCTGCTGGCGAGCTCGATCCGCGCCACCGTATTGGCCGGCACCGACACGATGGTGCGCTCGAGCCACGGGATCAGGCGCGTCTGCACGTTGGCGACGCCACTGACCAGCCACACATTGTTGGTGCCGGGCTCGCGGATGTAGGTCCCGGTCGACGAGCCGTCGATGAAGCGCGCGCTAGGCCGGCCGATGATCGCCTCGGCCAGCACGGAGTCGTTGGCATCGGCAATTCGCACATAGGCCGATTCGGAGTTGATGCCCTCGATATCCTCGACTTCGAGGCGGGCAAAGCGCTCCGGGCGCGACGTTTTGCGTTCGATGTAGCGCATGTCGGAGAGACTGACGATCAAACGCCGGACATCGTTTTCGTCGATCGGATAGTCGAAACGGTCGGGCGTCGACCACACGCCGTCGGCGCGCACCATCGAGAACGATCCGAAGCGGCTCTTGACCTCGAGCTTGGCCGCCGCATCCGGATTGGACCGCAGGCTCGGGAACACCGGTTCGCGGTCGACCGGATCGAACGTCGCGGTCGGCCGCTCCAAAACGACGAACACCGCCAGCACCACCGTAACGGCGGTGACGACCAGCCAGCCGAGAAATATTCGCGGGCTCATGCCAATTCCCCCTTCACCCTAGTGCAACGCTGCCCGGTAGAACCGCGCCCGGCGCATCCGGCGCACCAATGCGAGCAATACCGCAACGATTGCGATGACGACAGGCACCGCCCAGATGTTGACGACCCGAATACGGCTTTCCAACGTTTCCACGTCGGTGCGCAAGGATCGCTGCACGTCGCGCAGATCGCGGCGGGTCTCCAGCATCTGGACGCGGAAATTGTCGATTTCCTGCTGCTGCTGGGCGGTATGCAGAACCCCCGTCGCCTGCTCTTCCTCCTGCAGTCGCTGAATGTTCTGCTCGATCGTTTGAATGCTCGCGAGAAGCTCCTGCTCTTTGGCACGAAACTTATCGTCCGCCTCCTGGCGCATTTCGTCGATGACATCGAACGGCCGCACCGAGAAACCGCGTCCGCGCAGCCCGACCAAGGCCTGGCTGCCGCGCAGATTGTCGAGAGCGTTGATCGCAAAGTCGGCGTTGTTGGCGGTCGGTATGGTCAAGCGCTGGCCGGCGATTTCCTGCACTTGCGCCCAATTGCGGTCGGCGAGAAAGTCGGCGTCGCCGACCAGGATCATATTGATCGGTTCCTTGCTCTGCGACAAATGAGCGTTCTTGACCGCCTCGGCCTCGTCGCCGGCGGCTTCGAGAACCTGCTCGGGCGGGCCGTCGGGGAACGCCGTCTTCACATCGCCCGAAAGGCGCGCCGCCAAGGTGAACGATTGATCCTCGGGCTTGAATTGCTCGATCAGGGCAATCGGGTTCGGTTGCTGGGCGATATCGAAGGCGCTCATCAGGCTCGAGTTCGGGGTGGTGAAAATCAACGGCTCGAGCGTCGTCGTCGCGCCTTCGGTCGGCATGAAGGCGCCGGCCGAGGTGACGACGATGCGCTGTAGCTGACTGCTGACCGTGTCGTCCTGCTTGAACCGGTCGCCCTGCAGGGTCAGCCAGGCGACATAGTCGACGGCGACCTGCTGGCCGCTCTGGGGATCGGGAAAGCCCACCCGCACGGCGTCGTCGCTGTTGGCGACGAATTTGCCCGCCGGCATTTCGACCCCCCAGGCGTCCATCAGCGGCTTGAGCGTCGCAATGCCGACACCCGGCGGCGGCAACTGTCCGGCCGCGGGTCCGGCCAACGCCATCGATTCGGCGAACGGGTCGACGAAGGCAAGCACGCGGCCGCCGTTCAGAACGAACTGGTCGATTGCATAGGCCAACGAATCGTTGAGCGTATGAACCGCGGCGATGACCAGAACTTCCATATCTTCCGGCAGCGAGGTGTCGTCGCGGTCGATAAAGCGAACGTCGAAAAATTGCTGCATGCCTTCGACGACAAGCCAGGGCTGGAAGTTGTCGAACTGCGTGCCTTGCAGCGGTAAATCCGACAGCACGCCGACCCGGGCCTTTTCCGGGTTGGCGAGATTGTGGATCAGCCGGGTCAGATCGTATTCCAGAAAAGGGCCGCGCTCGGGCGCCAGATATCCGATCGCGTCGATATCGTCGGTGCTGTTCGTACCGGCGACGCCGAAATAGACCCGCTCGCCGGACTGGTCGAACGGCAGGCCCTGCAAACCGTCGCTGACCGCCAAATCTTCTTCAGGCGAAAACGGTTCAGGATCAAAGACTTGAAGCCGAACCCTGCCACCCGACAAGCGCTCGTACTCGCCCAACACTTCGGACACCCGAATGTAGTGGCGGGCGATGTCGGGACCGATTTCGTTGAACCGTTTCGAGTAATACAGCCGCACGTCGATGGGCTCATCGATCGCCGCCAGCAGGTCCTTGGTGCCGTCCGACAAGGTGAACAATTGATCTTCGGTCAGGTCGAGCCGGTTCGCCGTGAACGCGGTGTTGATCAGCGCGTTGAAGGCGAGGAAAAACACAATCGCCAGCGCGATGCTGAGCGTCGCCAGAACACTGCGGTCGGCGTTTTTAATTTTATCCATCATCGCTTAAGCGCTCTTCTTAATTTCGACGATCGCGGTGTTGATGAACAACGCCACGCCGATGACCGAGGCGAAGAAGAGGATATCGCGGATGTCGATCACTCCCTGCGACAGATCGGTAAAGTTGGTGAGGACGCTCAACTCGGCAACCGCGTCGACAAAGTTCTGCGGCGTCCAGGCGCGGAAGAAGGCCTGCACGATTTCAACCCCGCTCATCAGGAAGATGAAGCAGATCATTGCCGCCAACACGAACGCGACCACCTGGTTTTTGGTCAATGCCGATACGCTGGCGCTCAACGCCAGAAAGCCGCCGGCCATCAGCCAACTGCCGACATAGGCGGTCACGATGACGCCGTTGTCGGGGCTGCCGAGGAAGTTTACCGTGACCCAGATCGGAAACGTCAGCAGCAAGGCGATACCGGCAAAAATCCACGCAGCGATAAATTTCCCAACCACCGCCTGGCCGGTCGACACCGGCAAGGTCATCAAGAACTCCATGGTGCCGGACTTGCGCTCTTCCGCCCACAGCCGCATGCCGACCGCCGGGATCAGGAACAGATAGAGATAGGGGTGGTAGATGAAGAAGACCTGCAAGTCGGCCTGGCCGCGTTCGAGCCACTGCCCGAAAAAGAAGGTCAAACCGCCGGCCAGGGCGAGAAAGATGACGATGAACACATAAGCGACGGGCGAGGTGAAATAGGCCGCCAGTTCGCGCCGGCAGAGGATCCAGATATTACGCATGGGGCGCCTCCTCCTTGACGTCTGCGCCCGCCGGGGCGCCGATCGTCAAATCGCGGAATACGTCCTCCAGCCGCCCCCGTTCGACGAACATCTCGGTGACCTGCAGCCCGCTGCGATCGATCGCGGCCCGAACGGGTCCGAGAATCTCGCCGCCATTGACCGGAAAGGCGACCAGTTCGCTCAATCCGTTGGCCTGCGCCGCACGTTCAACCGAGTGAACCTCGCTCAGTGCGCTGAGTATCGACTCGCAACGCTCGGCGCCGTCCGTCGCAATGCGTATGCCGACCGCGTTATGGAAGCGTGAGCGTTCCTCGAGTTGCGTCGGCATTTGGTCGGCGACGACGCGGCCTTGCGAAATGATAATCGCGCGGCTGCACACCGCATCGACTTCTTCGAGGATATGGGTGGAGATGATGATCGCCTTGTCGCTCGCCATGCGTTGGAGCAGATCGCGCACCTCGTGCTTCTGGTTCGGATCGAGACCGTCGGTGGGTTCGTCGAGAATCAAGACGTCGGGGTCGTGGACGATGGCTTGCGCCAGACCGACCCGCCGCTTGTACCCCTTCGACAGGGTTTCGATCGGCTGCTGCAAAACCCGTTGCAGGTGCAGGCTCTCGATCGCGTGGTCGAGCCCGCGCCGCCGCTGCTCGCGCGACAGCTGGCGGATGTCGCAGACAAAGTTCAGCAGACTGTGCGGGGTCATATCTCCGTATAGCGGCGCCCCTTCCGGCAGGTAGCCGATGCGCCGCTTGGTTTCGATCGGATGGACGCGCACATCGTTGCCGCAAACCATTATTTTTCCGGCCGTCGGCGACAAATAACCGGTGATCATTTTCATCGTCGTCGACTTGCCGGCGCCGTTCGGGCCGAGAAAGCCGAGGACTTCGCCGCGATCGACCGAAAACGAAATATTGTCGACAGCAGTAATCGGACCGAACCGTTTGGTCAGGCCTTCGATTTCCAGCAATCTGCTCACGATTCTTTCGCTCCCTACTGCACTTCTGCTGTTAAGTTGTCCCGCCGTTACGGCCGGTTTTGGCCGCCAACTATCGCGACTGACCGCGATTTCGCTCCCGATTTAGTCGTTTCCCCTTGCTCTTTCAAGATCGGCCAAACTCCCAAAGTGACGTCGTTGAGCCGCCGGTCCTACCAATTCGATTTCCGTTCCGTTTGAGCCGGAAAGGTACGCGATGACAGTCTGTTGTTGCGCCGCTTACACGGTAAATTGAATTTTCGCCGAGACCCGTGATTTAGAGCAGTATCCAGCAAGATGGACACTGCTCTAAGGGTAAGCGCAGCTCTGTCCTGTTACTTCGGCGAAGGATCGAGAGCCGGCGACGACGCTAAACCGGTACTCGAGATCACCGACCACGACGGCATGATGGAGCGGCAGCACGCCCTCCGTCGATGTGGTCTCGCCGCCGGGTCGGGTAAAAAACACGGTGACCGGCTTGGCCGGGTCGAACCAGGCCTCCGGCTGGCCGGCGGCGTTCACTTGCGATTCGCCGGTCGCGGTGACGATGATCGCATTTTCGGCATAGGAAACCGAGTCGTTGGCGCCGGAATATACCGGATTCTGAACGATGAAGCGCCGCGTATCGGCGAACGGCTCGCAGCTGTCGCGATCCTGCGCCAGGGCGATGACCTGGGCCAGCCGCTCGCGCGATACGCCTTGCGCCAATCGCTCCTGAATGGCCCGTAACAACTCTGCATCTTCGGGCGACGGCACCTCGGCCTGGTAGCGGTCGCGCCATTGGGCGACCAGTCCGCGCTCCTCGCGCAGCGCCGTTTCGAGACCTGTGATATCGGTGCGCAGCTGGGCGTTTTCCGCATTCGCTTGGTTCAATCGCCCCTCTATCACCCGAACTTCTTCGCGCGCCAGTTCGGTGCCAAAATCATAGGCGTAGTAGCCGGCCGCAAGCGCGACGACGGCAATAAACAGCCAGCGCAGAAGCGCCAAAATCATCCGCCCCTGGCGGCGGCGGCGGTTACGGCTTTCCGACAGTCCTAACGACATTTGCGGGCCCCAGCGCCCCCTACCTTACCTTCACAACACACCGAGCCGGCGCAACACGATGAATGCCATAGCAACGCCGATAATGCCAAACAGAATAGCGATCGCCTTCTCCATCGTGCGCTGCGGGATCGTGCCCTGCAGGCGGGGGCCGATTTGTCCGCCGATGATCACCGCCGGCACCGTGTAGACGACCAGGTTCCAGGGAATAGCGTTCACGCCGCCCGCCGTGATCAATGCGGCGACCTGGGTAAACGACGCCGAGGCGATGGTGACGATAACGGTGAACACCGATGTCGCGGCGGCGACCGCGACGGGAACGCGGTTGCGTTTGACCAGTTGCGAAATGATGACCTCGCCGATGCCGACCCCCAAAAGACCGGTGAGAAAGCCGCCGACCCCGGTCGCACCGGCGCCGAACGCGCCGAGCCGCGGTTTGCGGTACTGATAGGTCCTACCATCGCGTCCGGTAACGCTCCGCATCGGCCGGTCGTCGGCAACGGCGGCGGCACCGGCGGATTGCGCTTCGGCGATTTTCTCGGGCGGCGTGTGGCGCAGAATGACCGGACAGAGCACGAGCATGAGCAGCGCATAAGCGCCTTTCAGAAACACCTCCTGCTCCTTCAGGGTGGCCAGCAAGATCGCGCCGATAATGGCGATCGGCACCGACACCATGAGGAACGGTACAGCGCTGCGAAAATCGATGAGCTTTTTGCGGTAATAGCCTACAAAACCAGAAGAAAATCCGAATACCTCGGTCATCAGGGCGGTGCCAATAGCGGCCGCCGTGGTCAACGGGTATTCAGGTCCCAGCACCGGAAAAATGATCACAAAAATGGGAATGAACAGGGCGGCGCCGCCGATGCCGCTCAGCATCGCCGTCGTCGCGATGCCGATCGATACCGGAAACATGAACCAGTACTGTACCCAGTCCAACTCAGCCATCTCGTCCCACCTGCTTGCGCCGTAACCGGCAATTCGCGCCCCACCGACCCCGGCGCGGCCGCCCCGTCGAATTCAAGCGCGGCAAGCTAACGTGCGCGACGCAGAAAATCCACGCGCAATTCGGTGATCATTGTTGCGCTACCGGCACCTGTCTCGGTCGCCCGCGGACAATACGACCGCCTTAGGGTATCGCGGTCAATCGGGCGAACCGGTTGACTGTTCGCCACGAACCGGGAAAGGTCCTGGCCTAATTGCATCGTCAATGCCTATTGAAATGCAGAGCCGCCAAGTGGCCGAATTGGGGGAAAATCATGACCGTTCGCTTCGACAACCGGGTCGCCGTCGTCACCGGCGCCGGACACGGGCTGGGGCGCGCCCACGCGCTGTCACTGGCCGCGCGCGGCGCCAAGGTGGTGGTCAATGATCTGGGTAGCGCCATCGATGGCAGCGGCGGCTCGCAGACGCCGGCTGAAGCGGTCGTCGAGGAAATTAAAGCGGCCGGCGGCGAAGCGGTCGCCAACTTCGACAGCGTCGCCGAGCGCGCCGGCGCCGCCAACATCGTCAAGACCGCGCTCGACGCCTATGGCACCGTCGATATCCTGATCAACAACGCCGGCATCGTGCGCGACAAGTCGTTCCACAAAATGGACCTCGACGACTACGCGTTCGTCGTGCAGGTCCACCTGATGGGCTCGGTCTATGTTACCCACGCCGCCTACCCGATCATGCGCGACAAGAATTACGGGCGCATCCTGATGACCACCTCGAGCGGCGGCACCTACGGTACGTTCGGCCAGACCAATTACGGCGCCGCCAAGATGGGCATCATCGGCCTGATGAACGTGTTGAAGATCGAGAGCGCGCGCAACAACATCGCGGTCAACGCCATCGCACCCTTGGCGGCGACGCGCATCGCCGAACCTTCGGGCATCTTCGAAGAGTACGATCCCGAGCTGGTGACGCCCGAGGCGGTCGCCGCCATGGC
>CAJICQ010000173.1_pt1 | contig 16060 bp, 15 predicted proteins | sample 9199721 | NCBI WGS metagenome assembly CAJICQ01 (sample SAMEA7708344, study PRJEB35096) | sediment metagenome | biome: marine neritic benthic zone biome [ENVO:01000025]; feature: sediment [ENVO:00002007]; material: shallow marine sediment [ENVO:03000034] sea grass bed [ENVO_01000059] ...
AGGGAATGAAGCCTCGGCATCCAAAAAAATTCGCGAGCGCGGTGACCAAGATAAGAAGCGCACTTGGCGACGAGCGCTGCGCGGCGGCGGTCGGCCGTTCGACATCGCTTGTGCGCAAATGGGCGGATCCCGATCATTCGAGCTTGCCCAACGTCGAACAAGCCGTGCTGCTCGACGCTGCCTACATCGAATGCGAACACAAAAAGCCCCCGCTGCTCGACCTCTACACCGATGTCATGGCGGAATACTTGACTGCCGACAGGAACCAAAAGGTCAGAGTGGATATCCTCCTGTCGACGCTTTCGGTTCAGGGTATCGTCGGCGACCTCTCTGAAGCGATCCGAGAGGCGCTGTCGCCGCAAAGCGAAGGCGGTCGGCAACTCACGCCGCGCGAGCGCGCCGACATCCTGACCATTCTCGATCGCCTCGATGACGTCGTCGATTCGATCGAGGACGCGGTCGAGGACTCGTAACAGGCCGAATTTCCCACCAAGCGAGACACAAGCCCGAGGCGGTTCGCCCGTTGCAAAATGCGCGCGTTTTTGCAACGCCCGCCTGGATGAGCGGCGGCCGCAGAATTGAACCCGTTAAAAAATGCGCAGCAAGTTGCTGTGACATCCGGCTTTTTGCGACCGACTATTTCTTGACGCCCCTCGCTGATCGCTGGCGCCGTTTGAACCGTCGTTGTTGCACCGTGATACCGCGACGACGCTCCTTGAAAGCGAAACACGCGGTGAACATATGCGCTGCCCAGCGTAAAGAACGGATGGGCCGTTCTTCGCTCTACGGAGAGGGCTAGAATATGAAATCGCGCGATTCGATAACCGGTTTGGCAGCAGCATTCCTTTTAGTGTTGAGTTTGCCTGCCGCCGCCGAACAGGTGAAGGGTGTGGTCAAAACCATCGACCTGCCGGGCGATATGTTCATCATCGAAACGGATGACAACTCTGACCCGCTGACATTTACCGTTCCTGAGGGCTCGCAATTCGAGGACTTTCTCGGAGATGTCGAAGTCGGCGACGATGTGATGATCGAATTCGATCCGGATTTCTGCGGGGATAACCCCGACTGTGTCGATCCAGCGACCGATATCCAAGAGCTGTAGATAAGCCAGCAACGCGAGGGAGCCTGCGCAAGGTAGCGCGGGCTCTTTGCGTCGGATGTTTACTGCCTCACAGCGGTCCGGCTGTTCTTACAGTCAACTTGTTGATCATGTCGGCGAATTGTGCGGCCCGGTCGGGTCCGGACATCGCGACGGACGAATAAAGGAACAATTTCCATGGCAGAAAAACCTAACCAAGCAACTGCTTCGACAAAAAATGCGGCCGGTGGTCCGTCGGAAAGACCAACGCCGCCGGTTCCGGTCGCCGCAGCCGCTAATCCGATCATGGCGCTGCGAGGTGAAATCGATCGTTTGTTCGATGATTTTTCCAGCGGCTTCCCGAGGTTCGACTGGGCCCGTGATCTGTTTGACATTAGCCCGTTTCATCGGCCCGAAACGCGGCCCAGGCCGCTCACCCCGTCATTCAGTGCAGAATCTCCTGCTGCCAATATATCGGAGTCGGAGAAGCAGTTCGTGATCACGGTCGACTTGCCCGGGATGACCGAAGACGATGTCGAAGTCGCCATCGATGGCGACGTGCTCACAGTCAAGGGCGAACGTTCGGCGGAGTCTGAGGAACAGGACAAGGATTTCCGCGTCGTCGAACGTCATTTCGGATCTTTTCGACGCGGCTTCCGGCTGCCCGAGGTGGTCGATCAGAACAAGGTTGCGGCTAAATTTACGAACGGTGTGCTCACGCTGACGCTGGCCAAGACGAAGGAGGCGCAGACGAAGCGTCGTATTATTCCGGTCAAGGGTGGCTAACCGAATGCGGGTGGCGGCTCCAACCAAGGGGTCGCCATGCCCGCATTGCACACCTGGATCCGATCTTTTTTTATGCTGTATTCGCGGGTCATAAACCAAGATCGAATACCGGTATCGGGCGAATTCTGGAGATGCTCACTGCTGGTGTCTAACTTTCGAGATGAGGCGAAAATGGTGAACCAAGCCGAAGCTAGGACCGCGCTCGAGGCGCGGCTGCGAGAACTTACTGAAAGAGTCGAGGAGATCGACGACGACCTTCATGAACATGAGGAGGACGACTTAGAGGAACGGGCGAGCGAGATCGCCGGCGACGAAGTCCTGGAGCAGCTGGGCAGCGCTAGCCTGCGGGAAATCGTCCAAATCCGCTCCGCTCTGGCGCGCCTCGATAAAGGCACTTTTGGAAAATGCACGCGTTGCGGGAAGCAAATCGGCGAGCGCCGCCTGGACGCGATTCCCCACGCCGCATTATGCATCACATGCGCCGAGCAAGGCTAAAGGAAGACCGCGCGGCGAAATTGAGCCTAATCTGTGGGTTGGTGCCGGCGCATGGGCAAGACTTAACCGTTATCGAGAAATCCCCGGATATACCGCAGCACCCAGTCATGAAACTTATCGCGGTCGACCCCTTCTTTTTCCATCCGCTCTTCGACCACGTCGTCCAGATAATCGGAGAAGGCGCGGTACCAACGTTTTTGTGATCTGCTCATCGTTTTATCGAGGATGATCTCTACCCGCACGCGTTCCGACAGCGCTGCGGCTTCGGTGATCGTCAGGTTCCAGGCGCTGCCGCGCAGCTTTTCGACATTGCCGAATGTGGCATCGACTCGTTCTTCATTGATCTTGTGGTTTTCCATCAAGGTCTCATTCAGTGGGGTGCCTGCGTCGAAAGATTGACCTTATTTAGATAGTCGCCTTGCTCCTTGAAAGAAGGTGGCAGCCGCGATCTCCCCAGTAACAAATGCCGCGTTAGGTCCTACGGATTGCGCGATGTCAACGAGCACGTACACGCAAGAACATGGAAGCAAGCATTTATTGAACCAACCGGGAGCAGTTGAAGATGGCGGGTCAACGCGAACAGTGGGCATCGGGACAAGGTTTCGTTCTTGCAACGATCGGCGCGGCCGTCGGTCTCGGTAATATCTGGCGGTTTTCCTACGTTGCCGGAGAGAACGGCGGCGGCGCGTTTCTACTTGTCTACCTCGTCAGCGTGCTCTTTGTCGGCGCGCCGATTGTCATTGCTGAAATGGCGCTCGGCCGTCAGGCGTCTGGCGACGCGGTGGCCGCGTTCGAAAACTCGTCACCCGGCTCGCGTTGGCATTACGCTGGTTGGCTGGGTGTCATCGGCAGCTTCCTGATCCTCAGCTATTATTCGGTCATCGCCGGCTGGGCGCTGAAGTATTTCGTCGGCGGACTGACCGGAAGATTGTGGTTTGCTGCCGGCGAGGGCTATGGCGGTTATTTCAACCGATTCATCAGCAACCCCGGCGAGCCGGTCGCCTGGCAGATGGCTATGCTGGCCGCCACCATGTTTGTCGTCGCCGGCGGCGTGCAGCGGGGCATCGAAGCGGTGAACCGGGTGTTGATGCCGATATTGGCCGTGTTCGTCATCGGGCTCGCTTTCTACGCCGCGACATTGCCGGGCGCCGGCGCCGGCTGGCGTTTTCTTTTTGTGCCCGATTGGGCCTTGCTCTGGCGGGGCGAGACGTTGATCGCGGCGCTTGGTCAGGCGTTTTTCTCGCTCGGAGTGGGTATGGCCGTGTTCATCACCTACGCCAGTTACATGACGCGCGAAACCCGCATCCCGCGGTCCGCCACCGCCATCATTGCCGGTGACACGCTGTTCGCGATCATTGCCGGGCTGGCGATTTTTCCGGCCGTTTTCGCCTTCGGCATGAACCCCGAGGCGGGGCCCCAACTCGCCTTTATCACGCTGCCGCAAATATTCCTGGCGATGCCGGGCGGCAACATTGTCGGGCTCCTGTTTTTCGCTCTGCTGGTCGCTGCGGCGCTAACCTCGATGGTGTCCTTGCTCGAAGTGCCCGTCGCCAGTGTCGTTCACCGCACAGAACTGCGGCGCTGGGGCGCAACGACCGTGGTTGGTGTGGCCGTGTTCGCCGTCGGCATCCCGTCGGCGATGAGTTTCGGGCTGTTATCGGGAATTCAGATTTCTGGCCGGGGGCTGCTCGACTTTATCGACCAGACGGTATCGAACTACGTGCTGCCGCTCGCTGGTATTCTGATCTGCCTTTATGCCGGCTGGCGGTGGCGCCGGACGGACGCACTCTCAGCCGCCGATTTTACCGGCAAAGCGGTTGGAACGGTATGGCTGTGGTTGTTACGCGTGGTTGCGCCGGCGATGATTCTCCTGATTCTATTCGATTCAACAGGCGCGCTTTAGCCCCGCGAAATTTTGATTAGCAAGAGTGGAGCGGCTTCGCGTATGGCTAAGATCCGTCGGCTTCGAAATTTCTCTGCCCAACTCGAAACCAAGCGACGCGGCGCGAGGATGGTGCAAGGCACGGTGCCGAGAAGCTAAATTGGAGCAGAATATTGACCAAATCCCGGCTAGCTGTCCTCTCGTTCGCTTTCATCGTTTTGGCAAGCCTCGGTGCGCAAAATTCGATACCGGCAGCCGCCGAGCCGCTACCTGCCCAGGCCACGACAGACCGCTTTTACGACATCCGCAATGGTGCGCTCGCGTGGACCGGTCCGGCGAATATGGCCGCCTACAGCGAACTCGTCGATGCTATCCGGGCAGCCGAACGGCACGGACTTGATCCGGCCGGTTATCACCTTGCCGAGCTGACAGCCGGAAACCCCAAACAGAGCGATCGGCGCCTCGATCGGATCGCGACCGACGCTTACTTAACGCTCGCTGCCCATTTGCTATCCGGCCGCTTGGACCCGGTGAGCGTTGAACCCAATTGGACGGCGGCCCAGCGGGGACGCGATCTGGCGGCTTATTTGCAGAGCTCGCTCGGTAATAGCGCGATTGGCAAGAGCCTCGAGGCGTTGGCGCCAACACAACGCGGCTACCGCGAACTGCAGAAAGCTCTGGTGCAATACCGCCGGATTGCTGAAAAGGGTGGTTGGCCGACCGTCGATAATGGCGCGACGATGCGCGTCGGTGACCGCGCCGAGCGTGTCGTGCAACTGCGCAAACGACTGTCCGTAACCGGTGAGCTAACGGATGGTGGGTCGGAGCCCGAGCTATTCGATAGCTCGTTGCAAGACGCCGTCCGCCGCTTTCAACGGCGGGCAAACCTGGAGCCAGACGGGACCGTCGGCGCAAAAACCCTGGCTCAACTCAACAGAAGCGTAGAATCTCGGATCGACCAGATCCGCGCCAATATGGAGCGCTGGCGCTGGCTCCCCGACGACATGGGACGGCGGCATATTCGCGTAAACATCGCCGACTTTAAACTCGAAGCCTATGCAAATGGACAGCTCGAGCGGACCCACCAAGTGATCGTTGGCCGCCTTTACCGAAAGACCCCTGTCTTTTCCGCCAGCATGACGTACCTTGTGCTTAATCCCTGGTGGGAGACGCCGCCCAACCTTGCCGCGAAAGACAAACTGCCGGTTTTTCGGCAGGATCCCCAATCGGTCGAAGTGCTGGGTTTTCAGATCATCAATCGGAACGGCGAGTTGGTCGATCCGAAGTCAATTGATTGGAATAGTGTGCCGGCGGCCAATTTTCCCTATCGCATACGCCAAGCTCCGGGATCGCAAAATGCGCTGGGCGATGTGAAGTTCATGTTCCCCAATCGCCACAATGTCTATCTCCACGACACCCCGACACGCGGTCTGTTTGCCCAAACACGCCGTGATTTTTCGTCAGGCTGTATCCGCGTGCAAGACCCGCTCGACCTCGCTGCCTGGGTGCTATCCGATACGCCCGACTGGGTTCCGGCGCGAATTCACAGCGTTGCCGAGGGCAACACCGAGACCCGCGTGACGCTCACCCATCCGATACCGGTGCATATTCTTTACTGGACGGCGGTGTCCGACGCAGACACGGCTGTGCGATTTGTCGATGATATCTACGACCGCGATCAAAAAATAATCGCAGCGCTCGACCGATAGAGCTTGATCTTCCGCAAGCCCGATGATCGAAGCACCGGCGAAATAGGTTGTGTGCGACACGGCCAGCTCGGTTAGCGCAAAACCACCCGCCGACAATAGAGAACGAAGATTAGCCCGCTGGCGACCATGCTTACGAGTCTGCGGGTCTTGGTATTATGCGCCGCAAAGGTGCTCGACTTTGCGCGAGAACTCGCCCGACGGATCCGGCAAACGAAACCGTGCGGGGCCGCCGCGACACGCAGTACAAGCACCACGCGCCGCCATATCGGAAGGTTGGCGAGGATGGCTGTTATATTTCGCGCCTATCCATGCGACGGGCGTCAGATACGACACTGGCGAAGCACACATACGGTTCAGCTTAGCGAGCGAACGGCAAACGCCCGGCAGTGCGGCGAAACTTATCGCCGTACCAGGTCGCTGATGGGCGCCGGTTAGTTGCCGGGCGCGTTCAGCTTACTGGGCTGGCCACCGAACACAGAATATTTCATCTCCAGTTTCGCGCCTTCGACATTGACGCTGGATCGCTCGGCCAGGACCACATGTGTGCCAGCCTTGAGGACGGTCATACACGTCGTCGAGCTTGCGAATTTTCCTTCAAACGTAGCGACATCGACCTGGCGCCGGACGTCGCGGTCAGAACTGCAGATTTTGTCGTCAACGAAGATTTCGACGCCGACGCCGGCGCGTGTCAGTACACCGGTGCCCACCGGCGTTCCGCCGAAGACGCGAGCCGTTGCGATCAATGTGGCAAAGTTACCCTTTTCGACCGTGATCGTCGCCTCGGCCTTCCCCTGCACTCCCGGGACATCGCCATATTCGTCGACCGCCGACCCTTGAGCCAGCGCGACGCCGGATAGGGCGGTCAGAGAGAGTGCCGACAAGGTTCCAAAGATAATATTGCGCAGCATATTCAGTATCTCCAAGTTTGATGCGACCGCGCCGCCGGCGAGAGCATGGGTTGATGTGACCAACTTCATGAACGCCGTCATGTGGCTTTTCGAACATGTCGCTACAACGGATTTAGAGATCGCGGTCGTTGCAAAATAATCGAACATTGACAACGTTGGTCGTCCGTGGCCGCGCGTTCCCTCAGATTTCTGCCGGTTTCGCTGAGAAGCATCATGCCCACATGGCAGCGCATTCTTGGTGTCGACAGGCGGCGGCCTATATCATCGAGACACGATAATATTCTTCACATGAAGTCGGCGTACCACGCACAGTCATTTTGGAGTGAGCATCGATGTCGTATGTCAATGCGGCGTTCAAACCGCAAACTTATATAGCCCTCGGGGTCCTTATTGCGCTGTTTTGGAGCGCCCAAGCAGGCGCTCAGCCAACTGACAAACCGGTGTCGCTCGGGTCGATGGTCGCAAATGCGTACTCTCAGATCCCTGATAGTTCCGCAATATCGATTGAAATCAAAGAAAACACCGAACTGAACGCGCGATTACTTCCCGTAATACAGGAAGAACTGCTCGAGCACGGCTACACAACTTCTCCCGATGCTCAACTAGTTCTGCAGATTTCGTTGGAAGTCGAATCCAGCGCGCCACCGGAGGGGCGCGTCGCGGTGTCTGCGCAGGGGGACAGTCGAGGCCTCTCTGACGCCAAGGTCACGATCAAGGTCGATCGGAATTCGAAAGATTCGAAAAACCAGGCCAAGACGACGCGGTATCGCCTTGAAGCAAACCTGCTCGACCAGAAAACCAAACCGGTTTGGATAGGCACGGCGAGTATCACCGTTGGCTCGGGGCGCGATCGTCGGGAAGTTTCTGAAATGATTGTCAGATCATTGATGGCCGAATTCGGCACGACGGTTCGCGGCAAAACAATCTTTGAGTGAGGTATCCCTGCGGCCTTTCGGTTATGCAGCGGTAACGAATTTATGATCGCGGTCGTTGCAAAATGAACTGAAATTGGCAACGTCTTCCGCGTCAGAGGTTTGATAGTTTTTCCGCCGCTACCGGTCCGTATTCACTTATCCGGTGACGTTGAAGCTACCATATTTGGCTCGCGAGCAGGTCGCCCGCGCCGATGTTCTGCCCAGGCAGGTCAGCTGTCGGCCAAATGTCAGGAGGAGCCACCAATGGCGACGGAAACCGAAACACGGCCCTGGGAGCGGCTTCGCGAATTCGCGGATACTCAGGATACTGCCGGCCTCGAAGCTTATCTCTCTTCGTTGGACGCGAGCGAGGCGGTACGGGCGATTCTGCGTCTCGATGGGGACGTTCAGGAGAAAGTGCTAACTACCTTGTCGCCGGCCGAAGCGGCCGATTTGATCGAGGATCTACCGGACGAGCAGGCTGTCGAGATCGTTGAGAATCTTGCGCCCACCGATGCCGCGCCCATCGTCGCTGAAATGCAAAGCGATGAGCAAGCCGATCTGCTTGCCGATATGGAAAGCGCAGACGCCGAGGCCATTTTGCAGGAAATGGCGCCCGAAGAGGCCGAGGAAGCCCGCGTGTTGGCAAGTTATGCCGACGATGTCGCGGGCGGCCTGATGGTTACAGAATTTTTCGAGTTCGCCGAGAAGACGACGGCTGGCGATGTGCTCGACGATTTGAACGCATGCGCCGGCGAGATCAGCGACTACTTCACACGCTACGCCTATGTCGTTTCGCCATGGGGTAAGTTGGTTGGCGTCTTGGAGGTGCGTGATTTGGCGCTGACGCCACGGCAAACGCCTTTGGCCGACATCATCGTGCCGGCTTTGTTTGTGAAGGCGGAGACGGGCGTGGACGAACTTAAAAGCTTCTTCGACAGCCATGTTTACGCCGCCGTCCCGGTGGTCGACCGACACGGTAAATTGCTCGGGGTGGTGCGGCGGACGGCCGTCCAGGAAGCGCTCGCCGAGCGGTCCGAACGCGAGATGCTGCGCATGCAGGGCATCGTCGGTGGCGATGAAATTCGCACATTGCCGATCCTGACCCGGTCGCGCCGCCGGTTGTCCTGGCTCAGTATCAACATCGTTCTCAATATTATCGCCGCCAGCGTTATTGCGCTCTACATCGACACATTAGGGGCGGTCATCGCACTGGCTGTATTCCTGCCGATTATTTCCGACATGAGCGGCTGCACCGGCAATCAGGCGGTCGCCGTCAGCATGCGCGAATTATCGCTCGGCATCGTCAAGCCGTTCGAGGCGTTTCGGGTGTGGCTGAAGGAAATATCGGTTGGTCTGATCAACGGCGTCACCTTGGGGGCGGTTCTCGGCGTTGTTGCCTGGGCCTGGAAAGGCAATCCCTATCTCGGGCTAGTGGTGGGCGGTGCGCTGGCGCTGAACACGCTGATCGCCGTCTCGATCGGTGGTGTTGTGCCGTTGCTGCTCAAACGTGTGGGGGTCGACCCGGCGCTGGCGTCTGGCCCGATCCTCACCACAGTGACTGATATTTGCGGATTTTTCTTGGTTTTGAGCTTTGCCGCATTGATGTTGACGAAACTGGTGTAAAGGCGCAACGCGGGAACTCTCCGAGGCGTGCAAGATCGACAGGCGGAAAGGCGCCCTGGTCGCCCGGAGACCAGCCAAAGCGCCGATTGATAAAGCCGACCTGGTGCAGTCGATATCACCGTTGACGAGGATCAGCGACCGGTGCTGGTTCCCCCAGAAGGCGGTCAGGCCAGTCGATCAGGCCAACGACAAGTTTCTGCACCAGGTGATTCGGGATCGCAGTGTCCGGTTTGTGATAGTTGATTGAGGGAACGAGCCATGAAACGCACTATATTGGAAACCTTCCTCGGCGCTGCGGTGATAGTAGTCGCCGCGGGTTTTCTGACATTCGCTCTCCAGGTTAGCGAATTCGGTGCCGTCGACGGCTACAACGTGAATGCCCGGTTTCTGAAGGTCGGCGGATTGGAGGTGGGCAGTGACGTGCGAATCAGCGGGGTGAAAATCGGTACCGTAACCGATCTCGAATTCGATCCGGCAAGCTTCGAGGCTGCAGTGCAGTTTAGGATTAGCTCCAGCGTTCGGCTGCCGGTCGATACCCAGGCGGTGGTAACCGGCGAAGGACTGTTGGGCGATAAGTATCTCCGCCTGATCCCCGGCAGCGCAACCGATATGATCGCCCCCGGCAGTGATATTTCTCAGACGCAAGATTTCCGCACTCTGGAAGACGCGATGTCGGAGATTATTTTCCCGGCAGTGGGCCGACAGTAAGCCAGTAATCCTAAATCTTGCGCATGGTGCCATGAACGTTGCGCTGTAGCGCTTGCTGAGTGTCGTCGAGCCGATCCCTGAAAACCGTAAGCGTGCCTGATCGCTCAGTTCACCCGGTTGGTCCGACGACACCTGCCATTCGCCGACTGCTATCTTCCATCGAGCTTTATCGCGTCATCCGATCTGGTTCGAAACGCCGATCGTCGTCGTCATGCTCGGACAGCGCATTTCCGCCAGCTTGATACGGGTGACGACCGTCCGACGATTTGGCGGAGGGTTGGTCTAACGGAAGAATTCTATTTTATGGACGCTCGCTCTGACCCTCACGCGATCGCGGGTTCGTCCGCTATTTCCGAGGTAATGCCCACCTCGTAAGCTTCCGACAATTCCGATGGATCGAGCGAGAGAGCATGGGCCTTGGTTCCCTCGAGGAGGCCGATATGAAACAACGCGTCTCCTTCGTGGACCAGCGGCAGGTTGGTGCGGCCGATCAACACGCCTTCGGCATGCGCCCGCACTTCCACTTCGTTGCGGCCGAAGGGATCGGTAATCAATCCCAAAAGCTTCCCTTTTTTCACCGGTTTGCCGAGCGGGACGACCGCCCGAAGAACACCGCTTCGCGGTGCGCGAACCCATGTGCTGGAACGCAAAACGGCGGGCGTGATGTGCTGCTTTCGGGATTTTCGCGGCGGCAACATGTCAAGCGCCCGCATTGCCCGCACGACGCCATTCACGCCGCTGCGGATCACCACCTCATCGAAGCGCAACGCTTCACCGCCCTCATAAACGAGTACCGGCACGCCAACGTCAGCAGCGGCACTCCGCAAACTGCCATCGCGAAACCCGGCGTTGATCAAAACAGGGACACCCGAAGCACGGGCCAGACGATCGAGTTCGGGGTCATCAAGGTTGCCGCGGATCTGCGGAAAATTGTCGCGGTGCGCCGCTGCGGTATGAAGGTCGATACCATGCGTGCTTTTCTTGACGATCTCTTCCATGAACAGGTGAGCCAGGCGTGCCGCCAGCGAGCCGCTTGGCCGTCCCGGAAAGCTGCGGTTGAGGTCGCGCCGGTCCGGCAAATAGCGGGAGTTCGACAGAAAGCCGAACACGTTAACTATCGGCACGGCGATCAAGGTGCCGCGGACGCGCCGCAACGCGCTCAAGCTCATCAGCCGGCGAATAATCTCGACACCGTTGATTTCGTCACCATGGATGGCGCCGCAGACGAACAGGACCGGACCATTCTTGCGGCCATGAATGACGTGAACCGGCATGTTGATCGGCGTGTGCGTCGACAGGTCCATAATCGGAATGTCGACGATCTGATCCTGGCCGGCCCGAACTTCGACACCGCCAATCGTAATGGGGGCGCGCACGGCTAACCCTTCCCTCGAGTTCGGGTCTTATTCGGTTTCGCGTTCTTTTCCAGAAACTCGATGATCTTGCCGGCAACATCGATGCCGGTCGCCGTTTCGACACCTTCCAGTCCCGGTGACGAATTCACCTCCATGACGACCGGGCCGTGGTTGGAGCGCAGCATATCAACGCCGCACACATTCAATCCCATGATATTGGCGGCGCGAACCGCCGTGGAACGTTCCTCTGGCGTGATTCTAATTTTATCCGCGCTGCCGCCACGGTGCAGGTTCGAGCGAAAGTCTCCTTCCGCGCCTTTGCGCATCATCGACGCAACCACTCTGTCTCCGACAACCAAGCGCCTGATGTCCTGGTTGCCGGCTTCCTTGATGAACTCCTGCACCAGGATATTTGCCTTGAGACCGCCGAAAGCCTGGATCATGCTCTTGGCGGCGCCGGGCGTCTCACCCAGGACGACACCAATACCTTGCGTGCCTTCCAACAGTTTGATCACCACCGGGGTACCGCCCAGCAGCTCGAGGATATCGTCGGCCTGACTGGTCGAATGGGCAAATACGGAAACCGGCAGGCCGATGCCGCGACGCGCGAGAAGTTGCAGGCTTCTGAGCTTGTCGCGGGAGCGGCTGATCGCCACAGACTCGTTGAGCGGATAGACACCCATCACTTCGAACTGGCGTAACACGGCGGTACCGAAAAAAGTCACCGATGCGCCGATGCGCGGAATCACCGCGTCATAGCCTTCCAGCTTCTCGCCCCGATACCGCATTTCCGGGCGGTGCGAGGCGATATTTATATAGACGCGGAGCGTGTCGATGACGTCGATCTCGTGACCGAGCGCCTTGGCCGCTTCGACCAGGCGTTTGTGCGAGTACAGATCCGGATTACGGGCTAACATCGCAATCTTCATGCTGCTATTTCCTTTGGTTTCTTTTTCCGCCTCCGTTTGGCGGCAGACAATTTGTATGAAGAGCTGGGATCAATAACGAAGCGGCTCCGCAACGCTTGCCGACCGAGCAGCATGCGGAAACTCATTTCGTCTCGGTTGGTGAGCGTGATTTCGATCGGCCATCGGTCATCGCCGATCTGCAAGTCGGTTTCGATGACATAGCGATGTTCCGGTTTGCCGTTTGAACTGGTGACGATCCTTTCATCGATCAGCGGCGCTTCGCACAATACCTCCGGGCGGCGGCGCCGCTGTCTGGGATGCACATAGAACCGCACAAACCGCTTTCCTTTGCGCCGAAAGCGTTTGATCCGATACGCATGGAGAGCCGACGTGCGAGCGCCGGTATCGATTTTGGTTTTGATGGCGTCGATACCAAGGTCGGGCAAAGCGACCCACTCTCGCCAACCAATTATCGATCTCTCGTCGTGAGAACGGCGCATGACAGGATCTCGTATTATCAAGCTTCGCGACGCCGCAATGAGCGTCAGGATTCCGAGCCGGTGAGTTGCATCAGAGTTGAATCGCTGACCCGCCGATAGCTGTTGAAGGTGCGCTGGGCCAGTACGACGAAATAAGTCTCAAGGTCGACAAGCACGAAGCCGAACTCAAACAACTCCTCGCTAATCTTTTTCACAACATCGTCAGTCACGCGTCGCCGGCCGGTGAGCGCGCGCATGTGTTTCATCGAGACCCGGTAACGGCCCCGTTCTTTGCCGGCAAAGCTCTGTTCATAGAGCTCGGCCAAGTCTTCCGCGATTTCGCGCTCGCTGCGCCTGGTTGGCATGTTGTTCCCGCTCGATTGGCTGACACTCTATATATCAATAATAATTCTATATACCATAAAAATTATTCGATCTAGTGAAAATTTTATTACATATGTTGGACGGTTGGAGGTTTCTGGGAATTACGGTGACGAATTACGGTGACGGTTTACCAATTTCCTGCCGTTTGGGCTTGCGGCCGGTTTGTCCCTCCGATCAAACCCGCGCGCTCCGGTGGAGATCCTTGAGGCCGTCGTGCGAACGGGTGACCCGCGGCGCGCGCGGCAATCGCGCGCAAGCCGAAAGGCCACGATTTCGTCATCGACCGGCGCCGCAAGCCGCCCGCCGTCGGCCGCCAAATGGGCGTGACCGGGGGCTGATCGCGGATCCGTTTGGCGCGAAAAGTGCCGCGCTAAACCTGGTCGCTTTTTATTCTCTCAGAGCCGATGTATTCGCGCTCGCGTTGCCGGCGCGGCTTCCGTTATCGCGGGAAAACAGAATTGCAGACTCGCGAGCGGCAAGTCCAACATGGACCAAGGGTATATTGGTGTACTTTCGGCGCCCGGACTTTTTCTGGTACACCGCATCCTACCAGGAATAGTGTCCGAGACATCGAATGCCCGCAAATCAGGTCAACGAGCAAGCACCGCCCACCGTCGATCGAAAGCTGATCGCCGGTTTCTGGCGGCGTCTGGCGGCATTTTTGATCGACGGCATCATCCTGGGCGTGCCAACGCTGCTGGTCGGTTTGGCATTCTTTCAGTGGGCCGCCGGCCTGGGCCAGGCGGGGCGCCTGGTCGGCTTTGCCGTGGCGCTGATCTATTTCGGCCTGTTGAACAGCCGCCTTGGCGGCGGCCAGACGCTCGGCAAGCGGCTGCTCGGTATTCGCGTGACGGACCGCGCCGGCGAAGCGCTATCGCCGGCACGCTCGGCCCTGCGGTTTCTGGTTTTGGCGATCCCCTATTTTCTCAACGGTCTCTGGTTCGACGTGGACACCGCGTCAATAGGAGTGATGGATTTTCTGCTCGGAGCGATTCTTACGTTCGTCATATTCGGCGGCCTTGGCGCGATCGTCTACCTTATCATCTTCAATCGGCGCACGCGGCAGTCGCTGCACGACCTGGTGGTTGGAAGTTTCGTCGTCCGCGGCACGGCGGCAGCGGTGCCGACGGGGCTCGCCACACCGCGCCTGCATCTGATCGTTGTCGGGTGCTGGTTGACTCTGGCGTTAATCGCGCCCGGGGTATTCATCTTGATGACGCGGGACTCCAACCTAACCGCGTCGTTGTCGCCGTTGCTCGAGATCCAGCAAGCGATCGGTTCGCAACTTGGCCTCCGCCAGGTCAAAATAAAAGCGGTGAAGCGAAACGTCGCCACGGTGAGAACCGGCCGCTCGACAACAACCATCCTGCAAATTGACGCGCAAGCCGGCGACGGGCGCGGGGAAATTGACTCGCTGACGTCGGCGATCGCCCGCATCGTGCTTGAGCGTCATCCCGATCTGCTCGGTATGCAGATGCTGGTCGTGAGTGTCCAGCGCGGGTTCGATCTCGGCATCGCCCGCTGGAGCGTGGGCCAACGCAGTGCATTCGACGCCGCCGGCTGGCGAGAGAAGTTGGCGCTACCTTCTTCTCAACTTTAGAATTGAATTTTTGGCCACTGACCGCCGTTGTTGGCCAACTCGCAGAAACGACATTGAGTTTGCTGGCGTGGCCGCGATGCCGACAGAGCGAACTTCAAGAAGGCGCTGGGCAGCCGCGCCGATGGTTTGCCGCCCCGCCCGCTTCTCTCACTTCACCGCACCCTTCGCTCGCAGGGCGGCGATCGCCGTGGCGTCGAGGCCGAGCAGAACGGAGAGTACCTGGTCGGTGTGCTCGCCGAGCATCGGCGCCGGCTTGGAGATCGTCCCCTCCATCCCGCTCATCTTGATCGGGTTGCCCGGCAGGCGCACCGTGCCCACCTCGGGGTGGTCGTATTCGACGATCATGTCGCGCTCGGCGACCGGCGGCTCGGCGAACACGCCGTCGAGGTTGTTGACCGGCGCGGCGGGAATATCGCCTTCGCGGAACCGCGCCATCCACTCGCCGACGGTCCGCTGCGCCATAATATCCTCGAGGATCGGGATCAGCGCCTCGCGGTTGGCGACCCGGTCGGGGTTGGTGGCAAACCGCGGATCGGCCGCCAGCTCCGGCGCCTCGAGCGCGTCGCACAGGCGCGTCCAGAACGCCTCCTGGCGCGTCGCGATCACCAGAAAGCCGTCGGCGCATTTGAACGCCTGCCACGGCACCGAATACATGTGTCCCGAGCCCGGCGGCTCGGCCAGCTCGCCCTTGCTCAGCCACATGGTGCCCAGATAGATCAGCAGGCTCAGCATGCCGTCGAACATCGACAATTCGATGTAGCGGCCCTCGCCGCTGCGCTCGCGGTCGAACAGGGCGGCGAGAATGGCTTTCGACGAGAAGATACCGCCGCACAGATCGGCCAGCGGGATGCCGGTGCGCACCGGCGCGCCGCCCGGCTCGCCGGTGATCGCCAGATAGCCGGCGATCGACTGGATGATGACGTCGAGCGCCGGGTAGTCCTTGTATTCGCCGGTGGCGCCGAAACCGGTGATCGAGCACTGGATGATGTCGGGCTTGAGCGCCTTCAGGGTCGGGTAGTCGATCTTCAGCCGCTCGAGCACGCCGGGGCGGAAATTGTCGATCACCACGTCGGAGGTTTTCACCAGGTCGTAGAACACCTGAAGCCCCTCCTCGGTCTTCAGGTCGAGGACGATGCTCTGCTTGTTGCGGTTGAGCGTCAGGAACAGCGCGCTCAGGCCTTCGTAGGGCGCCACCGAGGGGATGCGACCGAGGTCGCCGTCGGGC
>CAJICQ010000211.1_pt1 | contig 16034 bp, 12 predicted proteins | sample 9199721 | NCBI WGS metagenome assembly CAJICQ01 (sample SAMEA7708344, study PRJEB35096) | sediment metagenome | biome: marine neritic benthic zone biome [ENVO:01000025]; feature: sediment [ENVO:00002007]; material: shallow marine sediment [ENVO:03000034] sea grass bed [ENVO_01000059] ...
ACCGCCTGGTCGGAGTCCATCACCGCTTCCTTTTCCGCTTGCTTGGCGCGGCTCCCATATCTGCCTGGCGCGGCATCGTCAATCCTTTGGGCCGGGCCGGTTTGTGCCATGTCCGCCAATCAGCGGAGATCAATAGCCGGGCTTAGGCCTCCGGTCTCTGACCTGGATCAAATGGCTTTCCGGCGCGCGTTTGAGATCAGCGGTAGAATGAGCCCATGGCTAATGTCACGGCAAAAGCGGCTGCTCTGCAGTACCTGGCTCGCGGTTGGGCGGTGATCCCGCTGGAACCGAAGGGCAAACGGCCGATTGTCGCGTGGCACCAATTTCACGACGAGCGGCCAACCCGCGAGCAGATCACCGTCTGGTTCGACGACCGCCCGAGGGCAAATCTTGGGATCGTGACCGGCAAGGTCTCGGGACTCGTGGTTATCGACGTCGATCCGCAGCATGGTGGCCAGGACAGCCTGGCCGATCTCGAAAGCCGGCATGGTCCGCTGCCGGACACGGTCGAGTGCCGCACCGGTGGCGGCGGCCGGCATCTCTATTTCCGCCATCCCGACGTCATCGTGCGCAATCGTGTCGGCTTCGCGCCGGGTCTCGACGTGCGCGGCGACGGCGGCATGGTGGTGGCCCCGCCGTCAAACCACCCGTCCGGCCGAAGCTATGCCTGGGTGGACGCCCGCGGTCCGGACGATATCGCGGCCGCGGATCTGCCCGGCTGGCTGAAAAAACTGATCGCCGCGCTGCCGGAAGGCGCCGGTCACCCGCTGACTCACTGGCGCACCCTGGCGGCCGAAGGCGTCGCGGAAGGCCAACGCAACAGCACGCTCGCGTCGTTCGCCGGACACCTGTTGTGGCACGGTGTCGATCGGGATGTGGTATTGGAGCTTCTGTTGTGTTGGAACCGGATCAAATGCCGGCCGCCTCTACCAGACCGCGAGGTGGCGAGCGTGGTCGACAGTATCGATAGGCTGCATCAGCGCTGACGCCGGGTCGCCCATAAGGCCGCGCTGACGACGAAGCTGACCAAGGCGGCGCTCGATAGTGGCACCGTGACCCGAATGCCGCCGATCACTATAGCGGTGTCGCCCGGTAATCGGTCGACGCCAAAGCTCTGCAGCACCGGCCATATCGCGCACAGCGCGACAAGAACCATGCCGTAAAGAACCACCAAGCGGATCAACATCTGAGGCCCTCGCCGGTGATTATAACGCGCGAGCCGCGCTCTTGCTTGCGCGCATGTCTGATCGGTGCCACGATCCGGTCTTAAGCAACGTTCGCTGATGTGGCGGGCAATGCGACTGCCGGCAGGCGAGCGAAGGCGCGGTCGGCAGACAATCAGACAAACTCGCTTTTTTATTTGGGGAGGTCATAAGAATGCCTAGAGCAGTTGAGTATAAGTTTGTCGATCTTGCGAAGCCCGTCGAGCGCAAGACTGACGAACCGGCCGGCATGGACCGGCGCTCATTCCTGGCGGCGGCGACTGCGGTCGCGGGTGTGACGTCGATGTCGTCGTCCGCGTTCGCGCGCAATTTCGGCCCCGACGCCGAGCCGGTCCGGTATCCGGAGCCTGACGTGGTGCCGCTCGACGACCGGTTTAAGTACAAGCTCGGCAATACGCCGATCCAGCGCCTCTACAAAGGCACCTTGTGGGCCGAGGGCCCGGCCTGGAATGGCGTCGGCCGCTACCTGATCTGGAGCGACATTCCCGAGAACCAGCAGCTCCGCTGGATCGAGGAAGACGGCCACGTGTCGCAAATGTTCCGCTATCCTTCGGGCAATTCGAACGGCAACACCTTCGACTATACCGGCCGGCAGATCGCTTGTGAGCATGGCAACCGTCGCGTCGTGCGCTACGAGTATGACGGCTCGCAGACCGTCTTGGCCGACAGCTTCGAAGGCGGCGAATTCAACGCGCCGAACGACGCCGTGGTGCATCCGGACGACGGCTCGATCTGGTTCACCGATCCGGGCTATGGCAGCCTGATGAACTATGAAGGCCATCGCCTGAACACCGGCTCGCCGCAGCCGTTGCGTAAGGAAGCGGTGTACCGGATCGACGCCCAGACCGGCGGCATCACCAAGGTGACCGACACGCCGTTCAAGCCGAATGGTCTGTGCTTCTCGCACGACTACAAGACGCTCTATGTCGCCGATACCGGCGCATCGCATTACTCCGAAGCCAGCCCGAATATTTGGGCCTGGGACGTGAACGGCGCGACGCTCGGCAACGAGCGCGAGTTCACCAGCATGGAACTCGATGGCAAAAAAGGCTTCGCCGACGGCATTCGTTGCGACGAAGACGGCAATGTCTGGGCGAGCGCCGGCTGGGTCGGCGACGGCTATGACGGCGTGCACATCTTCGCGCCCAACGGCGACCGCATCGGCCAGATCCGCCTGCCGGAAATCTGCTCGAACGTCTGCTTCGGCGGCACCAAGCGCAACCGGCTGTTCATGACCGGCAGCCAGTCGCTCTACGCGGTCTACGTCGAGACCCGCGGCGCCCACATCACCTGACGTCCCACGTTCTTCGGGGCGCCAAGTCAAGGACGACCGCCCGCGTTCTCGTTACGGAGGGCGCGGGCGGCGCTTATTATGGCTGCCGATTGATCTGCGTTGTCCGATATTCGGTTTTGCCCGGCTATGATTAATGATGCTGCGTGGCGTTGCGCGGCACACGAAAGGGGCAAGCGATGGCCGGCAGCCAACGGAGCGAAAGCGTGGATGTTGTTGATCGCGAGATCGACGAGGCGACCTTCCGCGCCATCGGCGTCACCAAGGTCTATGGTGAAGGCGAGGGCGCGGTGCACGCGTTGCGCGGCGTCGATGTCGAGCTGTATGCCGGCGAGGTCGCGGTGCTGCTCGGGCCATCGGGCAGCGGCAAGTCGACCTTTCTGAACATTCTGGGCGGGCTCGACGCACCGACCGAGGGCCGGGTGTTTTTTCTCGACCATGAGCTCACCGCGCTCGACGATCGCGGCCTTACCGAGTTTCGCCGTGACCATGTCGGCTTCGTGTTCCAGTTCTACAATCTGATCCCGAGCCTGACCGCGCGCGAGAATGTCGCGCTGGTCACCGAAATCTCGCCCCAGCCGCTGCGCCCGGAAGAAGCGCTGCGCCTGGTCGAGCTCGGCGACCGGCTCGATCACTTCCCGTCGCAGCTTTCCGGCGGTGAGCAGCAACGCGTCGCGATCGCCCGCGCCATCGCCAAGCAGCCCGACGTGTTGTTGTGCGACGAGCCGACCGGCGCGCTCGACAGCAAGACCGGCATCGTGGTGCTCGAGGCGATCGACCGGGTCAACCGCGAACTCGGCACCACCACCGCCTTGATCACTCACAATGCCGGCATCGCCGGCATGGCCGACCGGGTGATCTCGTTCGCCGACGGCAATATCGCGGGAGTCGAACGAAATTCCGTACGTTGCGCGCCGGCCGATCTGAGCTGGTAGGCGTGATGCGCGCGCTCGACCGCAAACTCGCCCGCGACCTGTGGCACATCAAGGGCCAGGCGCTCGCTATCGCGCTGGTGATCGGCTGCGGCGTCGGCATGGCGGTCATGGAACTCGGCATGCTGCGATCGCTCGAAAGCACGCGCGCGGCCTATTACGAACGCTATCGCTTCGGCGACATCTTCGCCCACGCCAAGCGCGCGCCCGAGTGGCTGGCCGAAAAGGTCGCGGATATCCCGGGTGTCGCCGCGGTCGAGCCGCGTATCGTCGGCGAAGCGACGCTTGATATGCCGGGCCTGATCGAGCCGGTTTCCGCGCGTCTGATGTCGCTGCCCGAGGCGCGCGCGGCGCGCGTCAACGACCTGGTGATCCGCATCGGCCGGAGCGTCGCCCCGGGTCGGCCGGATGAGGTCGTGGCGAGCGAACCGTTCGCCGTGGCGCACGGTCTCGCGCCCGGCGACAGCGTGCGCGCGATCATCAACGGCATCGAGCGCGACCTCGACCTGGTGGGCATCGCCCTGTCGCCCGAATTCGTCTATTCGATCGGGCCCGGCGCCTTGGTGCCCGACGACAAGCGGTTCGGCATCTTGTGGATGGGTCACGACGCCATCGCCTCGGCCTACGACATGTCGGGCGCGTTCAACGATGTTTCGCTCGCGCTGCTACCCGGCGCCACCCAAGCCGAGGTGATCGACCGGCTGGATCATTTGCTTGAGCCCTATGGCGGCACCGGCGCCTATGGCCGCGAGGATCAGATTTCCGACTGGTTCCTGTCCGGCGAGATGGACGAGCTCGCGACCATGGCGCGCATCGCGCCGCCGATATTCCTCGGCATCGCCGCATTCTTGCTCAACATCGTGGTCTCGCGCCTAGTGCAGACCGAGCGCGAGCAGATCGGCCTGTTGAAGGCGTTCGGCTATTCCGATCTGGCGGTGGCTTGGCACTACGCCAAGCTGGTGGCGGCCATGGTGCTGGTCGGCGCGGCGATGGGCATCGCCGCCGGCATCTGGCTCGGCGAGAAGCTCGCCGCGCTGTATGCGCGCTTCTTCCATTTTCCGTTCCTCGACTATCAGCTAAGCCCGCAAGTCATCGCGATTTCGGTGATCATCAGCCTGCTGGCCGCGGGCCTCGGCACCGCGAGCGCGCTCACGCGCGTGATCCGGCTCGCGCCCGCGGTCGCCATGCAGCCGCCCGCGCCGCCGCGCTACGGCCGTGCCGGTGGGCTGCTGTTCCATGTGCTCCGCCGATTGGCCCAACCCACGCGCATGATCGTGCGCCACATCATCCGGTGGCCGCTGCGCGCCGGGTTGACCACGCTCAGCCTGTCCTTGGCCGTGGCGATCCTGGTCGGCACCAGCTTTGTGCCCGACGCCATCAACCGCATGCTCGACATCCAGTTCCATCTGAGCCAGCGCCAGGATGTTTCCGTGAGCTTCACCGAGCCGGTCGGTGCAGGGGTGATTCACGATGTCACGCGCCTGCCGGGCGTGCAGCGCGCCGAGATGTTTCGCTCGGTTCCGGTTCGCCTGCGCTTCGGTCACTTGAGCGACCGCACGGCGATCACCGGGACCAGCCCCGCCGCCGATCTCAGCCGCTCGATCGACGGCGATATGAGGCCGATCGTCGCGCCGCCGCACGGCCTCATGCTGTCGAGCTGGATCGCCAAGGAACTCGGGGTGAGCGTCGGCGACCGCATAAACGTCGAAGCGATGGAGGGCCGACGGCCGGTCGCCAGCCTGCCGGTGGTCGGCTTGGTCGAGGAAGCGATCGGCGCCGAGGCCTATATGGATATCGACGCACTCAACCGCTTCATGGGCGAGGGACCGTCGGCGTCGGGCGCCCATTTGCGCGTCGACCCGACCCTGCTCGATGCGCTTTATCGCAGCATCAAGTCGATGCCGGTGGTGGCCGATATCGTCATCATGACCGCGGCGCTCGAGAACGTGCGCAAGACGCTCGCCGAAAACCTGCTGATCATGACCACCTTCAATATCGGTTTCGCCGGCCTGATCGCGTTCGGCGTGGTCTACAACAGCGCGCGCATCGCGCTCTCCGAGCGCGGACGCGAATTGGCGTCGCTGCGCGTGCTCGGCTTCCGGCGCGGCGAGGTCGCCTATATTTTGCTCGGCGAACTCGCCGTGTTGACACTGCTCGCGCTGCCGATCGGTTGCGCGATCGGCTACGGTGTGGCGTGGCTGATGAGCCTGGGACTGGAAAGCGATCTCTATCGCGTGCCGCTGGTGGTCGACCGAGGCACCTATGGACTGGCGGTCTTGGTGGTCGTGATATCGACCGTGGTGTGCGGTCTTATGGTCGCGCGGCGTGTCGCCCAACTGGATTTGGTTGCCGTGCTAAAGACAAGAGAGTAGGGGCGGAATTATGCGGACGTTCGGTGTCGCTCTTGTTGCCGTGCTGGTGGTCGGCGGCCTGGTTTACGCGTTTTGGCCCGAGCCCGAGCCTGTCGATCTGGCGGCCGTCAGCCGCGGGCCGATGATGGTCACTATCGACGAAGAAGGCGAAACGCGGGTCAAGGACGTCTACGTGGTCTCGGCACCGCTGACCGGCCGGGTCGATCGCATCGAGGCGCAACCGGGCGATCCCGTGATCGCCGGCGAGACGGTGCTCGCCACCATGCAGGAGACCGATCCGTCGTTCCTGGATCTGCGCGCGCGCCGTCGGGCCGAGGCCGCGATCGATGCGGCGGCGGCGGCTTATGACTATGCCGAGGCGGAACGCGCCCGCGTTCTAGCCGAGCTGGAATATGCCCGCGCCGAATGGGAGCGCGCGCGCACCTTGGCCGAGCGCGGCACCATTTCCGACGCCCAGCTCGACCGCGCCGAGCTTGCCTTGCGCACCGAGGAGGCGGCGCTCGCCACCGCCGACGCGTCGGTGGCGGTGCGCGCCTCCGAGCTCGACAACGCGCGCGCGGAATTGATCGACCCGTCGACCGCGGGTTTCGACCAACCGGCCGGCAGCAGTTGCTGCGTGCCGGTGCTTGCTCCGGTCAGCGGCCGCGTCTTGCGCGTATTGCACGAAAGCGAGGGCATCGTCGCGAGCGGCACGCCGCTGATCGAAGTCGGCGATCCGCAGGATCTCGAGGTGGTGGTCGACCTGTTATCCGCCGATGCGGTCAAGGTCGCCGCCGGAGATGCCGTCTTGATCGACGATTGGGGCGGCGACGGCGCGCTCGCCGGCGTGGTGCGCCGGGTCGAGCCCTATGCATTCACCAAAGTCTCCGCGCTCGGCATCGAGGAGCAACGGGTCAATGTCGTGATCGACCTCACCGATCCGCCCGCGCGTTGGCCCGGGCTCGGTCACGGATTTCGGGTCGAAGTGCGCATTATCGATTGGCAAGGCGAGGAAATCGCCCGCCTGCCGCTCAGCGCCTTGTTCCGTCGCGGCCAGGATTGGGCGGTGTTTGCCGCGCAAGACGGACATGCCCGATTGCGCGTGGTCGAGCTAGGCCATATCAATGCGGATCAGGCGGAAGTGCTCGGCGGTCTCGACGACGGTGGCCAAGTCGTCATGCACCCGAGCGACCGCATCGCCGACGGCACGCCGATCGTCGAACGCCGCCTCGATTGAGCGCGCCGCGCAGGGAGGAAGTGATGACTCGATTTCTCGGAACCGTCACCGCGATCGGGTTGGGGCTGTGCGCCGCGGCGGCGGTCGCCGAGCCGTATCACGATGCGATCGATCAGGCGGCCGTGGCGCTGGACGAAAAAGTGATCGCGTGGCGGCGCGACATTCACCAGAACCCCGAGCTCGGCAACCGCGAATTCCGCACCGGCAAGCTGGTGGCCGAGCATCTCCGGGCGCTCGGCTTCGACGAGGTCCAGACAGGCGTCGCCCATACCGGCGTGGTCGGTCTGCTCAAGGGTGGCCGGCCGGGCCGGGTGGTCGCCTTGCGCGCCGACATGGATGCGCTGCCGGTCACCGAAGAGACCGGCCTGCCGTTCGCGTCGACCGTGCGCGCGACCTACAAGGGCCAGGAGGTCGGCGTGATGCACGCTTGCGGCCACGACGCCCATACCGCGATCCTGATGGGCGTCGCGGAACTGCTGGCCGGAATGCGCGACGAGATTCCCGGCACCATCAAGTTCATCTTCCAGCCGGCCGAAGAAAGCCCGCCGCCGGGCGAGGAGGGCGGTGCTCCGATGATGATCGCCGAAGGCGTGTTGGAAGATCCAAGGCCCGAGGCGATCTTCGCGCTGCATGTCACGCCCGCCGACCTGCACAAGGTCTATTACGCCCGCGAGACCCTGCTCGCCAGCCTCGACCGCTTCACCATCACCGTGCGCGGGCGGCAAACCCATGGCGCGTTTCCCGAACGCGGCGTCGACCCGATCGTGGTGGCGGCGCAAATCGTCATAGGTTTGCAGACCATTCGCAGCCGCCAGATCGGCACCAATGACCCGGCGGTGATCAGCGTTGGCCAGATCGAAGGCGGCGAACGCTTCAACATCATCCCCGACGAAGTCACCATGGTCGGCACCGTGCGCACGCTCGACGAACAAGTGCGCGCCAACATTCGCGAGCGCATGGCGGTCACCGCCGAGAACATCGCCGCGAGCGCCGGGGCGACCGCCGAGGTGGTGTTCGACCAACCCTTTGCGGTGACGCGCAACGACCCGGAGCTCGTCGACGAGATGTTGCCGAGCCTCGCGCGCGTTGTCGGGGCTGACGCGGTGATCACGCGTAAGCCGGTGATGGGCGCCGAGGATTTCTCTTTCTTCGCCCAAAAAGTGCCCGGCATGTATGTCCTGTTGGGCTCGCGGCCGCCGGACATCCCGGCCGCCGAGGCCGCCTTCAACCACTCGCCGCGCTTCGTCATCGACGAGGCCGCGCTGCGGACCGGCGTTCGTTTGCTGGCGAGTGCCGCGATGGATTTCCTGAACCAGTAACGGCCGATAGAGCCGACGCCCGCCGACCAACCCCGGAGACTGCGCGATGAACCCACTTGACGCCGCGGCCCTTCTGGTCGTGCTCGCCGCCGTGCTCGGGTTTGTCAACCACACTGTTCTCCGCCTGCCGCACACCATCGGGCTGACGGTGATGGGCGCCGCCGCATCGTTGGTGGTGGTGCTGGCGGACAAGTTCGTCTTCGGCACCGGACTTGGCGACTCGCTGCAAGAGCTGATCAAGGGCATCGATTTTCACGCCGCGCTGATGGAAGGCATGCTGTCGTTCCTGCTTTTCGCCGGCGCGCTTCACGTCGACCTCTCTAGGCTGCTGAGCCGCAAGTGGGCGGTCGGCGCCATGGCCACCTTCGGCGTGCTCATTTCGACCGCGCTCGTGGGCTTCGCGTTCAAGGGGGCAACGCTGCTGTTCGGCATCGATCTGCCGTTGATCTGGTGCCTGGTGTTCGGCGCGCTGATCAGCCCGACCGATCCGGTCGCCGTGCTCGGCATCCTCAAATCCGCCGAAGTGCCGCCGAGCCTGGAAGCCAAAGTGGCCGGCGAGAGCCTGTTCAACGACGGCGTCGGCGTCGTGGTGTTCACCATCCTGGTCGCCATCGCCGCCGGCACCGGGGGCGGGGAGGGGGTCGATGCGGCCGACGTGGTCACGCTGTTCGTGGTCGAGACCTTCGGCGGGGCGGCGATCGGGCTGGCCGGCGGCTATGTCGCCTACCGCGCCATGCTGACCGTCGACGAGCACAATCTCGAGGTGCTGATCACCCTGGCGCTGGTGTTCCTGGTCACCGCGATTGCCCATGCGGTGCACGCCTCGGCGCCGATCGCCGCGGTGGTCGCCGGGCTCTTGATCGGCAACCACGGCACGCGCTTTGCCATGAGCGAGAAGACCGCGAACCATGTCCAGACCTTCTGGTCGCTGATCGACGAAATCCTCAACTCGGTGCTGTTCCTGATCATCGGCTTCGAGGTGCTGGCGCTGGCGTTCGGCGGGCCGGCCATGCTCGCCGGGCTGCTGGCGATCCCGCTGGTGCTGCTGGCACGGCTTGTCGCCGTCGCGGCGCCGATCGGCCTGTTGCGGTTCCGCGAGCGCTTCACCGACGGCGCGGTGACGGTGCTGACCTGGGGCGGCCTGCGCGGCGGCATCTCGGTCGCCCTGGCGCTCTCGCTGCCGCCCGGCCCCGCGAAAAGCACGATCCTGGTCATTACCTATGCCGTGGTGATCTTCTCCATCGTCGTCCAGGGCATGACCATCGGGCATGTGGTGAAGAAGGTGGTTAAGTGATGCGCGGCAGTGCGGTTATTCCGGCGCGACCTCGTACTTCGAGACGGCTGCTGTCGCAGCCTCCTCAGCATGAGGCTCCGCCGTTTGTGTCCTCATGCTGAGGAGGGCCGCAGGCCCGTCTCGAAGTATGAGGCCGCTCGACGGTTTCGCAGCGGCGTTCCGCTTGACTCGGCGCGCGTGTCTCCGGCACATCTGAACCTTGGGCCGAGGCCGCACCGGGGGAACGGGAGATGACACATCGTTGCCGGCGTGCCGCAATACTGGCGGTATCCCTGCTGCTGCTGACCGGCGGCTGCGCCAGCGTCGACTTCGATTATCCCAAACCCGAATCGGCCGCGCTTCGGGATACCGGCGATACCTATCTGGGCAAGCGGATAGAAGGCGTCGCGGCGGCGCATCCCGATGGCCAGTCCGGCTTCTTCGTGTTGTCCGACGGGATCGACGCGCTTGCCGCACGCCTCCTGATGGCCGACAGGGCGGAGCGCAGCATCGATGCCCAGTACTATCTTCTCAAGGACGACATCGTCGGTAACGCGTTTATTCACGCCTTGCTCCGTGCCGCCGACCGCGGGGTGCGCGTGCGACTGCTGCTCGACGACATATTCACCGGCGGTTACGACGCCGGAATGGCCGGCCTCGACTCGCATCCGAATTTCGAGATCCGGATATTCAATCCGTTCGCCAACCGTTCGGCGCGATTCCTGGACGGCATCACAAGCTTCAGCCGCGTCAATCGGCGCATGCACAACAAGTCCTTCACCGTGGACAACCAGATGACCGTGATCGGCGGCCGCAATATCGCCGACGAGTATTTCGGCGCACGCGTGGACGCCAAGTTCGGCGATCTCGACGTGCTGGCGATCGGACCGGTCGTCAGGGACGTGTCTGCGATGTTCGACAGCTACTGGAATCATGAGCGTGCCGCCCCGGTCGCGGCATTCGCCAGAATGCCGGATGATCCGGCCGCCGAGCTCGCGCGCCTGCGGGCGGCCCTGGAGGAGTCGCGCCAGAAGGTCCTGGAATCGAAATACGCCGCGGCGGTCAAGGTTCAGGCACTGGAATACGTCGAAACGGACACCGGCGTCTTCACCTGGGCGCCCTATGTGCTGGCCGTGGATTCGCCCGACAAATCCTTCAAGTCCAGGGCCGCCGAAGCGGCATCGATCACGACGCCGCTGCGCGACTCGCTGTTGTCGGCGGAAAACGAAATGATCGTCATATCGCCGTATTTCGTGCCGCGGACGCCGGGCATCGAGGCGTTCTCCGAGGTCCAGGCGCGCGGCATCGACGTGACCATAATCACCAACTCGCTGGCCGCCAACAACCAGTCGACGGTGCATGGCGGCTATGCGCCGTCCCGCAAGCCGCTGTTGAAGGCGGGCGTGAGGATTTTCGAGGTTCGTGCCGACGCCGACGTATCGGGGTCCGAGCTGGTCGCCACCAGCGGGGCCAAGGCGACGTTGCACACCAAGGCCTTCGTTGTGGACCGCAGGGAGCTGTTCATCGGCTCGTTCAATTTCGATCCGCGCTCCGCCAATATCAATACGGAGCTCGGCGTCATCATCAGGTCGCCCGAACTGGCCGAGCCGTTCGCGGCGGCGATCGATGCAAACCTCGCGAACCAGACCTACGAGGTGTTCCTGAACGAGAACGGCCAGCTGCGGTGGCGGGGACTCGAGGACGGTGAAGAGGTCGTCCTCGACAAGGAGCCGCAAACCTCGTGGTGGCAGCGGTTTAGCGCCGGGTTCATGCGGATATTGCCGATCAGGGGCCAGCTGTAGCCGCCGGCTGGCCCCTCGAAAAGCACGGTCCCCGTCATTACATATGCCCTGGCCGCCCGCTCTATCGTCGTCCAGGGCCCGGCTATCGGCCACGTGGTGGAGCGGGCGGTGCATTGAGTTGAGTGGGTCGGTGCGGCGGTTGTTTTGCCGTCATTGCGAGGCGCGTAGCGCCGCGGCAATCCAGAATGGCGGCGGGGACTCTGGATTGCCGCGTCGGCTTCCGGCCTCCTCGCAATGACGTTCCAGGCGGTGGTTCGCGAGCGCCGGTTCCGCTTGACGTAATGTCGCGCGAGGCGTTACAACGCGCGACCCCGACGGTGGCTGTAGCTCAGCTGGTTAGAGCACCAGATTGTGGATCTGGGGGTCGTGGGTTCAAGTCCCATCAGCCACCCCAAACCTTCCCGATATTCCCGCCCTGGCGCCCGGGCCGGCACGAGCCGGGATGAGCCAGCCTGCGGGTTTGACTCGGCAGGCGCGTCTTCGGGCTCTAAGATCGGCGGGTCGATGCCGGACAGGGGGACCAGGACATGAGACGCCGCCACACGCTTGCCGAAATTCTTGTGGTATCTGCCCTGCTGCTGGCGGCCGGTTGCGCCACCCTGCCGGAGGATTTCGCGCGGCCCGAATCCTATGCCTTCGCGGATACCGGCGACACCGCGCTCGGCAAGGCGAGCCGCGAGCTGCGGCGCGGCCGTGGCGGAGAGACCGGGTTCTATCCGCTCGGCGACGGGCTGGATGCGTTCGTCGCGCGCGCCGTGCTCGCCAACTCGGCCCAGCGCAGCATCGATGCGCAGTACTACCTCTTGCACAAGGACCTGCTCGGCGCGCTGTTCGTCGACCTGCTGCTCAAGGCGGCCGACCGCGGGGTGCGGGTGCGGCTGCTGGTCGACGACATGGACGTCGCCGACAAGGAGCTCGGCCTCGCCGCGGCGGACAGCCATCCGAACATGGAGATCCGCGTCTTCAATCCGTTCGCGCGCAATGTCGGCCGCGCCTCGCAGTTCGTGACCCGCTACGGCGAGGTCGACCGGCGCATGCACAACAAGTCGTTCACCGCCGACAACCAGTATACGATCCTCGGCGGGCGCAACATCGGCAACGAGTATTTCGAGGCCGACCCGGAGTTCGCGTTTGCGGACCTGGACGTGCTGGCGGTCGGCCCGGCGGTGGCCCAACAGGTCTCTACCGCGTTCGACCAGTACTGGAACAGCGAGCTCGCCTATCCGCTCTCGGTGCTGCTGCCGAGCTTGCCGACCCCGCGGGAAAACGACGAGGCGCGGGTGCGCCTGAAGCGCTTCGTGCTGCAGCAGGACGATTCGGAATACCTGCAGGCGCTGCGCGACTCGGACCTCGCCAACGCGATGCGGGCCGATACGGTGCGCCTCTACTGGGGCGACGGCGAGGTGGTCTACGACCCGCCGGAAAAACTGCTCGAGCCGCGCGGTCCCGACGAGCGGTACGTGCTCGCCCAGCTCAGCCCCCACATGCAGGCCGTACGCGGGGAGCTGATCATCTTCTCGCCCTATTTCGTGCCGGGCAAGGAGGGGGTGGCGGCGCTACGGGCGGCGAGCGAGCGCGGCGTCCGGGTCCGGATCCTGACCAATTCGCTGATCTCCAACGACGTCCCCATCGTCCACGCCGGGTACCTCAAGTTCCGCAAGCCGCTGCTCCGCGCGGGGGTCGAGATCTATGAGATGAACGCCCGGCTCACCGCCGAACAGCGCAATACCAAATTCGGCTCGTCGGTGGCCAGCCTGCACGCCAAATCCTTCGTGCTCGACCGCGAATCGGTGTTCATCGGGTCGCTCAACCTCGATCCGCGCGCGATCTATTTCAACACCGAGATCGGCGTCGTGGTGAACGCGCCGGACCTGGCCGGCGAGATGGCCCGGACCTTCGATCAGCGGATCGACGAGGTCGCCTTCCGCCTGGAGCTGACGCGGGACGAGAAGGGGACCGAGACGCTGCTCTGGCACGGGATCGTCGACGGCGAGCCGAAGACCTTCGATCACGAGCCGCACGCGACCCTGTGGCAGCGCTTCAAGGTCAATTTCCTCAGCATCTTCCCGATCGAATCGCAGCTCTAGGCGGTGCGGCCCGAGGGCCTGGGGAGGCAGGCGCCGCCGGCCTTCGCGGACCTTCCCGTAAGGTCGATCCGCTCTATAATACTGCCCGAACGGCCTGTGTTGCCGGGTCTGGCGAAACGGAAGGATTGAAAGCAGGATGTTCTACGAACCCAGGAACCACCACGGGCTGCCGCACGACCCGTTCAAGAGCTGCGTGGTGCCGCGGCCGATCGGCTGGCTGACGACGCTGAGCAGAAACGGGGTGGTCAACCTCGCGCCGTTCAGCTTCTTCAACGGCGTCGCATCCGACCCGCCGGTCGTCGTCGCCGGCATCAATGGCCGCCAGCCGCACGGGCCGAAGGACACGTTGACCAACTGCCGCGAGACCGGCGAGTTCGTCGCCAACATGGCGACCTGGGATTTGCGCGAGGCAATGAACCTGACCAGCGCCTCGCTGCCAGCCGAAGTCGACGAGATGGCGCTGGCCGGGCTGACGCCGGCGCCGAGCAATCTCGTCACGCCGCCGCGGGTCGCGGAATCGCCGATCAATCTGGAATGCCGGGTGCTGCAGTTCGTCGACCTGCCCTCGAACGACCCGGAGTCACTCAATACGGCGGTGTTCGGCCAGGTCGTGGGAATCCATATCGCCGATTCCGTACTTTCGGACGGGCGCGTCGACACCGCCAAGATCAAGCCGGTGGCGCGGCTCGGCTATATGGAATATGCCGTCGTCGAAGAGGTCTTCGACATGCCCCGCCCATCGGTCGAGCAGGCGCTCGCTGGCGGCAAGAGCGCCGCCGAGTAGCCGACATCGGGCCTCAGATCGCAGCGTCGAGCGCCGCGATCAGCCGCGCGACCTCGTCCCCTGTGTTGTAGTGCACCATGCTAGCGCGCACCACGCCGCCTTGCTCGCGCGCGCCCAGCGCATCGATCAGCCGCGCGGCGTAGAAGTCGCCGGCCCCGATGCCGACCCCGGCCTCAGCCGCGGCGGCGGCGACGTCCCCGGATTGCCGACCCTCGGCAAGAAACGAGAAGGTCGGTGCGCGCAGTTGCTGCCGGGACGTCCGGCGGCCGATCAGGCGGGCCTTCGGGTGCGCTTCGAGGAACGCGACGAACGGCTCGGCGATATGCTCCTCATGCTCGGCGATGAGCGCATAGAGCTGGCCCAGCCGCTCGTGCAGCGGCAGGTTCGACTCGCCGAAATGGTGCCGGTGCATGACGTCGAAATAGTCGGTCACGCCGGTCAGCGCCGCCGTCAACTCGTGGTTCGGGCCGCCCGGATTGAGCTTCAGCGGGATGTCTGTCTCGCCGATGAAATAGTGGTTCTGGGCCGCGGCGCGCAGCAGGTGCTCGCGCTTGCCGTAGAGCAGGCCGAGATGCGGACCGTAGATCTTGTACGGCGAGCACAGGTAGAAATCGACGTCCCACGCCTTGACGTCGAGTTGCCGGTGCGGCGCGTAGGCGACGCCGTCGACGCACACCAGGCCGCCGGCGTCGTGGACCAGCCGGGTGATCGCCGGCACGTCGTTGATGCCGCCGGCGACGTTCGAGCAGTGGCTGAAACAGACCAGCCGCGTCTTCTCGGTCAGCAGCGCCTCGAGGGCCTCGATCTCGAGCTCCGCGGTGTCCCGATCGACCCGCCACTCCCGGACGGAGACGCCGAAATCCGCGAGCCGCCGCCAGGCGCCGGAATTGGCCTCGTGATCGAGATCGGTGACCACGATCTCGTCGCCTTCGGCGAAACAGGGCCGCAACGCTTGCGCCAGCAGGTAGACGTTCATCGTCGTCGATGGGCCGACCATGACCTCGCCGGGCTCGGCGCCCATCATCGCTTCCATCAGGCGCTGTGCTTCGCCGATCCGGCCGGCGGCCTCGCGGGACGGGCCGTAGGCGCCGGCCGGCTGCACCTGGCAGTCCCGCATATAGGCGTTGAGCCGCTCGATCACCTGGTCCGGGACGATTGTGCCGCCGGCGTTCTCGAACAATGCCCAGCGCCCGTCGAGATTCGAAAACTGCGCGCGGGCGAAGGCAACGTCGAAGGCGGGGAGCTGAAGCATATCTGCCGGGTCCTTGATCGAATGGCGGACGGGACCCCGTATCTAGCGCGCCGGGGTCGGCCCGCGCAACGGCTGTTGAGGCGGCGTGCGCCTGCGGTCATAATCGGGGCCGAACAGCCGCGGGCCGCGCCATCATGTCCGATCTCAGCTCTCTCGATATTTCCGCCGTGATCTGGCTGTTCCTGTGCTGGGTCGCCTATACGCTCTACTCCGAGCGCGGCAGCTCGGCCAGCAACTTGATCGGCGTCATGCACCAGCGGCGCGTCGACTGGATGATGCGGATGCTGGAGCGCGACAACCGGATGGTCGACCTGCAGATCGTCAACAGCGCGCTCAACAACGCGACGTTCTTTGCGTCGACCACGATCCTGATCCTGGCCGGCCTGTTCGCCGTCATGGTGTCGCCGGGGGACGTCATCACCCTGGTCGGCGAGCTGCCGTTCGCCGCCAGGTCGTCGCCGATCCTGTGGGAGATGAAGGTCG
>CAJICQ010000098.1_pt1 | contig 16005 bp, 10 predicted proteins | sample 9199721 | NCBI WGS metagenome assembly CAJICQ01 (sample SAMEA7708344, study PRJEB35096) | sediment metagenome | biome: marine neritic benthic zone biome [ENVO:01000025]; feature: sediment [ENVO:00002007]; material: shallow marine sediment [ENVO:03000034] sea grass bed [ENVO_01000059] ...
ACCTGGTAATTGGCAGGTTGGCGATCGGCGGGCAGCCACTTTGTCAGACGGCTTGCGCGATGTCCCTGCATCGCGCTGCGCCTTCTTCCGCGTGGACTGCCGCCCCGAATCGCCAACAGAATTGACTCTATCTGGTCGGATAGTGCTCTAGATTCTGCGAATTGGGGACAACAACTTAGCGAATATCTTGCGTTCGCCCGCTCAGCGGCGGAAACTTCCGGGTTGCAGGCGTCGGCCTGCAACCCGGGAGGAAGCCATGAAACCGCTCACTTTGGGCGACATCAGCGTGCAGTCGGTTCTGGAGAACATCGCGCCCGCCGAGGCGCCGGCCGATATGTTTCCCACCGCCGCGCCGGAAGACTTCGCGGCGCACATCGACTGGATGGCGCCGACCTTTTTCGACACGGCGAGCGAGATGCTGATTCTGGCGTTCCAGAGCTTTGTCGTGCAAACGCCGCGGCTCAATATCCTCGTCGATACCTGCGTCGGTGAGGACAAGGTGCGGCCGTGGCCGCAGTTCCACATGAAGAAGTGGCCGTGGATGGACAATTTGCGCGCGCTCGACCTGACGCCGGCAGATATCGACGTGGTCATGTGCACTCACCTGCATCCTGACCATGTTGGCTGGAACACCCAGCTGCGCGATGGCCGCTGGGTGCCGACCTTTCCCAACGCCAGCTACGTGTTTGCCCGCGACGAATATCATTACTGGGAACAGGAAAGCGCCCAGGGCTCGGAACGCATCGGCCTCACCTTCGATGACAGCGTGCTGCCAGTGATGGAGGCGGGGCAGGCGACCCTCGTGGACAACGACCATGAAATCGATAGCGGCGTTTGGATCGAGCCAACACCCGGACATTCGCCAGGCCATGTCGTGGTCAATCTGTCGTCGAACGGCGAGAGAGCCGTCTTCACCGGCGATTTGATGCACCATCCGGTGCAGGTGCCCGAACCGCACTGGTCCACCTGCTTCTGCTGGGACATGCAGATGTCGGCGAACACCCGGACCGCCTTCGTCGACCGCTACACCGACACCGGCACGATAATCCTGCCGGTTCACTTTGCTGGCGAGACCGCCGGGCGCATCGTCGGTGGTAGCGACAAGTCGATGTTCGAGTTTCTCGCGGGTACTTCTTAACTGGTGCGCGCAACCTGCCGCCCTCCCAAATCCTCTCCCTTTGAGGGGGGCTGCGGGACAGACAGTCGTGCAAAAGCACGACGCAAGTCGGACCGCAGAAAAAATGCTTCGGCTGGCTTACGCCGCGCCACTGGCGTGACGGTCCAGCTTCAGCCCCACTCGAGGGGCAGAGATGGGGTGGGGGTAATTAAAACTACTCCGCGGCTTCGGCGGTCGGCGCGTCGGGACTGCGGAAGGCGCGCAGCAGCGCGTCTTCCTCGGCCTTGGCCTTTGCTAAATGCTCGTCCTTGACGTGGCCGTAGCCACGAATGTGCTCCGGGATCGAGGCGATGGCGACGGCGAGCTCGTGGTTGTCGTGGGTCAGCTTGCCGAGTAGTTCGTCGATCGTTGTTTCATACTCGGTGATCAGCGCGCGCTCGCGCTTGCGCTCGGCGGCATAACCGAAGATGTCGAAGGCGGTGCCGCGCAGGAAGCGCAGCCCCGCCAATAGCTTGAATGCTGACATCATCGACGGGCCGAACTCCTGCTTGATCAGCTGGCCGGTCTCGGAATCGCGTTTGGCGAACAGCGGCGGCGCCAAATGGAACTTCAGCTTGAAATCGCCTTCGAACTGGTCGTTCAGGCGCTGTTCGAAAGCGCCGTTGGTGAACAGGCGCGCGACCTCGTACTCGTCCTTGATCGCCAGCAGCTTGAAGTAATAGCGGGCGACCGCTTCGGCGAGGCCGCTACGGCCCTTGGCGCGCTCGGCTTCAGCCTTCTGTACCTGAACGACGAAATCCTTGTAGCGCCGCGCATAGTCCTCGTCCTGATAGGCGGTCAGCGCGCGAATTCGGCGGGCGACGATGTCTTCCAGGGAGGTCGCGATGTCGGGCTCCTGCAGGCGCATCGGTGTCACCGGCTCGGCAGCCTGTTCGACCCGCGCACGGTCGACCACGGCGCGGCGGCCCCACAGGAAGGCGCGCTTGTTGAAGTCGACGGCGACGCCGTTGAGCTCGATCGCCTGCTCCAAGGCCTCAGCGGACAGGGGCACCAGCCCCTTCTGCCAGGCGACGCCGAGCATGAACAAATTGGTGGCAATGGAATCGCCGAGTAGCGCGGTCGCCAGGCGCGAACCTTCGACGAAATCGGCGGCGCCATCGCCGACCGCAATGTCGATGATCTTGGCCATCTCGGCGCCCATCAGGTTCATGTCGGGATTGCGGGTAAAATCGCCGGTGATGGTCTCGTGGCTGTTGATCACCGCGCTCGTGACGCCGGGTTGCATTTTCGCCAAAACGTCGGGGCTGGCGGCGACCATGAGGTCGCACCCAATGACGGTGTTCGCGCCGCCGGCGGCAATCCTCACCGCGTGCAAATCCTCCGGCGTGGCGCCGATGCGAATGTGGCTCACCACGGCGCCGCCCTTCTGGGCGAGACCGGTCATGTCGAGCACCGAGGCGCCTTTGCCCTCGATGTGGGCGGCCATGCCGAGCAGCGCGCCGATGGTTACCACCCCGGTGCCGCCGATGCCGGTGACGATGATGCCGAACGGGGTGTCGAGCGCTGGCAAATCGGGGGTCGGCAGAACGACGTCGCCGAACGCGCCCTCGGCGCCGCCGGCGGCGACGGTCTTGGGTTTCTTCAGCTGGCCGCCGTGAACGGTAACAAAGCTCGGGCAGAAGCCGTTGACGCAGGAATAGTCCTTGTTGCAGCTCGACTGGTCGATCGCCCGCTTGCGGCCGTACTCGGTGTCGACGGGTACCACCGACAGGCAGTTCGACTTGACCGAACAGTCGCCACAGCCCTCGCACACCGCTTCGTTGATCATCACCCGCTTGGGCGGATCGGGGAACAGGCCGCGCTTGCGACGCCGCCGTTTCTCGGCGGCACAGGTCTGGTCGTAGATCAGTACTGATGTTCCGGACCACTCGCGCAGGCTGCGCTGGACCGAATCCAGATCATCGCGGTGGTGCACCGTCGTGCCGTGGGGAAAATCCATGCCGATGGGATATTTCTCCGGCTCGTCGGAAACCACGACGATCTTTGATGCGCCCTCGGCGGCGACCTGGCGGGCGATTGCGTCGACCGAGATGGGGCCGTCGACCGGTTGGCCGCCGGTCATCGCGACGGCGTCGTTGTAGAGGATCTTGTAGGTGACGTTCACGCCAGCGGCGACCGACTGGCGGATCGCCAGATAGCCCGAATGGTAGTAGGTGCCGTCGCCCAGATTGACGAACACATGCTTGTCGCTGGTGAACGGCGCCTGGCCGACCCAGCTGACGCCCTCGCCGCCCATATGGGTGAAGGTGGCGGTGTCGCGGTCCATCCATTGCGCCATGAAATGGCAGCCGATCCCGGCCAGCGCGCGGCTGCCCTCGGGCACACGCGTCGAGGTGTTGTGGGGACAGCCCGAGCAGAAATAGGGGACACGTTTGACGGTATCGGGCTGTTGCGCCAGCGACGATTCCTTGCGGGCCAGGAACGCCAGCCGTTCTTCGATATCCGGCGAGGTGTGGAACCGGCCGAGCCGGTCGGCGATCACCCGGGCGATGCGCGCCGGCGTCAGCTCGCCCGACGACGGCAGGATCCACTCGCCGTTCTCGTCGAACTTGCCGAGCACGCGCGGGCGCACGTCGGCGCGCCAGTTATAGAGCTGTTCCTTGAGCTGGTTTTCGATCAGCGCGCGCTTTTCCTCGACTACCAGCAGTTCCTCAAGGCCTTCGGCGAACTCGCGCACCCCTTCGCGCTCGAGCGGCCAAGACATGCCGACCTTGTAGAGGCTGATGCCGATGTCCTTGGCCTGCTCTTCGTCGATGCCGAGATCGTCGAGCGCCTGGCGAACGTCGAGGTAGGATTTGCCGGTGGTGACGATGCCCAGGCGGTGCTTCGGGCTGTCGATGATCACCTTGTCGAGCTTGTTGGCCCGCGCAAAGGCTAAGGCGGCATAGAGCTTGTGGCGATGGTGGCGCTCTTCCTGGGCGAGAAACTCGTCGGGCCAGCGAATGTTGAGACCGCCCTCGGGCATCGGGAAATCTTCGGGCGTGACAATGTCGATGCGGTGCGGGTCGATGTAGACCGACGCCGAACTGTCGACCGTCTCGGCGATGGTCTTGAACGCCACCCAGCAACCGGAAAAGCGGCTCATCGCCCAGCCGTAGAGGCCGAGATCGAGGAACTCCTGGACGCCAGCCGGGTTGAGCACTGGGATCATGGCGTCGACGAAAGCGAACTCCGACTGGTGCGCCGTGGTCGACGACTTGCAGGTGTGGTCGTCGCCAGCGAGCAGCAGCACGCCGCCGTTCGGCGAGGCGCCGGCCAGATTGCCGTGTTTGAAGACGTCGCCGGAGCGGTCGACGCCAGGGCCTTTGCCGTACCACATGCCGAAAACGCCGTCATAGTTGGCGTTGGGAAACAGGTTGAGCTGCTGGCTACCCCAGATCGCGGTGGCGGCGAGATCTTCGTTGACACCGGGCCGGAAAACGATGTGGTGCTTCTCGAGAAACTGCTGGGCGCGCTGCATCTGCTGGTCGAGGCCGCCGAGCGGCGAACCGCGATAACCGCTGACGTAACAGGCGGTATTAACGCCGGCTTTCTCGTCGCGTTGACGCTGCATCATCGGCAGGCGGACCAGCGCCTGGGTGCCGGTCAAATAAACCCGGCCCGATTCAAGAGCATATTTGTCGTCGAGACTGACAGCTGCTAACGCCATCGTTTCCTCCGTAAGGCGAACCGAACCCTGTGCCGACTCATCAGGGTAAAAAGTAAGGGTGGCTGACCGGTCTGTCCATCAGCCGGTCCCAACCCGTCCGAATCAGCATTAAATTGCGCGTAACCATATCAGCGGCGACGAAAAATTATCACCAGGGCCGGAAATATTTGCGATTTCTAACACCCGAGTCGTCGGATTTGAGACAAATGATGAAATAGCGCGGGCGCTTCGTTATACGTAAGAGCCCTACAACGCCGTCGGGTTCCTGTCTGCCCCGGGTTTAATCTGCGAGGGATCGCTCACGTGGCCATTCTGTTAACCGGCGCCGCCGGATTTATCGGCATGCACGTCGCGCAAGCGCTGCTGGCGCGTGGCGAAAGCGTGATCGGCGTCGACAATGTCAACGACTACTACGACGTCGCCCTCAAAGAGGCGCGAGTGGCGCGCCTGCAGGCGCACCCGGAATTTCGTCTCGAAAGGCTCGATATCGCCGACCAGGGCGCCCTCACGCCACTCGCCGAAGGTGTCGACCGGGTCATCCATCTGGCGGCGCAGGCGGGCGTGCGCTACAGCCTGACCAACCCCGGCGCCTATGAGCGCGCCAATCTGGCCGGCCACCTCAATGTGCTTGAATTCGCCCGCCGCCTCGGCGACCAACTGACCCATCTGGTCTACGCCAGTTCGTCCTCGGTTTATGGCGGCAATACCAAGCTGCCGTTCTCGGTCGACGACCAGGTCGACAAACCGGTCTCACTCTATGCCGCGACCAAGCGAGCCGACGAGCTGATGAGCCACGCCTATAGCCATACCTATGGCCTGGCGCAAACCGGCCTGCGTTTCTTCACCGTCTATGGACCATGGGGCCGGCCCGACATGTCGGCCTATATTTTCACCGCGAAGATCCTCGCCGGCGAACCGATCCCGGTGTTCAACCATGGCGACATGCAGCGCGACTTCACCTACATCGACGATATCGTCGCCGGCGTGTTAGCGGCGCTCGACCGGCCGCCGGCCGCCGACGGTCCGCGCCACCGGCTGTACAATCTGGGCAACCACCGCGCCGAGCCGCTGATGCGCTTCATCGGCGTCATCGAGCAGGCGCTGGGCAAGAAGGCGGACATCGATTTCCAGCCGATGCAGCCCGGCGACGTTCAGGCGACCTACGCCGACATCGCGGCCAGCCAGCGCGATCTCGGCTTCCAGCCGTCGACCCCGATCGACGAGGGCATTCCGAAATTTGTCGCCTGGTACCGCGACTATCACGGGGTATAGGGCGGCGATCCATCCGCTTGCGCGGCTGTCCAATTCAAGTTGTAATGATCACGCGTTGCACCCGCCAATAGCGTGTCTGCCAACGAGTGCGCCTTGGCGGTCTGAAATCGGAGGAGGGGCCGCATGACGAAATTCATCGGCGACGATTTCGTGCGGCTGCGCAAGCAGCCGAATTCCGATGCCGACACGCGGCTGACGCTTGCGTTCGGCGACGAAGTTGAGGTCGGGCAAGAACGTGACGGTTTCGTGAAGCTGCGTGCGCTGACCTATTTCGACGGTCAGACAACGGGCTGGGCGCGCAACGATCCGGCGCTCAAGCTGCGCGACACGGGCGTGTTGAAATTTTCGATGGTCGATGTGCAACAGGGTGACGGCCTGATCCTCGAAAGCCCGCAGGGCAAAATCGTCTTTTTCGACGGCGGCGACAACAAGCTGTTCGCGCGCCACGCCGCCGCCCGCTTCCAGCACCGCGGTGCGACGGCTGCGGCGCCGCTGCCAGTCGATGCAATCGTCATCACCCACGGCGACGCCGATCATTTCGACGGCCTGAACGACATCAAGCGGTCGGAAAATGCGCGCGGTATCGCCGCCCGCAAGCGGCTGTTCATCCATCCCAAACGGGTCTACCACAACGGCCTGGTTAAAATGCCCGGCACTCGGCCCAACGGCAGCCGCCGCGCCGACAAGGAGATGTTCGGACAAACCGCTGAGACCGCGGACGGCGAGCTCTACGCCGTCGAGCTGCACGACGATCCGCGTGCCGTCGCCGCCGGCAAAATGAACAGGCCTTTCAAGCACTGGGTGGAAACATTAAAGCACTGGGGTCAGCGCGGCGTTATCGACGTGCGCCGTATCGCCTTCGGCGACGACGAAGACAACCTGTTCGGCTTTCTGCACGAAGAGGGCATCACCGTCGAGCTTCAGGGGCCTTTTGTGGAAACGGTGGACGATCCGGCAAGCGGAGGGCAAACCGCCGGGCTGCGTTTCTTCCGGGCGCCGAAGAAATCGGCTGACATGCACCTGACCGATGCCGAGGCGGGCGGTGTTTCGGCATCGCACACCATCAACGGTCACTCGATCGCCCTGCGGATCGGCTTTGGCGCGGTGCGCCTTAGCCTGACCGGCGATCTGAACCGGCCTGCGATGCGCCTGATGCAGGAAAATATCGGCGCCGACGCTTTAGAAGCGGAAATCGTCAAGGCGCCGCACCACGGTTCTGGCGATTTCGATTTCGCGGCGCTTAAGGCGATGCGGCCGGTCGCCGCCATCATCTCGTCAGGTGACGAAAGTGTCAGCAAGGAGCATATCCATCCGCGTGCCACGCTGATGGCCGCGCTTGGCAAAGCAATGCGACTAGAGACTGGCATTATCTTCAACACCGAGTTGGCGGCATTCTTCCACAAACGCGATTACGCTCATAAGCGAGATGATTTGAAAAAATATTTCAAGGACCGGGCCGAACAGAATTTTACCGGCGCAGAAATCGCCAAACTGTTTACCGGTCGTCTCGACGCAGGCGATCCCCGACCGTCGTTCTACGCATTCGAGCGGACCAATTTCGGCATCATCAACATGCGTACCGACGGCAAACGGGTTCTGATGTTTACCCACAGCGGCAAGAAGGGGCTGAACGAAGCCTACGTCTTCGAGGTCGAGGAGGTGAACGGCAACCGCGTCGTCACGTTTGCCGACAAGGCGGTTGCAAGATAACCGGCTGCGCATCTAATGCGCGGCGCGGGCGCGGCCGTACAAGGCTTCGAGGCGCCCGCCATAGCGTTCGATGATCAGGTGGCGGCGGGGTTTCAAGGTCGGCGTCATCAGGCCGTTGTCGATGGTGAAGGCCTCATCGGCGACGAGGAAGCGCCGCACCTGCTCGATTGGCGACAGCCGTTGGTTGACCCGGTCGACCACGGTTCGTAGCGCCTCGTGGAAGGACTGCAGTTCGGCGAGCGCGGCCAGTTCGGGCGCGTGGCCGTTTTCCGTCGCCCATTGGCCGCGGAATTCGTCGTCGGGCACCAGCAAAGCAACCAGGTGGGGCCGCTTGTCGCCATACACCATGGCCTGGCCGATCTCCGGTTCGAAGGTCAGCGCGTTTTCGACCCGCTGCGGCGATAGGTTGTCGCCGCCCGAATTGACGATGATGTCCTTCTTGCGGTCGGTGATCTTGATGTAGCCGTCCTCGTCGAGTTCGCCGATATCGCCGGTGTGCACCCAGTCGTCTTTCAGGGCCTCGGCACTGAGATCGGGCGCGTTCCAATAGCCCTGCATGGTGAGTTCGCCGCGCACCAGCAGTTCGCCATCCTCGGCAAATTTAACCTCCACGCCGGGGAAGGCCGGACCGACGGTGTCGATCTTGATACGGCGGGGCGGGTTGCAGCTCACCACCGGTGCGGTTTCGGTCTGCCCGTAGCCCTGCAGCAGGTCCACGCCGAGCGACAGGAAAAAGACGCCGATATCGTAGTTCAGCGGCGCGCCGCCCGAGACGAACGCTTTGAGTCGGCCGCCGAACCGTTCGGCGACCTTGGCGCGGACCAGCCGGTCGAGCGCGGCGTTCTGCACCCGCTGCGCCAGGCTGAGGCTATCGGGCCCCCGTTCGTAGCGCTTGATGCCGAGCTCGACGGTCTTGTGGAACAGCTTGGCCGACAATCCGCCCTTGCGGTTGACGCCGGAGACAATGCGCTGGTGCATGCTTTCGTAGAGGCGCGGCACCGCGGTCATGATCGTCGGCTTGATTTCCGCCATGTTTGCGGCGAGGCGATCGACGCTCTCGGCATAGTAGACTTGCGCGCCGATGGAAATCGGAAAGTACAGCCCGGCCGTATGTTCGTAGGAATGGCTCAAGGGCAGAAACGACAGAAAGACTTCACCGTCGAGGTCGAGCAGGCCGGGTTCGTTGAACAAGTGATAGGCGCCCGTGCAGTTGCACAGGATGGCGCCGTGGCTGAGCATCACTCCTTTCGGATTGCCGCCGGTGCCCGAGGTGTAGATCAGGCAGGCGGTATCGGCGCGCGCCAACTGGTCCAAGTAGGACGCCGAATCGTCGGGCAACTCGCGGCCGCGGGCCAGCAGGTCGCGCCAATTGACGATCTCGATGCCGTCGGTCGTGCCCGCCGGTGCTTCAAGCGCGACGATCGCCTTCACGCTATCGACGGCACTGGCCGCCGGCAGCAGGCGCTCGGCCAGCCGCGCCGACGAGACGATGGCGACCTCGGCGCCGCAATCGGACAGGATGTGGATATGGTCTTCGACCGTGTTCGTGGTGTAGGCGGGAACGCTCAAGGCGCGGGCCGCCATGATGGCCAGGTCGGCGATGCCCCATTCGGGCCGGTTCTCCGACACCAGGGCGACGCGATCGCCGGGTTTCACGCCCAGCGAGCGAAGGCCGCGCGATAACGCGCTCACGTCTGCGCTGGCCTGCGCCCAACTAAACGGTTGCCAGGCATCGTAATGTTTGGCCCAGAACAGCGGGCGATCGCCGAGTTCATCGGCCTTGGCAAAAAACATTTGTGGCAATGTCTGCCATTGGTCGTAACGGTCAGCGTAATTCATCGTGTTCCTTTGCTGGTAACATTTGCGTTGGCGGCAATTGGCCGCGGTAGTAGACCTGTTGCTGCGGGCGCAAATGGAGCTTATCTGTGAACTTGTTGCAAGTAGACCTGTGAGGATGCGTTGAAACATTTTCTGGCACCTGCCACCGCCACTGCCACCGCCGCGGAGTCAGCGAAAGCATTGGGCAACCTGCCCGAGTGGAATCTCGACGATTTGTACCCCGGCCGGAACTGTGCCGAACTCGTTGCCGCGACCGAGCAGGCGCGGACCCGCGCCCAGGCGTTCGAGACCGCCTATAAGGGCAAATTAGCCGGGTTGGCGGCACCGGCGCTAGCCACCGCGATCGAGGAATACGAGCGAATCGACGAGATCCTGGGCCGCATGATGAGCTTCGCCTCGCTGCTCTATGCCGCCGATATGTCGGATCCCGAGTCAGGCCGTTTCTATCAAACCATGCAGGAAACGGTGACCGAGATCTCCACCCACCTGATATTCTTCGCGCTTGAAATAAACCAGATCGAGGACGCCGCGCTGACCAAGATGGTGGCCGATCCGGCGTTAGCGAAATACCAGCCGTGGCTGCGCGACACCCGGGCATTCCGGCCGCACCAGTTAGACGACGGTCTCGAGCGGTTGCTGCACGAAAAACACGTTGCCGGCAAGGCCGCGTGGGTGCGGTTGTTCGACGAGACCATGGCGGCGCTCCGGTTCAAGGTTGTTCTGCCGCGCGGCGAGCAGGAATTGACCAGCGCCGAAGTCTTTAACCTGTTGTCCGATAAGGACGGCGCGGTACGCAAAGCCGCCGCCAAGTCGATCGGCGCAGTTCTCGGCGACAACGCCCGCGTGTTTACGCTGATCACCAACACGTTGGCCAAGGACAAGGAGATCGAAGACAAGTGGCGCCGCTTCGCCCGGCCGGTGTCGAGCCGCAATCTGTCCAATTTCGTCGAGGACGAGGTGGTCGACGCGTTGGTCGCGGCGGTCAAGGCGATGTATCCGAAATTGTCCCATCGCTATTACGCGCTGAAAGCCGGCTGGTTCGGCGGCGATCAGCTCGATTACTGGGACCGCAACGCGCCTCTGCCCGAAGAGGACGAGCGCATTATCGCCTGGAGCGATGCGGTCGACACGGTAGTCAGCGCCTATGGCCGTTTCTCGCCTCAATTGGCCGAGTTGGGCCAGCGGTTTTTCGATAATGCGTGGATCGATGCGCCGGTCCGGCCTGGCAAGTCGCCCGGCGCGTTCGCCCATCCGACGGTACCCAGCGCGCATCCGTATCTGCTGCTCAACTACCAGGGCAAGACCCGCGATGTGATGACCCTGGCGCACGAACTCGGCCATGGCGTGCATCAGGTTTTAGCCGGTGCGCAGGGGCATTTAATGGCCGATACGCCGCTCACCCTGGCCGAGACCGCATCGGTGTTCGGTGAAATGCTGACTTTCCGCAAGTTGCTCGACGAGGCGCCCAGCGCGGCGCAAAAGCGGGTCATGCTGGCCGGCAAGATCGAAGACATGCTGAACACGGTCGTTCGCCAGATTGCGTTTTTCGAATTCGAGCGCCAGGTCCACGACCGGCGCCGTGAGGGCGAGCTGTTAACCGATGAGATCTGCAATATCTGGATGGGCGTGCAGGGCGAAAGTTTGGGCCCGGCGATCCGTTTCGACGATGAGTACCGGTATTATTGGACCTACATTCCCCATTTCATCCATTCGCCGTTCTACGTCTACGCCTATGCCTTCGGCGACTGCCTGGTAAATTCGCTCTACGCGGTCTACCAGGGCGCGGCCGACGGCTTCGCCGAGAAATATCTCGATATGCTGCGCGCCGGCGGCACGCTGCGCCACAAGGAGCTATTGGCGCCGTTCGGCCTCGACGCCAGCGATCCGGCGTTCTGGCAGCAGGGGCTCGGGGTCATTTCCGGCCTGCTCGACGAATTGGCGGCAATGGACGCCAAGGCCTAAGCAAGGAGTCATCCGCGCGTGGCGAATAGCGACGACGACCGGTCGACCTTATACGGCCGCATGGGCCGGTACGGCCGTGTCGGTAGCGCCATCGGCGGTGCGGCGGTGCGCTACGCCGGCAACCGCTACCTGGGCCGCGAGCTCGACCGCGAAAAACACGCCGCCGATCTGAAGGTCGCGCTGGGCGGCCTCAAGGGGCCGTTGATGAAGGCGGCGCAGATCCTCGCGACCATTCCCGACGCTCTGCCCAAGGACTACGCCCGCGAACTGTCGGAACTCCAGGCCAACGCACCGCCCATGGGCTGGCCGTTCGTGCGCCGGCGCATGGCCGCCGAACTTGGCCCTGATTGGCAATCCAAGTTCCGCAACTTCACGAAAGAAGCGGCCCGGGCGGCCTCGCTGGGCCAGGTCCACCGCGCCGAGGACCATGAGGGCAGGGAACTGGCGTGCAAGGTGCAATATCCCGACATGCCATCGGCGGTCGCCGCCGATTTGAACCAGCTGAAGCTGATTTTTTCTGTGTACAAGCGCTACGACAGCGTCATCGACACCTCGCAGATCCACGCCGAATTGTCCGAGCGCCTGACCGAAGAGCTCGACTATATTCGCGAGGCCAACGCCACCCGGCTCTACGGCGGCATGCTGGCCGACCAGGACGGCGTACACGTGCCCCAGGTGGTCGACGCGTTGTCGTCCAAACGGCTGCTGACGACCAACTGGCTCGACGGCATGCCGATGGCGGAGTTTGCCGAAACGGCGGGTGAGGGGCGCGAAGAGGTCGCCGTCAATATGTTCCGGGCGTGGTATGTACCGTTTTACTATTACGGCGTCATCCACGGCGACCCCCATCTCGGCAACTACACCGTCAATCCCGATGCCGGCTCGGTAAATTTGTACGATTTCGGCTGTATCCGGGTGTTCCGGCCCGACTTCGTGCGCGCGGTTATCGATCTCTATCACGCGCTGAAGCACGACGATCGCGCCTTGGCCGTTCATGCCTACGAGACCTGGGGGTTCACCGATCTCAGCAACGAAATGATCGACGTGCTTAATATTTGGGCGTCGTTCCTCTACGCACCGTTGATGGAAGACAAAGTCCAGCGCATTCAGGAATCCGAGTCCGGGTTGTACGGCGCTAACGTTGCCAACCAGGTCCATCAGGAGCTACGCAAATTGGGCGGCGTAACCCCGCCGCGCGAATTCGTGCTGATGGACCGCGCGGCGATCGGGTTGGGCTCGGTTTTCCTGCGGCTGCGGGCCGAGGTCAACTGGTACCGGCTGTTCCAAGGACTTATTGCGGATTTCGACGAGGCTACGCTGGCCGCCCGCCAGGCCGAGATGCTCGGCCGGTACGATATCCCCCTGGCCCATTAACGCTCACGAGAATTTGCGTTGGCAGTCGCGCTGCGGTGGTGTCTAGGAAAGGGATAGTGGGAAGGTCAGATCATGCTGCGACGACGCGATTTTATTCTATCCACCCTCGCCCTACCTTTACTGGCCGCGCGGCCGGCCTTGGCGCAACAAGCGAGCCTCGATGAGGGCCTGCGCAACAATCTGAAATCGCTCCAGTCTTTGCGCGGTACGGTAGACGATTCGGCGTTCGATGGCCGGCCGGTTCTGGTGACGTTTTTCGCCAGTTGGTGCCCGCCGTGCCGCCAGGAAATGGCGGAGCTGGCGAGCTACATCGAAGAAAATGGCGAAAACGTCTCGATGATCGCGGTCAACTGGATGGAAGGCTTCGTCGGCCGTCCCAACCCGCGGGCGGTCAAACGCTTTGTCGGTTTCATTCATCCCGCGATACCCGCCGTCGTCGGCGACGATGAGCTGGGCGATCGGCTTGGCGGGATCAGCGCGGTACCGGCGGTGGTTATTTTCGACGGCCAGGGCAAGCAAATATTCCGTCTCGGTGGCGGCAGCCAGGCCGACATCGGCCGGTTTTTCATCACCGAACGGCGGCTGACCGCAATCATCAACGGACTATCATAGATCCATCTGGACCGGGGCGGGGGGCGGCGCCGATAGCCGGTTCCACCCGTTCAATGCCGCAAAAATCGATAATTTCGGCCTGGAAATGCAATTTCGGCGATGTTTGGCGTTGCGGACTCTTGTCGTGACTCGGTGCGACCGCCATATTCCGCCCACGCTGGACGGTGCCTCACACCCCGCCAAAGTGGCGCCGTCCTGGAGGGGTCGAAGCATAAGGTACTCACGCAATGAAGATAGCCATTCCCAAGGAACGCCGCCCCCATGAGCGTCGCGTGGCGGCGACTCCAGACACGGTCAAGCGGTTCGTTCAGTTGGGAGTAGAGGTGTGCGTGGAGACCGGCGCTGGCGAAAACGCCGCCATTCTCGATCACGCCTACGTCGACGCCGGCGCCACGATCCACCCCTCGCGCGAAGAAACCTTTGCCGGCGCCGACATAATTTTGAAGGTCCAGCGTCCGCGCACCATGACCGACGGCGGTGCCGCCGGGCTCACCGAGTACCCTGACGGCTCGATCCTGGTGGCGCTCCACAATCCGTTCGGCGACCCGATTGGCGTCGAGCATTACGCGGCAAAGAACATCATCGCATTTGCGATGGAATTCCTGCCGCGCATCAGCCGCGCCCAGTCGATGGATGTGTTGAGTTCGCAGGCCAATCTGGCAGGCTATAAGGCGGTCGTCGATGCGGCCGCCCAGTACGGCCGCGCTATTCCGATGATGATGACTGCCGCGGGCCGCATCAATCCGGCAAAAGTGTTCGTCATGGGTGCCGGCGTCGCCGGCCTGCAGGCGATTGCCACCGCACGGCGCATCGGCGCCGTGGTGTCGGCGACCGACGTGCGCATGGCCGCCAAGGAAGAAGTCGAGAGCCTCGGCGCCAGCTTCGTCATGGTCGAACCGGAAGAGGGTGAAACCGGCCAGACCGAGGGTGGTTATGCCAAGGAAATGTCGGAGGACTATAAGCGCCGTCAGGCGGATCTGGTGGCCGAGCATATTGCTGAGCAGGATATCGTCATCACGACCGCACTCATTCCCGGCCGTCCGGCGCCGATCCTGATTACCGATGAAATGGTCGCGTCGATGCGCGCGGGTTCGGTGATCGTCGACCTGGCAGTCGAGCAGGGCGGTAATGTAACGAAAAGCGAAGGCGGTGAAGTCATCACTACCGAAAACGGCGTCATCGTCATGGGCCACTACAATTTGCCGTCGCGCCTCGCCGCCGATGCCTCGGCGCTGTACGCGCGAAATCTGTTCAATTTTGTCGAACCGATGATCGACAAGGAGACCAAAGAGCTGGCGATCGATTGGGAGGATGAGATCATTGCCGGTTCGTGCCTGACCCGTGATGGCAAAATCGTCCATCCGGCGCTGTTGCCGCAAGATGAGTCGGGCGACGAGATAACAATGAGATCCGAAGCTGCCGAGCAGGACGCTTCGGAAGAAGGCGCGCCGGACCAAAGCGCACCGGGGGCGCCGGAAACGCCCGAACAGGACCAGGATAAGCCAACCGAGGAAGGGGCCTGAACCGATGGATCCGTCGACCCTCGCCGAAAAAGCGGCACGACTTGCCGCCGAAGCCCAGGGCGTAGCCGAACAGGCCGCGACTTTGGCGCAAGATACAACCGCGCTTGCCGCCGCCTCGACCGGCGGCGCGGGCGACCCTTTCGTCTTTCTCTTTACCGTTTTCGTGCTCGCCGTGTTCGTCGGCTACTACGTGGTGTGGAGCGTCACACCGGCGCTGCACTCGCCGCTGATGGCGGTCACCAACGCGATCTCGTCGGTCATTATTGTCGGCGCCTTGATCGCGGCCGGTCCGGCAGAATGGAACCTGGCCAAGACTTTCGGATTTATCGCGGTGGTGCTGGCGTCGATTAACATCTTCGGCGGCTTCATCGTGACGCAGCGTATGCTGCAGATGTTCCGGCAAAAGCGATAGCGGGGGCGCGTTAGATGTCGGCATCTTTGACTGCCTTTTTGTACCTGATCTCCAGCGTCTGCTTCATCATGGCGCTGCGCGGGCTGAGCTCGCCGAAAACCGCGCGCATGGGCAACATCTACGGCATCGCCGGCATGGTCGTCGCCGTGCTCACCACGCTGCTCAGTCCCGACGTGGTCAGTTACTGGATGATCATCCTCGGTATCCTGATCGGTGGCGCCATCGGAACCGTCATCGCACTCAAGATCCAGATGACCGCGTTGCCGCAGCTGGTCGCCGCCTTCCATAGCCTGGTCGGTCTCGCCGCGGTGTTCGTCGCGGCGGCCGCATTCTACGAACCGGCGGCCTATGGCATCGGCGTGCCCGGCGATATTCAGGTCGCCAGCCTGATCGAGATGAGTATCGGAACCGCGATCGGGGCGATCACCTTTACCGGCTCCATCGTCGCCTTTGCGAAGTTGCAGGGCCTGGTCAG
>CAJICQ010000384.1_pt1 | contig 15955 bp, 15 predicted proteins | sample 9199721 | NCBI WGS metagenome assembly CAJICQ01 (sample SAMEA7708344, study PRJEB35096) | sediment metagenome | biome: marine neritic benthic zone biome [ENVO:01000025]; feature: sediment [ENVO:00002007]; material: shallow marine sediment [ENVO:03000034] sea grass bed [ENVO_01000059] ...
CGCTCGATTCTGAAACTGACCGCGCGCGGCGCCCGCACCCACCGTCAGATCGTTCCGATCGCCCGAGGCCGCGAATCGGAACTGGCGGCGGCGCTCACCGAAGCCGAACTGCGCAGCCTCGATACCCTATTGGCCAAGCTGCAGCGGCGCGCCAGCGCGATCGCCGCGCAAGAGATGGTCGAGTGATCGCAGGATTGTAAGTAGTAAACCCAGCGGTGCTCGGCTAGCGTGCGCAGCGGATCAAGGTCGCAAGTGTCGGGTTTCAAATTACAGGATAGCTTAAGATGACGCGCCTCGAAGCAAGTGGTCCCAACGCCGGGCAAATCGAATTTTGGAACAGCCCGGCCGGCAACCGTTGGGTGGATTTCCAGGAAAGCCAGGACCGGATGCTCGGCCCGCTCGGCGAGGCGGCGATGGTTGCGGCTGGGATTGCGCCCGGCCACCGCGTCATCGACATCGGCTGCGGGTGTGGCACCACAACTCTCGAGCTGGCGCAGCGCGTCGGGCCGTCGGGTCACGTGCTGGGTATCGATATTTCGACGCCGATGCTCGAGCGCGCGCGCGAGCGCGCGGCGGGCGTAGGCGACTTGCCGATCGACCTGCAGAACCGCGATGCCGCCACCCACCGGTTTGAGCGACAATCCTACGACCGGGTATTTTCGCGCTTCGGCGTGATGTTTTTCACCGACCCGGTTGCCGCATTTGGAAACATCCGCGCCGCGCTTAAACCGGGTGGCCGGTTGGCGTTCGTATGCTGGCAACCGTTGGAGTTAAATCCCTGGATGGCGACGACGATCGCCGTGGCGTCGCAAGATGTCGAACGGCCCGACCCGCCGGCACCGGACGATCCGGGCCCGTTTGCGTTTCGCGACCCCGACCGCGTCGAGGCGATTTTGTCCGATGCCGGTTTCGCCAACGTCGAGATAATCTCGAATCGATTGGCTTTGCAGTTCGAGGTCGATGTCGAAGGCACCGCGAGCAAGCTCCTGCAGCTTGGCCCGATGGCGCGACCGATCGCCGAAGCGCCGGAGGAAGTTCGTATTCGAATCCGGGATAAAGTGGCAGCGGCGATCCAGGATTATCAAACCGACGAGGGGGTCAAGATCGACAGCGCGAGCTGGATCGTCAGCGCCGATAATCCGTAGCCTCCCGAGCTGCGGCTGTTTGCCGGGACCTGTTGGTAAGTCCCCTGCCCCATCGTTGCGGTGACTCGCCCTGTGTGATAACCGCTGAGCCGTTATTCACAAGCTCAGGTCCGGACGCGTGGCAGACAGCCCGACGGTATGGGTCCTCAACGGGCCGAACTTAAACCTTTTGGGGGAACGCGAACCCGACACCTATGGCGGCGAAACCTTGGCCGACATCGAAAAGCGTTGCGCGCAAGCGGCCAAGCAAGCAGGGCTGAAGCTCGAGTTCCGTCAAACCAACCATGAAGGCGAATTGGTCGCCTGGATCCAGGAAGCCCGCGATAGCGCGGCGGGACTAGCGATCAACGCGGGTGCGTATACGCACACTTCGGTCGCGGTTCTCGATGCGTTACGGCTACTGACGATACCCATTGTGGAAGTTCATTTGTCGAACATATTTGCCCGTGAAGCGTTCCGCCATCATTCCTATGTCAGCGCCGCCGCCTCGGGCGTGATATGCGGTTTCGGGGGTAACAGCTACGTGCTGGCCATCCAGGCGTTGGCCGGCAAAATTAGTGCGAAGAACTGAAGCGCCGATCATGGACGATAAATTCGACGTTGATGCCGAGCTGGTTCGCAAGCTAGCCGAACTGCTGGCCGAAACCGGGCTTGGCGAAATCGAATACGAAGACGCCGGCAAGCGAATCAGAGTGGCGACCCCGGGTGCCGCGCCCGCCAATATCTCGGCTCCGCCGATCACCGTGCCGGTCACCGGCGAAGAGCGCGCGGCCGAAGACCTGAGTTCCGATGCGACGCACCACCCTGGCGCCGTCACCTCGCCGATGGTGGGCACCATCTACATGTCGCCGGCGCCCGGCGAGCCGCCCTTCGTCCGCCCCGGCGAATCCGTCGTCGAGGGACAAACGATCCTCATGGTGGAAGCGATGAAAACCTTCAACGAGATCGCCGCGCCGCGCTCCGGTACGCTCTCGCGGATCGTCGTCGCGGATGGGCAGCCGGTCGAATTCGGCGAAGTGCTCGCCCTGATCGAATAGAGCCCCGCCGAACCCGATGTTTGAGAAGGTCCTCATCGCGAACCGCGGCGAGATTGCGTTGCGCATCCACCGTGCCTGCAAGGAAATGGGGATCGCCACGGTCGCCGTCCATTCGACCGCCGACGCCGAAGCCATGCATGTGCGCCTCGCCGACGAAAGCGTGTGTATCGGCCCGCCGGCGGCGGCCGAGAGCTATCTCAACATTCCGGCCATCGTCTCGGCGGCGACGGTGACGGCTGCCGATGCGATACACCCCGGCTATGGGTTCTTGTCGGAAAATGCCAATTTTGCCCACATCGTCGAAGAGCACGGCTTTGCGTTCATTGGGCCGAAGCCAGAGCACATCGCCGAGATGGGCGACAAGGTTGCCGGCAAAGCGGCCATGCGGGCTGCCGGCGTTCCGGTGGTACCGGGCTCCGACGGTACGGTGAGCGATCCCGCCGACGCGATCCGTATCGCCGGTGACATCGGCTATCCGGTCTTGATCAAGGCCGCAGCCGGCGGTGGCGGGCGGGGCATGAAAGTGGTGCGCGACAGCAACGAGGTCGCGGCAGCACTGAGCATGGCGCAAAACGAGGCGCAGGCCAATTTTGGTGTGGCGACGGTTTATCTGGAAAAATATCTCGCCAGGCCGCGCCACATCGAAGTGCAGGTGCTGGCCGATGGGCAAGGAAATGCCGTTCACATGTTCGAGCGTGATTGTTCGTTGCAACGCAATCATCAGAAACTCTTGGAAGAAGCGCCGGCGCCGGCGCTCGATGACGCGGTGCGCCAGAAGATCGGTGAGATCTGCAGTGGCGCGGCGCAGCGCATCGGCTATCGCAGCGCCGGTACGTTCGAGTTCCTATACGAGGACGGAGAGTTTTATTTCATCGAAATGAATACCCGCATCCAGGTCGAGCATCCGGTCACCGAAATGATCTGCGGGGTCGACATCGTTCGCGAAATGATTCGCATCGCAGCCGGCGAGCCGCTGTCATTCAGCCAGGCCGATCTCACGCTTAACGGACACGCGATCGAATGCCGTATCAACGCCGAGCATCCCGACACCTTCGCCCCCTCGCCTGGCCGCATCACCGAATTCCACACGCCCGGCGGTCCTGGAGTGCGCGTCGACTCGGCCCTTTATGCCGGCTACACGGTACCGCCCCATTATGACAGCCTGGTCGCCAAGCTGATCGTGCATGGCGGCAGCCGCCGGGACTGTTTACTGCGCTTGCGGCGGGCGCTCGATGAAATGGTCATCTCGGGCATCGATACCACCATTCCGCTACACCAACGCGTGATCGACGACAGCTCTTTCGAAGCCGGTGATTATGATATTCATTGGCTTGAGAAATTGGTGGCACAGAGCTAAACGGCACCAATGACGGTTCTGACCCCGCAAATTCTCTTGGGCGCCTACGCCAGCGGTATCTTCCCGATGGCGGAGAGCCGGCACGATCCAGACCTGTACTGGATCGATCCCGACGTGCGCGGCGTCATCCCGCTCACCGATTTTCATATTCCCAAGCGGCTCCGGCGGACGTTGCGAAATGGCCCCTACGAAGTCCGCGCCGATACAGATTTCGTCGGGGTCATCAGGGGCTGTGCGGAACATACCCGCACGCGCCCGGATACCTGGATCAATGCCGAGATCGAAGGGCTCTATAATGCGCTGTTCGACATGGGCTTCGCCCACTCGGTGGAAACCTGGCAGGAGGGAGAGTTGGTTGGCGGGCTCTACGGGGTCGCGCTGGGCGGTGCGTTTTTCGGCGAAAGCATGTTCGCGCGTGCCCGCGATGCCAGCAAGGTGGCGTTGTGCCATCTCGCCGCGCGTCTATGTAAAAGCGGCTACACCCTGCTCGATACCCAGTTCTTGACCCAGCATTTGCGCCAGTTCGGCGCGATCGAAATCGACCGTCCAGAATACAAAGAACGTCTCGCCGCGGCGATTAAAATTGCCGCGGTGTTTCAGTCTGAGCTGTCTGACGCAGAGTTGGAGGCGTTCATACAATCGACCACCCAAACATCGTAGACCGGGTGTTCGAGGGCCGATAGCGCCGGGCTGGAGGCAAACATCCAGCCGCTAAACAGCTGCACCGGCTCGGCGCCGGGACGAATGTCGGTTATTTCCAGAAACGCGGTGCTTTCCGGCGGCTCGGTTGGCGGCGTTTTGTGGCACGCCCGAACGCGAATCGACAGGGTCCCGAAACGAACCTCTTCGTCGGTCGCGACCGGGAATGTCGATATCCGCGCGGTCACCTTGTCGAGGCCTTGCAGCATGGCGCCTGCGGCCGACGGCGGTTGCGCCGACGAACCTTCGCTGGTCTGCTGGGCACGCAGCGGCGCAACTGCAAAAAATAAGGCTAATACCAGCGCCGTCGCTGCACGGTGTGCGCGCAGCCTGGTCACTTTCCTTCCGTTGCCAGAAAGATTATCTCCGAGACCGTATCCTCCAGCGACCGGAAATCGCGCGTCTCGACGATTTCGCTGCTGTCGCTCATCATCTCCGTTGCGGTCCCGGGGATCAGGCGCAAATATTTATTGCCTAGCAACCCTTCGCTTGTGATCACCGCTTGCGTATCGGCAGGCAGCCGCACGTCTGTCCTCACGGTGAACAGCACGATAGCCTCGAAGTTATTGGTGTCGAGTTGGCGATCGGTGACGGAGCCGACTTTGACCCCGCTGATGCGCACGTCGCTGCCGATCTCCAAGCCGCCGACCTTGAGAAACCGGGCTTTCAGACCATAGCCGTCGACCGCGCCGACTTCGGTTGCCTGCAGGGCAAAGATCAGAAACCCGGCGGCGACCAATATGACCACGGCACCGAGGAAGGTTTCGAGCATACTGCGCTTCATGGTTGGTTCTCCGTTGCGCCGCCGCTAGCGCCGGCGCGCGCCTGCCGGGCACGGCTGATAATTAGTTCCAACAAGTCATCCAGAACCAGCGAATCCTCGGTAAAGGCTATTTCCTGACCGTTGCCGATAACTTCGTCGCCAGCGCCGACGTCGAGTTGGACGAATTTACTGCCGAACAGGCCATCGGTGACGATTGACGCCGTCGCATCGGTATCCAGCAACACGCCGGAGTTGATGCGCAGCACCGCAACAGCACGGAAGTTTTCGTCGAGGCGCAGTTTTTCTATTTGACCGACGTCGACACCGGCGGCGCGCACCAAACTGCCGATCTTAATGCCGTCGGCGCGGTTGAAGCGCGCCGTGACTTCGTAGCTGCCAGCGCCCAATCGAGCCGGACTGAAAACCAGCGACACGACTACGATAAGAGCAATGCTTATGGCCGCACCGATCCATATTTCGAAATTTTCGCGTTTTGCTGCGTTCATTGTCTGCCGGTATTGCTGGAGAGGCGCGGTCGGGCTATTGCGGTGTCCAGGGTTCGTAGTCGCCGGTACCACGCTGTCGCTTGCCACCGCGCAAGACACTGCCAGGGGGGACGTAGGCAGCCCGCGTGCCGGTCAGATTTGGCACATGCTCTTTCTGCCAATCGTAGCGCTTCGCCTCGTCCAAGGGCGCCTCGGTCATAAAATGCAACCAGGCATGCCATTCCGGCGGCACCTTGCTGGCTTCGGGAACGCCCTTATAGACGACCCAGCGCCGCTCGCGGCGGTAGCCGCGGCGGCCGCGACCCCTGTAGTAACGATTACCGAATGAGTCCTCGCCGACCTTGTGGCCGACCAACCATGTTTTCAACAACGTGCCCAGCGTCGCCATAAAGTCCTGTTCCAATCTATTTGCCGGCCGCACCCTCAGCGCCCGATCCTGACGGTTCTTAACGTGCGGGCCAGAATATTGCACCGGCACCGCGTAACGTCTAGCCGCCGCGGTACGCCGCCCGTCACCAAATTCAAGTCTAGATATATGTGCTATTTTCAGCAAAGTACAAAATATGGTTGCGGCGCAAACATGTGGTAGTATAGCCTGTCGGTCCACCGAGATGTAGTAACGCGAGAACATAAGTGGTTGATCTGGCGTTGCGACTCGGAGAAGGCCGCGAACGGTTGGGGGATAAAACAAGAACCGTCGCGGTCGTCCTGGCATTACTGGCGCGCCCCCCTGTTGCGAGCGCCTGATTATTTGGGGGTTTTAGCATGCGGATCGAACGCCGCTTCACGGCCGAAGGCGAGAGCCCGTATTCGGATATCTCGTTCCGCACAACTACCAGCGAAATTCGTAATCCGGATGGTTCGGTGGTGTTTGCCGCCGCCAATATCGTGGTGCCTGACGACTGGAGCGAGGTCGCCTGCGATATCCTGGCGCAGAAATATTTTCGCAAAGCGGGCGTCCCGGCGAAATTGACGGCCGTCGCCGAAGACGATGTGCCGGAATTTTTGTGGCGGCGGACCGGCGACGCGCAGGCGCTAGAGGAACTGCCCGAAGGCGAGCGCTACGGCGGCGAGACCGACGCCCGTCAGGTCTTCGAACGGATGGCCGGCACCTGGGCCTATTGGGGCTGGAAGGGCGGCTATTTCGACAGCGCCGAAGACGCCCGCGCCTACTTCGACGAGACCTGCTACATGCTGGCGCGGCAGATGGCGGCGCCGAACAGTCCCCAATGGTTCAACACCGGGTTGCATTGGGCCTACGGGATCGATGGCCCCGGCCAGGGTCATTATTTCGTCGACTACCAAAGCGGCAAGCTGACCCGCTCGAAGAGCGCCTATGAGCAGCCCCAGCCGCACGCGTGTTTCATCCAATCGATCGCCGACGATCTCGTCACCGATGGCGGTATCATGGACCTGTGGACCCGCGAAGCGCGGCTGTTCAAGTACGGATCGGGGACCGGCACCAACTTTTCCAACCTGCGGGCGGCCGGCGAATCGCTATCGGGCGGCGGCAAGTCGTCGGGGCTGATGAGTTTTCTGAAAATCGGCGATCGTGCCGCCGGCGCGATTAAATCGGGCGGCACGACGCGCCGTGCCGCGAAGATGGTGATTGTCGATGTCGACCACCCCGACATCGAAGAATTCATCGAATGGAAGGTGCTCGAGGAGCAAAAGGTCGCGGCATTGGTGACAGGCTCGAAGATTTGCCGCGTCCACCTGACGACGATCATGGACGCCTGCCATGCGTCAGAGATATCGCGCGACAGTGACGAACGGTTCAATCCGGCCGAAAACCCGGGCTTGAAACGCGCGATCCGGGCGGCGCGCCGCGACCTGGTTCCCGACAACTATGTCCATCGGGCGATCCAGTTCGCCCGTCAAGGCTACCGCGAGATGGTATTCCCGATCTACGACACCGATTGGGACTCGGAAGCCTACCGCACGGTCTCCGGACAGAACTCGAATAATACAGTTCGCGTAACCGACGCGTTTTTGCAGGCAGTTGAACAAGACGACGGTTGGGAGCTGCGCCGGCGCACCGATGGCGCCACCGCGAAGACCGTGTTGGCACGCGAGCTGTGGGACAAAATCGGCGGCGCGGCCTGGTCGAGCGCCGATCCGGGCCTGCAATTCGACACCACCATCAACGACTGGCACACCTGTCCGCAGTCGGGCCGCATCAACGCCTCGAACCCGTGTTCGGAGTACATGTTTTTGGACGACACGGCGTGCAATTTGGCATCGCTGAATTTGCTCGCCTTTCGGCGCGACGACGGCTCGTTCGATATCGAGGCGTTCGAACACGCCGCGCGATTGTGGACCGTGACTTTGGAACTGTCGGTCCTGATGGCGCAATTCCCGTCGAAGGAAATCGCCCGGCGCAGCTATGAGTTCCGCACGCTCGGCCTTGGTTACGCCAATATCGGCGGGCTGCTGATGGCCTCCGGCATCGCCTACGATAGCGATGAGGGCCGGGCGTTATGCGGCGCATTGACGGCGCTGATGACCGGAACCGCCTACGCCACATCTGCCGAGATCGCCGGTGAGATGGGGGCGTTTCCCGGATATGCGGCCAATGCCGGCGATATGCTGCGGGTTGTCCGCAATCACCGGCGAGCGGCGCACGGCAAAGCCAAAGGCTATGAAAAACTTTCGATAACCCCGGTGCCGCTGGATGCGCGCCATTGTCCCGATTTCGAATTGGTTGCTGCAGCGCGTGCGGCCTGGGACCAGGCGTTGGAGCTTGGCGAACGCCACGGGTACCGCAACGCGCAAACCTCGGTGATCGCCCCGACGGGGACGATCGGGCTGGTGATGGATTGCGATACCACCGGCATCGAGCCCGATTTCGCGCTGGTCAAGTTCAAGAAACTGGCGGGCGGCGGCTATTTCAAGATCATCAACCGGATGGTGCCCGAAGCGCTGAAGGTGTTGGGCTACGGCGAAGATGCCGTCGGCGAAATGGTCGCCCATGCCGTCGGTCATGGAACGTTGGCCGGCGCGCCCCACATCAACCACGAAACATTGGCAAGTTTGGGCTTCGGCGCGGCGCAGATCGCGGCGATCGAAGACGCGATCCCGAACGCGTTCGACATCAAGTTCGCTTTCAACAAGTGGACGCTCGGCGAGGCGTTCTGCACCGAGACCCTGGGTATATCGGGCCAACAGCTCGACGATTACACCTTCGATCTGCTGGCCCATCTCGGCTTTCGTAGCGCTGAGATCGAAGCAGCCAACACCTATGTGTGCGGCGCCATGACGCTGGAAGACGCGCCGCATATCAAGCCCGAACATTTGCCGGTGTTCGATTGCGCCAACCCCTGCGGCAGAACCGGCACGCGCTATCTTTCCGCCGAAAGTCACATTCACATGATGGCGGCAGCCCAGCCGTTCATCAGCGGCGCCATCTCGAAAACCATCAACATGCCCAACGACGCGTCGGTGGGCGATTGCAAGAACGCTTATCTGCTTTCGTGGCAACTGGGATTGAAAGCCAATGCGCTCTATCGCGATGGTTCGAAGCTAAGCCAGCCCTTGCAGTCGCTGGTTTTGGCCGGTAGCGACGACGAAGAAGTGGACGGTATCGACGATATCGTCGACGCGCCGGCGGCGCGGCGGGCGGAAATGGTCGCCGAGCGGATTGTCGAGCGCGTCGTCGAACGCGAGGTCAACCGCCGCCGGTTGCCCGACCGGCGCAAAGGCTACACCCAGAAAGCGATCGTCGGCGGACATAAGGTTTATCTGCGCACCGGCGAATACGACGACGGCTCGCTGGGCGAGGTCTTCCTCGACATGCACAAGGAAGGCGCCGCCTTCCGGTCGTTGATGAATAATTTTGCCATCGCTGTCTCGATCGGCCTGCAGTACGGCGTCCCGCTCGAGGAATTTGTCGACGCCTATACGTTCACCCGGTTCGAGCCGTCGGGCCCGGTCGAAGGCAACGATGCCATAAAGATGGCGAGCTCGATTCTCGATTACGTTTTTAGGGAATTGGCGATCAGCTATATGGGCCGCCACGATCTGGCGCATGTTGAGATCGACGACCTGGAGCCCGACACCATGGGGCGGGGCGAGTCCGATGAGGCGCTGCAACCGACGCCCACGCCCAGCGAGCTCGCCGTGAGCAACGGCTATGTGCGCGCAAGCTTGTCGGTTATCGACGGCGGGCGGTTGGGCCCTGAGGACCCAAATCAATCGGAAGTCGAGGCCAATTCCGAAGCGATTGCCGAGGCGACCGGTACCGACGGTGCGGTGCGTATGGAAGCCGAGATGCAGGTAGACGTCGTCACCCTGACACAACCAGCCGGCAAACAACTCGACCTGGAATACATCGTGCAGGAAGAACTTACTGAGCGCATTCGCGCAGCGCGGCTCAAAGGATATGAGGGCGACGCGTGCAGCGAGTGCGGAAACTTCACACTGGTAAGGAACGGAACATGCCTGAAATGCGACACCTGCGGCACAACAAGCGGGTGTAGCTGAAGAGATTCGGGTCGGGCTCGGACATGTCCCGGCCCGAATGTCAGCCCCGCGCCCTCTCTCTCCCGGGCGCCGGGCTACTCTCCTCCCTGACCTTGGGGTGTGCATTCGTGCACACCCCTTTTTTTGCGCCGGCGCAGCGCTAGTCTCTATAGTATAGGGACCGGATATTTCACGGGAGTGACATAGATGGCCGGGACGATCGATAAGCGACTGAGTGAACTTGGTATCGAGCTGCCGCCGGCCAATGCGCCGGCTGGCAATTACGTTCCCTTCGTGCGAACCGGTGATTTGCTGTTCGTTTCCGGCCAGATACCGATCGTCGACGGCAAACCGGCTTTCATCGGTACCCTGGGGGTGGACCTCGATGTGGCGGATGGCGCCGCGGCGGCGCGCACCTGTGCGCTGTCCATTTTAGCTCAGGCCAAGGTAGCGCTCGACGGCGACCTCGACCGGGTGGTGCGCTGCGTGAAAATTTCCGGGTTCGTTGCCTGCACGCCCGATTTTACCGACCATCCGAAGGTGATCAACGGCGCCTCCGACCTGCTGGTCGAGGTGTTGGGCGAGGCCGGCCGCCATGCCCGCGCCGCTGTCGGCATGGCCGCACTGCCGTTGGGTGTGGCGGTCGAGGTCGAAGCGATCTTCGAAGTGAACTAGCATCGTCCAGATGGCTCGCGGGACGACGTGACACACCATCACCATCATCATGGTCTGGCGTCGGCCGAAGGCGGCGATAAACGGCTATTACTCGCGATCGGCGTCAATATCCTGCTGACCGTCGCGCAGATCATCGGCGGTGTATTCGCCGGCAGCCTCGCCTTGATCGCCGATGCGATTCACAATCTCAGCGATGCCGCCGCCTTGGCGATCGCCTTGATCGCCCGCCGCATTGCCCGCGTCCCGGCCGACGAAAACCACACCTTTGGCCACGGCCGCGCCGAACTGATCGGCGCCGTGTTTAACCTGTCGTGGCTGATCTTCATCGGCCTGTTCTTGATCGTCGAAGCGATCAAGCGGTTGCTCGACCCGCAACCGGTCGAAGGGTGGACGGTTGTCGTTTTGGCTGGGATTGCACTTGCGGTCGACATGGCGACGGTGGTCCTCACCTACCGCATGGCGAAGCAAAGTATGAATGTTCGTGCCGCGTTCATCCACAATCTGTCGGACGCGATGGCCTCGCTGGGCGTCATTGTTGGCGGCGTGCTGATCCTCACCTTCGGCTGGCATTTCGTCGACGCCGTCGTCACCCTGGCGATCGCTGGCTACATATTGGCCCATGCCACCATCGAAATCCCCAAGGCGATCCATATTCTTATGCAGGGCGTCCCGAAGGATCTGGATGTAGCGGCGGTCACCGACGATTTGATGCAGGTCGAGGGCGTAATCGATATCCACCATGTGCACATTTGGCACATCGACGAGCACCGGCGCTCATTCGAGGGGCATATCGTTGTCGACAGCCCGGCCAATATGCAACCGATAAAGCTGACTCTACGCCAGCGCCTGGCCGATAACTTCGATATCACGCACTCGACGCTCGAGTTCGAATTCGCCTCGAGCGAACCAATCGCCCGCGAAGCCTAAAAAACTATGCTGCGGCAATCGGACCCTTGGCGTAACTAGCCATCCCCCCTACTGTAGCGATCCAGGCGCAACCCACGATGTGTTTCTAGCCGATGCCCGACGGAAATGGCGCTGTTACAGCTCGCGTCGTCGACAAGATCGCCGATATTCCGGCGGCGAGTTGGGATTCGCTGGCGGGTCCCGATAATCCGTTTGTCAGCCATGCGTTCCTGAACGCCCTCGAGGAGACCGGTTGCGCCTCGCAAGGAGCGGGCTGGTTGCCGCACCACCTGGTCGTCGAAGACACAAACGGTGAAATGATCGCCGCGGCGCCGCTCTATCTGAAAAGCCATTCACAGGGCGAGTACGTGTTTGATCATGGCTGGGCGCACGCCTGGGAGCGCGCGGGCGGGCACTACTATCCGAAAATGCAGGTGTCGGCGCCGTTTTCCCCGGTCACCGGCCCGCGACTGCTCGCCGGCGATGCACCGGATGCCGACGACGCCCGCCTTACCTTGCTGCGCGCGCTGGAGACGGTCTGCGCCAAGATGGAACTGTCGTCGGTGCATGTGACGTTTTCGACCCAGCACGATTGGAACTTGATGGGTGCGGCAGGATGGATTCAGCGCGTCGGCCGGCAGTTCCACTGGCACAACCGGGGCTATGAAACCTTCGACGATTTCCTCGGTGAACTGACCAGCCGCAAACGCAAGTCGATCCGCCGCGAACGCCGCGCAATCGCCGAACAAGGCCTGATTGTGCGGCCCTATGTCGGCGATGAAATCCGGCCCGATCATTGGGATGCTTTCTATCGCTTTTATGTCGACACCTATGACCGCAAATGGGGCTATCCCTATCTGACCCGCGAGTTTTTCGAAGTCGCGCAGGAACGCTTGGGCGACCGAATTGTCTTGATAATCGCGGAGTTGGAAGACCGGCCGGTCGCCGGCGCGCTCAACCTGCAAGGCACCAGCGCTCTCTATGGCCGCAATTGGGGCTGCCGCGGCGACTACCCCTTCCTGCATTTTGAGACCTGCTACTACCAGGCAATCGACTTCGCGATTGCCAACAAGCTGGCCCATGTCGAGGCCGGCACGCAAGGTCCCCACAAAGTGCAGCGCGGTTACGAGCCGGTCGAGACCTATAGCGGGCATTACATTCCCAACGCGTCGTTCCGCGACGCGGTCGAACGCTTCTGCAAGGAAGAACAGCGGGAAGTCGAATGGGAGATCGACGCTATCGCCGAGCGCTCGCCGTATCGGCAGGCAGATTAGAACGCTGGAGCAAAAATCTCTTTTGGCAATTTGTTGTGCTAGTAAAGGTTATTTTATGCAGACGTTGTTCAACCTGATCGTGTAGCCTACGATAGTGTGGCAGAGATTTTGAGCTGAGACAGCTTAATAAGGGGTGCCGCGATGTCGTGGCAGGTCGAATACCCGAATAAATTTCAATATCTCAATGACGAGCACGACGCGATTGCGGCAAGCCTGCAAGAGTTTCGCAAAGCCGTCGCCGCGGACGGCGAAGAGAACGCCCGGTTGCTCGCCGTCGATATCGCCCGAAAGTTGCGTGAACATGTCAGCAATGAAGACCGTTTGATGCAGAGTTTCGAATATCCCGAGCGGGAACTGCATCAGGCCTACCACGGTGTACTGATCGATACGATCGACTACGTACTGCAATCTTTCGATCACAAGAGCATGGCCGATTATGGCGCCACGATCGCTCAACACATCGAAAACAAGCTGGCCGAAGAAGTCTTCGTCGACGGCTTGTTCGCCGAATATCTGCGCTCAGTCGAGGCCTGACATCGGCGCACATTGCCCAGGTCGAAGGGCCGAAGCGCGTCGGCCAATCCGTACTCTAACGGGTGGTCGCGGGTTTGCGCGAACGCGAGTGTGCCGACAAGCTAGTTGCTATTTTTCCACTAAGACCGGTTTCTTGTCCGATTCATCACCGGGGCCTTTCTTGGTGGACTTGCTCTGCTTGGCCGGCTTGCTCTCCTGCAGATCGAACGTCAGCTTACCGTCGCTGACCGCCACTTTCACCGTGCCGCCCTTGGCCAGCTTGCCGAACAAGAGCTCTTCGGCGAGCGGTTTTTTGACGTGCTCCTGGATCACCCGGGCCAACGGACGCGCGCCGAACGCTTCGTCGTAGCCGCGCTCGGCCAGCCACTTGCGGGCTTTCTCGTCGAGATCGATGGTGACATCGCGGTCGCCCAGTTGCACTTCGAGCTCCATGATGAACTTGTCGACCACCTTGCTCATCACCGCCGGGGTCAGGTTCTTGAACCCGATCACCGCGTCGAGCCGGTTACGGAATTCCGGCGAGAACATGCGGTTGATGGCTTCTTCATCGTCGCCTTCGCGCTTGGTGCTACCGAAGCCGATCGCCGGCTTCGCCAGGTCGGCGGCGCCGGCATTGGTGGTCATGATCAGGATCACATTGCGACAGTCGATGGTCTTGCCGTTATGGTCGGTGATTTTGCCATGGTCCATCACCTGCAACAGAATGTTGAACAGGTCGGGATGGGCCTTTTCAATTTCATCGAGCAGCAGCACACTGTGCGGATGCTGGTCGACGGCGTCGGTCAGCAAGCCGCCCTGGTCGAAACCGACATAGCCTGGTGGCGCACCGATCAGCCGCGAGACCGAGTGGCGTTCCATGTATTCCGACATGTCGAAGCGGGTCAGCTCAATGCCCAGCGAGCGCGCCAGCTGGCGTGCGACTTCAGTCTTGCCGACGCCGGTTGGGCCGGAAAATAGGTAGCTGCCGATGGGCTTTTCCGGTTCGCGCAGGCCGGCGCGCGCCAGCTTGATCGCGCTCGACAAGGCTTCGATCGCCTGGTCCTGACCGAACACCATGGTTTTCAAGTCGCGATCGAGGTTCTGCAATGCCGTCCGGTCGTCGCGGCTCACCGACTTCGGGGGGATGCGGGCGATCTTGGCGACCACTCCCTCGATATCCTTGACACCGACGGTCTTCTTGCGTTTCGAGACCGGCACCAACGTCTGCGCCGCGCCGACCTCATCGATCACATCGATGGCGCTGTCGGGCAGCTTGCGGTCACCGATATAGCGCGCCGACAGCTCGACGGCCGTGCGGATTGCTTGCTCGGTATAGCGAACGTCGTGATGTTCTTCGTAGTAGGGTTTGAGACCCCGTAAAATCTTCACCGCGTCTTCGATCGACGGCTCGTTGACGTCGATCTTCTGGAACCGGCGTGTCAGCGCGCGGTCCTTCTCAAAGTAGTTGCGGTATTCCTTGTAGGTTGTCGACCCGATGCAACGCAGCTTGCCGCCGGCGAGCGCCGGTTTGAGCAGGTTGGAGGCATCCATCGCGCCGCCCGACGTCGCCCCGGCGCCGATAACCGTGTGGATCTCGTCGATAAACAGGATCGCGCCGGGGATCGATTCGATCTCCGACATCACCGCCTTGAGGCGCTCTTCGAAATCGCCGCGGTAGCGCGTGCCCGCCAACAGTGCGCCCATGTCGAGGGTATAGATCGTCGCGCCGGCGAGCACCTCGGGCACGTCGTCCTCTTCGATGCGTTTGGCCAGGCCTTCGGCGATGGCGGTTTTGCCGACGCCCGGTTCGCCGACATAAAGCGGGTTGTTCTTTTGCCGGCGGGCAAGAATCTGGATTGTCCGCTCGACCTCGTGCTCGCGTCCGATCAACGGATCGATGTTGCCGTCGCGGGCTTTCTCGTTGAGATTGACGCAATAGGCGGTGAGCGCCTCCTTGCCCTTTTTGACCACCGTTTCGGCGTCGGCATCTTCGTCGACGCCCGAAACAGAACCGCCGGTTTCATGGCCAGGAACCTTGGCGATACCGTGAGAGATGTAGTTCACCGCGTCGAGCCGCGTCATCTCCTGCTGCTGGAGATAGTAGACGGCGTTGCTCTCGCGCTCGGAGAACACCGCGACCAGGACGTTGGCGCCGGTCACTTCTTCGCGGCCGGAGGACTGCACGTGGATCGCCGCGCGTTGCAGGACCCGTTGGAAACCGGCAGTCGGTTTGGCCTCTTCCGCCCGGTTGGTGATCAGGCTTGCCAATTCCTCGTCGATGTAATTCGACAAGTCCCGCCGCAGGCCATCGATGTCGACCCCGCAGGCGCGCAAGACCGCGACCGCATCCTGGTCCTCGGTCAGCGCCAGCAGCAGATGCTCCAGCGTGGCGTATTCATGGTGGCGCTCATTAGCCAGAGCCAACGCGCGGTGCAGTGATTGTTCTAGGTTACTCGACAACATTTTCGGCGCTTACCTTTGCCGACAGGGCTTCAATGAGCCGGGTTGAAACGCGATCGTACCCGGCGGTGATTAATCTTTCTCAAGCGTACACTGAAGAGGGTGCTGATTCTTTCGGGCGTAGTCAACGACTTGCGTGACCTTGGTTTCGGCGATCTC
>CAJICQ010000100.1_pt1 | contig 15938 bp, 12 predicted proteins | sample 9199721 | NCBI WGS metagenome assembly CAJICQ01 (sample SAMEA7708344, study PRJEB35096) | sediment metagenome | biome: marine neritic benthic zone biome [ENVO:01000025]; feature: sediment [ENVO:00002007]; material: shallow marine sediment [ENVO:03000034] sea grass bed [ENVO_01000059] ...
CCGAACTGGTCGGCTTCCAGGTGAGCCTGATCTATTTCGGTGCGGCGGTGATGTCGACGGTCGCCGGCTTTCAATTGCGCCGCTGGGGGCCGATCCGGGTGAGCCAGGCGAGCCTGCTGTTTTGCACGATCGGCGCTGGTCTGGCGGTGATCCCGTCGCTCGCCACGATAGCCATCGGATCGCTGATTATCGGTTTCGGCTATGGCATGACCAATCCGGCGGCGTCGGAATTGTTGCTGCGCATCATGCCGCCGGGCCGGCGCAATCTGATCTTCTCGATCAAGCAGACCGGGGTGCCGATTGGCGGCGTATTAGCCGGGTTGATCGCGCCGACCATCAGCCAATCGTTCGGCTGGCAATGGGCGCCCGCGTTGGCGGCCATTTCTTGTTTCCTGTTGATAGGTTTGATGCAGCCCTTGCGCGCCTCATGGGATGCCGACCGCGACCCGACCGCCCGGTTCAGCGAGCGCCCGTTCGACGCCATCACCGAAGTCTGGCAGTCCTCGCCGTTGCGCTGGCTGTCTGTCAGCGGATTGTTCTATGCCGCCGTGCAGCTTTGCCTGGCGACCTTTACGGTGACGCTGCTGGTCACCGAGGCCGGATTTAGCTTGATCCAGGCAGGCTTCGTCCTCGCCGTGGTGCAGGCCGCTGGTGTGGTCGGCCGGATCGCCTGGGGCTGGGTCGCCGACCGCCTCGGCCACGGGCTGGTTGTTCTGTTGATCATGGGCGGCGTTTGCGTAACCGGCGCTTTGTTGGTGATGGCCGTTTCGGAAACCTGGAGCACGGCCGCGGTCTACGTTTTGTTTGCGCTGTTCGGCCTCAACGCGCTTGGTTGGACGGGTGTGTACCAGGTCGAGGCGGCCCGCTATTCGCCGCCGGGAAAACTGGGGGCGGTCATCGGCGGGATCACGGCGCCGACATACGGCGGGGTCATCGTCGGCCCAACGGTGTTCTCCATCGCGTTCGCCGCCGTGGGTTCCTATACGACGACTTTCGCGCTGGTTGCTCTGTTTGCCGTACTTGGTATGGTCTCGCTTGGCTTGGTCGGCCGCGCGGCGGCCCGCGACCCAAGCGTTTCGACACAATTTTAGGTTGCTACCCAAATAAGGAAACAGAACATGGAAACGTCCGTCAGTTTTATGTCCGACGGCTTCAAGCTCGCCGGCATTCTGCACACGCCGGCCGATCTGGCGCCCGGTGACAAGCGTGCGGCGCTGCTCGTTTTGCACGGTTTCGGCACCGGCAAGGACGGCTCGACGCCGGAAATATTGGCCAACATGTTTTGCGACTGGGGCTATGTCGCGTTGCGCTTCGATATGCGCAGTTGCGGTGAGAGCGAAGGCGAGAAGGGTCTGCTGCGGTGCCTCGATCAGGTGGCGGATACGCAGAACGCCCTCACATGGCTGGCCGAGCAGGACGGTGTCGATCCCGAGCGCATCGGCGTCATCGGTCACAGCTTCGGCGCCGCCGTCGCGGTCTATGCCGGCGGGGTCGATGAACGCATCGCCGCGGTGATTTCGTCATGCGGCTGGGGCGACGGGGAGAGCAAGTTCAAACTGCAGCATCCCGGCGACGCGTGGCCGAAATTCACCGAGGCCCTGGCGGAAGGCAGACGGCGGCGCGAAGCCGGTGAGCCCGATTTGATGATGGCGCGCTGGGATATTGTGCCCATTCCCGAACATCTGCGCGCCAATATGGGAGACAACGTCACGATGGAGTTCTTCTCCGAGACGGCGCAGAGCATGTACGATTTCCGCGCTAACGACGTGGTCGGCAACATCGCACCGCGCCCCCTGCTGCTGTTCCACGCGGCCGACGATTCGGTGACGCCGACCGATCAGTCGCTGCAATTGTTCGCGCATGCCGGCCAGCCCACCGATCTTCTGCTGTTGTCGGGGGTCGACCATTTCCCGTTCTCGGTCGGCAACGACCGCCCGCGCGATGCCCTGCGCGACTGGCTCGCCACCTATTTCCCGGCTTAAGGATCGGCCGCCGGTAGGCTAAGCTTCAGACGAAAAAAAAATCAAACGGGAGGAACATTTCGATGGGGTATGAAATCTACACACCGACCGCGGAAGAAGTCGACGCGCGGATCGGACGATTCAAAGAACTCAAGCCAATGTCGACGACCGACGATCTTGCCTGGGTGCCACGCGAGGCATGGGAGATTTTTTTCGCCCAGACAATTAAGGCGGTCATCCTCGAGGACACCAAAAGCCCGTTCGGCAGCGAAGCGCCGATCATCGGCGCGGAAGGAACGACGATGTTCATTTCGGAAATGCCGCCGGGCCAGGGTCCTTGCCTGCATTCCCATAACAACACCTATGAGACGTTCATGGTGCTGCAGGGCACGATCGAATACCGGATCGGCGAGCCGATCGTGCACAAGCGGGTGCTCAATCAGTGGGACGTGTTCTCGTGTCCGCCGGGTATTTACCGCGAGTTCAGCAACGTCGGCGACGACACGGCGTTTCAGCTCACCGTCCTGACCGGCCCGGTCGAGCGCGACGATGTATCGATGCCCGATTCGGTCCGCCAGCGCGTGGCCAAGGAATTTGGCGACGAGGTTGCCGATGCGTTCGGCGCGTTGATGCCGTTCGATCCGCCGCCGGCCTAAGCGCCGGTTCGATATGGGGTTCGGCTGATGCCCGTCGTAGCGGCGAACGGCATTCAACAGTATTACGAAATCACTGGCGACGGCCCGCCGCTGTTGCTGGTCGCCGGGATGGGCGGCACCGCGAACTACTGGCAAGAGCAGGTAAGTTTTTTCGCCGCGCACTTCACGGTCATCACCTACGATCAGCGCGGCACCGGCCGCTCCGACCACACCCCGGTAGAAAGCATCGAGCAGTTGCGCGACGACCTATTGGCGCTGCTTGATGCGCTCGGAATCGACATCGTTGATTTTCTTGGGCACTCGACCGGCGGCAATATCGGCCAGATCGTTGGCATCGAGAATGCAGAGCGGCTGGCCAAGCTGGTGATCTACGCCAGCACCACCCACGGCGATCATTACCGCTCCAAGGTGTGGCGGGTGCGCCGGTCCATACTCGAGCAGCAAGGCGCCGATCTCTATGGCGATATGACCAGCCTGATGCTCTACCCGCCGCGCTGGATCGTTGAAAACGCCGATAAGCTCGAACGCCAGCAGGCGGCGCAGGTGAAGATGCTGGCGCCGGTCGAGGTGATGACCAGCCGCATCGAGGCGGTGCAGAAGTTCGACCGCCGCGACCAACTAGGCTCGATCTCGACCCCAACTCTGGTGATCTGCGCCAAGGACGATTCGCAAACGCCGTCCTATTTTTCGGAGTATCTGGCGGCGAATATTCCATCGGCGGAATTGATATTGATGGACTATGGCGGGCACGCTTGTTCGCGCACGGTGCCGGAAGAATTCAACCAGCTCGTTTTGAGGTTTCTCCAGACGAAATAACGGGAGGCAGGAAATGGCACACGAAGCGATTATTCCGGCGGGATCGGCGCCGCCATTGGCGCCCTATTCGCCCGGCGTCAGGGTCGGCAATACGGTCTATGTGTCGGGGGTGCTGGCGATGGACGGCGACGGCAACATCGTCGGCGAAGGCGATATCAAGGCGCAGACCCGTCAGGTCATCGAATCGATCAAAAGCGTTGTCGAGGCGGCGGGCGGGTCGGTGAGCGACATCGCGTTCAACCAGATCTTTCTCTCCGATCTCGCCAACTACGGCGCCATGAACGAGGTCTACGCCGAGTATTTCGGTACCAACCCGCCGGCGCGCTACTGCATCAAGGCCGAATTGGTCAAACCGGAATTTCTGGTCGAAATTTCGTCGACCGCGCACATCGGCTAAACGCCGCCCGGTCGTGTAACGCTTAGTGTTTGCGGAATCCGGCGACGCCGGCGGCCGTGAGGGCGCCGACGACGATGAATGCGCCGACGATTTGCAGCGGCATCAGCAGTTCGCCGAGGAACACGAACGCCGCCGCCATGGTGAGCAGCGGCTCGACGTAGGAATACAGCGTCGCCTTGGCGGGACCGATCATCGCGATCGCCGCGAAGTAGCCGATGATGCCGGTGGCGTAGAATACCGATGTGCCGGCAATGCCGATCCAGCCGTCGCCCGATTGCGGCAGCTCAAATTCGCCGCGGAACAGACTGACGACGATGAATACAGCGGCCGCGGTGGTCACGATGTACAGGGTCACCGGACGGGAATCGCCGCTGCGAATGACGCGGCTGCTAAGGGCAGATACGACGGCCAGCCCGAACCCGCCGATCAGGCCATAAATTATGCCGACGACAGACAGGCTGTCGGTATCGACGCCGAGCGTCAGGGCCAGGCCGGCGAATGCGACGACGGCGGCGGCGATCGTGGTCGCGGTCAGCTTTTCCCAGCCCATCACCGCGACGATCAAGCTGGTGAACAGGGGAAACAGGAAAAAAATCAAGACGGCAAGCGATACCGAGAGCAGTTCGATCGCGCTAAGTATCGCGAAAGAATAGACCACCGTGATCAGCCCCAAGGCGATAGCGGCATAGGCGTCGTGTTTGGGCAGCGAGAACCGGGCACCGGTCGCCCATAAGATCACCGCCAGCGCGAGCGATGGCACGATGAACCGTGCTGTGGCCACCGTTAGCGGGTCGCTACCCGCGCTGTAGGCCAGGCCGGCCATGGTGTTGGTCAGCGCAAAGCTGGCGGTGAAGCTCAGCACCAGGGCGATAGCCAATAATTCGCGGCGGCGGTCCATTGTCGGTTACCCGGTGATCGTCGCACACTCAAACACATCGTCCCCGGGCAATGCACGCCATCATTTTCCTTTGCCGCCGTCTGTCGTAACCTATGGCGTGGAGAACGACCGACAGAGAGAACCGTGCCATGGCATCTGAACCGCTGATCTATCTGAATGGCGACATCGTCGAGGCCGCCGACGCTCGTATTTCACCATTCGACCGGGGCTTCTTGTGGGGCGACGGGGTGTACGAGATCACGCCCTGTTTCGAAGGGCGGTTGTACCGGTTGAGCGACCATTTGGACCGGCTCTACCGTTCGCTGCGTTATGTGCGCATCGACCCGGGCCTGGACCAGGCGGCGATGGAGGCGGCGACCCTGGCGGCGCTCGAGGCCAATGCGCAACGCCTCGAGCCCGGCGCCATGTACCGCGTCGGCCATTGGGTCACCCGTGGCGTCGATACCAATTCGATGGGCGCGCGTGCCGCGGGCCCGGCTACCGTGATGATCTTTTTCCGCGCGGTCGATGTGGCGGCGATCGCGCAAAACCAGGCATCCGGCGTGCGCCTGTCTGTCACCGCGACCCGGCGCAATCCGCCCGAATGCATCGAGGCGCGCGCCAAGGTGACCAGCAAAATGAACCAGATCCTGGCCGAACTCGACGCCGCGTCCAACGATGCGTTGTCCTTGATGCTCGACATCCACGGCAATGTCGCCGAGAACTCGACCGCCAACTTTTTCATCGTGCGCGACGGCAAGGTGTTGACCCCGCCCGAGCGCAATATCCTCGAAGGGGTGACGCGTATCGTAGTGTTCGAGTTGTGCGACAAGCTGGGCATTCCGCTCGAGGAACGCGATTTCACCATGTACGACGTGTCGCAGGCAGAAGAGTGCTTTCTCACGTCGAGCGCGATCTGCGCCATGCCGGTGCGCGAGATCGACAGCTTCCGGCCGCGGCTCGATGTGCCGGGACCGGTCACCGGCCAGTTGATCGCCGCGTTTGCCGCCGAGACGGGTTTCGATTTCACCAAGCTGCCGAAAGCGGCGTGATCGCACAGGCGAGCTGGCTGAGTCCTTGCGGAACGCCCGATCGCCAAACGACGCAATGACGCGACGCTTTTAAGCCTTTGCCTCGACCGCGAGGTTGAGCAATCGCGCAGCGTTGCCGCCCCACACCAGCGCCTTGTCCCCTTCCGAGAGGCCTTCGACCGAATCGACATGGCCGACCGGATCGGTCTCGGCCATATCGTAGGGGTAGTCGGTGCCCATCAGGATATGGTCGGCGCCCCAGGCTTCGATCAGGTGGCGCAATTGCATTTCGGTGAACACGACGGTGTCGAAATGCAGCCGCTTCAGGTAATGGGACGGCGGATTGGGCAGATTGACATGATTGCCATGGACGTCTTCGCGGGTCGCGTAAGGGTGATCGAAGCGGCCCCAATAGCCCGGCAAGTAGCCGCCGCCATGGGCGATGCAGATCTTCAGGCCGGGGTGGCGCTCCAGATACCCATCGAAGATCAAATGACCGATGGCCAGCGATGACTCCAGCGGATGGCCGATCAGGTTGGTGAAATAATGATCTTTCATGCGCGCACCTTCGGTGGTGCCGATGGGATGCATGAAGATCAGCATGTCGAGTTCTTCGACGCGCGCGAAGAATTTCTCCAACCCCGCGCGGGTCAGTTCCTGGCCCTCGACATTGGTGCCGATCTCGACGGCGCGCATGCCGTGCTCGTTGTGGCAACGCTCGAGTTCAGCGACCGCCAACTCGGGCGCCTGCAACGGCACTGTGCACATGGGCGCGAAACGGTCGGGGTATTTCGCGCCCAACTCGCCGACACGGTCGTTCGCGACGCGCGCCACGTCGCGCCCCAGTTCCGGATCTGCCCAGTATGAATAGTGAAACGGCGAGGGCGAAATCGCCTGCACGTCGACCCCACAAGCATCCATATCGGCGATGCGCAGTTCCGGGTCGGTCAGCTTTGGCATTAGTATTTCGTTCTGTTCCACATTCAGCTGGCGCGTCAGATCGCTGGCAAAGTGGATCATCGGCATTTGCTCGATTGTCCATTTACCGTCCACCATGGCGTCGCACTCGGGAACGTGGACATGGCAGTGAATGTCGACCGTGAGGTGCTTACGGCCGCTTTTTACGGTTTGGCTGTGGCCGTGGTCGGCCGCCGGCGCGTGGGTAGCACATTTAAATAACATCGGTTTCTCCCCGGTTTGTTTTGGTTCATTGGGCAGGTGACAACGGGGCGATCGCGGCCCTATTGCTTATCGTGTGGATCCAGGTTGCAAGACTACTTGCCGGCTGCTTGCCAGGCGACCGCCGACCTTGACCGGTTGGTACCCCTTTCAAGTGATAGCTGAACTTATAAGTGTATGACTTTAAGCCTTTTTCCCCTGAGTTGAGCGAAAATCGTAACTGTTCAACGGGTCACTTAGATTGTGTCGCATCAGCAAATGCCAGTTTCGCCAAAATTGCAACACTGGCAAAAATGCAACACCCAAAAGAATAACGACGCCGCGCGAAAATATCGATTTTTAATTGTTGCAATCGGATTACCGTTGTTGTCTAAGGATTTCTAAGGTTTAATTTCATTAACGTTACTTCATGGTTCGGTGGTAGGCACACTGGCGAACCAGTCCAGTGTAAGGGGGATTTCAAATGAACCGCGCATCGTTGTTAGGTGGGACCGCAATTGCGGCGCTCATGGTTTCCGCACCGGCGTTTGCCGGTTCGATGGGTACTGGCGATAACCTGGAGGTCACATTCTCGGGCGAAGTCCGCGTTTCCGTCGCCGGCGTCGACCAGGACGACAGCGAAGGCGCCGGCCGCGGCTATCGCTTCGTTACCGACGAGGCCGAGTTTGTGTTTGAAGCGCGGAATACGGCCGACGCATTTGGCCATCCCTTCCTCTACGGCGTCGAAGTCGTCCTGAATACCGACACCGACGACACGCTTAACGGTGACAAGGCCTACGCCTTCATCGACAGTCGCGAGAGTTTGGGCCGTCTCGAAATCGGCGATCAGGACGACGCGATCGACCGTATGTTCGTCGCCGGTGAAGACGCCCTGGTCGGCCGCTCAGGCTTTGATGGCGAACTCGCCGATGTGTTCCGATTCGGCGACACCTGGATCGGTGTTTCGAACAGCGTGACGGGCAAGTCCACCAAGATCACCTACTTCTCGGAACGCTTCGCAGGGTTCCAGGTTGGTGCGTCGATTACGCCGGATGCGGGCGCCCAGGGCGCCAGCTTTAGCGAACGCGACGACGATGGTGATTTCGAGAACGTGTTTGGCGTCGCAGCCAACTATGTCGGCGAGTTCGGCGATTTCGGCGTTACGGTTTCGGGTTGGTACGAGACTGGCGATGGTAATGTCGATACCTCCACATCAAACAACACCACTGGTGGCACCTCGGCCGAAGATGTCGAGTCTTACGGCGTGGGCTTCAATGTGAGTTACGCCGGCTTTACTTTGGGCGCTGGCTACGTCGATCTCGACGACCAGGGCATTACCAGCACCCAATCGGCGGCTGGCGAGGATGCTGGCGAATGGATCAGCGTTGGTCTGGGTTATCGCAGCGGCCCGTGGGGCGTTTCGGTTGGTTACTATAAGGCCGAGCTTGGCAACGCCGGCAGCGTCGGCGACACCGAAAACGAAGTCATTGCTATCGATGCCGAATATGAGATTGCGCCGGGATGGCAGCTCGCCGCCAGTATTGGCTTCAACGAAGCGGATAACCGCGGCCGGAGCCAAACGTTCGGCTTAGAAACCGGGGATAACGACGGAACTGGCGGGATCATTTACAACATCTTCACGTTCTAACCTCCCAATACCGTGTAGTTCGAAAGCGCCCCGCTCGTCGGGGCGTTTTTTTTTGAATCACTTCCAAGCGGGTCTTGATAGAATGCGTTGCGGACGTACCGCGAGGTTGTGAGGGCTCTAATTTACATGCCATAAAACCCTGCTATTCTTGGGCAAATTCAGAATTTGCCACTTCTTTCGACTTCCGGGACTGCAGTTGCGTGCGATGACGATTCAGGCGGAAAATGGCAAGGCTACCACTCTGGTGGAGCTGGCAGTCGCGAAACTCCGGCGCGATATCCTCACCGGCGAATTCGCACCGGGAAGCAAATTGCGCATAGACGAGCTGCGGAGCAGCTACGATATCGGTGCCAGTCCCTTGCGCGAGGCGTTGTCGCGGCTTGTATCGAATGGTCTGGTCACGGCGCAGGGGCAAAAGGGATTTCGTGTCGCGCCGATTTCGATGTCGGATATTCGCGATATTACCGATACCCGAAAATTGCTCGAGCACGCAGTCCTTACCGACTCGCTAAGAAATGGTGACGCCGAATGGGAAGCGCATGTCGTCGACGCCTGGGAACGCCTTGACCAGGAACACCAAACGCTCCAGCAAGCTGTTAGCGCGTCGGTCGATGCCTGGGAACAAGCCAACAACGATTTCCACGAAGCGTTGGTGGCCGCATGCAAGTCGAAATGGCTGCTACAGTTCAGACATGTGATCTACGATCAAGCGGTGCGATACCGTCGCCTCGTCGTTCTCGATGAGGAGCAGGAGATCGGCGCGCATGAAGAACACTTGCAGATGATGAAAGCAGCGCTCGCGCGCAATATCGAGAAATCCTGTGAATTGGCCGATGCCCACGCCGAGCGGACCTATAATTTAATGGCGGCGCGCTTCAGCGAATAGAATTTTCGCCGAGTAGGCTGCCTTTCATACTTGTGCACCCGTTTGACCAATAGGAGAGACGTGTTGTGAGCTTCAAAATCGCCCTCCTTCAACCGATGGCACATCAGCCTCCGGCTGACGAAAAAAACGTCGCGGACGCGATCACCTATATCGAGCAGGCGGCTGGGCAGGGCGCTGACTTCGTCGCCTTTCCTGAGTCCTACCCGGGGCCGTGGCGCATGCCGGCCACCTTCGATCCGATCGAGCAGATCGCCGAGGCGGCCGCCAAATATGGCGTCCACGTTCAGTTCGGCACCTTACAGCCGATCAGCGACGCCGACGCGACGGCGCATAATTTGCTGATGCTCGCCTATCCCGATGGGAGAAACCCGAGCGCCTACAAACGCACCCATCCGCCGGGGCCGTGGATATACACCGGCGGCGGCTATTGGGAGTTTCAATACGTGCCGGGTGATGAATATCCGGTGTTTGACACCATTCATGGCCGGGTCGGGCTCGCCATGTGCAGCGAAGTCTACGTACCCGAGGTGTCGCGCGCGCTAGCGCTGCGCGGTGCCGAGATCATCTTCCTGCCGGGCGGGGTCGACAAACAGAAGCTGTGGGCGACCTGGCGCAACCTGATCTGGTCGCGCTCGATCGAGAACCTCGCGCTCGTAGTCACCACGCAGAATCTGTTCTCGGCCGATCAGCGTGGCCTGGCGATGGTGGCGACGCCGGAAGAAATCATCTTCGAGAGCACCACCGCGGGCTTATACGTGGTCGATGTCGACCTCGACCGGATACGCGACTTGCGCAGCCAAACCGACGAAGTCATGTCGGCGCACCACAATGCGGCAAAGGCAGGCGTACTCACCCAATGGCAGCGGCCCGAGCTCTACGAAACTTTTTATCCCCGTCCTGCCGACGACGATCTGCCCGACGCGGCAACCGGCGACGACTGAGCCTTCGGTCAGCCATGACACTATGACCTCACTCCGAGCTTGTCGAAGGGCGGGGTCTTGGAGCCCCATACTTCGACAAGCTCAGGGTGAGGTTCTTCCCGTCGTAGGTATCAGCGTTCGACGATCGGTGGCGGTTTGAAAGCGGTCACCGGCGGCAACGGGCCATCGTATTTCTCGATTTCGATCAAGGCGCTGTGGGCGATCGGGCCCTGGCCGAGCCGCGATGTACCCTTGTCGAGGGTCAAGACGTTGGGATTGCCGTGCTTGTCCAAGCTGCCGGTGTTGCTGGCGTCGGCCGGGTCGTACCAGGCGCCGGTCGACAGTTGCACGACACCCTCTCGCACTTCCGGCGTCACCACAACGCCGGCGAGCGATTCGCCGCGATCGTTGAACAGCCGCGCGATATCGCCATCGGCGAGCCCGCGCGCTGCCGCATCGACAGGGTGCATCCATACCGGTTCGCGGTCCTTGATTTTGCTTTCGCGGCTGATCTTGCCGTTATCCATTTGCCCGTGCAGGCGCGTGCGCGGCTGGTTGGAAATCATGTGCAGCGGATAGCGCGCCGCGACCTCTCCGCCGAGCCATTCGACCGGCTCGAGCCAGGCCGGATGGCCAGGGCAATCGTCGTAGTCGAAACCGTCGACGGTCTGGGAAAAAATTTCGATCCGGCCCGACGGGGTCGACAGGCGAAACAGATCCGGGTCGGCGCGGAAATCGGCAAACATGACGTGCCCGTCGTCGGGGCGGGGCACCTCGACATGACCGTCGCTCCAGAATGTATCGAACGACGGCAGGGTCACATCGCGTTCGGCCGCGCGTTGGCGCGCCCGGTCGTAGAGATGGCGCAGCCAGTCGGCCTCGTCGCGGCCTTCGGTGAATTGTGCCTCGGTGCCGAGCCGCTGCGCCAGGCCGCGGAAAATATCGTAATCGTGGCGTGCTTCGCCGACCGGATCGATGGTCTGTTCCATCGCCAGGATGTAGCGGTCGCGCGAGGTCGCGCCGATGTCGTTGCGCTCCAACGTGGTCGTCGACGGCAACACGATATCGGAGAACTTCGCCGTCGCCGTCCACCAGGGTTCGTTGACGATGATGGTCTCGGGCTGCCGCCACGCCTCGACCAGGCGGTTCAGGTCCTGGTGGTGATGGAATGGGTTGCCACCCGACCAATAAATCAACCGGATATCAGGATAGGTGCGCCGCTTGCCGTCGAAATCGTAGTCGCCGCCGGGATTGAGCAGCGTATCGGCGATGCGCGCGACCGGGATCCAGCTATCGCAGGGGTTCTCGCCGGTTGCCAGCGCCGGCGCCGGCACCGGCCGGCGCGGATTGCCGATATTGCCCATGCTGCCATAGCCAAACCCAAACCCGCCGCCCGGCAGGCCGATTTGACCCAGCATCGCGGCGAGCACCACAGTCATCCAGAACGGCTGTTCGCCATGGTCGCCGCGCTGCAGCGACCAGTTGGTATTGATCATGGTGCGCTTTGCCGCCATGCGGCGGGCGAGATCGCGGATCGTATCGGGCGTGATTTGGCAGATCGGCGCGGCCCAGTCGGCGTCTTTCGGCTGACCGTCGTCGTCGCCGCGCAGATAGCGGGCGAATTTCGGATAGCCAACGCAGTAGCGGTCGAGGAACGCCCGGTCGGCCAGATCCTCGCTCTCCAATGTGTGCGCCAGCGCCAGCATCAGCGCCATGTCGGTATTGGGCCGCAGGGCGAGCCACTCGGCGCCGAGAAAGTCGGCCGTGTCGTCGCGGATCGGCGACACATTGACGAATTCGACACCGCCGGCGCACGCCTGCTTTAGAAACGGGCCGGCGACGTGCTCGGCCGGTCCGCCCGACGTCACTTGCGTGTTCTTCATCGGAATGCCGCCGAAGGCGACGACCAGTTCCGAGTTTTCGACAATCGAATCCCAGGTCGTCGCTTCGCTCATCGCCGCCTGAGCGCTGCCCAGCACGTAGGGCAGGATGGCGTAACCGGCAGCGATCGAGTAGGTGTGGACCTGGTTGGTAAAGCCACCGACGGTTCCGAGAAACCGCTGCAATTGCGTCTTGGCGTGGTGGAACCGGCCGGCGCTCGACCAGCCGTAGGAGCCGCCGAATATCGCCTGGTTGCCATGCTCGGTGCGCACCCGGTCGACCTCGGCGGCGACCAGGTCGAGCGCTTCGTCCCATGGTACCGCGACGAAAGGTTCGGCGCCGCGCTTGTCGCGGGCGCCGCCCGGGCCGTGGTCGAGCCAACCCTTGCGGATCATCGGCCGCAGCACCCGGCTCTCGTCGTAGACCGCGTCGGCCATCGAGTGGATAATCGGCGAGGGGTCGGGATCCTTGGCGAACGGGCGCACGCCGACCAACCGGCCGTCTTCGACTTCGGCTGTGAACGTCCCCCAGTGGGAGGTATGGAAACGATTGGTGCGCGCCATTGCTGGCGTCCTTGCGTTTGGTCGTTTGCGGAGCTGTCCGGCGCACCATTGTCCGCACCGGCGCGCCAATGTCAAAGGCCCATGTCTAAAGGAGGGATCATGCTATTCTTGCCGAGGAGACTCGTGCGCACGCGATAAAGGGGAAATTTATGGATATTCGTTTGGATGGAAAAACCGCGCTGATTACCGGCGGCAGCGAAGGGCTCGGCCGGGCCACGGGGCGCAAACTCGCCGAATCCGGGGCCAATGTGGCGCTGCTGGCGCGCGATCCGGGAAAGCTCGAAGACGCAGTCGGGGAAATTTCCGACGCCGTGGTGGGCACTCAGGTCAGGGTCGAAAGCGTAAGTTGCGATGTCACCGATCCGGCGCAGATCCAGACGGCATGGGACAGCGTGACCAGCTCTCTGGGGCACGTCGATATTCTGGTCAACAACGCCGGCGCGACTGCCGTCGGACCCTTTTTGGAGATCACCGACGAAATGTGGCAGGCCGATCTCGACCTTAAACTTCTCGCCGCGATCCGCCTTGCGCGGCTCGCGATGCCGGGCATGGCGGATCGGAAATGGGGCCGTATTATCAATGTATTAGCGGGTGCAGCTAAGACACCGGGTCCGCGTAGCGCGCCGACCTCGGTATCGCGCGCCGCCGGCATGGCCCTCACGAAAGTCCTGGCCGGCGAGGGTGCGCCGGATAATATTCTGGTCAATGCCCTGTTGGTCGGCATTATCCGCTCCGGCCAGCACGAGCGCCGCCATCAGGCAAACGCACCGGACAAGTCGTTCGAAGAGTTCATCGCGCCGCAAGAGCAACAGGTCCCGCTGGGCCGCATCGGCGACGCCGAGGAATTCGCCAATCTGGCCTGTTTTCTGGTCTCCGACGCCGCATCCTATGTGACCGGCTGCGCGATCAATATCGATGGCGGCCGCTCGCCGGTGGTATGACGGGTCGAACAACGTAACGGCTGATGGCTGATCCAAGCGCCGAAGACACTTTGAGGGACGAGATTCGCCGGGCTTTGCGCGGCGATGAGACCGCGTGTGTCGAAGCGTTGATGGCTCAGGTCCCGTTCGAGCAAAGCGACCGCGACGCCATCGGCGCGCGCGCCAAGGGGCTTGTCGAGCGCATGCGCGCAGCGCGCCGGCGCTTCGGCGGCATCGACGATTTCCTGCAGGAATACGAACTGACGACGCCGGAAGGCGTTGCTCTGATGTGTCTTGCCGAAGCCTTGTTGCGCGTGCCCGACGCCGAGACCGCCGACCGCTTGATCGCCGATAAGCTCGGCGGCGCCCAATGGGAAGCCCATCTCGGCAACAGCGAGAGCTGGTTCGTCAACGCTTCGACCTGGGCGCTCATGTTGTCGGGCCGGGTGGTGCAGGAGAACTTTGCCGACGAGGCGGGCGGGCTTTCCACGGTCGGCCAGCTCGTCGCGCGGCTGGGCGAACCGGTGATCCGCCAGGCGGTGCGGCGCTCGATGCGGGTGCTCGGCGGCCAATTCGTCATCGGGCGGACAATCGAGGAAGCGCTGGACCGTGCCGCCGCGGACGAGGACGACGGCTACCGGCACTCGTTCGACATGCTGGGCGAAGCGGCGCGGACCGCCGCCGACGCCGAGCGCTATTTCCAAAGCTATGTGGCGGCGGTCGAGGCGATCGGCGAAGCCGGCGGCCGGCGCGGCGTCACCGACGCACCGGGTATCTCGGTCAAACTGTCGGCGCTGTTCCCGCGCTACGAGTTTGCCCAAGCCGGCGCGGCCGTCCCGGCGCTCACCCATCGCCTATTGTCCTTGGCACGGGCCTGCCGCCACCACGACGTCGGACTGACGGTCGACGCCGAAGAGGCCGACCGCCTGGATATGTCGCTCGACATTATCGCCGCGGTTTACCGCGACCCGTCGCTCGATGGCTGGTTCGGCTTCGGGCTCGCCGTGCAGGCCTACCAGAAACGCGCCGTTCCCGTCGTCGACTGGTTGGTTGCGCTCGCCGAACGAACCGGACGTCCGCTTAACATTCGCCTCGTCAAAGGAGCCTATTGGGACAGCGAGATCAAATGGGCGCAGGAAGACGGCCTCGCCGGCTATCCGGTGTTCACCCGCAAGAGCTCGACCGACGTGTCCTATCTCGCCTGCGCCGCCCGTCTGGCCGCCCGCCGCGACGTGATCTACCCTATGTTCGCGACCCACAACGCCCACACGGTGGCGGCGGTGTTGCACCTCACCGGCGATACCGAAGGCTACGAATTTCAACGCCTGCATGGTATGGGCGAGCCGCTGTACCACCAGCTGGTCGGCGCCGATGCGACACCGCGGGTCGCCTGCCGGATCTATGCGCCGGTCGGCAGCCACGAGGATCTGCTGCCCTATCTGGTGCGCCGCTTGCTGGAAAACGGCGCCAACACGTCCTTCGTCAACCGGCTTGGCGACGATGCGGCGCCGCTCGACGATATCATCGCCGACCCGGTGATGACGACGAAAAACCTGAGCGTCCTGCCGCACCCGCGCATCCCGTTGCCAGCCGATCTGTACGCGCCCGAGCGGCAAAACTCTGTCGGCATCGATTTGGCGGATCCCGTCAGCGTCGAACCGCTGTTGGCTGAGATGGCCGCCGCCGCGAAAAAAGAGCGGCGCGCCGGACCTTTGATCGCCGGCGACACCGTCGCGGGCGAAGACCGAGCGCTCGCCGACCCCGCCGACAATCGGCGTATCGTCGGCCATGTCGTCGAAGCGATCACGGAACATGTCGAGCTTGCGTTCGCCGCTGCCTCCGATGCCTTCGACGACTGGACGCGCTGGCCGGCGGAAGAACGCGCGGCATGTCTGGAGCGCGCCGCCGACCTGATGGAGGCCCATCGCGCAGAGTTGATGGCGCTGGCGGTGCGCGAAGCCGGCAAAACCATCGACGATGCGCTGGCCGAGGTGCGCGAGGCGGTGGATTTCTGCCGCTACTATGCGGCGCGCGCGCGGATGGATTTTGCCGAACCCGTTCGGTTGCCGGGGCCCACCGGCGAGACCAACCAGCTGGCACTGTTCGGCCGCGGCGTGTTCGTGTGCATCAGTCCGTGGAACTTTCCGCTGGCGATCTTCACCGGCCAGGTCACCGCGGCGTTGGCGGCCGGCAACGCGGTGATCGCCAAGCCGGCCGAACAGAC
>CAJICQ010000193.1_pt1 | contig 15629 bp, 16 predicted proteins | sample 9199721 | NCBI WGS metagenome assembly CAJICQ01 (sample SAMEA7708344, study PRJEB35096) | sediment metagenome | biome: marine neritic benthic zone biome [ENVO:01000025]; feature: sediment [ENVO:00002007]; material: shallow marine sediment [ENVO:03000034] sea grass bed [ENVO_01000059] ...
GCCGTCGACGAAGTGCATGTGCGCGGCATTCATCACCGAAGGGACGACGCATGTCATCAGCGCCGAATCCTGCATGTGCATGCCGTAGCGAATGATCCCCTCGGCGGCCGCCGCGTCGAGCATTTCGCGCAACTGCTCGGCCACGCGGGGTAAGCAGTCGACGGTCGCCATGAGCCCGTCGTCGAACTTTCGGAAGTCGGTGTTTTCGGTGATCTCGCGCCGGTAGCGGCCGGGGTCGAAACCGCCCATGCGGATGCCGAGTTTGAACACGAGCCAGGCTAGTGTCGCGCTCGTCAGCACGCGCAGCCGCCGCGACCACAGCGATGTGCCGCGCTGGGCGATGCGCGATTGCAGCGCGATCGACGCCGAGGGCCAGCGCACGTCGGGGCCTTCGACCGCTACCGGGTTGAGGCTGGCGGTGTCTTCAAGAATCGCGACGGCCTGCGAAATGATCTCGCTGAAACGCGCCGGCGAGGCGCCACGCACCGGTTTGACGATCAGCGAGAGGATTTTCCCCTGCTTGGGTAGAACCGGACCCCACTGGCAGGACAGCCCGGTCAGGTTCGGCTCGTCGTCGGAGTCGGCCGGGGCCAGGCCGATGGCGCCGCTCTTCAGTTGGGCGTCCGCCCATTCCAGACCGCCCCCCGTGAACACGGCGTAGCGGACATGGTTCGAGGCGCGCCAGAGGGCGGCGCGGACATCGACGCCCGCAGCACGTATGTCGGCCACGGTCGTCATGCCGACCCGCAACTCCAGGTCGAGATCGCGCTTGGCCCACATGGCGACCCGCGAAAGCGCGTCGGCCGCCCGCGATGCCTGGTCGGGGGAGACTGCAAAGCGGGCGCCGTCGCCGCCAAACACGAACAGCGGAAGATCGCCGCCAAACTCGTTGGCGACCGCGCTGATGGTGCCGGCGCCGGCCAAATTCACTGCCTTGTAGCGTCCGGCCTCGATGGCGCCGGTGGAATCCACGACGTCCGACACGCCGATATGCCAGTCATCGGGTAATGGAACATATTGCGCAGGGTCGGCCACCTGCGAGAACTCGCCCAATACAGGCACGCTCTCTAGCCATTTGTTCTTCATCGCGCCGTCTCCTGCCACCCCATATCGCACCCATACTGCGTAATGTTTTACGCAACAGGCAGGCGGACGGATTGGTGGGACGGCAAACTAAGTGTCCGTTCCGAATTTGAAAAGTACGTCACGGCGCACCGCAGTTTGCGTTCCGGCGACTTGATCCGGAATTGCTAGGTACCTACTTAGCTCCCAGGCTCTCTGGATGAGGAAGATTTCATGAACCGGCGGATCGCGCGTAGCACGGCAGGCCTATTGGGATTTGTTTGGGCCGCCGTAATCGTCCATCAGCCTGCAGTGGCCCAAGCCACAACCGCAGACGTACCCAAACAAATCGCCAAGGATTTGACCGCCTGGGATGACCACCCGTGGTCCCGCCTGCCGCCGCTGCGCTTCGTGAAGGTGACCGAGCGCCTGCAGCAGAGCAAGAAGCGCTGGACGGAGGCCGAAATCATGCCCGCTGAGAACAATGGCGGCGTTACGCTGGCGCGCGAGGCGGCGAAGACCTGGGACGGTTATTCGGGCAATACGTTTCGCACCTTCCTCGGTTTTTTCAGGCTCAGCGGCACCGTCGAGAGTTCACGCGTCAACCGGTTTCAGTATGCACAACGCTTTACCAAGCTAAAGCGTCTGGAGGTGCCGGCCGGCGTGCCGGCGATCGCCGGCGTCGACCCGCAAGACCTGGCCGTCGAGTTCGAGTTCGAGACGCTCCTCTCGGGCAGCAGCGTGACGGCGATCGTCGATACAACGGTCGTCGGCAGCGGTCCACGCGAGGTCCAAATCAATGGCGAGGCGGTCACCCTGGATTGCTACACCTTGACCCACCGGGTACGTGGCAAGAATTCCGGTGGCTACGCCAAGACGGGCGATCTCGGCTACTGCCCGCAGCTCGGCTTCTATACCGACTATCGCTTGGAGGTTTTCGCTGAGGGCCGTGATTTCGTCGATGTCACGCTGCGCTTCGAGGTAACGCCGGAACAGCTCGCAAAGCTGAAAGCGGGCCAATAGCGATCCAACAAGAATAGCGACGGCTTTGCCGAGCGCTGCCGGTGAACGGTGACCGGAACAGCGGTTGACGCTACTGCATGGCCTCCTTCGCCGGTCGTCGAAACCGCACATTTGGGCCGGTTGCGCAGTCTTTGTTCTTGTAATTTACTCGTTTTTTTGTCTTTCTAGAAAGGTCTGCGGGACCTGGATGGTAACCTTGCCTTTCTCTGATATTCAATTCTTGGCCCTCACGTCAGCCAGCGCCACGATCTCGTCGGCAGTTACCTTTGGTCCGACCGGCGTTTACAGGATGTTGCGAGGTTAGGTGTCGCGGGTCACTCTCAACACGACGTCCAATGGCACTGTGATCGCTGTTACGGTGTCCGATGCCTGGCGGATTCGCGAAGGGCTCGAATCGATTCGCGAGTTCGAAACACTGTTGGAGACGAGCCAGCGCGCCGAGTCTGTCCAATTCGCCGAACGGGGGCTTGGCGACTGGGATTCGAGCCTAATCGCTTTCATTATCGCCGTCATTGAAAGGTGCGAGGCGCGGCACATTCCGATTGAGACCTCGGCGCTGCCCGATGGCGTGCGGGGATTGGTCGAAATCGCGCTGGCCGTCCCGGAGCGAAGCGGCGCGGCGAGAACGGTGACGAAAACCCCCTTCGTCGAGGCACTTGGCAAGAATGCACTGGCTGCCTACGCGGCCGGCGGCGAAATGATTACCTTCATCGGCGAGTCGTTAATTGCTGTCGGTAATTGGGTTAGGGGGCGGGCGCAGTATCGCAAATCCGACATGTTCCTGACCTTTCAGGAATCGGGTGCGGCCGCCTTGGGCATCGTCACGCTGATTTCGTTGCTGATCGGACTTATAATCGCCTTCGTTGGCGCGGTCTCGCTGGAACAGTTTGGCGCTTCGATATTCGTGGCTGACCTGGTCGGTCTTGCGGTGACGCGCGAGCTTGCGCCGGTCATGACGGGGATTGTCATGGCGGGACGGACCGGCGCGGCGTTCGCCGCGCAACTCGGCACGATGCGCGTCAACGAGGAGATAGACTCTCTTTCCACCCTCGGCATCAATCCAATGGAGTTTCTCGTGTTGCCGCGCATGGTGGCGCTCGCCGCGATGATGCCGCTGTTGGTGATTTACGCCACGCTGGTTGGCTTATTCGGGGGATGGCTGGTCGGTGTCGGTATGCTGGATCTTACGAGCACGGCGTATATCGGCCAGACGCAAGGCGCACTTGGCCTGACCGATCTGTCGATCGGGCTGTTCAAAGGCGTCGTCTTCGGCGTTCTCGTCGCCGTCTCCGGTTGCCTAAGGGGCATGCAATGCGGAAACAGTTCCGCGGCGGTCGGCCTCGCGGCAACGTCGGCGGTGGTAACGGGGATCGTCGCCATCATTGTGACCGACGCGGTGTTCGCGGTCATTACCAACGTCTTGGGGATTTGATGCCGATGCAGAATGGCGAACCGCGAATCCGCATTGACGATCTCACGATGGCGTTCGGCTCGTTTGTTGTGCAGCGAGACCTGACCTTCGACATCGCGCCGGGGCAGATTTTCATCATCATGGGCGATAGCGGCTGCGGCAAGAGCACGCTGTTGCGACACATGATCGGTCTGATCCACCCGGCCAAGGGCGATGTCTATTACGACGGCGAAAGTTTCTGGACAGGCGATGAAGACCGTCGCATGGAGATGAGCCGCCGCTTCGGGGTGACGTTTCAAGGCGGCGCGTTGTGGAGTTCGATGACGTTGGCGGAGAACGTCGCGTTGCCGCTGCAGGAGTACACCGACCTGAGCCAACCGGAAATCGATGAAATCGTGTCGTTGAAGCTGGCCTTGGTGGGCTTGAAAGGGTTCGAAGATTTTCTGCCGGCCGAGATAAGTGGCGGCATGAACAAGCGCGCCGGATTGGCCCGCGCCATGGCCTTGGATGCCGACATTCTGTTCTTCGACGAGCCCTCGGCGGGCTTGGACCCGTTGAGCTCGCGGTTGCTCGATGATCTGATATTAAGCCTGCGCGACAGCCTGAACACGACAGTTGTTGTCGTCACGCACGAGCTTGCCAGCATTTTCGCGATTGCCGACAATGCGGTATTCCTGGATGCAGCACGAAAAACCATGGTCGCCTACGGCGATCCGAAGGATCTGATCGATAACTGCGAAGATGAAAAGGTGCGCACCTTTCTGAGACGCGGGCATATGGAGGCGGCAGCGGGCGCCGCGTAGGCGCCCGTTAAAAGCCGAACCGGAATCAAACCAATTAAGGGAATCGAGGCGCCCAATTGAGCAGGAAAGCAAACCCGAAAGTGATCGGCGGTTTCGTTGTCGGAGCCATCGTCATCCTGGTTGTCGGCCTGCTGACCTTCGGCAGTGGCAAGGTCTTCGAGAGAACAATTCCTGCCGTGATGTTCTTTCAAGAATCTGTGGCCGGACTGAGGGCAGGCGCGCCGCTCACTTTTAAGGGGGTCACGGTTGGATCGGTGACCGAGGTCTCGATCCGATACAACGCCGACACGCTTGAGGTCAGCATCCCGGTGTTCGTCGAACTCGTGCCAGCCCGATTTGTCAGACTGGGGGCGCCGCGGGAGGTGACGGGAAGTCAAGTGGAAGAGTTGATTGAACTTGGCCTGCGCGCGCAACTGGTTGCGCAAAGTCTGGTCACCGGACAGCTTGCGGTCGATTTGGATTTCCACCCTGACACGCCGGCCAATCTGGTCGGTGAAGATTTCGGCGTTCCGGAACTGCCGACCATTCCATCAGGATTGGCAAGCCTGAAAGAGAGAATCGAAAAACTTCCCATACAGGAACTCCTCGAGAGCGCGATAGATTTGGTCGATAACCTCGATGAAATAGCCGAATCCGAAGAGCTCAAATCATCGCTGGCGTCGCTCTCGGCGGGGTTGTCGAGTTTCGAGCAGATTATGGATACCGTCAACGCCGAAGCTGAGCCCATACTGGAGAATGTTCGCGAGGGGGCCGAAGATGCCGACCAGCTTTTATCCGACGCGAGGCAGGTATTGAAAAGAGCGGAGCAAGATGTCGACGTAACGCTCGCAGAACTGCGTGATCTGCTCGTTAAAATCGAGAACGAGGTGAAACCCCTTTCGCAAAGCGTCCAGGGTGCGGCTGGGGCGATGGAAGGCGCGTTCGATCAGATCAATACGACGACCGGTAAGGTTGACGAGGCGATCTCTCGGGACTCGCGCCTGCGCGCCGATCTCGAATTGGCCCTGCGAAATTTAGCGCAGGCATCGCGATCGATCCGCGTGTTGACCGACGAGTTGCAGCGTGACCCGAGCTCACTAGTGAGAGGCAGGCGATGATCGGTTTTCAACAAAAGCGTCCCAACCATAAACCGAGAAAAATCGTGTCTTGCAGAATCCTCTTGCCATTAATCGGCATGCTCGCGCTTTCGGCATGCGGGGCCAGCAAGCCGTCGCAGTTCTATGTGTTGGATGCGCTCTCGCCGACCGAGCTTTCGCGCGAATCGATCTCGATCGGGAGCGGTGTTTCGATCGGCCTGGAACCGGTCAACATGCCGGAATATCTCGACCGTCCGGAGATTGTCAGCCGCGGCGGCGGCAATCAGCTGGAACTCGGGGAATTTGACCGGTGGGCCGAGCCGCTCGACCGCAATGTCGAGCGGGTCGTTGCCCGCAACCTGTCCGTGCTGTTGAACACCGACCGGGTATTCGTTTTGCCGGTGCGCCGGCGGCTCGATCTGCGTTACCGCGTGGTGGTCGACGTATTGCGCTTCAACCTGGTCAAAGAGGGCGAAACGCTGCTCGAGGTTCGCTGGTCCGTGCTCGATGCCGACACCGATAACGAACTGATGATTGCAACGTCGTCGCACGCACATCCGGTCGCGGCGCAGAACTATAATTCGGTGGTGTCTTCGATGAACGAAAACCTGGCCGAACTAAGCCGCGAAATTGCAACCGCTATCTCGTCGTTGCAACCCGATCAGCGAAGCTAACCGTTTTCGATCGCGCCCTACTCGCCGACCGCGATGCCGGCTTCGCGGTAGTAGCGCAGCGCGCCGGCATGGTACGGCGCAAAGTTCCCCGCGGTTGCCGCTTGCGGGACCGAGTACGCGCCGGCAAGCTTATGCCGGGTAACGAACCGCTCGCGCTGTTCGAAGACGCGCCGCACGATCTGATAGGCGACGTCATCGTCCAAATCGCTGCTCGCGACCAAGACGGCGGCGACTTCGAAGGTGCTTAAATCGTTGGGCGTATTTGGATAGGTCCCCGCCTTGATCGTTGTTGGCGCGTAATAGGGTGCCCGCTCAATGATCGAGTCCGCATTCGCACCGTCGACCGGCAATAAATACGCCCCGCAATCGTTGATCGGGTCCCGGATCGCCGCTTGCGGATTCGCGCCGACATGAAGAACGGCATCGACTTTGCCTTCGCATAGGGCATCCCGGTACATGGTGCTCGAGAATTCGATCGCCTTCTCGAACGACGTCTTGTCGAGACCGGCGGCTGCGAGAATATCGAAGATTGTCGAACGCGTGCCCGAATCCTGCTCGCCGACGCTGAGCTTTCGCCCGACAAGATCGGCAAGCTTTTCAATGCCGGATTCGCGGCGCGCCAGAACCGTGAACTGTTCCGGATGCAGCGCGAACAGGTACCTGACTTTTTCGAAGGAATCATACCGGCCGGCGGTGCTCGGATTTTTGAGTTCCCGGTACAGCACGTCGGACTGAACGATGCCAAGCTGAAATCGGCCGTCCTGCACGCGAACCAGATTGGCAAACGAGCCGTCAGTGGCCAGGACGCCGCACTTTATCTCAAGCTTGGGCGCCGATTTGGTCACGTGCGCACACAGTGCGTTTGCGGCGGGATAGTAGGCGCCGCGAAAGCGGGCCGAGCCGATGTTCAAATTCTCAGCCTGGACTCCTTGTGCGACGGCTGGCGGCGGAACAAGCGCGGCGAAAATGAGGACGAAGATAAGCGGGACGACTTTACTCAGCGGAATCGAAAGGAATATTGCCATAGTTACTTTCATGATCTTCATAATTGTCCGGCGGGGGTTCGAAGGATCGTACAGCTTAAGGCGCAGATAGACCACGCGGGATCATCAGACTTGGTAAGTGCCAACTCGATCGATTTGCCGCTCAGTCAAAAACTGGATCTGTCAAAGGGGGCACAAATCTTGGACAAATTATCACGGCCGATTGTATTCTGACTCTCGGTTCACACTTGCTCCGCGCTGATCGATTGTTGTCCGGATTCGATGCGTGAGCCTGTTTCAGAATTTCAGTGCAAATTGGATCAACCCGTCTGCTTATAGGAATTCAGGCTTTGCTAAAGTTACTTTGGGATTGGACCGAACCTCGGCGTTTCACGATTATTCTCGCCGCGCTGTTAACGCTTTTTTTGGCAGGGACGTTGATCGAAACGCAAAGCCCCAGGGTTTTTAGTCCCTTTCGCATTACATCGACCATTGTCGTCCTGAGCGCCGTTCTGGCCTCGACCGATAACCGCCGGCACCTCATAGCGTTCGGCGTGCTCGTCCTGGGCTGGGTGATCGCCACATGGTCACCGTTGGCGGGAACCATTCTGATCGAGGACGCGTTCCTGGTCGTAATCCTGTTCTTTGTCGTCGGCCTGATGACCGCACGTTTGGTTCGTCGGGAAAAAGTGACATTCGATGACATCAGTGGCGCGATCGCGATTTATTTGTGCCTGGCGCTGGCGTGGGCGGTGTCGTACCGGTTATTGGACGGTTTGCACCCGGAAGCGTTTACGGTGAACTTTCAGGACGATTTTAACGCTGCGGTGTATTTCAGCCTAACGACGATCACCACGCTGGGTTATGGCGACATTTCGCCAGTCATGCCGTTTGCGCGGTTATGGGCGACAATCGAGGCCGCCGTCGGACTGCTCTACGTGGCGATCCTGGTTTCCAAACTCGTCTCGGAATTCCAGCGATGAGTCGGACGTGAATTCGTCCTAATCCCCATCACAATTTATATCGCGTCGAGCGCTGTAACACGTTTGTAGCGCAACGGATGGTTCCCAATAATTGTCGGCTGGAGTAGCATGGCGTTGTACGAGTTTTGGGCGGATTTGGCCGGCTTGCTTCCGGACGTCCATGACCTTGAAATTTTGCCGGGAGTGGGAGAGATGACTAATGTTGAGAGATAGTATAGGCCGCATGGCGCTGCGAGCGGCGCCGGCAAGCTGCGGTGTTTGTGCTTTGGCTTTTGCCTGGTTCGTCTCTGGCGTTTCGGATGCTGGCGCGCAGAACGCGTTCGTCTATCCGGCGCAGGGCCAGACGCAAGAACAGCAAAACCGCGATCATGGCGAATGCCACGTGTGGGCGGTGCAACAGAGCGGGTTCGATCCGGCAAACCCGCAGGTCAATGCAGGTGCAGCCCCCCAACAGGAAGCCCAGCAGGGCGGGGTTGGCCGCGGCGCGGTGCGCGGCGGGCTGGTCGGGCTCGGCGTTGGCGCGATTGCTGGCGACGCCGGCAAGGGCGCAGCGATCGGCGCGCTTGGCGGCGGACTGGTCGGCGGTATGCGGCGCAACGATCAACGGCGCCAGCAGGAACAACAACAGCAAAACTTCCAACGGCAGCAGCAAGCCGCCCTAAACCAGGGAAGTTCTAACTATCACCGGGCCTTTGCGGTATGCATGCAAGGGCGCGGCTATACGGTGCAGTAACACAGGCAAAGGACGAAACATGTTCATGCGGTTGGGAGTTTTCCTGGTAAGTTTGTGCGGCTTAGCCGTGCCGGTGTATGCGGCGACGATCGACACGTCTCAACGGGTGATTTGCAGCTCCATCAGAACAGCCGAGTGCGGCCTGTCGAGCGATTGTATTGTCGGGCTGGCGAGCGACATTAACGTGCCGCAGTTTTTCTTCATCGATCTTGCGAACAAAAAAGTCGAGGCGACACGGCCGGACGGCTCCGAGCTGGATACAAGCTTCACGATGACGGCGAACGATGGCGAACCGATTATCCTGCAAGGCGCGGAAAACGGCCGCGGCTGGAGCGCGACGATCGACCGCGAGACCGGCGGTTTGGTCGTCACCGTGTCGGGGTCGGATGTCGCCTTTGCCGTATTCGGCGCCTGCACTCAGGCGGGCTAGTTTATAGGGTCTACGCTTAAACTCTCCATCTCGCCGTAACTTGCTATCCGGCAGTGTCAGCCGGACGATCGGGCGCTGAATAATGATTAGAAGTTTCAAGGCAAAGCAGTTGCTTGTGGTGACCGTAGCGGCTTTTGGATTGGCTGCCTGCGAAGAGGAACCGGTCGAATTCGCCGAGCCGATCCGGGCGATAAAGACGATTACGGTTGCCGAGCGCGGATCTGGCACGACTCGTAAATTCTCGGGAACCGTCGAGGCCACCGACACTTCGAGCCTGAGTTTCGAGGTCAGTGGCAATGTTACCGAAGTGCTCGTCGACACCGGCGCGGAGATCAAGGAGGGCCAGGTTCTGGCACGCCTCGACACGCAAACCTTTGAAATAGCTGTCCAGGGCTACCAAGCCGACTTGGGCCGCGCCAAGGCAGTCGCCACCGAGAAGGCACTGGAACTCGAACGACAGAAAGTGCTTTTCGAAAAGAAATGGGTGAGTAAGGCGGCCCACGATCAGGCGGTTGCGGCAAACGATACCGCACGCAATGAAGTTTCTATCGCTGAAGCGCGCTTGAGCCTGGCCAGGCGCGATTTGGCAAAGACCGTCCTCGTCGCACCGTTCGACGGTCTCGTCGCGCTCCGCCTGGTCGACCCGTTTGTCGAAGTTGCGCGCGGGCAGGCACTTTTCGAAGTGTTTGCGGAGGGTGCGCTCGAGATCGCGATCAATGTTCCGGAGAACATAATTGAGCAAATAAATATGGGTCTGCCGGCGGAAGTCTCGGTTCCGTCGGTTCCCGAATGCGGGTGCAAGGCAATCGTCTCGGAAATCGGTTCGGTGACGATCGAAGCCAATTCGTTCCCGGTGAAGGCCGTCCTGATCGAACGGCCCGCATCGGTGCGGCCCGGAATGACGGCGGAGATTCAGTTCCGGATTGGGGAGCAAGAGGGTGAAAATTCCTTTCTCATTCCGATCGCGGCATTGACGGCTCGCGAAGGTCCTGAAGACGAAATCAGTTCGCGATCAGATGTGTTTGTGTTCGATCCCGATAGTTCGACCGTGGTGCGCCGGCGGGTCCAGGTCCGCGGCGGCACGGGCGACCTCGTCGAAGTATTCGACGGCCTTGAAGCCGGCGAGCTGGTTGCCGTCGCCGGGGTCAGTTATCTTTCCGACGGCCGTAAGGTAAAGCTGCTCCAAAACTAGATCGCCCATTTAGCCGATACAGAAAGCACCGATAGATGGGTGGGATCACCGTTTTTTCGCTGAATAACTCGCGCATCACGATCGTCGTCATCGTTGTTTCCGTGCTGCTTGGCATCGGGACTTTCCTGACAATGCCGCGGTTTGAGGATCCCAACATCGTCATCCGCGAAGCCGTTGTTTTCGCCGCCTTCCCCGGGATGGAGCCGCGCCAGGTCGAGGACCTTATCACGCGCCGCCTCGAAGAAAAGATCCGTACCATCGGCGAAGTCGATGAAATCAGGTCAGATTCGAAAAACGGCGTTTCCATCATTCACGTCGAGTTGGGCGACGACGTGAAAAACCTCGACGCGACCTGGCGCGATCTTCGCAACAAAGTTGCCGATGTTGTGCCGGACCTTCCCGAAGGCACGATCGGGCCATTCGTGAACGATGAATTCGGCGAGGTCGCGGTGGCAACCATCGCCCTGACCGGCGAAGGCTTCTCGTTGGAGGAATTGCGCGACGTTGCGTTCGATTTGCGGGATCGACTTGGGGTTTTTCCCGGCGTCAAGAAAGTCGAGCTGTTCGGCGTGCAGGATGAAGAGGTGCTACTCAAGTTTTCCAACGCCCGGCTCGCCCAGTTCGGCATCAGTCCGCGCGTGATCGCTCAAACGCTGATCGATCAGAACGTCATCCTGCCCGGCGGGCGTTTCGATGTGGCCGGCACCGACGCGATCATCGAACCTTCCGGCAATTTCCAAAGTCTCGAAGAGATCAGAGAGGTTCTGGTCCCGATCCCCGGCACGGGACGGAACATCCCCCTCATCGACATCGTCGATATCGAACGCCAGCTGAAGGATCCGCCGGACAAACCCGTTCTTTTTCGGGGGAATCCTGCAATCGTCATCAGCGTTTCGGTGCACGATGGTGTCAACTCGGTAAAATTCGGCGAAGAGCTCACCCGGAAAATCCAGCAGCTCGAATCGCAGCTTCCCATTGGGTACGCGCTAGAGTACGCCACGTTCCAACCGGATCTGGTCGAAACGGCGGTCAATGGCGCGGTCAATAACGTCTACCAGACGCTCGTTACCGTTCTCGTCGTCGTCGTGTTGTTCCTGGGCTTGCGAACCGGATTGATCGTCGGCGCCTTCGTGCCCCTGACCATTCTCTCGGGTGTGGTCATTATGTCGCTGGTCGGTGTCGACCTGGAGCGGGTGTCCATTGCCGCGGCGATCGTCGCCCTGGGTATGCTGGTCGATAACGGTATCGTGGTTGCAGAGGATATACGCGTGCGACTGGAAGCCGGTGGCGACCGCCGCGAAGCCTGTATCGCAGCCGGACGAACGCTCGCGGTACCCTTGCTGACGTCCTCGCTGACGACGATTTTCGCTTTTCTTCCGATGGCATTCATCGCGGGCAGCACGGGCGAGTACATTATCGGACTGCCGCTGGTCATCGTGATCCTGCTGCTGGCGTCGTGGTTTCTGTCGATGTACGTGACGCCCGCCATGTCCTATTGGTTTATGAAGGTTAAACCACGCGACGCGGCACAGTCACAATCGAGCGATCCCTACGACAAAGGACTGTACCGGCGTTATCGCGGCCTTTTGACACTGATTTTGAGGTTCCGGCTGCCGCTTTTGGCGGTGATGTTCGGCGCTCTTCTGCTCGCCGGGTATGCCTTCCGGTTTGTCGATAAATCCTTTTTCCCGGCGGGCGAACGCAATCAGTTTCTCGCCTACGTGGACCTGCCGATGGGAACCCGGGTGACCAAGACCCGCGATGTCATCGAGGACTATGTCGATTGGCTGCAGGACGAAACCCAGAACCCGGATGTGACCAGCACAGTGGCCTATATCGGCAGCGGCGGTCCGCGTTTTTTCCTGTCGCTGTCACCGTTGGATCCCGATCCGCACGTGGCGACGATTATCGTCAACACGCAGACCAGCGACCAGGTTCCAGGCGCGGTCGAAAGAAGCCGTGGGTTCCTCGCCGATAATTTTCCCAATGCGCGCGGGCGCGTGAAGGCGATGTGGTTGGGGTCGACCGAACCCGGGCTCGTCGAAATCCGCATCTCGGGCCCCGATCCCAGCGTCCTCTTCGCGAAAGGGCGGGAGCTGGAGCAAGCGTTTGTATCCATTCCCGGCAGCCTCGATGTGAAACAGGATTGGGAAAACCTGCGGTCGAAGTATCAGGTTCTGGTGGATCAGCAGCGCGCCCGCCGAGCCGGTCTCACATCAGGCGAGGCCGCGCTTTCGCTCGGCGCGTTTGTCGACGGCGCCCGGATTACCGATTACCGCGAAGGCGACAAGATCATACCGGTCCTGCTCAAGTCGACCGACGAGGAGCGCAGCACGATTTATAATCTGCGCGATATCAGCGTTTATTCGAATACCCGCGATCAAAACGTCCCGCTTTCGCAAGTCGCCGACTTCAAGGGTGTTTGGGAACTTGGCCGGATCAAGCGGTTCGACCAGGTCCGCACCATCGCGATCGAAGGTAAGCATCCGGCGCTGACGGCGGAGCAGCTATTCAGCACACTGAGACCCGCGATCGACGCATTGGAACTCGGACCGGAATATTCATGGGAGGTGGGCGCCGAACTCGAGGATTCCGCCGAAGCGCAAGAGCGGTTATTCGGCAATATGCCGCTCGCATTCGTCGGCATCGTGATCCTGCTGATCTGGCAGTTCAATTCGTTCCGGCGCCCGGCAATCATCCTGCTGACCATTCCGTTGTCTTTGATCGGCGGGGTCGCCGGTCTTCTCATCATGGGCAAGCCTTTTAGTTTCATGGCGATCTTGGGTGTCTTCAGTCTGGCCGGCATCATCATCAACAACGGCATCGTTCTGATCGATCGAATAGACTCTGAAATCGCGGAAGGACAGGCCCCCTACGACGCCGTGGTCACCGCTTGCCTGGCGCGCTTTCGGCCAATTCTAATGACCACCGTGACGACGATATTGGGCTTGCTGCCCTTCTTCATTTCGAACGACCCGCTGTTTGTGCCGCTGGCGACGTTCATCGCCTTCGGCCTGGCGATCGGGACTGTATTGACCCTCGGCGTCGTGCCGGTGCTGTACTCCTTGTTCATGCGGGTCGAGATGCCGGCGCGGTCCTAGTCCAACAGGCGTAAAGTGATTAACGCGTGCCTCGACAATTCGCACCGAATAGGATATTTCGCCGATTGAGCGAATAATCTGAATCATTGCAGCGTAATTCAAACCGAACTGGGAGAGAATGAATGTTTTATAAGTCGCTTATGATCGCAGGTACCGTCGGAATCCTGTGCGCCGTCGCGCCCAATCAAGCGCATGCGCAGGACGAAACCCAAACCTGCCCGGAACGCGAGCTGGTAAAGGCCGGGACGTTTGAAATGACCGTCAAATCGGCTGGCCTTATCATCGGCGCGCGGTGGGGTTCGGGAACGGCCACCTTGAACAGTGGTGAAAAGCTGGAGTTCTCAATCGAGGGCGCCAAGTTGATGGATTTCGGCGGTTCCAAAAGGATAATTACTGGCACGGTTTATAACCTCGACAACAAGGCAGACTTTTTCGGCACCTATTTGGGTGTCGGGGGAGGACTCACGGTCGTTACAGCGAATTTGGATGGCACCTCCATCACCAACGGCAAATGCGTCGTCATGAACGGCAAGGCGGAGGAGGGCAGCGGCCTCCAATTGACCGCTCCCATTGGGCCGGGCGGCGTGATTGTTAAGCCGGCGAGTTGAGGATCACCCGCCGCCACCATTAACGTTCGAGAGGCCGGTTTCCGGTTATCGTCACCGCACGATGGTAACCGGTACCTCGGCGTGATCGATAATCTTGTGCGACACACTGCCGACCATCAGGCCCTTCAGCCCACTCAGGCCGCGGCTCCCCATGACGATGTGGTCGGCTTCGAATGACTTTACCGCGTCGAGGATCACGCCGGCCGGATCGCCTTCGCGGGAGTCCACTTCGACGTCTTCGGCGCCGGCGTTTTTTGCCCGGATTTCCGCTGACGCAAGCAGCTTTTCGACCACCGCATGAACTTCTTCACGCCCGTCGAGATGTTCGGCGACCGCATACTGATGGAGTTCTTCGGGCAGGCGTCCGAAACGGTAATGGATCGCATGCAGCAGAACGACTTTCGCATCGTACTTCGATGCCAGGTCGCCGGCGTAGTCGATCGCCCGGTTGGCATAACCGGAGCCGTCGAACGGAACCAGGATGGTCTTGGGCATAGCGCGTCCTCCAATTGCAAAATTAATACCGTCGATGCAACCGATAATATAACCAAAATCTAGCGCGTTGGAGCGCACTGCGACTTTGCGCTCGATCAAATCCCTCGGCAACCCCAGGCTGACTGGTTAAAGCGCCGACCCAACGTCAGGCGCGGTAAAAGCCGAGATCGACGAGCTGCCGCGCGTCGGCGCGATGCGCTACAATCTAAAACCTTCGTTCAAGAAGCTGAGCCGATGGAATTCGTTCGCGAGATTATCGCCCCGCCGGCGCCCGGTCTTGATGCCCTGGCGCAACAGGGGCAATGGCAATCGCTCGCGGTGCGCGCGGCCGGGTTTGTGTTTTGCTCGGGCGTGGTTGCGGTAGATCCGGCGACGGGCGACCGGCTGCTCGGGACCGTCGCCAGCGAAACCGTTCAGTGCATGCGCAACCTCGAGCAGATTCTCGATGCTGCGGGAACGTCGCTGTCCCGGATCGTTCAGGTTCACGCCCTGCTGTACGACCGCATCGAGTACGACAACTTCAACCGCGCCTATCGCGGTTTCGTACCAGATGCGCCGCCCGTACGCACGGTATGGAGCGTGCAAATTCAGCACGGGTTCAAAGTCGAGATCGACGCCGTCGCGTTGGCATAGCTTTGGGTGAGGAGGCCGCCATGGCATGGGACCGCAAGATTATCGAACCCGACAATCCGAAACTGAATGCCTCGCGGGCCTTCAACCTGCCGCATTCACCGGGCGTGCGGGCCGGGCCGCTGCTCTATCTGTCGGGGATGATTTCGCTCGACCCCGAAACGGGCGAGCCCAAGCTCGGCACCGTCGCCAGCGAAACCCGGCAAATTCTCGAGAACATGCGCCACTTGCTGCAGTCGAATGGCGCATCGCTCGACCGGGTCGTGAAGTGCAACGTCTTCCTCCACGACATGCTGGAATTTGAAGCCATGAACCGCGTGTTTCGCGAATTTTTCCCGAAGGATCCGCCCGCGCGCACGACCTGCGGCGTGCAGCTCGGCATGGGTGTCAAAGTCGAAATCGAATGCGTCGCTGTGGCGTGAGCC
>CAJICQ010000099.1_pt1 | contig 15580 bp, 18 predicted proteins | sample 9199721 | NCBI WGS metagenome assembly CAJICQ01 (sample SAMEA7708344, study PRJEB35096) | sediment metagenome | biome: marine neritic benthic zone biome [ENVO:01000025]; feature: sediment [ENVO:00002007]; material: shallow marine sediment [ENVO:03000034] sea grass bed [ENVO_01000059] ...
GCCGCGGCGGCCGACCTGCTCAACCGTCACGGCGTGCCGGATGAAAACATCACCTTTATCGCCTTGCTCGCGGCGCCGGAAGGAGTCGCCCGGTTCCGGCAAAGCCATCCCGACATTCCGATCTACCTGGCTGCGATCGACGAGCGGCTCAACGAGCACGATTATATCGTGCCCGGCATCGGTGATGCCGGCGACCGCCTGTTCGGCGCCGAGTGATCGCGCCGTTGCGTCGGCGTAGGGCCTCCGGTAAGGGATCAACTGGTTCCATCGAAGACAGTTTCCACCATGGCCGACTATAAAACCCTCGACGATATCGACGTGGCGGGAAAGCGCGTTTTGGTGCGCGCCGATCTCAACGTGCCGATGGCCGGGGGCCGGATCACCGACACCTCGCGGCTCGACCGGCTGGCGCCGACCCTGCGCGAGCTGGCCGATGGCGGCGCGCGGGTGATCGTACTGTCCCACTTCGGCCGTCCCAAGGGTGCGGTGGTGCCGGAGATGTCGCTCAAGCCCGTGGCGGCCGCGCTCGGCGACTGCCTCGGCCGCCCGGTCTCCTTCGCGCCCGATTGCATCGGCGGGGCGGCGCAAGCGGCAGTCGATGCGTTGGCTGATGGGGACATCGTCGTGCTGGAAAACCTGCGCTTTCACGCCGGCGAAGAAGCCAACGACCCCGAATTTGCCGCCGCCCTGGCGGCGCTCGGCGACGTCTATGTCAACGACGCCTTTTCCGCCGCCCACCGCGCCCACGCCTCGACCGCAGCGCTGGCGCGCCTGCTGCCGTCGGCGGCCGGTCGCTTCATGCAGGCCGAGCTCGACGCTCTGGCGGCCGCGCTGACAACGCCGGCGCGCCCGTTGGTCGCCATCGTCGGCGGCGCCAAGATATCGACCAAACTCGATCTGCTGGGCAATCTCTCGGCCAAGGTCGACACGCTGATCATCGGCGGCGGCATGGCCAACACCTTTCTCAATGCCGACGGGGTCGCCGTCGGCCGCTCGCTGTGCGAACACGACATGGCGCAGACTGCCCGCGATATCATGGCGGCGGCGCGCACCACCGGTTGCGACATCGTTCTGCCGGTCGATGCGGTGGTCGCGCCGGCCTTCAAACCCGGAAGCCCCGATACAACGGTGGCCATCAATGGGGTGCCGGCCGACCAGATGATCCTGGACATCGGCCCGGCGACGGTGGCGCGGCTCGGCGAGGTGCTAACCGCGGCAAAGACGCTGGTGTGGAACGGCCCCCTGGGCGCGTTCGAGGTGCCGCCGTTCGACCGCGGCACTGTTGCGCTCGCCCAACGCGCCGCCGAGCTGACCGACAGCGGCGCCTTAACCTCGATTGCCGGTGGCGGCGATACGGTGGCGGCGCTCCACCATGCCGGGGTCGCCGAACGGTTCAGCTACATCTCGGGCGCCGGCGGCGCCTTCCTGGAATGGCTGGAAGGCAAAACGCTACCGGGCGTGGCGGCACTTGCGCCCTAACTCAACGCCAGGATCAGGCGAACGATCGCCGCCGGGGTGCCGGCCGCGCCGGGATGTCGGGCAGCGTTTCCAGTTGGCGCAACAGGTCGAGATAGTTCGGGTTGCGCCGCCACCGGCTGAGCATCACCTTTGCCGTGTCGACCTCGATGTGATCGAACAGCAGCGCGGCGAAGGCGCATTCGTCGAGATCGCTCTCGTCCAAGCCGACGCGCGCTTTCCGGGTTAGCGTAAGGACCTCTTGGAATACGGCGCGGTTGAAGCCGAGCGCACGGCAAACCGCGGCAAGGCCCTCGCCGCCGGGTTCGTACAGCAGCCGCTGCAACAACTGGCGGCGCAGTCCGCTTTGGTGCTCGAGGACGCGCTCGAATAGAGATATCTCGCCTTCGCGCAGCAGGCGGATGATGAGGCCGCCGTCGGCCGCTTCGCTCTCGGCGAGATGCTGGGCGACGCGCTCGGTCGCCGACATCTCAGTTTCCTCGACCTTTTGCGTTTCGATCACCGTGTTCACGGTGACTTCCATCGCCGAATCGATTTCTGTCGGATCGACGTCGAAGTGTTCGACGATGTGCGAGCGCAGAGCCGCGGATACCCACCAGTACATCTTCTCGGCTAGATCTTTGGGCAAATCGCTGCGGTGAACCAGCGGACGCTGCAAGCTATCGAGGCGCCGCGATTGCTCGACCAGGTGCGCCATGGTGTCGCGCGCGATTTCGGCGTTGTGGTTTTCCAGCAGGCGCTTGATCACGGTTTCTTTGCCGGTCTCGACGAGCGCTGCGCTGACCGACGCGCTGACCTTCTCGCGCATGGCGACCGCGAGTTGGTGCTCGAGCGTGCGGTGATGGATGATGGAGATCAGGTCCTGGTCGCGCAGCACGCGGCTCTTGAGCAGAATCGGATAGGCAACCTCGCTCTCGTCGTTGGCCAGCGCGATGACCAGATCGTGCGGCGCGTCGATCTTATTGGAGAGCTGGATCGCCAGGTGTTTGCGGACGCTGATTTCCACGTCCTGGACCAGTTGGCGCAGGATATCAGTCATGATCGACTGCTCGGCATCGCTCAAGGTGCCGCTGGCGCCGAAAAATAAATCGCCGATAATATCCGCCAGTTTGGTGCGGCTGCCCACGGACTTATCGCGGGCCAAGCGCATCAACCTGTCTACGTCTAATTTTCCCTGCGCGTCGTATACCGTGTGCACGGCTTTTTCCCCACCATTGGCTAAGCGTAACTGCGTTCGAACGCATTTTATCTCTCGCCGCTTTACCAATCGGTAAATGAAGGCCGTACCTTGGTATTTAGCGGTATTTAGCATTTTATTAAAATTCACCGCGTAGGGTGAGTGGTCTCGGCGACTGCATTCGGACTCCCATGAACGTCACCAACACGACAAACACCCTCCAGACCCTGCTGCGGCAGCTCGATCCCGCCGCCGCCGCGCCCGCAGCGCGGGCCAAAAGCCAACAAATTCAAAAGGTTGAGGCAGGGCACCCGCAGGTCACCCCGAACGGTAAACAGGAATTTAACCCCAATTCCCCGCGCGGCACCTATCTAAACATCGTCGTCTGACGCTCGGTGGCTCTGGGCGGCTTTGCAAAAGCCGGCCCGGCGGGCCAAAGTTGGCCCATGATAGACGACGATTCCAAAGCTTCTGAATCCTCCCGGAATCCAGCAATGAGCAATCCGGCCGGCCCCGTCCATCGCGCTGTTCCCGAGGGCGATGACCGCGAACGCCTGATCTGTCACGACTGCGGTTTCATCCATTACCGCAATCCCGTTGTCGTCGTCGGCGCCGTCGTCACCTGGAACGAGAGAGCCGAGGCGTCGGCTGCGCGCATTTTATTGTGCCGGCGGGCGATCGCCCCGCAGATCGGACTTTGGACGCTGCCGGCGGGCTATCTCGAGCTGGAAGAGACCACCGAGGCCGGCGCGGTGCGCGAGGCGTGGGAAGAGGCGCGGGCGCGCATTTCGATCGATCGCCTGCTGGCGGTCTATAACGTGCCGCGGATCTCGCAGGTGCAGACGATTTACCAAGCCACCCTGTCGTCGCCAGACATCGCGCCGGGCGAAGAATCACTCGAGGTTGGACTGTTCGCCTGGGAGGACATTCCCTGGGACGAGATCGCGTTTCCGACCGTGCGCTGGGCGCTTAAGCAACATCGTTCGGTTATCGGCCAGGCCGATTTTGCCCCCTTCGGGAACCCGCCCGGCGAAAGCGCCGACTATTTCTGAGTGGCCACCGGGTCGGCTTGGGCTTTGGCGGGCTCGGCGTCGCCACCGTCGGATTGCTGCCGCAGAAGGAACGGCGTTTGTGAGCCGGCGAACAACACCGTGATCGGCAGAACGCCGAAGAGCTTGAAGGCGACCCAGAAATCGGTCGAGAAATTACGCCACACGACCTCGTTGAGGATGGCGAGAAACACAAAAAACAATCCCCACCGCAGGGTCAGGGTGCGCCAGCCCGCATCGTTCAACTGAAAGGCCGAGCCGAACAGCGGCTTGAGCAAGGCGCGCTTGAAAGCCAGACCGCCCAACAGGATGACCGCGAACAGGCTGTTCACCAGCGTCGGTTTGAGCTTGATGAAGAGTTCGTCGGCGAGAACCAGGGTGAGGCCGCCGAACACGACGACGAAGATACCGCTCACCAAGGGCAGCACCGGCAACCGCCGTTCGAGAAACCAGCCGGCGAACAGCGCCACGACGGTGACCACCATGAACGCGCCGGTCGCTTCGAAAAGCCCTTGCTGGGCAGCCGGTTCGGTCCCGGCGGCGAGCCAGAGATCGCGCAATTCCGGCAATCCGCCGCGGCCATTGACGACGAAGAAAACGGCCAGCGGTCCCGCTTCGATGATTAATTTCAGCCAAGCTTTCATGGCGCAGAACTTAGGCGGTAATCATGACAAGTGAAACCCACGATCGCGTCAGCTCGATCCCTGCAGGCCAAGCAGGCTGTCGGCGAAGTCCTGGGCGGTGAACGGGCGCAGATCGTCGGCGCCTTCGCCGACCCCAATGGCATAGATCGGCAAGCCGAAGCGGTCGGCCAGTCCGACGATAACGCCGCCGCGCGCCGAACCGTCGAGCTTGGTGACGATCAACCCGCTGACCGCGACCAGTTCCTTGAAGGTCTCGACCTGGGCGTGGGCGTTTTGTCCGGTGGTGGCATCGAGGACCAACAACACCTCGTGCGGCACCTCGGGATCGATCTTTCGCAATACCCGGATGACCTTCTCCAGCTCGGCCATCAAATCGGCCTTGTTGTGCAGCCGGCCGGCGGTGTCGATCAACAGGACATCGCTATCTTCGGCGCGCGCCCGCTCGAGCGCGTCGAAGGCAACCGCAGCGGGGTCGGCGCCGGTGTCGTGGGCGACCACGGGCGCGGCGGTGCGCTCGCCCCACAGTTTCAGCTGGTCGATCGCCGCGGCGCGGAAGGTATCGCCGGCCGCCAGCATGACCGATCTGCCCTCTTCGCGCAGCCGCTGGGCGAGCTTGCCGATGGTGGTGGTTTTGCCGGTGCCGTTGACGCCGACGACGAGGATCACTTGCGGCCCCGATTTGGGACGCGCCGTCGCGTCGAGCGGCCGGGCGACCGGTTCCAGGATCGCCGCGATATCGTTGGCCAGCGCGGCGCGCACCTCGGCTTCGGGCACGTCGGCCGGAAACCGGCGTTGCGAGATCTGCTCGGTCAGCCGCGCCGCGGTCTCGACGCCGAGATCGGCGGTAATTAGGAGGTCTTCCAGGTCCCCCAGGGTGACGGCGTCGAGTTTGCGGTCGGACAACAAGCTGCCGATGCCGCCGGCCAAGCGGCTCGACGACTTGCCGAGGCCGGCGCGCAGCCGGCCCAGCCATCCGGTCTTGTTATTGCTCATGCGGCCGAGCGTTGTTCGACGGCGCCGACAAGCCGATCGCCGGCGTGCCCGGTGATGCGCACCGCTACCGGCGGTGCGGGCCGGGCGCTTGCGACCTCCACCGGGGCGAAGTATTCGGTGCGGCCAAAGCCGTCGCGTTCGATCAGGACGCTGCGCACGCGGCCGATCTCGCGTTCGAAATGTCGGGTTAAGGCGGCATCGCCGGCCGCACGCAGCCGCGCCGCGCGTTCTTTCGCCTCGCGCCGCGGCACCTGCGGCATGCGCGCCGCCGGCGTTTCCGGGCGCGGGCTATAGGGAAAGACGTGCAGGTAGGTGAGCCCGCAATCCTCGACAAGCTGTAGTGAGTTGGCGAACATTGCCTCGGTTTCCGTCGGGAAGCCGGCGATGATATCGGCGCCGAAAACCATATCGGGGCGCAGACGCCGGACCGTCGCGGCAAAGTTGATCGCCTGTTCGCGGCTATGGCGCCGCTTCATGCGCTTCAAGATGACGTTGTCGCCGGCCTGCAGGCTCAAATGAAGGTGCGGCATCAAGCGGGGCTCGTCGGCGATCAGCCGCAATAGGTCATCATCGGCCTCGGCTGGGTCCAACGAGCTCAGGCGCAGCCGCGCCAGCTCCGGCACCGCAGCCAGCACCCGCCGGACCATCTGGCCCAGCGTCGGGTGGCCCGGCAGATCGGGCCCGTAGGAAGTAATGTTGACGCCGCTTAGGACGACTTCGTGAAAGCCGCGCGCGACGAGCGTTTGCACCTGGCGCGAAATTTCACCGATCGGCACGCTGCGGGAATTGCCGCGGCCAAACGGAATGATGCAGAAGGTGCAACGGTGGTCGCAGCCGTTCTGGACCTGGATGAACGCGCGGGCGCGCCCGTCGAAGCCTTCGATGAGATGGTTCGCGGTCTCGCGCGCCGCCATGATGTCGTTGACGCGCACCGGCTCGTGATCGCCGGGCTCGAACGAACGGCGTTGTAGTTTTTCGGCGTTGCCCAGCACGCGGTCGACTTCGGGCATGGCGGCGTAGGCCTCGGGCGCAATTTGCGCAGCACAGCCTGTTACGATGATCTGCGCGTCCGGGCACTCGCGCCGGGCACGTCGGATCGCTTGGCGGGCTTGCCGCTCCGCCTCGGCGGTGACGGCGCAGGTATTGACGATGACCGTCTTGGCAAGGCCGGTCGCCCGCGCATGTTCGCGCATGACTTCGGATTCATAAGCGTTCAGCCGGCAGCCGAACGTGATGATTTCGGGATCGGCCATCTCAAGCGGCACTCGTCTCGGCGGCGGAGAGCAAGCTGTCGTCGAACGCGCCGGTGAAGCTGATCGACGCCGGACCGGTCATTTCGACATGGCCGTTGCTCAGCCACTCGATCCCAAGGTCGCCACCGTCGAGACTGACTTGCACCGTACGGCCGGTCAGGCCCCGGCGGTGCGCGGCCACCGCCGCGGCGCAGGCGCCAGTGCCGCACGCCTGGGTCAGTCCGACCCCGCGCTCCCAGACGCGCAGCCGCAAGGCGCCGGCGTCGATGATCTGGGCGACACCGATATTGGCGCGCTCGGGAAACAGCGGGTCGTGCTCGAGTTCGGGCCCCAACTGTTCGAGATCAATCGCCGCGGCATCGGCGACGAAGAACACCGCGTGGGGATTGCCCACATTCACAGCCACGGGATCGGCCAACGGTCCGCGGGCGAGCGGCAGGTGGTCGGTGTCGCAGGCCTCGGCCAGGGGAATATCCTGCCAGCTGTCGCGTGCCGGACCCATGTCGACGGTGTAAAGGTGTCCGTCGCCATCAGCATGACGGGCCGTGATCAGGCCGGCGGCGGTTTCCAGCACGACCTCGCTATCCGCGCCTTCCTCGAACAACAGCCGGGCGAGGCAACGGGTGGCATTGCCGCACGCCGAGACTTCGCCGCCATCGGCATTATGGATGCGCATGAACGCGGCAGCCCTGCGGTCGCGTGGCGGTTCGACGACAATAAGCTGGTCGAACCCGACACCGGTATGGCGGTCGGCCAGCGCGCGAGCGCCGGCCTCGCCAGCCGCGAACGGCTGCTGGCGTGCGTCGATGACGACGAAATCGTTGCCCAGTCCGTGCATCTTTATGAAGTCGCGGGTTGCCATGCCCGCGATATAGGACTGCACGGCACCGTGCGTCCAGCCCAAAGGCTGGACGCAGGTGATTAAGCGCTGACGGCAGGCGTTATTTGCGCGTAAGCGATTTCACCAGTTGCACGACTTGCCGCCGCACCCTGGTGTCATCGATTTGCTTGAAAGCCTGATTCAAATCGAGCACTTGCCGCGCGCTGCGGCCGTCTTGCGGTACGCCGAGAGATGCCTCTCCCTTGCCCCGTCTCTTACCCTCCAACCCCTCGAAGAAGTATCCTGGCGCGACGTCGAGCACTTCGCAGAGCTGCCACATTTTGCTGGCACTAATGCGATTGGCGCCGCTTTCGTATTTTTGCACTTGCTGGAAACTGATTCCGAGTTGTCGGGCGAGCTCTTTTTGCGGGAGGCCGCGTAATTCGCGGCGTGCACGCATTTGTCTTCCTACGTGAATATCGACCGGATGTGGCACTGTTGCAGACCCTTCCTGTTTGTTTGTTTTTATAGCAAGCCGAATGAGAAAGCCGGCGCGCTGTTTCGTTGATCGCCTGTTACCAGACTTGTTCGTAAATGGCGCTTCTCGCCTCCGGGGTCGGTCAAACTATCCATCGATCTGTTGGCCCGGCTCTCCCTGGCCGGTTGAGACCAAAACACCGGATATATTTTACCTGTCCGCCAGTTCGCTTCTGCTAGGTATGCTTTTGGCACAACCAAAGCGGGTAGGCAAGACGCAACTTAAAGAGAATGGTAAAATAATTAGTTCATGAAAAACAGTGATATATAATTTTTTATAGACTAATTATATTCTAAGATGTGCTGCAAGTGTAAGTAACATTTTAGTATCGCTTAACATACAACAGCACCGCGTAGTCCGAAGGTAGCATTCGCCCCGACGGTTCCGCAATAATTCGGTGCCTCGATCGCGACTTGACGCTTGTGGGGCCATTGCCTAGTTTCGCCGCCATTCATTGGCATCGATAGCGATGCGGCCCGACGCGCGACAACCGCACGGGCTCCGCCAGTCCGCGAGTTTCGCGCACTGGCTCGTTTGGGTTTGGCGCGACCGTACCAAGGTCGCGCCGATTTAGAAAAGGATTATGCGTCGTTGTTTGACACGTTGACGGAACGATTAGGCAAGGTCTTTGATGGGTTGACCCGCCGTGGCGCCTTGAGCGAGGCCGACGTCACCGCCGCCTTGCGCGAAGTGCGGATAGCCTTGCTAGAAGCCGATGTGGCGCTGCCGGTGGTGCGCGATCTGATCGCCGCGGTGCAAGAACGCGCGGTCGGCCAGGAGGTGCTGAAGAGCGTCACGCCGGGCCAGACCGTCATCAAGATCGTGCACGATCATCTGGTCGAGACGCTGGGCCGCGAAGCCGTGGAGATCGACCTCAACGCGCCGGTGCCGGTGCCGATATTGGTCGTCGGCTTGCAAGGCTCGGGCAAAACGACGACGACCGCCAAGCTCGCCAGCCACCTGGTCGATAAGCGCGGTAAGAAAGTGATCATGGCCTCGCTCGACGTGCGCCGCCCCGCCGCGCAGGAGCAGTTGCGCGTGCTCGGCGACCAGGCGCTGATCCCGACGCTTGATATCAAGCTCGGCGAGGCGCCGGTAGATATCGCGCGGCGGGCGATGGACCAGGGCCGCCGCGAAGGCTACGACGTGGTGCTGCTCGACACTGCGGGCCGACTCGCCGTCGACGACGAGATGATGGACGAGGCGGTGGCGATCCGCGACGCGGTCAAACCGCACGAAACCTTGTTGGTCGCCGACGCGATGACCGGCCAGGACGCGGTCAATACCGGCCAGACCTTTCACGAAAAGGTCGGACTGACCGGCATTGTGCTGACCCGCATCGATGGCGATGCCCGCGGCGGCGCGGCCTTGTCGATGCGCGCGGTCACCGGCTGCCCGATCAAATTACTGGGCACCGGCGAACAGCTCGACGCGTTGGAGCCGTTCCATCCCGACCGGGTGGTCGGCCGTATCCTCGGCATGGGCGATGTCGTGGGCCTGGTCGAAAAGGCCCAGGAAGTCGTCGAAGAGGAACAGGCGCGCAAGGTTGCCGCCAAGATCCAAAAGGGTGAATTCGACCTGGAGGACATGGTCGACCAGCTGCGCCAGCTGAAGAAAATGGGTGGCCTGGGCGGCGTCATGTCGATGCTGCCCGGGGTCGGCAAGATCCAGAAGCAGATGGCCCAGCACAGCATCGACGACAAGCTGATCGGCCGCCAGGAGGCGATCATCCTGTCCATGACCCCGCAAGAGCGCCATCGCCCGGCGCTCATCAAGGCGTCGCGCAAACGCCGGATCGCCGCCGGCTCGGGCACGACCGTGCAGGAAATCAACAAGCTGTTGAAGCAGTTCCAGCAGATGCAGTCGATGATGAAGAAGATGAAGAAAATGGGCGGCAAGATGCCGCCTATGCCCGGCGGGATGCCGGGCGCGCTGCCACCGGGCCTCGGGCGCTAGCGGTCGGCCGCGATGCTTCACCATGTCTCCATCGGGGTCAGCGATCTGGCGCGCAGCGCCGCATTCTACGACGCCGTGCTGGGCGCGCTGGGGTATGGCCGGTATCTGGAAAAACCCGGCACCACATCGTGGCGTCCAGCCGATAGCGGGCCGGCGTTTTGGATCAATCAGCGCGACGGCCTGTCGGTGGCGCCGGACAACGGCAGTCACATTGCCTTCCGCGCGGCTAGCAATGAGCAAGTCGACGCGTTTCACGCCGCCGCCATCGAAGCCGGCGCGCGCGATGACGGTCCGCCTGGCTTTCGCCCCGAATATCGCGACACCTATTACGGCGCCTTCGTACTCGACCCCGACGGCCACAAGATCGAAGCCGTCCACATGCCGGACGCCTAGGCGGTGACCATGCTCGACCACGTTTCGCTGGGCTGCGCCGATCTCGAAGCCAGCGGCGCGTTCTACGACGCGGCGTTGGCGCCGCTTGGCTATCAACGGGTGTTCGCCCGCAATATCGGGATCGCCTATGGGCCGGGCCCGGGCCGCGACGGCCTCTTGTTCTGGATCATCCAACCCACCGGTGAGCAAGGGGGCGGCGATGCAGCCGCCCGTCCGAGCCGGGGCAATCATGTCGCCTTCAGCGCCTCGCGCCGCGATGATGTCGATGCGTTTTTCGATGCAGCATTGTCGGCGGGCGGCAGGCCAAACGGCGAACCTGGCCTGCGGCCGGAATATTCCGACGCCTATTACGCGGCGTTCGTGCGCGACCTCGATGGCCATAAAATCGAGGCTGTGTGCCGGGCGCAGCAACCTTAACCCAGACACAGAATCAACAGGCAAAAGGCAAAAACGATGTCCTTACGTATCAGACTCTCGCGCGGTGGTGCCAAGAAACGGCCGTTCTACCGCATCGTCGTGGCCGACTCGCGCAGTCCGCGCGACGGGCGGTTCATCGAAAAAATCGGCACCTACAATCCGATGCTGGCAAAAGACGATCCGGCGCGGATTAACTTCGACGCCGACCGGGCGAAACATTGGCTCGGTGTCGGCGCGCTGCCGTCTGAGCGGGTGGCGAAATTTCTCGCCGGCGCCGATCTGATCAAGTTGCCGGAACGGCGCGAGCAGACCAAGCAGCATATGCCCAAGAAGAAGGCGCAGGAGCGCATGGAGGCCGAGAAGGAGGCCGCCGAGGCTGCCGCCGCGGCAGCTGCCGAAGAAGCGGCTGCGCCGGCCGAAGAAGAAGCCCCCGCCGAAGAGGCGCCAGCTGAGGAAACGGCCGAGGAAGCTCCCGCCGAGGAGGCTGCAGCCGAAGAAGCAACCGCCGAAGAGGCGCCGGCTGAAGAAGCGCCGGTGGAAGAAGCGCCAGCCGAAGAGCCTGCGGCGGAAGAGCCCACAGCCGAGGAAGAGGAGGCCGCGAAGAGCTAGCGCGGTTCGCCGGCGCGGCGCGATGATTGACCGATGGCCGAAGATTCACCGCAGCCAAGTGATGACGACAGGGTCTGTGTCGGTGTTGTGACCGGCGTGCACGGTCTCAAAGGTCTGATCCGGGTCAAGCCGTTCACCGAAACGCCCGAAGCGGTGGCCGCCTACGGTTCCGTCGAAACCGAAGACGGCAGCCGCCGCCTGGAGCTCGAGGTCGCCAACCGCACCGGCAAGGGGCAAATTGCGTTGCGCGTTGCCGGCATCACCGACCGCGAGAGCGCCGCGGCGTTGAAGGGGCAACGGCTTTATGTCCGCCGCGGCGATCTGCCGGCGCCCGACACCGACGAATTCTACCATGCCGACTTGATCGGTATGGCGGTGGAAAGAACCACTGGGGAAAGCGTCGGCACGGTTCGCGCGATCTACGATTTCGGCGCGGGCGATGTTTTGGAAATTGTCGATGAGGCAGGGGCCCTGACCATGGTGCCGTTTACCCGCGAAGCAGTGCCCGAGATCGATCTCATCGCCAGGCGCGTGGTTGTGGCCGACGCGCACATCGACGCCGCTGAAGAGACGTGAGAGTGCGATGAACGCGACATCCGATCCGGGCAGTGCGTGGCACGCGGTCGTCGTGACGCTGTTCCCTGAGATGTTCCCGGGACCGCTCGGCGTCAGCCTCAGCGGCCGTGCGCTGAAAGATGCGCTGTGGCGTCTCGACACGGTGAATATTCGCGAGTTTGCCACCGATCGCCACCAAAGCGTCGACGACGAGCCGTTCGGCGGCGGTCCGGGCATGGTGATGCGTCCTGATGTTGTCGATTCGGCGCTGGCGGCGGCGGCTAATCTTGTTGACGGTGTGGCGCCGATCATCTATCTCACCCCGCGCGGGCGTCCCCTGGACCAGAAGCGGGTTCGGGACCTGGCGAACGGCGCCGGCGCGGTGTTGCTGTGCGGCCGCTACGAGGGCATAGACCAGCGCGTCCTGGACGCCTGGGAGGTCGAGGAGATCAGTCTCGGCGACTTTGTTCTCTCAGGCGGCGAGACGGCGGCACTGGCGCTTTTGGAAGCGGTCGTCAGATTGTTGCCCGGGGTCGTTGGGTCCGCGGAGTCGTTGGCCGAAGAGAGTTTCGAACAGGATTTATTGGAGTACCCCCATTACACACGCCCGGCCATCTGGCGTGATCGACAAGGTGGCGAAAATTCGGTGCCCGACGTCCTTTCCTCGGGTCACCATGGCAAGATCGCGGCATGGCGGCGCGAGCAAGCCGAAGCGATTACGCGGTCGCGCCGGCCGGATTTATGGGCCAAGCACAGCGCCCGGGATGGGGTGCGGGACCGGAAAAGGAAGTAAGCAATGAACACGTTGGAAAAATTCGAGGCCGATCAGCAGGCCAAACTGACCGGCGACAAGCAGGTCCCGGAATTTGGCCCGGGCGATACGTTGCGCGTCAATGTGCGCGTCGTCGAAGGCGAACGCGAGCGTATCCAGGCCTATGAAGGGGTTTGTATCGCGCGCAAGAACGCCGGCATCAACTCGTCGTTCACCGTGCGCAAGCTCAGCTTCGGCGAGGGCGTCGAACGCGTATTTCCGCTCTACGGACCGCGGGTCGACTCGATCGACGTAGTGCGCCGCGGCAAGGTGCGCCGGGCCAAGCTGTATTATCTGCGCGGGCGCACGGGTAAGGCGGCGCGTATCTTCGAGCGCACGACCGGCTACGGCATTGGCAAGAAACAGAAAGTCGTCGTGCCGGAAACCGGTACCGCCGAGAATCCGGAAGACGACCTCGCCGCGCCGGTTGAGGCGCCGGAAGAGAAAAGCGAGGCATAAGCCGACGGCGCCCCATGTTGCCTGGGGCGTCGGCGCAGTGACAGCGGACGCCCCGGACCATAGAGTTTCGGGGCGTTTTGTTTGCAGTAGACGAGATCCGTGGTCGACGCGGACCGGAGGAGAGTGATGGCCAAGCCCCGTACCCTGTTCGATAAGATCTGGGACGCCCATGTCGTCGACCGCCAGGAGGACGGCACCTGCCTGATCTATATCGATAAGCACTTGGTGCACGAAGTCACCAGCCCGCAAGCGTTCGAAGGCCTGCGGCTCGCCGGCCGCACGGTGCGCCGGCCCGACGCCACGCTGGCGGTCGCCGATCACAACGTGCCGACATCCGACCGCAGCGGCGGCATCGCCGATGCGGAATCGCGGCTCCAGGTGGAAACCCTGACCCGCAATTGCGAGGAGTTCGGCATCGAGCTGTTCGACATGAACGACGTGCGCCAGGGGATCGTCCATATCATCGGGCCCGAACAGGGTTTTACCCAGCCGGGGACGACGATCGTGTGCGGCGATAGCCACACCGCCACCCATGGCGCGTTCGGCGCTCTGGCGTTCGGTATCGGCACCTCGGAGGTCGAGCACGTGCTGGCGACCCAGACCCTGCTGCAGCGACCGGCCAAGAACCTGCGCATCGCCGTTGACGGCACGCTGCCGATCGGCGTGACGGCGAAGGATATGATCCTCGCCATGATCGGCGCCATCGGCACTGCCGGCGGCACCGGGCATGTGATCGAGTATGCCGGAGAAGCCGTGCGCAATCTCTCGATGGAAGGGCGCATGACCGTGTGCAACATGTCGATCGAGGGCGGCGCGCGGGCCGGCCTGATCGCGCCCGACGACACCACCTACGCCTATCTCGAGGGCCGCCCGATGGTGCCCAAGGCCGGCGCGTGGGAGCAGGCCGTCGCCTATTGGAAAACCCTCCCGACGGACGACGGCGCCACCTACGACAAGGAGGTGGTGCTCGCCGCAGCCGATATCGCGCCGCAGGTCACCTGGGGCACCAGCCCGGAGAATGTCGTGCCGATCACCGGTTCGGTGCCCGATCCGGAAAACGACGCGCGCGACGACAATCAGCGCCAGGCGTGGGAACGCTCGCTGGAGTATATCGGGCTGGCACCGGGCACGGCGATGCAGGATGTCGCCATCGACAAGGTCTTCATCGGCTCGTGCACCAATGGCCGCATCGAGGATCTGCGCGAAGTGGCGAAGATTGCCGCGGGGCGCAAGGTGGCGTCCGACGTCTATGCGATGATCGTGCCGGGCTCGGGTCTAGTGAAACTCCAGGCCGAGGAAGAGGGCCTCGACAAGATCTTCGTCGAGGCCGGCTTCGATTGGCGCGAGCCGGGATGTTCGATGTGTCTGGCGATGAACGCCGACCGGCTGGAGCCGGGTGAGCGCTGCGCGTCGACCTCGAACCGTAACTTCGAGGGCCGCCAGGGGCGCGGCGGGCGCACCCATCTGGTGAGCCCGGCGATGGCGGCGGCGGCGGCGGTCTCGGGCAAGCTCGCCGACGTGCGCGACTTCGTCGAGGAATAGACCTTCGCCATGGCCGATAGCCTCACCGGGGTCCGCTTTCGCTATGCGGGGTTTTGGTTGCGGTTGGTTGCCGTGGTCATCGATACCGGCGTGGTGTTGATCATCATGTGGATGCTTGGTTTGGTCTTCGGGATCAATGTCGCCTCGATCGAGCCGACGCAAACAGAATTGGACAGTATCCGCCTGCTCGAGATCGCCGCGATATTTGCCGCCTGGATCTATTATGCGGTGATGGAAAGCACCGCGCCGCAAGCAACGGTCGGCAAGCTGTTTCTGGGGATCTATGTGACCGATCTCGACGGCAACCGGGTTTCCTTCGGCCGCGCCAGCTTGCGCTACTGGGCCAAGTATATATCGAGCGCTATTTTGTTTATCGGCTATGTGATGGCCGCCTTTACCCGCCAAAAACAGGCATTGCACGATATCGTGGCAAGTTGCCTGGTACTGAAGCGTTAGGACAAAAGACGATGGAAAAATTCAGCAAAGTCACCGGCGTCGCCGCGCCGCTGCCGATGGTCAACATCGACACCGACAAGATCATCCCCAAACAATTCCTCAAAACAATCGCGCGCACCGGCCTCGGCAAGGGGCTGTTCCACGAGCTGCGCACCGACGCCGACGGCAACAACACCGGCGAATTCGTCCTCGACCGCGAGCCCTACACCAAGGCCAGGATCATCGTCGCCGGCGAAAATTTCGGCTGCGGCTCGTCGCGCGAGCATGCACCGTGGGCGCTTCAGGATTTCGGCATCCAAGTGGTGATTTCGTCGTCGTTTGCCGACATTTTCTATAATAACAGCTTCAAGAACGGCATGCTGTTGATCAACTTGCCGCCCGAGCAGGTCGAAGAGTTGATGGCGGTCGCCAACGATCCGGAAAACCCCGAGC
>CAJICQ010000505.1_pt1 | contig 15469 bp, 11 predicted proteins | sample 9199721 | NCBI WGS metagenome assembly CAJICQ01 (sample SAMEA7708344, study PRJEB35096) | sediment metagenome | biome: marine neritic benthic zone biome [ENVO:01000025]; feature: sediment [ENVO:00002007]; material: shallow marine sediment [ENVO:03000034] sea grass bed [ENVO_01000059] ...
CCATCACCAGCGTCGAGGACGCCATCGCCCGCGCCCGCGCCTACCGGGAGGCCGGCGTCGACGCGGTGTTCTTCGCCGGCATGAAGACCCGCGACCAACTCACCACCATCGCCGCCGAGATCGATGCGCCGATCATGCTTGGCGGCGCCGGCGCCGAACTCTCGGACCGGGCCTTTCTGGCCGAAAATGGGGTACGGATCGCACTGCAGGGTCACCTGCCCTTCTCCGCCGGTGTGGGTGCGGTCTACGAGACCCTGAAGGCGCTGCGCGAGGGCACCGCCCCGGCCGATATCTCCCACGCCGGCTCGCGCGAGTTGATGGCGCGGGTGTTGCGCGAGGACGATTACGACCGCTGGACCGACGCGTATCTGGGAGAGAGCGGGTCGTAGCTAGAACAGGCCTTCCACCAGCCCGTTTGCGTCAAGGCGGATGTTGTTGGCCGCGGGCACCCTGGGAAGGCCCGGTAGGGTCATGATGTCGCCGCATATGGCGACGACGAACTCCGCGCCGGCCGACAGGTGGACGTCTCTGATCGGCACCACATGATCGCTCGGCGCACCTTTCAGGTTCGGATCACTCGAAAAGCTGTATTGGGTCTTCGCCATGCACACCGGCAAGTGGCCATAACCTTCCGCCTCCCACTGGTGCAGCCGGTCGCGCACCTTCTTGTCGGCGATCGCCTCGCTGGCGCCGTACATCTCGCGGGCGATGGTGTCGATCTTCGCGAACAGTCCCGTTTCGTCGGGATACAGAGGCTTGAACGCGGCCCTGCCGCTCTCGGCCAGTTCGACCACTTTGTGGGCCAAGGTCTCGATACCGGCCGAACCGTCGGACCAGTGGGTGGACTCGATGACGTCGACACCCGCCTTGGCGATCTCTTGCTTGATCACGCCGATCTCGGCGTCGGTGTCGGCGGTAAACCGGTTGATGGCGACAACCGCCGGCACCCCGAATTTCTCGACGTTGGCAATGTGGCGGCGCAGATTGGCCAGCCCCTTGGCGACCGCGTTGGTGTTTTCAACGGCTAAATTCTCGCCCGCGACGCCGCCATGGAGCTTGAGCGCGCGTACGGTGGCAACAACGACCGCCGCCGCCGGTTCGAGCCCAGCCTTGCGGCACTTGATATCGAAGAACTTCTCGGCGCCCAGATCGGCGCCAAAGCCGGCCTCGGTGACCACATAATCGGCCAAGCGCAACGCGGTATCAGTGGCGATGACCGAATTGCAGCCATGGGCGATATTGGCGAAGGGACCGCCGTGCACGAACGCCGGATTGTTTTCCAGCGTCTGCACCAGGTTGGGCATCAGCGCGTCCTTGAGCAGCACCGCCATGGCGCCGTCGCCCGACAGGCCGCGCACGGTGATCGCCGCGCCATCGCGGGTGGTGCCGATGACGATGTTGCCGAGGCGGCGCTCGAGATCGTCCAACGACGTCGCCAGGCAGAATATCGCCATCACTTCCGAGGCCACCGTGATGTCGAAGCCGGTCTCGCGGGGAAAGCCGTTGCCCGGTCCGCCCAGCGACACAACGACATGACGCAACGCGCGGTCGTTAAGGTCGACGACCCGGCCCCAGGTGACGCGCCGCGCATCGATCGCCAGTTCGTTACCCCAATGGATGTGATTGTCGATCAGCGCGCTCATCAGGTTGTGCGCCGCCGTGATGGCGTGGATATCGCCGGTGAAGTGGAGATTTATATCCTCCATCGGCACCACCTGAGCGTAGCCGCCGCCGGCGGCGCCACCTTTGATGCCGAAACAAGGGCCGAGCGACGGCTCGCGGATGCAGACGGCAGCTTTCTTGCCGATCCGGTTGAGGCTGTCACCCAGCCCCACCGTCGTCGTGGTCTTGCCCTCGCCGGCTGGGGTCGGCGTCAGCGCGGTCACCAGCACCAGCTTGCCGCGCGGACGGTCGTGCAGCGTCTCCAGGAAATCGAACCCGATTTTCGCCTTGAGGGGACCGTACTGATGCAACGTGGTTTCCGGGATGCCCAGAGCGGCGGCAACTTCGGCGATCGGGCGAACCTTTGCCGCCCGGGCAATTTCGATGTCGGGTCTTTGCAAATTCATGGCGACCTATCTCCCAGCCCCGGATTCGTAACGGGGAAAAATATACAGAACATCAACGACAGCCCCCGTAACAAGCACCGAGCAGCAAACCATGTTTAGATTCCTTGGTAATAACCTGGATAATTTGCTCAGCAGAAAAGCATTTAGTTAATTTTTTACCTTGAAAAATACCCGACAAATATTTCAAACCATAACCCTCTACGGGATACGAGAAAATCAGTTCTCTAAATACGTCGATCCATACTTAATCATAATCGAGCGGATATTAGCCAGTGCAAAGCAATCGGATAATCAGCCGGTACGAGGCGCACGTCATCACCTTGTGAGCATCAATTAATTACGTGTTATTTATTTTATGTGCATTTAATGTCTTCCTAAGCGCGGCCAAACTACGGAAATGCAGGCGATATGCCCGAGGAATTACGCTTCTTTCCCGAGCAGGCTCCCCTTTCGATTCAATCATTGCTCATTAGCTTAGCTATTGGCGTCGTCTTCGCGATCATTATTCGCTGGCACTTCAAGCGCTTTGGCTCGACCCTATCAAACCGGGAAGAATTCGCCCGCGTCTTTCCGTTCGTCCTGCTCACGACGGTATTGATTATTACCGTGGTCAAATCGTCTCTGGCCCTATCGCTCGGATTGATCGGGGCGCTGTCGATCGTTCGATTCCGGACGCCGGTGAAAGAACCGGAAGAATTGGCTTATCTTTTTATATCTATTGCGATCGGGCTGGGCCTGGGCGCCAATCAATTTCTCGCCACGTCGATCGCGGCCATTTTTATTTTGGCGGTGATGGCCGGGCTGCAGTCGGTATCGAGCACCGCGGCGGGCAAGAACCTCTATTTATCGGTGCAACTGCCCGGCAATCTAAAGTCTGATCCCGATCAGTTCTTGCAGGGGTGTAATGAGATTATTTCCACACACGCCAATCTGATGGACTTGCGGCGTTTCGACGTGGCCGATAGCGGGCTCACCGTCACCTATTTCGTCGACTTCGAGAGCGACACCAATCTACCGGCATTGACGGCGTCGCTTAAAAATTCGTACCCGGATATTGAGATCACCTTCATCGACCAAAACCAAATGCCGAGCATCTAGTTTCCGATGAAGATCACGGCTGCCAAAGACAACGGGTCAACCGCGGGTCGGCCTGCCGAGCTGCCACAAGGTGAACGATGGCGGGTGTTTATCAGAACCGCCGTCATGTCCGTTTTTGCCGCTGTGATGGGTGCGATCGTCGTGCTTGCCGCGTTACCATCCGGCATAAAGGACCCAATCAACAGGCTCGTGGCGGACCAGGCGTTATATGTTTATCCATCCGGCAAGCCGCTGCTGTCGGAGTTCGTGCGGGTGCCCGGACGCCTCATGCGGAGCCCGGATCTGCCCCAGCTTGTTCTCGACATTAAGTTCAAGAACCTCATGCAGCTCTATGGCGAGCGTGACGACGCACTCGCCAAAGGTTTGTTGATCCAAAAGGACGATAGTTTCGTGCCGGGTAAAGCGCGGATCGGCGATGAGACGGTTCGCATCAAGGTGCGGCTCAAAGGCGACTGGCTCGACCATCTTCATGGCAAAAAATGGTCTTTCCGGGTTCACGTGAAAGATGACGAAGAGATCTTCGGTCTGCGCCGATTTTCAATCCAGCATCCGAAAACCCGTGGATATCAAGGCGAAGTCCTGTATCTGGAAACGCTTCGCAAGTATGGCGTTCTGGCGCCGCGTTACTTTTTCGCCAAGGTCTACATCAACGGAAACGACCTCGGCATCATGGCAATCGAGGAGCATTTTTCCAAAGAACTGCTCGAGCGTAACCACAGAAAAGAAGGCGTCATCGTCAAGTTCGACGAATCGCAATTGTTCGAATCGCGCCTGGTTGCAGACCCGCGGCTTGAACTGGTCTTCAACGACCACGAAGGCGCGCCAATCGACGCTTTCCAATCCTCCAAGGTCGCCCGTTCGCCCTATCTGAGCGAACAGTATGCCGTTGCCGTCGGCCTTCTCAGGGCGTTTGCCGAACGGCGAAAGGCCGCCTCGCAGGTGTTCGACGTTGAGAAAATGGCAATCTATCTCGCCGTCAGTCAGGCCTTTGGCGCGCAGCATGCCGTGATATTTCACAACATGCGTTTCTATCTCAACCCGTTCACCTCGCGCCTCGAGCCGATCGGTTTCGACGCAAGCCTGGACCGAAGAGGGGACGCCGCTAGCGATATTATTCTCACCAGGGGAATCACCGAGCGAATCCTTGCAGACCCAAGAATGTGGGCGGCCTTCCAAGCGGGCCTCGACCGCATCGAGTCCGAATTCCGTTCTCCAGATTTTCTCGATTACATGACCGAGATCCAGGACGAGACGCTGCGTATCCTGCGCAGCGAATTCTCTCTCCTGCAACCGTTCGATCTTTCTGGACTCGATGCCCTGATAGACATCGCCCGGACCAAGCCAGTGCCCCGCCTGCCCAACCTTGTTGCGTCTCCCGACCGCTACCCGGCGCTGGTCAACGCCTACTTCACGCCGCGCGAGCACAACGGCGCGGTGTTGGAGGTGGTAAACATCGTGCCCGAAAGAGTAGCGCTGCGCGAGATTCGCTGGGTACCGGCGCGCGAGGACCAGTCGCCGGCGGCGATTTCACTCGACCTCGCCTATCCCATACTGGTTCCGCCAACGCCGGTCGGTGATGCGCCCGCCACAACGGTGATCGAGCTACCGCAAACGCAAGACTGGTCGACCGGGTTTTTCGAAGTTACGGCGGCGCTGGATAATCAATCGAGAAGCTACACCGTTCGCGCGGTGCGGTCTTCGCCGGCGTCGGAGTCCGCGTTGCCCTTCCGCGACGCGACGATCGACCGACAACTCAGCCTGCATCCGTTCTTAACTGCGGACCGTGAAAACAGCGTCGTCAGGGTTCGACCCGGCGACTGGCGCGTTGGCGAGAGTTTGGTCGTCCCGCCAGGATACCGGCTCGAGGTGCCGCCGGGCACGGTGCTGAGGTTCGCCGAGCAAGCGGCGTTGATCGCCTATGGCGAGGTTGCCTTCACCGGCGCGCCCGGCAACCCGATCCGTATGACGGCGGACAGCACGCCGCTGCAATCCAGTCCAAGCTGGCCCGGTGTGGTGGTATTTGGCGCGCCGCAGCAATCTCGCTGGTCTCACGTGACGGTTGAACAAACCCGAGGGGTGCCTTGGGTCGGCTGGACCTTGACCGGCGGTGTGACGTTTTACGAAAGCGACGTGGCGATCGACCATTCCGCGTTCACGGATAGCCGCGGCGAAGACGCCTTGAACATTATCGCCAGCGCGTTCGAACTCGTCGAGGTCGGCTTTCGAAATACCGCTTCCGATGCCTTCGATTCGGACTTTTCTACCGGCCGGGTCACCGGCGGTTCGTATTCCAATATCGGCCTGAACGGCAGCGGCGGCGATGCGATCGATGTCAGTGGCACCGAGATCGTGATCGAGGGAACCAGCTTTGCCGGCGTTTCCGACAAGGCCCTTTCGGTCGGCGAGCAGAGCCAGGCTCGTATCCTGGGCATCAACATTTCTCGCGCGACCACCGGGGTTGTCAGCAAGGACGGATCGGTCGTCCACCTCGAGAATTCACAGATCGACGGTAGCCGTTTGGCGGGCTTGATGGCGTACACCAAGAAAGCCGAGTACGGCCCGGCCCGCCTGGTCGCCCGCGGGGTCGAGGTCCGCCATAGCCAATCGCCGGCGCTGGCGCAAAACGGCAGCACGATTGAATTCAACGGCAAGCCCGTTCGCGGCACCGACATCGATGTCGACGCCCTCTACGCGAACGCGCAAAAACCGTGACCGCGGCGCTCGACAGTATCGGCGCGGAAACGCCGCGGATCGAAACCAAGTTCATCGTCTCCGACTTGGAACGCGACAGAGTTGAAACGTGGTTGCACCTCCATGGCGCAAACTTCTCGAACGCCTACGACCCGCGCTGGGTGAACAGCGTCTATTTCGACACCCACGACTTTTTCGCGTTCCGGGAGAATATCTACGGCGCCAGCCGCCGGGCGAAGGTCCGCTACCGCTGGTATGGTTCCGCGATGATACCCCAGGATGGCCATCTGGAGGTTAAGCTCAAGCGCAACATTTACGGGTACAAGCATCGTGAACGGATCGACGGCCTGGTGCTGCCGCAGGACTATGTCTGGGAGGAGCTTCGCGCCGAGCTCCTCGAACGCGCCGGCCCGTTCGGCCGCTTGTCGCTGCAGCACAATCCGCAACCGGCGCTGCAAAACCGCTACCGGCGCCGTTATTTCGTGTCATTCGATCAAAAGGTTCGGGTCACCGTGGATACCGAGCTCGAGTTTTTCGACCAGCGCTACCACAGCCGGCCCAACCTGACGCGTAAAGCCAATTTTCCGCCGGCGATGATCGTGGAGTTTAAATTCGACCGTCGCGACCGCGATACGGTATCGCAACATCTGCAAACGTTTCCGGTCCGCGTCAGCCGCAGTTCGAAATATGTCGAGGGCCTGAAGTCCGTCCACCGGCTCTAGGCCCTTAGGCCGAACATGACGCTCAGCGCCGACCGGGGATAAATTCCTCGATCGACGACCCCCGCTCGGTCGGCTCATGCAGCCACATCAAATCGATCCCGACGGTTTTATCGGTATTGACCGTTACGACGAGAAAATTGTCGTTGCGGCCGCCGCGCATGCCACTGGCGATGAGCCGGATATTATCGTAGCGAAAGTATGACGGCAGGTGGTCCGACCGGCCGCCGACGTCACCGGCGAAGACGTAGACGTCCGTTTTCGCCCGGCGCAATAAGGGCTCGACGTCTTGCCAGAAATTGGGCGAGCCGGTTTCGGACGGACGATAATTGATTTTGACGTCGCGAAAGCTGTTGTCCTCGCGCCACCAGATGACATGGTGCACAAAGATGAAAACGTTCGCGTATCGCCCGGCCGCGCTCAACGTGGTCTTCAGGAAATCGAGTTGCGACCCGGTGATCCTGCCGTCATCGAGGTTGGTGTCGAGGACGATGAAAAGGTTTTCCTCGTGCACGAAGGAGCGGAAGGGCTGGCCAAACCGTTCGATCACATACCGTTGGTCTCCCGTCTTGTCGTGGTTGCCCGGCGCCAGAAAAATCGGGAATTCCAAGGCAGCGATGGCGCTATCGAACTCGGCCCAATGCTTCTGCGTGCTGGCGATGACGGCATCGCCGGTCAAAAACCCGAAGCTCATCCCGGGGATCGCACCGATGTCGCCAATCTTGGCCTTGAAGGGCGCGTGAATGCCGACGTAGTCATTATCGCGGCAGCAGTCGGCGTAAATATGGCCCGCCACGAAAAACGAGAAGGATGCGTTCGCGTTGTCGTAATGACGCTCTTGGACAAGCGGCGCGGCATCGCGCGCAAACTCGAAAAACAGCAAAGCGACAGCGCTAACGGTCACGGCCAAAACCGTTAAAAACCCGATCTTTTGCAGCACGTTTCGCGCGACGCCCATCGATTCCCTCCGGGCCTAGTTTAGGCCACGGCCGACCCGCGCCGCTATGGGCCAGGGGAATGCCATTTAGCAAACTTCGCGCGCAAACGAGCAAAGGCTCAGCCGATTTCGGCTAAGCCTTTGAAAAATGGTGAGCCCAGAGGATAGCCTCAGCGCTTCTGCACGGTCCAATGTTGGCGGGGTTCCACTAGGCCGCGCGGTAAGTAAAAGGTTTGTGTGACGGGTAGGAATCCGCCCTCTGATCAGTCCTTCATACAAAAATAGAGTGCGATGAAGGGCGGCATGTTGTCGTGCGCACCAGTTCTTCCTTCACTGCCAAATTGTGCCCACCTAGGGTCAACAACTCTTAGGTCGCCGTTTCCGGCAGTGGGCACCTCCCAGGAACCTCCTGGAGCTACAAGGTCACTTCCCTTAACCGAATTTAACATTCCATGGTCATGTTTTGGTAGGTGTTTGGTTTTGAGCTCAACCGATTCTTGTCCACCAGGAGTATTCAGACCAACGAATCTATCAAGTGGTCCTTTGCCAACACCGAGAATGAATCTGCCTTCAGCTTGCGTAAAAGGAGACCAGCCTTCAGCCTGCGGGCATGCGATTGTAAACGCCATAACGGCTCCAGAAGGGATGCGACCCGGCTCTCCAGGTTCGCCTTTTTCCCCTCTTAAACCCTGAGGGCCCGGCGGCCCTTGCGGCCCTTCCTGTCCCGGTCGTCCGGCAGGACCGGGATTGCCTTTGTCCCCTTTCGGCCCTGCTTGTCCCTGTATATCGGCTATGCGGATACGTTCATCTACGAAGCTTTGAAGGAACGCCAAACCCGCGATTGCTGCTATTCCCCCTGTAAACATCATTCCAAGCGCGAACCAGACAAGATTTTTGCCCAATCTCTCGCTGTGTTTCTCACCTTGATCATTGCTTGCCACTCTTTCCCCCTGGGTATTGGTTTATTCATTTTGTTTGCCGTTTCTACCTTGCATAACGCAAGCTCTTAGCAACCAGTTTTAGAATAACAGCTTAGTAAACAAGCGGTTTCGATTTTGGAGTGCCCCCCATCGGTTGGACACCAACGCACTCAATGTCGGAATTCAAAAACGGTGACAGTTTACTTATCTCAAAACAATTCCCGCTGGGTGCCCGCCTTGCGCACCGCCGCGGCGATCAGCCCGCGATAGCGGCAATAAACATTGTCTTCAAAGAAGATACGCGCGCGCCGGTTGGCTCAATGCGTCACGTGATGGGGCACACCGGGACGCACGATCCGCGCCAGCCGCGCCATGGCTATGCCCCCCTGTTTGGCCGATTACGCCTTCGCGATCGCTAATCCAAGGCTACTCAGGTACCCGTCATCGTGAGCGCTATTAAGTAAACTGTCACCGTAATTCGTCACCGTAATTCTGTCACCGTAATTCCGGATGATGTACCTCTTACTGACGCCAGCGTTCGTGGGACAAAACGCGTAACAAATCCTGGTATCGACTTCGATCATCCGAGTTCATCTTCCACTCGGAATCGGTTTCATCAGGTGGTTTGAGCCTCTCCAATCGCTGGAAATCAAAAAAAGTGCGTATCTCTTTCACTTGACCCAGGCGCGCGTTTATTTCGCGTGACTCCGATTCCGGAACCAGTGCTCGGAGTTGCCACATCAACGCAAATAGGCTTCTTCCCTCGAATTCCAAAAAGATCGGCGAAAAGTCTCCGAACTTGCCATATTCTGGATGTTGCTCCGCGATACCTTCCAAAGCTCCTCTGGCGGTATGAAAATCAGAGAACGTGAATCGATCAGTATCCACGTGAGGCAATGTGGAGAGCCGGTAGCTGATTTCGATGTCGAGCCGGGTGACTAGCTCGCGCGTCCTCTCGGCCTCCGACTGGCGCGTTGTATGCCAAGTGTAGGCGCCGGAAAGACCGCTCAGTAACACAGCCGACAGAAGAAACAGGCCGAAGTTGCTGTTGAGAAATGATAGAATTTTTTGTCGGCTTGTCTTGGGTTGAGTCAGCGCATTCCGCGCTTCTTCGCGAAAAATTTCCTCGGCACGGATCTTCTCTTTTTCCACTTCGGTCAGCATCGAGTTCTCAGTCACCTGATATCTCTAGCTCTCAGGGTATGAGCGTTGGCCCACTCGATCAACGACCTACTATGGAGTTTCGATACGTTTAATCGATCGAACGTCCGCCTTACGCCGCGAAAACCGACATGCAAGGTGTGATATCCGCTAGCGGGTCGCACCCAAGATTCCAAATCTGACTCCCTGACTCGCGTTGACACCTCTCTGGTGGTTGGGACTCCGGAATTACGGAGACAGTTTTCTTATCTCAAGACAATTCCCGCGGGGTGCCCGCCTTGCGCGCCGCCGCGGCGATCAGCCCGCGATAGCGGCGATAATCATTGTCTTCGAAGAAGATACGCTCGCGCCGGTTGGCTCAATGCGCCACGTGATGGGGCACACCGGGACCCACGACCCGCGCCAGCCGCGCCATGGCTATGCCCCCGTTTGGCCGATTACGCCTTCGCGATCGCAAATCCAAGGCTACTCAGGTGTCCGTCACCGTGAGCGCTATTAAGTAAACTGTCACAGTAATTGTGTCACTGTAATTCCGAACCTGTTCTTTCCGACGATGCATTGGCCAAGGCTCATCTCAAAATGAATTTGTTGGGTTCCACCTGCAGCAAGTTCATGTCAACTTCTACATTATGGTGGATATTCCGACGGAGGTGGGACGTGAATTGGCGCGCGCGTGGAGAAAGTGCCGCTATATTGCGCGAACGCCACTAAAAGCCGGCTGGTTCGCTGCCGGACTGGTTCTGCTTGCTCTTTATTGGGTACTCACGCCGCGGGGTTCTGTAGGGAATATCAGCCAGTTTTTGGATTTCTTGACCTTGCTGGTTTTGGTCGGAACGGCGGCAGTGTTGTACTGGACCCGGTCCGCTATCAGAGAGAGCTCAGACAAGGACTTTCTCGCAGGGTTTATTCAGCGCTACGAAAGCAACGAAATGTATGAGGTCATGACCGCTATCTCTGATTTTGGTCGAAACAATAAAAATGATCTGCACAACTTTCGAAAACTGCTGACCACACCCGATCCGCAAATTGGGAACGAGGAAGAAGTTATTGCGAGTCGAATTGTTCACAATATGGACCAATATGCTAACTCAGGCAGGAGGCGCGTTTTAAACCTCTACAAGCATCCGTGGCGATTGTGCCAAGAAGGCTACCTTGGCGAAGAGACACTGAAACTGATTGCAGAAACCAATGCGGTTCGATTGCTCTATCCCACAATTATGCCGGCATCCGCAGCAGTCCATTTTGTCGACGTTTGCAAGCTAAACAGGGAGCAGTTTCTAAGGGACCGCGGGCGGTTTTTTTGGATAAAAGACTTGCGGACGTGGCGACACCAGAACATGCCGCCAGCGTTCCACGATGAGCCAGCATAGCCGGCGATGACGTAGCGTCCGCGGCGCGCCCATACTGAATACTACTCCCCGTTCCGGTGGGGCTTATCTTTTGCGACCCCCGACAAACTTGAAGGTATGGAGCCGGTAAATCTTCCCGGCTGCGATCAACGACTATTCTTCTGGTGTAGCCGACACCGATACAACACGGTAGAACGCGGTATTTCATGGTCATGGGTGGCTTAGAGTGAGTTCTGAGTGAATTTAACAGCAGATGAGTCAAAACCCTCCGATATTTTTGTCCTCTTGCTTCGCGGACCCTCCAGGAACTCGCCTACGCATCCGTGATCGCGTCCAGGACCTCGTAGGAGGACTACCAACCGCCCACCCTCGTCCGATATGGATGGCTGAAGATTACCCCGAACTTCGGCCCCAATCGCACTGGGGAGATTTTGAGAAGACCGAATTCTGCCTCGAAGGCGTCCGCCGTGCGGAATGCTTTGTCGCGATAATTACCGAACGGCACGGCAGTTCGATTGCTATAGACGGCGTTGGCCAAGTACCCACATCTTTCTTCGAAGCAGAACTTTTTGAGGCGGCGCTTCTCGGCAAGCCCTCTTTCATCTTTCTCCTGGATGGCTACGAGCCGGAGGGCAAGTTATCAAGCTTGCTCAAGCTGCTTGCTCCAGCATTTCCGTACCTGGACCTGACGCCTCGTTCTGAGGATGAGATCCTAAAGAAAATCGACCGCCTGGTAAGTCATTTTCAGCGGCCCCGTTTGCTACGCCGTATTTTGCCTCTCCCCAATTTGAATGTGATGGTGGATGCCCAATTTTCGTTTCGGCACCGTCCTTACGATCCGAAATCATCTCTTCCGCCGCTACGCTTTTTGGAAGGTCAGCTCGATCCGACCATTTCCGAGCCTGACGCAAGTCATACTGAGACGATCTTGGAGCAAGCACGGGAAGAAGAAAATCATCAAGTACGTCTTACATTAGTTTGGATAGCCGTCCGTACTCTTATGGGAGCTCCATTCCATGATCCGAAATTCCGAAATTTCATCCCTCTTTGGGAGCGTGCGTTAAACGCATGGACCAGTAACGGCGGATGGTATGGGCTTCACGGTCATTTCCCTTTGAGTTGTCTAGCTGCTCTCGGATCGGTGTCCGAAATCCGCGCCAACTTCGAAGAAAGAGATGATCCGATGCAGGCTATCCCGCACGGCGGCCTCGCAAGCTCGTATTACAATGTCGCAAAAATATCAGGCCGACCGACTGAAATATCAAAGTTGGCGTTGATGCATATTCAACTTGGCATCGAATCAAACCTAGGGGACGTGACAAATCAAACTGCGACGCGAGCCAGCATTTTCCTTCAGTTAGGTCACGAGGATGCGGCGCTAAAGGACTATCAACTCGTAGCCGAACGCCGAAAAGACCAAGGTGGTCTAGCGTATGGACAAGCGCTCAGTGAGTGGGGCTATGCCCTGGTAAAGACTGGGAACAAGCAAGATGGTGTAGCGTATATGGAGCAAGGTTTAGACCTTCTCAATGCTTCACCGAAGTCAGATTTCCGAGTAAGGGCCATGCGTAAACTGGCTGAAGGTTATGCTCGGTGTTTGAAAATTAAGGCAGCGCTTGATCTCGCCACGGAGACACATGACCTCGCAATTAGAATAGGCACCTACGACCAAATCGGTCCATTAGAGCGGTTTGCGAAAACGCTGGACAAATTTCGTCTTTAAGAGGTGCGGTAAATTTTTGTGCGTCTGTTACCCCAGATGTTACGCCGAACGAAAAAAGGCTCAGCCGATTTCGGCCAAGCCTTTGAAAAATGGTGAGCCCGCCAGGTTTCGAACCTGGGACCTACTGATTAAAAGTCAGTTGCTCTACCAGCTGAGCTACGGGCCCATCGATGTCGGGCAGTTGCGCTGGAACTTAGGAAGCCGGTTGCGCGCCGTCAATACACCGGTTGACCAGTGGCGATCGGCGGCGCCGCCCAGGCGGCTGGGGCGCCGCCTTATTCCTTGACGTCGGCGGCCACGCGCACCCGCACGATGGCGTCGGGGTCGCGCACCGCGCCGCCTTGGCCTTCGCCTTTCTTGATCGCGTCGACATATTCCATGCCCTCGGTCACCTGGCCCCACACCGTATACTGACCATCGAGCCAGGGGGCGTCGTCGAAGACGATGAAAAACTGGCTGTCGGCGCTGTTGGGGCTCTGCGCGCGGGCCATCGACACGACCCCGCGCACGTGCTTTTCATCGGAAAATTCGGCATCGAGCTTCTTGCCCGAACCGCCGGCGCCGGTGCCGGTCGGATCGCCGGTCTGGGCCATGAAGCCGTCGATCACCCGATGGAAAACGATGCCATCGTAAAAGCCCTCGCGTACCAGTTCCTTGATCCGCGCGACGTGATTGGGCGCCAGATCGGGCCGCATTTCAATGACAACGCGGCCATCCTCCACGTCCAGGTATAGCGTATTTTCCAAGTCCGTCCCCTTTCCAGACTGCGCCGCCGCCGGCGCCCACGCTGCGGCGAACAGCGCCGCGGCAATAAAGATTGTTCGCGTAAACCGCATGGTCGTACCTGCTCCGTTCTAAGACCGGCTCTTATTTAGACGCTCGACGCCGTGAGGTCGAGCTTGCCAAACGTTGCTTGATGCGTTTGGCGACCCGGGGCGAGACGAAGCTGGTGATATCGCCGCCCAGCGCCGCGATTTCCTTGACCAGGCGCGAGGCGATGAATTGCTGGCTCTCCGACGCCATCAGGAAGATCGTCTCGATGTCCGGATTGAGCCGCGCATTCATGCCGACCATCTGAAACTCGTATTCGAAGTCGGACACCGCACGCAGGCCGCGGATGATGCAGCCGGCCTTCTCATCGGTGGCGAAATGCATCAGCAAAGAATCGAACGGCTTCACCTCGACGCGATTGTTCAAGCCGTCGCCCATGTGGTCGATCTCGTCGCGCACCATCTCGACCCGCTCTTCGAGCGAGAACAGCGGCCCCTTGCCGGCATTGACCGCAACGCCGACGACCAGCCGGTCGACGGTGCGCGCGGCGCGGCGGATGATATCGATATGGCCGTTGGTTATCGGGTCGAAGGTGCCCGGATAGACGCCGACCCGCTCAGTCTTCGTCATCGCCGGCCTCTGTCGATGGTTCGTCCGCGGTGCCAGGCTCCGGTGCGGCGTCGAGAGCATCGTCCGCGTCCGCGCCCTCGCCTTCACCAGCCTCACCGTTATCGCCGGTTGCGTCGTCGAGTATGGCGGTCACCGTCACCACGTGTTCGTCCTCGGCGACCCGGAACAGAGTGACGCCGCGGGTGCTGCGCCCGGCGATGCGCACATCCGATACGCCGGTGCGGATCAACTGGCCGCCGTCGGTCATCATCACCAGTTCAGTGTCGCGATCGACCGGGAACGACGAGATCACCGCATTGCCTTCCTGCCTGGCCAGATCGATGTTGGCGATGCCCTGTCCGCCGCGCCCGGCGACCCGGTATTCATAGGCCGAGGTGCGCTTGCCGAATCCTTTGGCGGTGACGGTCAGGATAAATTGCTCCTGCTCGGCCATCTCGCGATAGCGCTCGTCCGACAGCGTGACCTCGCCTTCCTCCGCGCCCTCCTCGAGGCCCACCTCGACCTCGTCGGCCTCGCCACCATTGTCATCGGGCTCGCCTTCGGCCCGTTCGGCCCGGCTGCGCTTGAGATAGGCGGCGCGCTCGTCGGTGGTGGATTCGGCATGGTGCAGAATCGACATGGAAATGACTTCGTCGCCCTTGGCCAACTTGATGCCGCGCACACCGGTCGAACTGCGGCCCTGGAACACCCGCACATCGGTCAGCCGGAAGCGGATGCATTTGGCCGCCGCGGTTGCCAGCAAGACGTCGTCGGTCTCGTCGCAGGTGGTCACGCCGATCAACCGGTCGTCGGGATCGAGCTTCATGGCGATCTTGCCGTTGGCCTTTACCTGGACGAAATCGGACAACCGGTTGCGCCGCACATTGCCGCTGGCGGTGGCGAAGGCGACGAACAGATCTTCCCAGCTGTCTTCGTCCTCGGGCAGCGGCATCAGGGTGGTGATGGTCTCGCCCTCGGCCAGCGGCAGCAGGTTGACCAGCGCCTTGCCGCGCCCGGTCGGCGAGCCCAGCGGCAGCTTGTAGACCTTCAGTTTGTAGACCATGCCGCGCGAGGAAAAGAACAACACCGGCGTGTGGGTGTTGAGCACGAAGACCTGGCTGACGAAATCTTCGTCGCGGGTCGCCATGCCGGCGCGGCCCTTGCCGCCGCGCCTCTGCGCCCGGTAGGTCGACAGCGGCACCCGTTTGATGTAGCCGCCATGGGTCACCGTGACGACCATGTCCTCGCGCTGGATCAGATCTTCGATGTCGTGCTCGAACTCGCCTTCGATGATTTCGGTGCGCCGGGGATCGGCGAACTCCTCCTTCATCTCGAGCAATTCCGCGCGCAATATGTCGTAGAGCTTTTCGCGGCTTTCCAGGATGGCGAGGTACTCGCGGATCTGGTCGACCAGCGCGCCCA
>CAJICQ010000344.1_pt1 | contig 15376 bp, 14 predicted proteins | sample 9199721 | NCBI WGS metagenome assembly CAJICQ01 (sample SAMEA7708344, study PRJEB35096) | sediment metagenome | biome: marine neritic benthic zone biome [ENVO:01000025]; feature: sediment [ENVO:00002007]; material: shallow marine sediment [ENVO:03000034] sea grass bed [ENVO_01000059] ...
ACCCTGCCGACGATCATTATTGCCGCAAGGGCCGCCCTAAAGGCCGTGCCGCCTTCGATCCGCGACGCGGCGCGCGGGATTGGCGCGTCACCGCTGCAGGTCACGTCGCATCATGTCCTGCCGCTCGCCATGCCGGGCATCCTGACCGGTACGATTATCGGCATGGCGCGGGCGCTGGGCGAAACCGCGCCGTTACTGATGATCGGCATGGTCGCCTTTATCGTCGACATCCCGCGCAGTTTCACCGATCCGGCGACGGTTCTGCCGGTTCAGGTGTTCCTGTGGGCCGATGCACCGGAACGCGCCTTCGTGGAGAAAACCTCGGCGGCGATTCTGGTGCTGCTTGCATTTTTGATCGTGATGAACCTGGCAGCCGTAATCTTACGTAAGAAATTCGAAAGGCGGTGGTAGAATGACCGGTCCCTTGGCTATTCAAACGGCCGTAACAGAGAAAACAGCGGTAGCTGGCGTGACCCAAACCGTACTCGAAAGCCCGGCCCCCAAAAGCGTGGCGCCGATCAAGGTGTCGGCGACCGACGTCGACGTGTTTTATGGCGACAAACAGGCGCTCGAAGGCGTTTCGTTGGATATCCGCGAAAACCAGGTCACCGCCCTGATTGGGCCCTCGGGCTGCGGCAAGTCGACATTTCTGCGCTGCCTAAATCGAATGAACGACACGATAGACATCTGCCGCGTGACCGGAACGATCCTGCTCGACGGCGCCGACATTTACGACCGCAACGTCGACGTGGTGCAGCTCCGCGCGCGTGTCGGCATGGTGTTTCAAAAACCCAATCCGTTCCCGAAGTCGATTTTAGAGAACGTCGCCTACGGTCCGCGCATCCATGGCATGGCCGCGAACAAGGCCGATCTCGGCGATCTGGTCGAGGCCAGCTTGCACCGCGCCGGCCTGTGGGACGAAGTCAAGGACCGTCTCGACCAGCCGGGCACCAGCCTGTCTGGCGGCCAGCAGCAGCGTCTGTGCATCGCCCGCGCCATCGCGGTCAATCCGGAAGTTATTTTGATGGACGAGCCGTGCTCGGCACTCGACCCGATCGCGACGGCGCGCATCGAAGAGCTGATCGACGAGTTGCGCGAGAATTACACCATCGTCATCGTCACCCATTCGATGCAGCAGGCCGCACGGGTGAGCCAAGAAACGGCGTTTTTCCATCTCGGCATCCTGGTCGAGTCTGGCTCGACCGAGCACATCTTCACTAACCCGGAAGATCAGCGCACCCAGGATTATATAACCGGCCGTTTCGGTTAGTAGCGGCGCTTGAAGGAGCAACAGAGGCAAACCTCTATGCCGACAGACCACAACCACATCGTCAAATCCTTCGACGAGGAGTTGGCCCGCTTGAGCGATCTCATCAGCCGTATGGGCGGATTGGCCGAGACCCAGCTCGAGCAATCGATCGAGGCGCTGCAAAAGCGCGACTCGACCTTGGCCGAGGCGGCGATCGAACACGACCGAAAGATCGATGAACTGCACGCCGAAGTCGATGAAATGGCGATCCGCCTGCTGGCGCTGCGCCAGCCGATGGCGACCGATCTACGCCACATTGTGACCGGCTTGAAGATCGCGCCGATCGTCGAACGGATCGGCGACTATGCGAAAAACGTCGCCAAACGCGCCATCGCGCTCAACCAGATGCCCCCCGTGAAGCCGCTATTCGCAATCCCGCGCATGGGCCGCATTGTCCGCGAAATGACCAAGGATGTGCTCGACGCCTTCGCCAATAACGACGTCGACAAAGCCCACGAGGTGTGGATACGCGACGCCGAAGTGGACGACATGTACGACAGCCTGTTTCGCGAGCTGCTCACCTACATGATGGAAGATCCGCGCAACATCACGCCCTGCACCCATCTGCTGTTCGTCGCGCGCAATATCGAACGTATTGGCGATCTGGCGACCAACATTGCCGAACTAATCCATTACCAGGTCGAAGGGGTTATCCTCGACGAGGACCGGCCGAAAACCGACCAGGCCAGTGTGACCGTGGTCGAGCCGGAATAGCGATACAAGGCGGAATAAATTCACGATGGACGGGGCATCCGCAAGCACTCTGCAGCCGAATATTCTGATTGTAGAGGACGAAGCGCCTCTGGTCGAACTGCTGACCTACAACCTGGAGAAAGCCGGTTTTCGAACAGCCATCGCCCGCGACGGCGAAGAAGCCATGATGGCGGTCGCCGAAACCAAGCCGGACCTGGTCTTGCTCGACTGGATGCTGCCGTACATCTCCGGCATCGAAATCTGCCGGCGGATCCGGCGCGATCCGGAAACCCGCGACCTGCCGGTCATCCTGCTCACCGCCCGCGGCGAAGAAGACGATCGAATTCGCGGCCTCGATTCGGGCGCTGACGACTACGTGGTCAAACCGTTCTCGCCCAGCGAGCTAGTGGCGCGGGTACGCGCGGTGATGCGGCGCACCCGTCCGGCGTTCGACAAGGACATGCTGAGCTACGCCGACATCGTCATGGACCTCGGCAGCCACCGGGTCAGCCGCGGCGACCGGACGATCGATCTGGGACCGACCGAGTTTCGCCTCTTGCGGTTCCTGCTCGAGCACCCCGGCCGGGTGTTCAACCGCGAGCAGCTGCTCGACGGGGTGTGGGGCCAGGACGCCTATATCGAGCCGCGCACGGTCGACGTTCACATCCGCCGCCTGCGCAAGGCAATGAATTTGCCGGGCACACCCGATCTGATCCGCACGGTGCGCTCGGCCGGCTATGCGCTCGAACTCGAGCCCGGTAACTAGTCCGCCAGGGCCTGCTCGTAGGCAGCCGTTACGTCATCGCCAAAGGTGCAGAAGATAACCCGCTGGAGCGTTGCGGCGTCGCCAAGAGCCTCTCTGACCGAAGCGACCGCGATGGCTGTCGCCTCGCTCAGCGGATAGCCGAAGATGCCGGTCGAGATCGCCGGAAAGGCAATCGACTTTAAGCCCTGCTCTGCCGCCAGTTGAATGGCATTGCGGTAACAGCCGGCGAGCAATTCCGCCTCGCCCTGGTCGCCGCCGTGCCACACCGGGCCGACCGCGTGGATGGCATAACGCGCGGGCAACTCGTAGCCGTCGGTCAGCCGCGCCTCGCCGGTTGGGCAGTGGCCGATGCGCGCGCACGCCGCCGCCAATTGCGGGCCGGCGGCGCGGTGGATGGCGCCGCACACACCGCCGCCGGGCGCCAGCGCTTCATTCGCCGCGTTGACGATGGCGTCGACCTCGAGCGTCGTGATATCGTCGGCGAAAATTTCCAGCTTCGCTTCGGTCACGGACATCTCCTGTAAAAACGTGGATACTCTTTAGGGTTTCCGTACAAGGCTCCCCTCCCCGTGGGAGAGGGTAGCCCATCAGCCATACACCCTGTCACGGCAGGATCGCATCTTCGGAGTGGCGGTACGGCTTGCCCAGCGCTCTGGCCACCGCGGCGTGGGTGACGTCGCCGTGGTGGATGTTGAGGCCGGCGCGAAAATGGGCATTCTCGTGCAATGCCCGGCGATAGCCCTTATCAGCCAGCTCCATGACGAACGGCAGCGTCGCATTGTTCAGCGCCACCGACGACGAGCGCGACAGCGCGCCCGGCATGTTGGTGACACAGTAATGAACCACGTCGTCGACGATGAAGGTGGGATTGTCGTGGGTGGTCGGGCGCGAGGTCTCGAAACAGCCGCCCTGATCGATCGAGATATCGACCATCGCCGCGCCCGGTTTCATCTTCTTGACCATCTCGGCGGTCACCAGTTTGGGCGTCGTGGCGCCGGGCACCAGCACCGCGCCGACCACCAAATCGGCGTTGAGCACGTAGCGTTCGACGGCGTCGACCGTCGAGTAGATCGTGTTCAGCGTCGGGCCGAATTGCATGTCGAGTTCCTTGAGGCGGTCGAGCGAGCGGTCGAGCACGGTGACCCGCGCCTCCATACCCATCGCCATGCGCGCGGCATTGGTGCCGGCAACGCCACCGCCGATCACCAACACGTCAGCCGCTTCCACCCCGGGGACACCGCCAAGCAACACGCCGCGGCCGCCGCGTTCCTTCTCCAGGCAATGGGCGCCGACCTGGATCGACATGCGCCCGGCGACTTCGCTCATCGGCGACAGCAACGGCAGACCGCCGTGGGCATCGGTCACCGTTTCATAAGCGATCGCGATACAATTTGACGCTACCAGCGCGTCGGTCACGGCCGGCTCGGCGGCGAGGTGAAGGTAGGTAAAAAGCACCTGGCCTTCGCGCAACAGGGGGAACTCCGCGGCCTGTGGTTCCTTCACCTTGACGATCATCTCGGCGGCCCCAAACACGGCGGCCGCGTCCGGCGCAATCTTGGCGCCGGCGGCGAGATAATCGTCATCGGTGAAATTGACGCCGGCACCGGCACCGGTTTCGACCGTCACCGCGTGGCCATGATGGGTCAATTCACGCACCGATGCCGGAATCAAGCCAACGCGGTATTCCTGGGTTTTAATCTCGCGGGGAACGCCGATGTGCATGGTCACCTCGTCTGCGGTTGGACCGTCGCCATACTAAGGCCGCGATTTCGACGGACGGTATCGAATCATTTGGGGACGACTTATATGTGTTTATCGCTCTTCCGTTATCACGAAACGTGTTCTCAATGAATCGCGAGGGACACATCTTGGCAAGGATTTTCGCGTCGGCGAAGGCCGGTGCCGTGGTGTTTGCCTGGCTCGCGGTTCTCTTGCCGGCGAGCGGCGCCGCGATGGCCGCGCCCTCTCACGCCATCGCCATGCACGGCACGGCGAAGTACTCGGCCAACTTCGCCCATTTCGACTATGTGAACCCCGAGGCGCCGAAAGGTGGCGATTTCCGCCTGCACGCGATCGGCACCTTCGATACCCTCAATCCCTACGTCATCAAGGGAAAACCGGCGGCCGGGCTGCACCATGGCTTCGGATATTACTTCGAGACCTTGACCCGGCGCAGCCGCGACGAACCGTTTTCGCTCTACGGTCTGCTCGCCGAGACGATCGAGATGGCCGACGACCGCGGCTGGATTGCGTTTACGTTGCGGCCCGAGGCGAAGTTTTCCGACGGCACCCCGGTCACCGTCGACGACGTCATCTTCAGCTGGCGCACGCTGAAGGAAAAGGGCAGTCCCAACGCGCGCGCCACCTGGTCGCGCGTCGCCGATGTCGCGCAAACCGGACCACGAACCGCGCGCTTTACCTTTGTCGACAACAAGGACCGGGAACTGCCGCTCCTGGTCGCCGGTTTCCTGCCGATCCTGTCCGAACGTTGGTGGCGCGGCCGCGATTTCGCCGAGACCACTCTCGAGCCGCCGCTCGCCAGCGGCCCTTATGTGATCGAACGCATCGAACCCGGCCGCGCGATCATCTACCGGCGCAACCCGGATTATTGGGCGCGCGATTTGGCGGTAAACCGCGGCCAGTTCAATTTCGACACCATCCGCTACACCTATTTCCGCGACGACTCGGTCGCGCTGGAAGCGTTCAAGGCCGGCGATTACGATTACCGCGGCGAGGGCAACGCAGCCCGCTGGGCGACCCAGTACGATTTTCCGGCGCTCACCGATGGCCGCGCGGTGCGTGAGACCATCGACAATGGCACGCCATCGGGATTGCGCGCGCTTGCCTTCAACCTCAGACGGCCCCTGTTCGCCGACCGCCAGGTGCGCCAGGCCCTGACGCTTGCCTTCGATTTCGAATGGCTCAACCGCACCTTGCTGCACCAAGGCTATGCCCGGACCACGGGCATGTTCTCCAAATCGGTGTTGGCGCCCACCGGCCCGCCATCGCCGGCCGAGCTGAAGCTCCTGGAGCCGTGGCGAGACCAAGTGCCGGAGCAGGTATTCGGCCCGCCGTTCCGCGCGCCGGCGACCGACGGTTCGGGGCGCGATCGCACCAACCTTCGGCAGGCCGCCATACTGCTCAAGCAAGCCGGCTTTACGGTGCGCGACGGGGTATTGCAGAGCGCCGACGGAACACCGGTCCGCTTCGAGATCACGCTGCGCCTGCCATCTAACGAACGCATCGCCTTGGCGTATGCGCGCAATTTGAAGCGGCTCGGCATCGAAGCCCGCGTCCGCCTCGTCGAATCAGCGCAGTTTCAAGGCCTCATCGACAGTTACGACTTCGATATGGTGTTCGGCTTCTGGGGCGTCACCCTGTCGCCGGGAAACGAGCAGCAAAATTACTGGGGCTCGCTTAACGCCGATCAGCCGGGCGGGCGCAACTGGACCGGCGTCGCCGATCCGGCGGTCGATGCGATGATCGACGCGCTCGGCGCCGCTCGCAACCGCGAAGAGCTGACCGCCGCGGCCCGAGCACTCGACCGGATCCTGATGTGGAATTACTACGTACTGCCGCTCTACCACGATGCCCGCCAGCGCATCGCGTATTGGCGCAAGCTATCGCGGCCGGAGACCGTGCCGGTTTATGGCGTGCGCCTTGAGACGTTCTGGGCAACTGACCCGGATTAGGCGGTCAACTGGGCCGCCACCAAATCAGACAAGCTTACCTGCGGCCGCGGGCCGACATGGGAGATCACTTCTGCCGCGGCGACGCCGCCGATGTGTGCGCACGCGGCCAAATCTTTGCCGCGCGTATAGCCGTGCAGAAAGCCGGCGGCATACTGGTCGCCGGCGCCTGTTGTATCGACCACGCGGGCGACCGGCTCGGCGTCGACCACGTGGACTTCGTCGCCGGAGATCACCACCGACCCTTTCTCCGATCGGGTCAAGGCGGCAACCGCGCAATCTGCGCGGGCGTGCTGGAGAGCCGTGTCGAAGTCTCCGACTTCGTAAAGCGACAGGATTTCCGCCTCGTTGGCGAACAGGATATCGATGTGGCTACTAATCAGCTGGCGGAAGGACGACCGGTGGCGATCGACGCAGAATGAATCGGACAAGGTCAGCGCGGTCTTGCGGCCGGCCGCATGGGCCAGCCGTGCCGCCTTGAGAAAAGCCTGTTTGGCCTCGTCGCGGTCCCACAAATAGCCTTCGAGATAGGTCACTTTGGCGCGGCCGATCAGGTCGTCATCGATGTCGTCGGGACCCAGTTCGGCGCACGCCCCGAGAAACGTGTTCATCGTCCGTTGTGCGTCGGGCGTAATCAGGATGAGGCAGCGTGCCGTCGGCGGTCCGTCGGTCGCCGGCGCGGTGGTGAATTCGGCGCCGATGGCGCGGATGTCGTGGGCGAAAATTTCGCCCAGCTGATCGTTGCGGACCTTGCCGATATAGGCACAGTTGGCGCCGAGCGAAGCCAAACCGGCGGCGGTGTTGCCGGCCGAGCCGCCCGAGGTTTCCAGGCCGGGGCCCAGCTCGGCGTACAGCCGCTCGGCCGCTTCGGCATCGATCAGCGACATCGACCCTTTGGTCATGCCCAACCGGGTCAGCGTCGCATCGTCGGTCTGGGACAAGACATCGACAATGGCGTTGCCGATGCACACGACGTCAAAATCGGCAGCGGACGCTGGTTCGGCACTCATGACGGAATTCCTTTGGGAGATCGGGACAGTTGGATTGTGGCCGGGTGCGGCGGAGTATACGCGGCGTCGTCACCCGGGCAAGGCAAACGGCGCACCTTCGCTGAAGATTTTCTTGGTTACGCCGCACTGGCCCGCTAAGACTTCGCCAATATGTTCGATGCCTTTTTCAAGACCCTCGCCCAGCTACCGACGCCGCCGTTCCAGCGCGTGTTGTGGCTGAGCATTGCCGGCAGCCTGGCGACCGCGATCGCGTTGTGGTTTGCCATCAACACGATTCTTGTCAATACCGACTTCTTCGGCATTGCCTGGCTCGAGCGGACAATCGATATCCTCGGCGGGTTGGCCGCGGTGGTGTTATTGGTATTGTTGCTGCCCGCTTTCATCGGCCTCATTGCTAGCTTGATGCTCGAGTCGATTTGCCGGGCCGTCGAGGCGCGCCACTACCCGCGCCTGCCGGATGCGCGCAGCCAGTCGATCATGGAAGCGATTGTCATTGGCCTGCGGTTTGCCGCGTTCCTGGTTCTGCTCAACATCGTGGTCTTACCGCTGATATTCATACCGCCGGTCTATTTCGTCGTCAGCTGGGCCCTGAACGGCTATTTGCTGGGGCGGGAATATTTCGAACTGGTCGCCTGCCGGCGATTGAACCCCGCCGAAACCCGCACCATGCGTCGGCGATACCGGCTTTCGACGCTGGCCGCCGGCCTGGTCATTGCCGTCGTCGCCGTCACGCCGATCGTCAATCTTCTGCTGCCGCTGTTTGGCACGGCGTTCATGTTGCATACCTTCGAACGCCTTCGCTCGGAGAGTGCAGCCTGAAAACTTAACGATATATCAATACTTTCCACTTATTTGCCAAAGTAAGATGGGAAGTGTTATATATAGCAAACGCACCGTTGGTATTTGGACCTTCGACCCGCCACCACCGGCTCACAGCGCGGTGCCGCCGGTAGACTCCTTGGGAGGCGTAAATATGACGGCGACCGACGACGACGCGGGCGAGCGCAGCGAGCCCGACCTGAGCTTTTTGGAGAGCCGGCCCGCCCGCGTTGCCGAGATCCCAAACTTGGCGTTGGGCCGCGGCAGTATCTCCGAGGGACCGCGTTCGGTCGACAGCCGCGCCCTCACGATTGGCCGTGATATCAAGCTGTCCGGTGAAATAACCGCGTGTGAGCTCCTGGTCATCGAGGGCAGCCTCGAGGCGACGGTTCCCAATGCGAAAACAATGGAAATCGCACAATCGGGGACCTTCAAAGGTACCGCAACACTCAACGACGCAACGATTAGCGGCGAATTCGACGGCGATCTGACAGTCACCAACCGTTTGCACATCACCAGCACCGGCCGGGTGACCGGAACAATTCGATACGGGCATCTAGAGATCGATAACGGCGGCGAAATTCATGGCGATCTTACGGTCTCTCCTTAGTTCGATCGGCATTGGCCCGTCGCGAACAGAGCTGAACAGCGCAGCGCCCTCCCGTCTGGCGATTATGTCCGGCGGCGTGATCACCTTTTCCCTGGTGGTTCTGCTATTGATCGTTTGAATTCCCGAACCCGCCGATTGGTGGCATAGTCGCACCCATGCATGCCGGACATTTCATCGCGCTCTGCGCCGCTTGCCTATTGGCGGCCTGCGCCGGCGCACAACGAACCGAGACCCCAAACGAACCGACCGCGACGACGGTTCCCGCCCCGCCGCCGCCTCAAGCTACGGCACCCCGGCGCGCGCCTGTACGCCAAAGCGTACGTGAGGGCATACGCACTGAACCGGCGCCTGACCCGACCCCGGATACGTTGATCGGCTTGACCCCCGAGGCGGTCGATAAACTCCTGGGAGGGGCCGAATTAGTGCGTCAGGACGGACCGGCGGAGGTTCGATTGTACCGCAGTCGTGACCAGCAGTGTACGTTCCATGTATTCTTGTACGCCTCAAGCGGCGCCAGCCAATCGAGCGTCGTCGAGTATTTCGAGGCGCGCAATAAGGACGGTCGGCTCGAGGGCGCCGATATGCAAGCCTGTTACCGTGCGCTGGTGAAGCCGGCAGCGACGTCATAGCTCGAATGGGCGGCAACCCCTATTCGGCAATTGTCTTCGCCTTGTACTGGCACTGCTCGGCGACGATGCAGCGCGGACAATCGGGCTTCCTCGCCTTACACACGTAGCGTCCGTGCAAAATCAGCCAGTGATGGGCGTGCTGGCGATAGTGCGGCGGCACGCGCTTGAGCAGCTTTTTCTCGACTTCGACGACGTTCTTGCCCGGCGCCAGGCCGGTTCGGTTGGATAGCCGGAAAATGTGGGTGTCGACCGCGATTGTCGGTTCGCCGAACGCGGTGTTGAGCACCACATTGGCGGTCTTGCGGCCGACGCCGGGCAGCGCCTCGAGCGCTTCGCGCTCGCGCGGCACCTCGCCGCCATGCTGATCGACGAGCTGGCGGCTCAACGCAATTACGTTCTTTGCCTTGTTGCGATAGAGCCCGATCGTGCGGATATGTTCGATTAGCCCGTCTTCGCCCAAGGCCAGCATCTTTTGCGGCGTATCGGCGATCTTGAACAGTTTTTCGGTCGCCTTGTTGACCCCCACATCGGTCGCCTGCGCCGACAGCACAACCGCCACCAGCAAGGTGAAATTATTCGCGTAGGCAAGTTCTGTCGTCGGCGATGGATCGGCCGCCGACAAGCGTGCAAAGAACGCCTCGATCTGGGCTTTGGTCATCTGCGCCATAACAGGCCGAGCCTAGGGCCAATCACGCAAAGTTGGAACCACCCTCGCGCTGCGGCCAACCGCCGCCTTGCCGTACCGTAGCGCGCCATTATGATTGGCGCCATGTCGGATGATGCCATCGAGCCTGCCGGACCGCTTTTCGACGCCGTTCTGTACCCCCATCGCAGTCTGAGCGCGCGCGGGTTTGCGATGCTGATGGCCGGCGTGATCGGCGCCACGGTGCTGGCGGCCGCCTTCTTCACCCTGCTGGGGGCGTGGCCGGTACTGCCGTTTTTCGGCGCCGAAATCTTGTTGGTCTTCGTTGCTTTTCGCCTCAATAACCGCGACGCCCGCGCCTGCGAGCGGTTACGCCTGACCCAGGACGCGTTGACGGTGGAACAGGTGCGCCCGTCGGGCCGGCGGCACAGGCACAGCTTCCGGCCGCCCCATTGGTTGCGCATCGACCTGGCGCAAAGGCCCGGCGGCAATAACGAATTGATCGTCTCCAGTCATGGCGATTCGCTGGTGATCGGACGCTTCCTGTCGGCCGATGAGCGGCGCGAAATCGCCACGAGCCTGCGCACCGCGCTCAAACGCCTGGTAAGCCCGACGCAGTCACCGGACCTAGGCTGACAGCCCCAACACGTCGGCCATCGCATAAAGACCGGCCGGCCGGCCCGCGGTCCACAGCGCCGCCCGCACCGCGCCGCGGGCGAAGATCGCCCGGTCGGTCGCCCGATGGGACACCTCGATACGCTCGCCGGCGCCAGCAAAGACCACCGTGTGCTCGCCGACCACGTCGCCACCGCGCAGAGTCGCAAACCCTATATTGCCGGCGGTCCGCTCGCCGGTTATGCCCTCGCGCGACAATACTTTCACCGCGTCGAAGTCGACGCCGCGCCCGGCCGCCGCCGCCTGACCAAGACCCAACGCGGTGCCCGACGGCGCGTCGACCTTGTGGCGATGATGCATTTCGACAATTTCGATGTCGAAATCCTCGCCAAGTGCGCGCGCCACCTGCTGGGTCACGGCAAACAGCAAATTGACGCCGGCCGACATATTGGGCGCCCAAACGACCGGCACCGACGCTGCCGCGGCGGCCAGAGCCGCCCGGTGGGCTTCTTCCAAACCGGTCGTGCCGGCCACCAACGCACAGCCGGCATCGGCGGCTAGTTGCGCATGCGCTTGCGTTGCCGCCGGCGCCGTGAAGTCGATGACCGCATCGACGCCGGCGAACATCGCCGCGGCGTCGTCGGTGATGATGACGCCGTTGTCGCCGAGCCCCGCTAGCGCCCCAGCGTCGGCGCCGACATGTTCGGAGCCGGGCGCTTCGGTCGCCCCGGCCAGCTGGCAGTCATCGGACGCCGCGATTATGGAGACGACCATCCGGCCCATGCGGCCCGACGCGCCGACGACGCCAATCTTGAGCGGGTTCGCCATGGCAGAAATCCACGAGAGTTGGTTGTATTGCCGATAATCTTACCACGGCAAGGGAGGGACGGCAGCCCGCCAGGGGCTGCGAAACAAGCTTATCTATTCTCTAAAGTCGTCCCACAGCTCCTTCACCTTGGTGAAGAAACCTTCCGCTTCGGGGCTGTGAGAGCGCCCGCCGCCGGCTTCATCGAATTGCCGCAACAGCTCGCGTTGCTGCTTGGTCAGGTTGACCGGCGTTTCGACCTGCGCCTGGACGTACATGTCGCCGCGCGCGTTGCTGCGTAGCACCGACATGCCCTTACCGCGCAACCGGAATTGCTGTCCCGTTTGGGTGCCCGCCGGTACGTTGACCCGCGCCCGGTTGCCGTCGATGGTCGGCACCTCGATGCTCCCCCCCAAAGCTGCGGTGGTTAGCGGAATCGGCACGCGGCATTGAATGTCGGCGCTGTCGCGGCGGAAAAACCGATGGGGCTTGATCGACACGAAAATGTACAGATCGCCGGCCGGACCGCCCCGCAGGCCGGCCTCGCCTTCGCCTGCAACCCGAATGCGGGTGCCGTCCTCGACGCCGGCGGGGATATTGACGGACAGGGTCTTCTCTCTTTCGACACGGCCGGCGCCGCTGCACGCGCGGCACGGATTGTCGATCACCCGGCCCGCGCCATGGCAGGTCGGACAGCTGCGCTCGACGGTGAAAAATCCCTGCTGGGCGCGAATTTTTCCCGCACCGTGACAGCTTGGGCAGGTTGCCGGCGCGGCGCCGCCTTCCGCACCGCTGCCCTGACAGGTCTCGCACGAGATCGCGGTGTTGACCCGCACGCGCGTCTGCCGGCCGGCAAAGGCATCCTCTAACGTGACGTCCAAATTGTACCGCAAATCGGCGCCGCGACTGTTCGCCTGCCGCCGCCCGCGTCCGCCGCCGACGAAGTCGCCGAACATCTCGTCGAAGATGTCGGCAAATCCGCCGCTGAACTCAAACCCGCCGGCGCCCTGAGCGGCGGCGCCCTCGAAGGCGGCGTGTCCATAGCGGTCGTAGGCGGCGCGTTTGTCCCCATCGCGCAGTACGTCGTAGGCTTCGTTGACTTCCTTGAATCCCCGCTCGGCCTCCGCGTCATCGGGATTGCGGTCGGGATGCAACTTCATCGCCAGCTTGCGATACGCACTCTTTAGCTCGGCCTCGCTGGCCGAACGATCCACCCCAAGTACTTCGTAAAAATCTCGTTTGGCCATCAGCTAACGCCCCTGGTCCCCCCAAACATTCGACCCCCCAGACGCAGTACCGCCGCATACGGCCCTCCAACAAACGGAGCGGCGCTGCGGCGGCATGGCATGCTGGTAGCGGTGCGGCTACGAGGCGGACGACTGGTCCTTCCTGTCATCCTCGTCTTCGACTTCCTCGAAATCCGCATCGACCACCGTGTCGTCATCCGGTTGGGACGATCCGGCGGCGTCGCCGGCGGCGGCCGCTTCGCCCGCCGCCTGTTCGGCCTTGTAGATCGCCTCGCCGAGTTTCATCGACGAGTTGCCCAACGCTTCGAATTTGGTCTTGATCGCCTCGGTGTCGTCGCCGTCGATCACTTCCTTCAACGCCGCGAGATCGGCTTCGATTTCCGATTTTTCACCTTCGGCGACCTTATCGCCGTGTTCCGACAGGCTTTTCTCGACCTGGTTCACCAGCGCTTCGGCCTGGTTCTTGGTTTCGACCGCTTCACGCCGCACTTTGTCCTCATCGGCATGCTCTTCGGCCTCTTTCACCATGCGGTCGATGTCGTCATCCGACAAGCCACCCGAGGCCTGGATGCGAATTTGCTGCTCCTTGCCGGTGCCCTTGTCGGTGGCCGACACGTTGACGATGCCGTTGGCATCGATGTCGAAGGCAACCTCGATTTGCGGGATGCCGCGCGGCGCCGAGGGAATGCCAACCAGATCGAACTGACCCAGCAGCTTGTTGTCGGCGGCCATTTCGCGCTCGCCCTGGAACACCCGGATGGTCACCGCCGACTGATTGTCTTCGGCGGTCGAGAACACCTGGCTCTTCTTGGTCGGGATCGTGGTGTTGCGGTCGATCAGCCGGGTAAAGACACCGCCCAGCGTCTCGATACCCAACGACAGGGGCGTGACATCGAGCAGCAGCACGTCTTTGACGTCGCCGGCCAGAACGCCGCCCTGGATCGCCGCGCCAATGGCCACCACCTCGTCGGGGTTCACCCCACGGTGCGGCTCGCGGCCAAAATGGTGCTTCACGATTTCCTGGATCTTCGGCATGCGGGTCATGCCGCCGACAAGAATGACCTCGTCGATTTCACCGGCCGATAATCCGGCGTCCTTCAGGGCCGCCTTGCAGGGATCGATGGTGCGTTCGATCAGGTCTTCCACCAAGGCTTCGAGCTTGGCCCGCGTCAGCTTGATGTTGAGGTGTTTCGGTCCGGCCTGGTCGGCGGTGATGAAGGGCAGGTTGACCTCGGTCTGGGTTGCCGAGCTGAGCTCGATCTTGGCCTTTTCCGCGGCTTCCTTCAGGCGCTGCAGGGCCAGCTTGTCCTCACGCAGGTCAATGCCTTGCTCTTTCTTAAACTCATCGGCCAGATACTCGATGATACGGGCGTCGAAATCTTCGCCGCCCAGGAAGGTGTCGCCGTTGGTCGATTTCACCTCGAACACGCCATCGCCGATTTCCAGCACCGATACGTCGAACGTACCGCCACCGAGATCGTAGACCGCGATCGTGCCGCCGGATTTCTTGTCGAGGCCATAGGCCAAGGCCGCCGCCGTCGGCTCGTTGATGATGCGCAGAACGTCGAGACCGGCGATCTTGCCGGCGTCTTTGGTCGCCTGACGCTGTGAATCGTTGAAATAGGCGGGAACAGTGACCACCGCTTGCGGCGTTTCCTCGCCGAGGAATGCTTCGGCGGTCTCGCGCATTTTTTGCAGGATAAAGGCGCTGATTTCCGACGGGCTGTAGGTCTTGTCGCGGGCCTTCACCCAGGCATCGCCATTGTCCGCCTTAACGATTTGGTAAGGGACCAGGTCCTTGTCCTTTTCGGTCATCGGATCGTCGAAGCGGCGCCCGATCAGACGCTTGATCGCGAACAACGTGTTTTCCGGATTTGTCACCGCCTGGCGTTTCGCCGGCTGCCCGACGAGACGCTCGCCGTCGTCGGAGAACGCCACCATCGATGGTGTCGTGCGGGCCCCTTCGGCGTTTTCGATGACCTTGGCCTGCCCGCCTTCCATCACAGCGACACAGGAATTCGTCGTACCCAGATCGATACCAATGACTTTTGCCATATTATCCTCGCTTTTTCGGCAGGTCTGCGCGGCCCGGACCGGCGCCGTGGCTGACCCCCGTCATGTCTGCAAATATCACAACGTAAACAATGTCACGTATGACCTTGGCACATATAGGAAAGCCAAACGGCCTCTGCAACCGTTGGAATAGCCGTCTTCGGATATAAAAAACGCCGGTTCACCGACATTTTTTAGCCGACCAGGCACAGCTATGCGGCAAAGGTCAGAATTGTTGCCTTAATCGCCCGGGATCCTGGCCGCAGGACCCTAAACAGTGGTGTCGACATGCGGTGTCGGGGTCTCGCTCTCGCCCTTGGCAACCCCGACTCGGGCCGGTCGCAGCAAGCGATCGTGCAGGCGATCGCCGGGCTGAACGACTTGCGCCACGGTACCGCTGGGATAGTCGCTGTTGGGCACTTCGAACATCGCCTCGTGGAAATTGGGATCGAACGGCTCGCCCGCCGGATCGATGCGCTCGATATTGTG
>CAJICQ010000149.1_pt1 | contig 15345 bp, 13 predicted proteins | sample 9199721 | NCBI WGS metagenome assembly CAJICQ01 (sample SAMEA7708344, study PRJEB35096) | sediment metagenome | biome: marine neritic benthic zone biome [ENVO:01000025]; feature: sediment [ENVO:00002007]; material: shallow marine sediment [ENVO:03000034] sea grass bed [ENVO_01000059] ...
CAAACCCGCTCGCAAACCGAAGGCAGCCGCCGCAAAGGCCGAAACGGCCGAAAACAAGGACACCGAATAGCGGGCTTCTTGCAGTTGCCCACTTGCGCAGAATCGCCGGTTCCTTATTTAACGGCGATACTTCGATGATGAACTTAGGACATTTAACATTATGCCGATTGCCAATGGACCAATAATGAACGCCCTGATCCCTATGGTGGTCGAGCAGACCAACCGTGGGGAACGGGCTTACGATATCTATTCGCGCCTGCTGAAAGAGCGGATCATTTTTCTCACCGGAACGGTGGTCGATGAGATCGCTAGTGTGATCTGTGCCCAATTGCTGTTCCTCGAAGCGGAAAATCCCAACAAAGACATTTCCTTTTATATCAACTCGCCAGGCGGCGTTGTGACGGCAGGCCTGTCGATCTATGACACCATGCAGTATATCCGCCCTGAGGTGACCACCTTGTGTATCGGCCAAGCCGCCTCAATGGGCTCTTTGCTGCTGGCCGGCGGAGCGCCCGGTAAACGCTATTCGCTGCCCAATTCACGGATTATGGTCCATCAGCCGTCGGGCGGGTTTCAAGGCCAGGCAACCGATATCGAGATCCACGCCAAGGAAATTCTGTTGGTGCGCGAAAGATTGAACCAAATTTATTCATTCCATACGGGGCAAAAGGTCGAGGTTATCGCCGACGCCATGGAGCGGGATAAGTTCTACATTCCGGAGGAAGCCAAGGAATTCGGCCTCATTGACGAGGTCGTCGATAAACGCCCCGCGGTCTTGACGGACGGTGAAGAAGACAGCGCATCTGGGGATAAAGACGGTTAACGAACGGTGGACTGCAATATATCAGCACTTAACTAATTATTGATTGCAGGATGCTAGCTAGTGTTCAATCCTCATAAGGTGCGATTCGTTGTGCGGCGCCCGCATGATGGATCGACAGGTTGGAAGCCCAAACACGGGGTTCATTGATGAGTAAGTCTGGCGGTAACGATTCGAAAAACACGCTCTATTGCTCGTTTTGCGGCAAGAGCCAGCACGAGGTCCGCAAGCTGATTGCCGGACCGACGGTGTTCATCTGCGATGAATGCGTCGAACTGTGCATGGACATCATCCGCGAAGAGCACAAGTCGACGCTGGTCAAGCGTGACGGTGTGCCGACGCCGAAAGAAATCTGCCAAGTGCTCGACGATTATGTCATCGGACAGGGGCAGGCCAAGCGCGTTCTGTCGGTTGCCGTTCATAACCACTACAAGCGGTTGAACGCGGCGCCGAAGGGCAACGACGTCGAGATCGCCAAATCGAATATCCTGTTGATCGGCCCGACCGGCTGCGGCAAGACGTTGCTGGCGCAGACGCTGGCGCGCATTCTCGACGTGCCGTTTACGATGGCCGATGCGACGACGCTGACCGAAGCCGGTTATGTCGGTGAAGATGTCGAGAACATCATTCTCAAGCTGCTGCAGTCGGCCGACTATAATGTCGAGCGCGCGCAGCGCGGCATCGTCTATATCGACGAGGTCGATAAGATCAGCCGCAAATCGGACAACCCCTCGATCACCCGCGACGTTTCCGGCGAAGGTGTGCAGCAGGCGTTGCTGAAAATCATGGAAGGCACCGTGGCATCGGTGCCGCCGCAAGGCGGGCGCAAGCATCCGCAGCAGGAATTTCTGCAGGTCGACACCACGAACATTCTGTTCATCGTCGGCGGGGCGTTTTCCGGGTTGGAGAAAATCATCTCGAGCCGCGGTAAGGACACCTCGATCGGCTTCGGCGCCGACGTGCGCAACGCAGACGACCGGCGCACCGGTGAAATTTTGCGTAACGTCGAGCCGGAAGATTTGTTGAAGTTCGGGCTCATTCCGGAATTCGTCGGCCGGCTGCCGGTGATCGCGACGCTCGAAGATCTCGATGAGGGCGCTCTAGTAGAGATTTTGACGACGCCGAAGAACGCGTTGGTCAAACAGTATCAGCGTTTGTTCGACATGGAGGGGGTCGAGTTGACCTTCGCCGAGGACGCGCTCAAGTCGGTCGCCAAGAAGGCGATCGCCCGTAAGACCGGCGCGCGGGGTCTGCGGTCGATCCTCGAAGGCATTCTGCTCGACACCATGTACGAATTGCCCGAGATGGGCGGTGTCGAAGAAGTCGTCATCAATGCCGAGGTGGTCGAGGGTAACGCGGCGCCGCTGCATATTTACGTCGATAAACGTGAAGATTTAGGGACTAGCGCCTAGTCGCCCCCAACAAATTGTGTGTCAATTGCGCCCACCAGGCTTGATTGCCGGGTCGAAGGGGACCAAATATTGGGTCGGGCAGGGTTTGCTGTACCGAGTCGGCGTCAATATTCGACACGTGCGGTAAACCTCGATTCATCAATTCGTGGTTATCCTTAGTTGCGGTATCCCAATCTTCAGGAACTGTCATGACTGATCATCCCAAAGGTGCGCTGTTTCCGGTTTTACCGTTACGCGACATCGTTGTTTTCCCGCATATGATCGTGCCGCTGTTTGTCGGCCGCGACAAATCAGTGCGCGCGCTCGAAGATGTCATGAAGGACGACAAGCAGATTCTGCTGGTGACCCAGAAAACCGCGGCTCAGGACGATCCTGCGCCGACCGATTTGTATAGCGTCGGCACCATCGGCACCATTTTGCAGCTGCTCAAGCTGCCGGACGGAACGGTGAAAGTGCTGGTCGAGGGCAGCGAACGCGCCGAGATCACCGAGTTCACCGACAAGGAGGATTTCTTCCAGGCCTTCGCCGCCATCATGCCGGAACCCGAGACCGACGAGAAAGAGCTGGCCGCGTTGAGCCGTTCGGTAGTCGCGCAGTTCGAGCAGTACATCAAACTGAACCGCAAGGTGCCGCCGGAGGTCTTGGTTTCGATCAACCAGATCGACGAACCGGGCAAACTGGCCGACACCATTGCCTCGCACCTGGCGCTGAAAATTGCCGAGAAGCAGGAGCTCCTCGAGGCGGAAACCATTCAGGCCCGGCTGGAGAAGATTCACGGCTTCATGGAAGGCGAGATCGGCGTCCTGCAGGTCGAGAAACGCATTCGCGGACGCGTCAAGCGTCAGATGGAGAAGACCCAGCGCGAGTACTATCTCAACGAACAACTCAAGGCGATCCAGAAGGAACTCGGCGAGAGCGAGGACGGCCGCGACGAGATCCAAGAGCTCGAAGAGCGCATCAGCAAGACCAAATTCAGCAAGGAAGCCCGGGAAAAGGCGCAGCAGGAACTCAAGAAGCTGCGCAACATGAGCCCGATGTCGGCGGAATCGACGGTCGTTCGCAACTACCTTGACTGGATGCTGAACATTCCGTGGAAGAAGCGCTCGCGGGTTAAAAAGGACATCACCGCCGCGGAAGTCATTTTGAACGAAGACCATTACGGTCTCGAAAAGGTCAAGGAACGGATCCTCGAATACCTCGCCGTGCAGCAGCGCATGTCGAAACTCAAGGGACCGATCCTCTGCCTGGTCGGCCCGCCGGGCGTTGGCAAGACCTCGCTGGGCAAATCCGTCGCGCGGGCGACGGGACGCAACTTCGTGCGCATGTCGCTCGGCGGCGTGCGCGACGAAGCCGAGATTCGCGGCCACCGGCGCACCTATATCGGCTCGATGCCCGGTAAGGTCATTCAGGGCATGAAAAAGGCCAAGTCGTCGAACCCGCTGTTTCTGCTCGACGAGATCGACAAACTGGGCGCCGACTGGCGCGGCGATCCGTCGTCGGCACTGCTCGAAGTGCTCGACCCGGAGCAGAACCACACCTTCCAGGACCACTATCTGGAAGTCGACTATGACCTGTCCGACGTGATGTTCGTGTGCACGGCCAACACCATGCGCATGCCGCAGCCGTTGCTCGACCGTATGGAGATCATCCGGCTGCCCGGCTACACCGAGGACGAGAAGGTGGAAATCGCCAAACGGCACTTGCTGCCCAAGCAATTGAGCGAGAACGGGCTGAAGGAAGACGAGTGGTCGATCTCCGATTCGGCGCTGCGCGACGTCATCCGTTACTACACCCGCGAGGCCGGCGTTCGGAACCTCGAGCGTGAAATCGCCAATCTGGCACGTAAGGCGGTCAAGGAAATCGCCGTCGAACCGGACCTCACGTCGGTCAAGGTCACGGTGCGTAATCTCGACAAGTATGCCGGGGTGCGGAAGTTCCGCTATGGCGAGACCGAAGAGGAAGACATGGTCGGCGTCGTGACCGGGCTGGCCTGGACGGAAGTGGGCGGCGAGCTGCTGACCGTGGAAGCCATCCTGGTGCCCGGCAAGGGCAAGATGACGATCACCGGTAAGCTCGGCGACGTCATGCAGGAATCGATCCAGGCGGCGAACGCCTATGTCCGCTCACGCGCGACCGAGTTCGGCATCGAGCCCCCCTTGTTCGATAGACGCGATATCCACGTTCACGTTCCCGAAGGGGCGGTGCCCAAGGATGGGCCGTCGGCCGGCGTTGCCATGATTACCACGATGGTCTCGGTGCTGACCGGAATTCCGGTGCGCAAGGACGTCGCCATGACCGGTGAGATTTCGTTACGCGGCCGCGTCCTGCCGATTGGCGGTTTGAAAGAAAAAATGCTGGCGGCGCTGCGCGGCGGCGTGAAGACCGTGATCATTCCCAAAGATAACGAGAAGGATCTGGTCGACATTCCCGACGTGGTCAAGAAGGGTCTCGACATCGTCATTGCATCGACCGTCGACGAGGTTTTGGAGCGCGCTTTGGCCAAACCTTTGGTGCCGATCGAGTGGACCGAATCGGAAAGCGACTCGCAGGCGGTACCGGCTTCTGACGACGAAACTGACGCTTCCGGCGTGGTTCGGCACTAGCGAAAACGAAGAATTCCTCCTTTTTTTCCGATTCGACTCGGAAAATCCTCGAAAAGGCCCGGATTTCCGGGCCTTTTCAATTGACGGGGTTCAAAACAGCCCTCTAGACTCGCCAATGTTTGGATTCGGCCTTCACGCTCCAGACATTGAGCGAACCATCCCAAAGGGGGTCCTAAAGTGAATAAAAATGATCTTGTCGCCGCCGTTTCAGATTCGGCCGGTATTTCGAAAGCTGACGCGACCAAAGCTGTCGACAGTGTGTTCGACAATATTACCGGCTCGTTGCAGAGCGGTAATGAGGTTCGCCTCGTAGGCTTCGGCACATTCTCGGTTTCGCATCGTAAAGCGACAACCGGCCGCAACCCGCGCACCGGCGAAACCATTCAAATCAAGGCTTCGATGCAGCCCAAATTCAAGGCGGGCAAAGCACTCAAAGAAGCCGTGAACTGACGCTACTAATTCGACCGACTGAACCAGGCCGGTTGCGAAATATCGCAGCCGGCCTGTTTTATTTCCCGCTGCGCTATCGGCGCAGTTGCACACGCGCCACGGCGAGGCTAGAACCGCTCGCAATGTGATCCGATCCCACAGGGCGATTAGCTCAGCTGGAAGAGCACCTCGTTTACACCGAGGGGGTCGGCGGTTCGAGCCCGTCATCGCCCACCATCATCCGCCAGTGTCTCACCGGTCGACTGCCTGCGTTCCGGTTGCTTAAAAAGGAGCGCCGGTCGCAACTATGTTCGCCTTTTTGTGGTGGAATTTTTGCGGCATACATATTTACCGTTTGTTCGACTCGTTCAATTTTCTATTACTATTAGAATAAGTGCTTTGACGCTCTACTGGGCAGCATCGACAGTGAGTTTGGCCGGCGCATAGGCGTCGTTCGAATTCGAAGTAAGCGCACAGGCTGTAAACCCAAAACCCATCAAAACCAATGCGGGTACGAAGTATGTCCAGCATCGTTCATGCGGCCGACAACGATAGCCTTCACATTCTGCCCCTCTCGATGATCCCGTTGCGGGTGAGGGCACTGCAAGACACCCGTCTGATCAAAAACACCAGACTGGAAGGCGTGATCGAGCTTTACCGGGAAGGCTCGATCGGAAGCGGCCAGGTTACGCCGGACGCGCTGGATAAGGTTTTCGATTTTTCCGGCGACCGCATCCACGACCTGCAGATCATCAAGAAGCTCGCTGCACTGCAGAGCTACGACGTCTATAGCCTGCGGGTAAATTTGAGAAAGCTCAACATCCCGGTCGATTACGTCGACACCCTGAAACTCTCCGACGGAATGGCCGAACGCTTGGCGGCGCATATGAGCGCGTTTACACGTCCGCTGGTGTTACGGATTTACGGTGATGAAACTGTGCAAACGAGCTCGTTCCGTGACGTCCTCATGCTGTTCACGGACCCCAACGCCGAAGCCGCGCGCGAGAACTTGCGCGAACTGGCGAAGTTGCTGGACATCAAGCTCATACAAATCCCGAAATTCCTGGAAGACTATGCGGACGTGTTTTTATCTTTGTCGTTCTACCAGAAATGCCACGACGATGCCGCGGCCGATCTCGGCGAATTTCTCGACGATTTGCACGACCTCGCGCATAATCCGCGATTAAGCGACAACACCACGGCGTCGCCGGATATCGAACGGGCCGCCAACAAGATTCGCTCCCTGCACTCAGACGTCGCCAATATCCTCGAACAATTCCGCGAAAGGACGGACGACATGTGGCAAAACATGTCGGCCGAGCAATACCGGAAAATGTCGCAACTCGTAATCGATCACCAACAGAAGATCGGCGCCATATTATGCGCCACGTCGGTGAAGTTGAGAGCTTGGAAAGAACAAACAGCTTCTTCGTCGGGTGGCAGCGTCGGCGACAAAATCAACTTCGTGACCCGCGAAATCGGCTACGGACTTGATCGGCTGGAGAACCTCGAATTCAATGATATATAGGGGTCACGCCAAGTCACTGGGCGACCCGAAATTCGCCGCGGCGATAAGCGCCGGCACAGCGAGACGCCAGTTCTTTACCGCGCACCGGTCTTGCTCGCTTGACACATCCCAACACCGGCAGTACTTACCCCCGACCCTTAAGGGTACGCGTTAGGGGGTGTAGCTCAGTTTGGTTAGAGCGCCGGCCTGTCACGCCGGAGGCCGCGGGTTCGAGTCCCGTCACTCCCGCCACTTTCTTATTTTAAGATCGTCGCCGGCTCGGATATTCGCGCCGGGTAGCCTCTTCGGTGTGGCGATGTGACGCCCTCAAGGCGAATTGATTCGCGGTTTCCACAACTCACCTTACAATTGCAAATGCACCTGGCTGCGCCCGGTCTTCACGGGACTCGGATTGCTGTTGTGAATAGAGGTAAAGGCTGGCTTGCATGGCGTACGAACGTCGTGTATGGCTGCGCCGCAGGCGCCGGTTGGCCCCGAGTCTCGGGGCGGCGGCCATGTGCAGCGCATAACGATTTTGGCGGGCGCCAGATATGGAACAGTTACTGCTCGAATATCTGCCGATCTTGATTTTCCTCGGCTTGGCGATCGGTCTCGCCGCCGTGATGGTCGCGGCGTCGTTTTTCGTCGGGCCGAGCCGGCCCGACGTCGAAAAGAATTCGGCGTACGAGTGCGGGTTTGAGCCGTTCGACGACGCCCGCATGAAGTTCGACGTGCGCTTCTATCTGGTCGCCATTTTGTTCATCATTTTCGATCTTGAAGTCGCGTTCCTGTTTCCGTGGGCGATCACGCTGGGCGATATCGGCGTCTTCGGTTTCTGGTCGATGGTGGTGTTCTTGGGCATCCTGACCGTCGGCTTTGTCTACGAATGGCGCAAGGGAGCGCTCGAATGGGAGTAGTGACGAACCCCCAGGAGGGCGCCGGGCGGATATACCAGCCTGGCCCCGATCAAGACGCCGCGCTGAAGGCGGTGACCGACGAATTGACCGACAAAGGTTTCGTCGTCGCGCAAATGGACAAGCTGGTGACCTGGGCGCGCAGCGGCTCGATGTGGCCGATGACGTTCGGCCTGGCCTGCTGCGCGGTCGAGATGATGCACACGGCAGCCTCGCGCTATGACCTTGACCGCTTCGGCGTGGTGTTCCGGCCGAGCCCGCGGCAATCCGATGTGATGATCGTTGCTGGCACGTTGACCAATAAAATGGCGCCGGCGCTGCGCAAGGTTTACGACCAAATGGCGGAGCCGCGCTGGGTCATTTCCATGGGCTCATGCGCCAACGGCGGCGGTTATTATCATTATTCCTATTCGGTGGTGCGCGGCTGCGATCGCATCGTGCCGGTCGATATTTACGTACCCGGTTGCCCGCCTACGGCGGAAGCCTTGCTCTACGGCGTCCTGCAACTGCAGAAAAAGATCCGCCGCACCAGCACAATCGCGCGGTAATGGGCGCGGATTAACGGGTCTAGCCGGAACTCAGCGGAACACACCATGGATCAGGCCCTCCAGGACCTCGGCGAATATATTGCGGCAGCAATGCCGCACGACGTGATCCGCGCCGAAGGGATCTGCGACGAATTGGTGGTGGTGGCCCGCACCGCGGCGATCACCGAGGTGCTGACGTTCCTGCGCAACGACAGTAACTGCCAGTTCAAGGTCTTGGTCGACATTTGCGGCGCCGATTACCCGCAACGCGAACCGCGCTTCGAGGTGGTCTACAATCTGCTGTCGCTCACCCAGAACCAGCGCATTCGAGTGAAAGTGCTTGTCGACGAAGACACGCCGGTGCCGACCGCCACCCCGATCTACAGTGCCGCCGGATGGTTCGAACGCGAGACCTGGGATCTTTACGGCATCATGTTTTCCGACCATCCCGACCTGCGTCGCATTCTCACAGATTACGGTTTCGAGGGTCATCCGCTGCGCAAGGACTTTCCGCTCACCGGCCGCGTCGAAGTGCGTTACGACGAAAGTCAAAAACGGGTGGTCTACGACCCGGTGCAATTGACCCAGGACTTTCGTACGTTCGATTTTCTCAGCCCCTGGGAGGGGATGAACAAGGTTCTGCCCGGCGACGAAAAAGCCGGCGCTGAGGATAGTTCGGCGGAAGAGAGCGGCACATGAGCGAAGTCGCTATCAAGAACCTGACGATGAATTTCGGGCCGCAACACCCGGCTGCCCACGGCGTTTTGCGGCTGGTTCTCGAAATGGACGGCGAGGTCGTCGAGCGTGCCGACCCCCATATCGGCCTGCTGCATCGCGGCACCGAAAAGCTCATCGAGTACAAAACCTATCTGCAGGCAGTGCCCTATTTCGACCGCCTCGATTACGTCTCGCCGATGTGCCAGGAGCATGCCTTCGCGCTGGCTACTGAAAAATTGCTCGGCCTCGAAGTACCCGAACGCGGCCAGTATATCCGCGTCCTGTTTTCCGAGATTACCCGTATCCTCAACCACATCCTGAACCTGACCACCTACGCGCTCGACGTCGGCGCGATGACCCCGTTGCTGTGGGGATTCGAAGAACGCGAGCGGTTGATGGAATTCTACGAGCGCGTTTCCGGCGCCCGCTTGCACGCCGCATATTTCCGGCCCGGCGGCGTGCACCAGGATCTGCCCGCCGGTCTCGTCGACGAGATCTACGAATTCTGCGAGACCTATCCGAAATTCATCGACGATCTGGAAGAGCTGCTGACCGGCAATCGGATTTTCCGCCAGCGCACCGTCGACATCGGCATCATCAACGCCGAGGAGGCGCAGGATTGGGGCATGAGCGGGCCGGTTCTGCGCGCTTCCGGGGTGGCTTGGGATCTCCGCAAGGCGCAGCCCTACGACGTCTACGACCGCGTCGATTTCGACGTGCCGGTCGGCAAGACCGGCGACTGCTACGCGCGCTATCTGGTGCGTGTGGCCGAAATGCGTGAAAGCCTGCGCATCATGCGCCAGTGCCTGGACGACATGCCCGACGGTCCGGTGATTTCCAGCGACCACAAGATCACGCCGCCGCGCCGCGGCGACATGAAGCACTCGATGGAAGCGCTCATCCATCATTTCAAGCTGTACACCGAGGGCTATCACGTACCCGCCGGCGAGACCTACACCGCGGTCGAGGCGCCGAAGGGCGAATTCGCTGTCTACCTGGTGTCCGACGGAACCAACCGGCCCTACCGCTGCAAGATACGCGCGCCGGGCTTCGCCTTCATGCAGGCGATGGATTTCCTGACCCGGGGACACATGCTGGCCGACGTACCGGCGGTCATCGGCAGCCTGGATATCGTGTTTGGCGAGGTCGACCGGTGAGCGACATCGATACCTTCGAATTCTCTGATGCGGGGAAAGCCAGGTGTGACGAGTTCATCGCGCGCTATCCCGAAGGCCGCCAGCAAAGCGCCGTGATCCCGCTGCTCGATCTGGCGCAGCGCGAGTGCGGCGGGTGGCTCCCGCAAGCCGCGATCGAACACGTCGCCGAACGCCTTGGCATGGCGAAAATCCGCGTGCTCGAAGTGGCGACCTTCTATTCCATGTTCAACCTCGAACCGGTCGGCAAGAACTTCGTCCAGATTTGCCGCACGACGCCGTGCTGGCTGCGCGGCTCCGACGATCTGCGGGCAGCGGCGAAAGAGGTCACCGGCTGCGGACTGGGCGAATCCAGCGAGGACGGCCTGTTCACCGTAGTCGAGGTCGAGTGCCTGGGCGCCTGCTGCAACGCGCCGATGGTGCAGATCAACGACGACTATTACGAGGACCTGACCGCAGAGAACTTCCGCGGTGTTCTGGAGGCCCTCAAGCGCGGCGAGACGCCGGCGCCCGGCTCGCAGACCGGCCGCGCCGGCTCGGAACCGGTGGGTGGTTTGACCAGCCTGACCGGCGCGGGAGACGATTGATGCTGGCCGATCAAGACCGCATCTTCAAAAACCTCTACGGGCAGGACGACTGGCGCCTGGCGGGCGCGCGCCGCCGCGGCATCTGGGACAACACCAAGGCGTTGCTCGAGCTGGGTCGCGAAAAACTGGTCGAGGAGATCAAGGAATCGGGCCTGCGCGGGCGCGGCGGCGCCGGCTTCCCGGCCGGCGTCAAATGGTCATTCATGCCCCCCGACGACCGGCGTGACGGTCGCCCCCATTATTTGGTGGTCAACGCGGATGAATCCGAACCGGGCACCTGCAAGGATCGCGAGATTTTGCGCTACGACCCCCATACGCTGATCGAGGGCTGTCTGGTTGCCGGTTTCGCGATGGGCGCCAATGCGGCCTATATCTACATAAGAGGCGAGTTCTTCAGCGAAGCTTCGCACGTCAGCCAAGCGATCGCCGAAGCCTATGACGCCGGGCTCATCGGCAAGGACGCCTGCGGTTCGGGCTGGGACTTCGACGTTTATCTGCACCGCGGCGCCGGCGCCTATATCTGCGGCGAGGAAACCGCGCTGCTCGAAAGTCTCGAGGGCAAGAAAGGCCAGCCGCGCCTGAAGCCGCCTTTCCCGGCCGCCTGCGGCCTCTACGGCTGCCCGACCACGGTCAACAATGTCGAGACCATCGCGGTCGCGCCGACGATCATCCGGCGCGGCGCCGCCTGGTTCGCCGGCATCGGCCGCGAAAACAATACCGGCACGAAGATTTATTCGATCTCCGGCCACGTCAATAATCCCTGCAATGTCGAGGAAGCCATGAGCATTCCGCTCAAGGAACTGATCGACAAGCACGCCGGCGGCGTGCGCGGCGGCTGGGACAATCTGCTGGCGGTGATTCCCGGCGGATCGTCGACGCCGTGTCTGTCAAAAAACATTTGCGACGACGTCTTGATGGATTTCGATTCCCTGCGCGAACATAACTCCGGCCTCGGTACCGCGGCGGTCATCGTGATGGACAAGTCGACCGACATCGTCGAGGCCATCACTCGGCTCAGTCATTTCTACCGCCACGAAAGCTGCGGCCAATGCACGCCGTGCCGCGAAGGCATGGGCTGGGTCTACCGGGTGATGCAGCGTTTGGTGACTGGCGACGCCGAGATCGACGAAATCGACATGCTGTGGGACCTCACCAAGCAGATCGAGGGGCACACGATCTGCGCGCTGGCCGACGGTGGCGTGTGGCCGGTGCAGGGGCTGATCCGCCATTTCCGGCCCGAGCTGGAGCATCGCATCGTCGCGCGCAAGACCGCCGCCGGCGAACCGGTGCCGGTTGCCGCGGAAGCGGCAGAGTAGGGCAGGGGGACCGGCCGGCATGCCGAAAATAACCGTCGACGGTGCTGAAATCGAAGTTCCCGCCGGGATCACCGTGCTCCAGGCCTGCGAAATGGCAGGCAAGGAAATACCGCGTTTCTGCTACCACGAGCGCTTGTCGATCGCCGGCAACTGCCGCATGTGCCTGGTCGAAGTATCGCCGGGCCCGCCCAAGCCGGCGGCCTCCTGCGCGCTGCCGGTCGGCGAGGGCATGGAAATCAAAACCGATACCGAGATGGTGCGCAAAGCGCGCAACGGGGTCATGGAGTTCCTGCTAATCAATCATCCGCTCGATTGCCCGATCTGCGATCAGGGCGGCGAATGCGATCTGCAGGACCAGGCGATGGCCTACGGCTTCGACCGCTCGCGCTTCGAGGAAAACAAGCGGGCGGTGAAAGACAAGCATATGGGCCCGTTGATCAAGACGATCATGACCCGCTGCATTCACTGCACCCGCTGCGTGCGCTTCGCCACCGAAATTGCCGGCGTGCCCGAATTGGGCATGCTCGGCCGCGGCGAGCACGCCGAAATCACCACCTATCTCGAAAAGTCGCTCGATTCCGAACTCAGCGCCAACGTCATCGATCTGTGTCCGGTCGGCGCGCTGACGTCCAAGCCTTATGCCTTCGTGTCGCGCCCTTGGGAGCTTAGCAAGGTCGAATCGATCGACGTGATGGATGCGCTCGGCAGCGCCATTCGCGTCGATTCCCGGCAAACCGAAGTGTTGCGGGTACTGCCGCGGCTCAACGAGGACGTCAACGAAGAGTGGATCGCCGACAAGACGCGCTACGCGGTCGACGGCTTAGCCCGGCAACGGCTCGACAGGCCCTATCTGCGCATCGATGGTAAACTGCAGGAGGCCAGCTGGCAGGACGCCTTCGCCGCCATCGGCGAAAAGATCAAAGCAACATCGGGCGATCGCATCGCCGCCATCGCCGGCGATCAGTGCGACGCCGAAGCGATGATCGCGCTCAAAGACCTGATGAGCGCGTTGGGATCCGCCAATATCGACTGCCGCCAGGACGGGGCGAAACTCCCCACCATGCCGCGCGCCGCCTATTTGCTGAATTCGACGATCGCCGGTTTGGAGACCGTCGATGCGGTGCTAATGATCGGCACCAACCCGCGCTGGGAAGCGCCGCTGGTCAACACGCGGCTGCGCAAGGCCTGGCTGCAGAGTAATCTGCAGGCGGCGGCAATCGGTCCCGACGTCGATCTCACCTACCCGGTCGATTATCTCGGCGCCGGCCCCGACACCCTCGCCGCAGTCGCCGATGGCAGCAACCCCTTCGTTGAAGTGCTGAAAAACGCCGAGCGTCCGGCGGTCATTGTCGGCATGGGTGCCCTGGCGCGGCCCGACGGCGCGGCGATTTTGGCGGTTGCCCGCAAGATCGCCGACGATTGCGGCGCGGTACGCGAGGGCTGGAACGGCTTTAACGTCTTGCACACCGCAGCGGCGCGGGTCGGTGGCCTCGATCTGGGCTTTGCGCCAGGCTCCGGTGGCCGCGATGTCGAAGGTATTCTCGCCGGCGCCGCCAGCGATGAAATCGACGTGGTCTATCTGTTGGCCGCCGACGAAATCGATACAACACGCCTCGGCAACGCCTTCGTGATCTATCAGGGCCACCACGGCGACGCCGGCGCCCACCGCGCCGACGTCATCCTACCGGGTGCCGCCTATACCGAGAAGAACGGCACCTATGTCAACACCGAGGGCAGAGTGCAGCTGGCGCGCCAGGCGGTGCAGCCGCCCGGCGACGCCCGCGAGGACTGGGCGATCATCCGCGCACTTTCCGATGTCGTCGGCGGCGGGCTGGATTTCACCACGCTGGGTGATGTGCGCGCGCGCCTGGTCACGGCCAATCGACTGTTCGACCGGATCGGCGAGATCGTGCCGGCGCCCTGGGAGGCGTTCGGCGAGCCCGGCGCGATGTCGAGTGAGCCGTTTATGAGCCCGGTGACGAACTACTACATGACCTGCCCGATCAGCCGGGCGTCGGAGACCATGGCCGAATGCAGCCGCCAGTTTGTCGGCGGCAACGGCGAAAGGACCGGCACCGATGGTTGAGTTCTGGTGGACATACGCCTGGCCGGCGATCTGGATCATCATCCAGATCCTGTTCATCGTCGTTCCGCTGCTGGTTGCCGTCGCCTATCTGACCTACGCCGAACGCAAGGTCATCGGCTTCATGCAGCTGCGCATGGGCCCCAACGTGGTGGGGCCGTTCGGCCTGCTGCAACCGTTCGCCGACGGCCTCAAGCTGTTGGCCAAGGAAGCGATTATTCCGACCGGATCGAACCGGGTAGTGTTTCTGTTGGCGCCGATGCTGACCTTTACGCTGGCGCTGGTCGGCTGGGCGGTCATACCGGTGGCCGACGGCTGGGTGCTGTCGGACATCAATGTCGGCATTCTCTACCTCTTCGCCATCAGCTCGCTCGGCGTCTACGGCATCATCATGGCCGGATGGGCGTCTAACTCGATCTATCCGTTCCTCGGCGCGCTGCGTTCGGCCGCGCAGATGGTGTCCTACGAAATCTCGATCGGCTTCGTCATTGTCACCGTGCTGCTCCCCGTCGGCTCGTTCAACCTGTCCGATATCGTCATGGCGCAGAAGAATCTTTGGTTCTTCATTCCGCTGTTCCCGATGTTCGTGATTTTCTTCATTTCCGCCTTGGCGGAGACCAATCGGGCGCCGTTCGACCTGCCAGAAGCCGAAGCGGAACTGGTGTCGGGTTACAACGTCGAGTATTCGGCGATGGCGTTCGCGCTGTTCTTTCTCGGTGAATACGCCAACATGATCTTGATGAGCGGGATGACCGTCGTTCTGTTTCTCGGCGGCTGGCTGGCGCCGTTCGATTTCGCGCCATTCACCTGGATTCCCGGTATCATCTGGTTCGCGCTCAAAGTCTCGATCGTGCTGTTCTTCTTCTTGTGGGTACGGGCGACGCTGCCGCGCTACCGTTACGACCAACTGATGCGCCTGGGCTGGAAAGTCTTTCTGCCGTTCTCGCTGTTGTGGGTCGTGGTGACCGCCGGCGCCATCGTCGCCTTCGATTGGTTCCCCAAATGAGCGGCCGCGCCGGAAAGGATAGCTGACCATGGCGTTCCTCGATCGCACCGCGCGCGGCCTGCTGCTGAGCGAAATCGTCCGGGGTATGTGGCTCACCCTGCGCTATTTCTTCAAGGGCAAGGTCACGCTCAATTACCCCTATGAGAAGGGGCCGCTGAGCCCGCGGTTCCGCGGCGAGCATGCGCTCAGGCGTTACCCGAACGGCGAGGAACGCTGCATCGCCTGCAAGCTGTGCGAGGCGATCTGCCCGGCCCAGGCGATCACCATCGA
>CAJICQ010000448.1_pt1 | contig 15290 bp, 14 predicted proteins | sample 9199721 | NCBI WGS metagenome assembly CAJICQ01 (sample SAMEA7708344, study PRJEB35096) | sediment metagenome | biome: marine neritic benthic zone biome [ENVO:01000025]; feature: sediment [ENVO:00002007]; material: shallow marine sediment [ENVO:03000034] sea grass bed [ENVO_01000059] ...
CGGTCGTGATGGCCGACGAAGGCGCTGCCGTCGCCGTTACTCGTCCAGTCGCCGCACGTCCTGTCGGCCACCGCTCTGCCGTCGGCGTCCGAGCCGGTCAGAATATCGTGGCGGTTGGGTGAATCGCCGCGGCCGTTGACCTGTTCGCCCTTCTCGTTCAACCCGGTCTGCTTGTCGATTTTGTTGGCATCGCTGTGCAGCGCGGCGAGGCTCTCGGCGATCATCACGCCGCTGGCGTTGAACCAGGGGCCGTTGCCGATGCGGTCGCGCGCATCGACGGTGCTGGTGCTTAGATAGGCCCGCCAGGTCTTCCCGGTCACGCCGGCGGCGTCGGCGAGGACCAGGCATTGCCGGTCGGCGCCCTCCAGCCCGCCCAGATTGGCGCCATCGCCGGGGCCTTGGCTGGTGATGAAGAAACTCATGGAAGTGTCTTGTGCGTGTCCGGCCCATGCGCTCGCGGCCAGAATCGCCGCACTGGCCAACATGATCGTTGCCTTGTTCATAGTCTCTCGTCCTCCCGATTTAAAAATGACCCGGCCGCTGCTTAAACCGCGACAGCTCATCAACAGATCCGTGGCTTCTTTATTCCCCGCTAGGATGCTCGTCGACAACAGAAAAGCGGGTCGGTGCGATCATATCGCCGTGAGCAGGGTGGTTGCTGCGGGGATCACACAGCGTTAGAAGTTTCGCATGCTAGCCAGGATCCAATGACGGAACGGCGGCCAATTTTGCAAAGGCGCGAAGACCATGAAAGCAGCTTATATCGTCGCACAAGGCGGGCCAGAGGTGTTCGAATATGGCGACCTGGCCGATCCCGTCGCCGGGCCCGGCGAGGTCGTCGTTGATATCCATGCCGCCACCGTCAACGGCGCTGACTGGAAAGTGCGGGCCGGTCACTACAGCGAAATGACCGAGTTTCCTTATATTTTGGGCCGCGATTTTTCCGGTGTGGTCAGCGAAGTCGGCGAGGGTGTCGATGACCTGGCTATCGGCGATGCGGTGTTCGGCGTGTGCGATGTCGGCCAGGAGGGGACCTACGCCGAGAAAATCGCCATGAAGGCGGCGATCATTGCCAAGAAGCCCGACAGTCTGTCTCACGTCGAGGCCGCCGCCTTGTCGCTGATTGGCCTCACCGCGCTGGTTTCGGTAGAAGACACGTTGAAGCTCCAGCCGGGCGAACGGATTTTGATCCAAGGCGGTGCCGGCGGCGTCGCCAGCTTCGCCATCCAGCTTGCCAAGCATATCGGCGCCAGTGTGATCACCACCGCCAGTGCGGCGAATATCGAGTATGTGCGCGAATTCGGCGCCGACGAAATCATCGACTACAACGCCCAGGATTTCACCGAGATCGTGGGTGATTGCGACGCCGTGTTCGACACCGTGGGCGGCGATGTCGCCCTGCGGTCCTTCGAGGTCCTCAAGCCGGGCGGCCGTGCCGCCTTTATCGCCTCCGGCCCCCAGGCGCCGGAGTCGCCGCGCCCGGATGTAGAGTCACTGCGCCCCGCCGTCGGCCGCGACCGTGCCCATCTCGAACGTATCGTGGAGTTGTTCGAGGCCGGCGCGGTTAGGGTGCCGGACATCACGACTTATCCACTATCCGAAGCGGCGGCGGCGCACCGGGTGAGCGAAGGGCGGCACCTGCGCGGCAAGCTGGTCTTCGAAGTGCGGTAAACGAGTTAGATTACTGGCCTGGCGCGCAAGGCCGGTAATTGCAGCGCCGGCAGGGTAAGGACCACGACCAGCACCGCCAAAAACGCAATGGGTGCCGCGAAGCTGCCGCTCACATCGCGCAACCAGCCGACCGCGACCGGTCCGATCGAGGCGAGCAGATAGCCGACGCTCATGGCCATCGCCGTCAGCCGGCCGACTTCTTCGGGGTCGGCGCCGGACTCGACCGGCAGCGTGAGCGCCAGGGTAAATTGTACGCCGAGCCCGAGGCCGGTGGAGATGGCCCATGCCCACGGGGCTGCGAGCGGCATGAATGCCGCGCCGGCGAGGCCGAGCACGCTCAACAGCATGCCGAGCACCATCAACAGGCGCCTGACCGTTTGACGGGCGAAAGCAGTAGTTACCGCCAATGCGCTGACCAACTGCGCCACGAATAACGTCGCTACCAGCGACCCCGCGGCGGCGTCGCTCCAGCCCTGCGCCTGATAAATCGGCGCGTACCAGGCGAGGATCGAGAAAAATGACAGGAACGTCACCGTCGAGAACAGAGTGATACGCCAGGCGACAGGATCGCGCCACGGCAGGCCGGGCGGTTTCGTCGCCGGGCGCGGCAGCGGGCTGCTGTCACGGGCGATCGGCAGCCACAGAGCGACCGCCAATAGTGCCGGCAGGCTCCAGATCGCCAGCCCGGCCGGCCAGGAGCCGAGATAGCGGGTAAGCAGCGGCGTCGCCGCCAAGACAATGACCGCGCTCGCCGACATGGTCGACGCATAAAGCGCCGTGATGAACGAGGCATTGGTGCCGAAATGGCGCTTTGCGATCGCCGGCACGTAGACCTGTGCGCCGGCGATGCCGAGGCCGACGACAAAGGCGGAAATGAACAGTACAGGCGCGTGGTGACCTGCAAGCCGCGCCGCGGTGGCGAGGGTAATGCAGATGAGCGTGAGCAATAGGGCGCGCTCGATACCGATCCGCGCGGCCAGGCGGTTGGCGATCACGGGAAATACGGCGAGGCAGATCACCGGTATCGTCGTCAACAGGCCAAGCGAGGTGTAGGAAAGGCTCAAATCGAGACGGATGGTTTCGATCAACGGTGACAGCGAGGCCATCGCCGGCCGCAAGTTCAGCGCCGCGATCACGATTGCGGCGACAAAAAAAATCCGGCTGGTGGTTGTTGGCGTGCCGGTTAATTCAGCGTCTTTGTCCATGAGCCCCCAGCGGCTGATTAGCCGACCTTGACCGGCACCCCCTGCTCGGCCGAATTAACGATCGCCTCGATGACGGCGCAGCCGTGGATCGCCTGCTCGGGCGTCACAGGATAGGCGGCGCCGCCGCCGGCTGCGTCGGCGAACGCCTCGAGCTCGGCCGAGATCGTATCGAAACCCGCGAAATCGCGCTCCTCGGTGTTGATGACGCCGGCCGCGCCAGTGATCTGGCCGGTATTGTTGGGGGTGAAGAGGAACGCGCTCATATCGGGATTGCGGATTTCGGTCGAGCCTTCGGAACCCCACACGTGCATGCGGAATGACGGATGGGTCGCCAGTAGCGTGCCCACATAGCCCGACATGCCGTTTTTCATGCGGAACAGGATCGATGTGGTGTCGTCGTGGTCGTTGGGGACGATGAGCCGGAAGCTCTGGCAGTAAACCTCGTCAACTTCACCGAACAGATCGATCATCAGGTCGATAATATGGATCGCCATCGGCGTCAGCCCGCCGGCCGGCGTCTCGCGCTTGTCGGCCCGCCACGCATCGGCGGCGAGCGCCATGCCAATCGGCGCGCACATGGTGCCTTCCCAATGGAGCAAGGTGCCCAAGGTCCCCGCGTCGACCTGCTCGCGCAGCGCGGCGACCGCCGGGCTGAAACGCCGGTTGAAACCAACTGCCAGCGCGACCCCGGCATCTTGCGTCGCCGCAACCGCCTCTTCCGCGCCCGCCTTGGTCAGGGTCAGCGGTTTTTCCATGAACACGCTCTTGCCCGCTTTCGCGGTTGCCACGATCTGGTCGACATGGCGCGAATGCGGGGTCGCATAGACAACCGCGTCGATGGCCTCGTCGGCGAGAATCGGATCGATCGAATCGTAGAGGCTGAACCCCTGCTCCTCGGCGAAGTCGGCGACCTTTGACGGCGTGCGGACGGCGCCGGCGGTGAAACGGATCTTGTCAGACTTGTTCTGTACCGACTGGACGAGCACTTTGCCCCACCAGCCGAGGCCGACAATGGCGGCGTTAATCATTGCGAGTCTCCCAACGCGAAAACGCTTTTCTAGTATGCTAGATGTGTGGCGCTGTGGCGCGAATAGCGGGCATGATGATCGAAGCGCCTGCGGCCTGCAACCTGTTTGCCAGAGGACTTTCACTCCCATGCCTGATCGTTTCGGACCGCGCGGCGTCTTCGCGCTTTTCATACCGCTGCAAAACGCCAACATGCAGCCCGAATATGAAATGCTGCGGCCCAAGGGCATCAGCAACCAGATCTACCGGTTCACTCTGGAGGTGCCCGACCGCGTGCCCGAAGCCGTGTTGCGTGCCATTAAGGGCGGGCTAGGGTGTTGGCCCGACCGGGTGATCGTCGGCAACAACGTCGAGATGCGGATTTGGACGCCCGATCAGCACGCCGAATACTGCGGTAAACTCCAGGACGCGATCGGCGACGTGCCGTTGGTGACGGCGACGGATGCCTGCGTCGCCGCGCTCAAGACGATGGGAGCGAAACGCATTGCCGCGTTGTCGCCGATGTCCGACGTCTATTCCAAAAGCGTCCAGGACTACTACCAGGCGATGGGGTTCGACGTGCCGTATCACGCCGGACTGCAAGTCAAAAAACCGGAAGACATCATCAAGGTCTCCCTCGAGCAGGCATTGGAGGGTTTCCGCAAACTCGACCACGACGACGTCGATACCTTTTTGCATGTTGGCGCTGCGTTGGGCATCGTCGACATGGTCGAAGACCTTGAAAAGGAGCTGGGCCGGCCCATCGTATCGACCAATATCGCGACCTATTGGTATGCCTTGCGCCAGCACGGCATCAGCGATGCATTGGAGGGCTTTGGACAGTTAGCGCGAAAGACCGAGATTGCGGGCTAACCGTGATAGGCTAAGCGCTTCAGATAGGCCGTTTGGAGAGAGAACGACAATGGAAAAGTTCGGTGTTGGGCAGGGGGTTCTAAGGCAGGAGGATCCGCGGTTGTTGCGCGGCCGGGGATTATTCGTCAACGATGTCAATCTGCCCGGCCAGACTTATGCGGTCGTCTTACGCTCGCCCCATGCGCATGCCGAGATCAAATCGATCGAGGTGAGCGCTGCCGCGGCAGCGCCCGGCGTTGTCGCGGTCTTCACCGGCGAGGACATTGCCGCCGACAATCTCGGCGTGCCGGGCATGCCGGCGAAATGGAAGCGGCCCGACGGCGAACCCATGAAGTACCGGCCGCAGCCGCCGCTGGCTTTGGGCCGGGTGCGCTATGTCGGCGATCCGGTGGCGCTGGTGGTCGCCGAAACCCTCGACCAGGCGCGCGACGGCGCCGAGCTCATTGATATCGATTACGAACCTCTCCCGTCGGTCACCGATACCGCCCAAACGGTCGAGCCCGATGCGCCCCTGGTATGGGACGATTGTCCCGACAACGTCTCGGGCTTGTATCAGGCCGGCGACGCCGCTGCCGTCGAAGCGGCGTTCGCCAACGCCGCCCATATCATCAAGCGGCGGTTCGTGATCTCGCGCGTGTTCGCTCAGTACATGGAGCCGCGCGGCGCGATCGGCGCCTACGACGAACGCGAAGACCGCTTCACGCTCCATGCCGACGTGCAATACCCGCACCGGGTGCGCCAACTGCTGGCGGAAAAGATTTTCTCGATCCCGGAACAAAATCTTCGCGTGGTCGCGCGCGACGTCGGTGGCGGCTTCGGCACCAAAGGCTGGCAGTACCCGGAACATCGCCTGGTTCTGTGGGCAACGCGCAAGATCGGCCGGCCGGTGAAATGGTCGTGCGAGCGCAGCGAAGCGATCCAGGCCGACGAGCATGGCCGCGACAACGTCACCGAAGCCGAGCTGGCTTTCGACGCCAACGGCAAGGTGGTTGGCCTGCGGGTCAACACGATTGCCAATATCGGCGCCTATCTGTCGGCGATCCGCAACCTGCTAGCGGTGTTCTCCAATGTCGGCACCTTGATCGGCGTCTATGACATACCAGCCGCCCATGTCGCCGTGCGCACGGTCCATTCCAACACCAATCAGACCGCCCCCTATCGCGGCGCCGGCCGCCCCGAAGCGACCTATGTGATCGAGCGCATGTTCGACGAAGCAGCGCGTGAATTGGATATCGACCCGGCCGAACTGCGCGCGCGCAACATGATTGCACCCGACGCCATGCCGGTAAAAACCGCGTTGGGGCTGACCTATGACTGCGGCGAATTTGCCCAAAACCAGGCGGAAGTTCTGAGAATGGCGAACTATGCCGAGTTCGCCAGTCGCCGCGAGGCAGCCGCGGCGCGCGGCAAATTGCGGGGTATCGGTATCGGCAACCCGATCGAGCGGGCAGCGTCGCCGGCGCCCGATTTCGCCGAGATCCGCTTCAGCACCGACGGCACGGCGACCATCCTGATGGGCACCAAGAGCCAGGGGCAGGGCCACGAGACGGTCTACAAGCAGATCGTCGGCGAGCGGCTCGGCCTGGGTCCGGAGGAAATGCGCGTCATCGACGGCGATACCGACCGGGTCGCTTTCGGCATGGGCACCATGGGTTCGCGCTCGACGGTGATTGGCGGGTCGGCGCTTTACTTTGCCGCCGACAAGGTCATCGACAAGGCGACGGAAATCGCGGCGCATTTGCTCGAAGCCAGCGCTGCCGATCTGGAATTCGCCGAGGGCAAGTTCGTCGTCGCCGGCACCGACCGCGAAATAACATTGAGAGATGTGGCGAAGGCCTCGTTCCTGCCGGCGAAGCTGCCCGCCGGGATGGAGCCGGGCCTCTTCGAATCCGCGACCTTTGTGCCTGACGACGATACCTATCCCAACGGCAGCCATGTCTGCGAGGTCGAGATCGATCCCGACACCGGCACGGTCGAGATCGTCGGCTACTGGGTGGTCGACGATGTCGGCACCATGGTCAACCCGATGATCGTGAAGGGCCAGATCCATGGCGGCGTCGCGCAAGGGGTCGGCCAGATCCTGATGGAGCAGGTCGCCTACGAGAAGGACAGCGGTCAGCTGCTCAGCGGCTCGTTCATGGATTACGCGATGCCGCGCGCCGACAATTTCGGCCCTATCGAGATTGCCAGCAACGATGTGCCCACCAAGCGCAATCCACTCGGCGTCAAAGGCGCCGGCGAAGCGGGCACGGTCGGCGCCATGCCGGCGCTGATGAACGCAATCATGAACGCTCTGGCCGAGGTCGGCGTCGACCACCTCGATATGCCGGCGACGCCCGAGCGAGTATGGCGGGCGATTGCAGAGGCGCAGGGCTGAGCGCGCGCTCTCTTGTGAGGCGAAAGGCGATGGAACCCGCAGCGCATGTTCGCAAGGTCCGCCGCAAATCGATGTTCGGGTACGCCTACCTGGTGACGCCCGGAATCGCTTTGCTCGGGCTCGCGCTGTTCGATGCCGTGACGGCGTCGCGGTGGTTGATCTTCGTCGGGCTGTCCGCGGTTCTCTTCGTGTTCCTGTTTTACCTTCCCTTGGTCAGCCATTTCCGGTGCGCGACCTGTAAGCGGTTTTTCCACTATGAGCGCGTCGGGTTGGATGCCGGCGAGACGGTCTACCGGTGTGTCGGGTGCGGGCACACAAACCACGAGAGGGAATGGTGCGGAATGACCGACATCGTGAAATCGTCGCGGAGCCTTATCCGTAAGTGAATGCGACCAAAGCGCGGTTTTACACGGTGTAGCGTTCGATCGCCTCCGCACTGAACTCCATGCCGTGTCCGGGGCGGCCGGGCGGCGCCATCATGCCGTCGACGATCTCGACCGGATCGCGCCAGAGATCTTCGGGGCTGCCGGCAAGAACTTCCACCAGCGCCCCGTTGGGGATCGCGACCAGCACCTGAACCGAGAGCTCGGGCACCAGGTGAGGCGCGATCTTGACGTCGTACGCCGCGGCGAGATGGGCGATCTTGATCATCTCGCTGAAACCGCCGCAGCGATGGATATCGGGGTTGAGGTACTGCGCCGCCTTGGCGTCGATCAGGTCGCGGAAGCCATAGCGGGTATATTCATTCTCGCCGGTCGCGACCGGAATCGAGATGGCGCCGGCGACATCGGCGCATTGCGCGATATTGTCGGCGAGCACCGGCTCCTCGTACCAATAGAGCGCATACTCTTCGAGCAACTTGGCGACGCGGATATTGGTCGCGACATCCCAGCGCTGATTGGCATCGACGAGGATCTCCATGTCGTCGCCGAGCGCCTCGCGCACCGCGCGCACGCGCTCGACGTTTTCCATGAGGTTCGGCAGGCCGATCTTGAACTTGTAATGGCGGCAACCGAGGGCGCGGAAGCCTTCCGCTTCGGCGATCAGCTGATCGACGCTGTAGGGCAAAAAGCCGCCGCTGCCATAGACCGGCACCTTGTCGGCATGGGCGCCGAGCAGGCGCCACACCGGCTGGTCCATCGACTTCGCGAGAATATCCCAAAGACCAATATCGATCGCACTGATAGCGTAGACCGGCACGCCCTTTTTACGGATGCCACGATCGTTTTCGTACATCTTCTGCCACAACCGCCCGACGTCGAGGGGGTCCTCGCCGATGAGCAGCGGGATCAGGCTCTCTTCCAGATAGGCCCGCACCGAGCGCGCGCCAAAGCCGCCAACCAGCATGGTGTAGCCGAGACCTTGCAGGCCCTGGTCGGTCTCGATGCGAGCGACGACGTAAGTGTTGGCGGGGTAATATTCAGATACTGGCGCGCTGTTGGGCACGTGCAATGTCGATGTCGTGATGTTGGTGATTTTCATCTGCGTCTCCTCCGCGTCGCTGCTCGTTGTAGCAGGCAAACGCCCGCGGAAGTATGTCGTTGATTGCCGCTCCGGGCACGCGTTACGACCGCATTATTTTGGATTTAAAGCTTGACGACGCGAATCGCATTGTGATTCGGTGTATTTATGGCGGCACTTAGAAATATTCGCCCGCGAATATTTACTCGTTCACCGTGGGCCGCGAAAGCAATACTTATCGGCTTTGTTGCCGCTCTGGCAATTCTGGCTTCGGCGTCGGTCGGCGGCAATCCGGCGCATGCGCAAGTAAATTGCGATGTACGCAAAAGCCTGCTGGCAAAGCTCGATACGGGCTACGACGAGCAGCCGGTGGCCAGCGGTTTGGCGTCGACCGGAAACCTGGTCGAGTTGCTCATTTCGTCCGGTGGCACCTGGACTATCCTGATAACTAATCCCAATGGCATCACCTGCATTGCTGCGGTGGGCGAGGATTGGCAGGATGTGAAACCCAAAATCCCGGGCGAAGCGAGCTAGCCGCGTCAACACCCGGCCAGCGTGCGCCGGTCAATTCAAGGGCGGGCAAGAGAACAGTTTAATCGAACAGGCTGTCGATATCGTCCTGTGAGAGGCCTTGTCCATTCAATTGGGGGCCGTTCAGGAGTTGTTCGTCTGCGCTGCACTCGTCGGCTACGACTTCGAGCGACTCCAGTTCCTGCTCGCCGAGCAGTTGTTTGAGCGCCTCGACCCGCTCTTCGACATAGGTGATCGACCTGGCGACGCGGCCGACCCGCTGGCCGGTAATGTCCTGAAACGAGCAGGCCTCGAAGACGCTGTTGGCGTTCTCGGTGATTTTATCCAACAGGGCGAGCTGGTCGGGGTCATCGATTTTCTCGCGCAGCTGGGCGATGGCCTCGCCATTGCTTTCCATCGCTTCCATGATCGAGTTTGTGGCCGATTCCGTCGCCGCAACGACGGCGACCATCTGATCGCCCATGCTTTCGAAGTTTTCCGTTGGTGCCACTGGCCGGTCGATCGCCGCGACCTCCTGGCGAACCCGCAAGATGTAGCGCGACAGACCGTCAAGTTCCTGTTTCAGGCGGCTCATCGGACCCTCCGTTTGGCCAACATACCCGTCCTTGCGCCTGCCACAGTTGCGGCTTTCCTAATGAAATCGCGTATAAGGCGTGGCGCGGTATCAGAACATGCAACAACTTTATCAACGGATCTTTAAGATGGGTGGCGGCCTATCGTTAATATCTATTAATTATTCGAAGATTTATTGGCCAATGTTGGGGCGTTTGCCCGGCGGTTTGCCGATTGGCTATTGCGAGTTTTGCTACCAGTGACGATTACATTCGCCGCGCAGGGCGCTGAGCTCTATCCTGCCGCAATTTCGAGCATTGAATTGGCGCAGTTGAGAAACTTGGCCAAATCCGAGCTGGGTAGGAGGCCGGCCGCGCGATTGCGCGGTAATCGAGACCTGAGCGAACTGCTGGCAATCGATGGAAGTCTGGACAAAATCGCTAAAGCGCGGCTGGGATGCAGTGCGCGACCGGTCCGTGCGGTCCTATTTGACAAGAACAACGATTTCAACTGGACATTGGGCTGGCACCAGGACCGCACCATCGTCGTGCAAGAGAAACGCAATGTTTCCGGCTTTGGTCCCTGGACAAAAAAGGCCGGACTCGTCCACGTGGAGCCGCCGTTCGAAATCATCGCGCGGATGGTCACCTTGCGAGTTCATCTTGACGCGTGCGACTTGGAAAATGGGCCGTTGAGGATTGCGCCGGGTTCGCACCGCCTCGGCCGTCTGCCCGCATACGAAAATGCTGAAACCGCAGAACGACTTGGAAGCCTGACATGCTTGGCCAACCCTGGCGATGTCTGGCTCTACGCAACCGCGATTATTCATGCGTCGGAGTCGGCCCGCGTACCGAGGCGGCGGCGCGTGCTACAGGTCGACTATTCGGGCGACGATCTGCCCGGAGGTTTGCAATGGCTCGGCGTCTGAAGCGCGGGGCGGCGAATGAGAAAGGTCGGCTTGACATTGACGGTTTTGACGACAAGTGTCAGCGGCAATGCCAACTGATAATCAACGGCGGCGTGCGGTCGCACGCAAGTCAAGAAAGGGTGGCATCGAAGCACGCCCGCGGGAAAAGGAGAGGGTCGCATGAAATTCGTGCGCTATAACGACGGGACCACCGGACTCTTGGTGGACGATCAAGTCGTCGATATTGCTGCGGCGCGCGCCGCACTCGGCTCCGGCGGCGCGCACACGCTGGCCCGCTTGTTGCCCGGGGACGGGCGCGGCAGCTGGAACGACATGATCGCCCATTGGGACGAAGCGCGCGAGCCGCTTAGCGAATTGGCCGCCTACGCCGCCGAAGGCGGGGTCGACGGCATGCAGGCGCTGGCGTCGGTTCGTCTGGTGGCGCCGCTGCCCGATCGGCGCAATCGCATCATAGCGCTGGGCGCCAACAATGCGGCGCACGCCGCCAACGCCTTCCGGGCCGTAACTGGCGAGGAGTTCACCGAAGAGCAATTCCTCAAGGAGCCGCGCGAAGGCCTGCCACCGTGGGGATTCTTGATCATGCCTGAGACGGTGGTCGGGCCCGAGGCCGAGGTGAAACCGGAAGCCGGCGTCGAGAAGTTCGACTACGAGGTCGAGGTTGGCGTCATTCTGGCGTCGGGCGGCCGCCGGATGTCTGCTGACGACTTTGCCGTCTGGGGCTTCACCGCTTGGAACGATCTGTCGATCCGCGACGCGCGGCTCGGCATCGGCCCGCCGATCCACCGCGGCGCCTTCAACTGGGCGCTGGAGAAGAATTTCGACACCGGCAATGTCTGCGGCCCGTGCGTCGTCGTCGACGAGGACTATGACGTGAACCGCCTGCGCTGCGTGCTGCGGGTCAACGGCGAGGTGCGCCAGGACTGGTCGACGGCGGACATGATCTACAACTTCGCCGAAAGCGCCGCGTTCATTTCGAAATACGTCGAACTGGCGCCCGGCGACATTCTGTGCTCCGGCACCGGCGCCGGCACGGCAATCGAAGGCGGTGTGGACGGTAACCGCTGGCTGCAGCCCGGCGACCGCATAGAGGCGGAAGTCGAAGGCGTCGGCATCCTGGCCAACACGGTTGGCAACTGGCGTGCCGGCTGATCGGGCGGCGCGTCCCGGTACGCATATTTGAGGGGGCGACGGTATGGCACGGTTCACCCGAGCGGAAATCCTCGACCGGCTCAAAGCCGTGCGGGCAGCCGACGGAGTCTTGTTCGACGCCTTTTGCGGTTCGGGCATTACCGCCAAGATGGCGGCGCGCGGCGGCGCCGACATGGTGACCACCCATATCCTGGCTTTTTTTCGCATGCAGGGCTTGAGTTCCATGGCGGGGTACCTGCCGATCGGCGACGCCAACGCGATCACGCTGGAAATCGGCGAGCGCTTCCTGGCGAACGTGGTTCCCGATTGCCCGGTGATGGCCGGTATCCTGTGCGGCGACCCGACGCGCGACATGCGGCGCTTCGTGCACACGCTGGCCGACGCCGGCTTCGACGGGATTATGAATTGCCCCACCGTCGCCCTGATCGACGGCCAGTACCGCAAGGACCTCGAGGAAACCGGGCTCGGCTATGCCCACGAGATCGATATCCTCGGCTACGCCAGCAGCCAGGATATTTTTACCAAGGCCTTCACCACCACCTCCGACGAGGCGCTGGCGATGGCCGAGGCCGGGGTCGACAACATCATCGTCCATTTCGGCAACAGCTCGGGCGGCTCGATCGGCTCGCAGACGGTGATGGGCCTCGACGATATGGTCGCCCGCACGGTCGCCATTTGCGACGCCCTGGCGGGCCGCTACGACGACCGCATCATCACGGTCCATGGCGGCGCCATCGAAGCGCCCGACGACTTCGCCGCGCTGCTGCGCCAGGTGCCGCGGCTCGACGGCTATATCGGCGGCTCGTCGGCCGAGCGCTTCCCGATCGAAGATTCGGTACCCAAAGCGGCCGAGGCTTTTAAGGCCGTGCGGCGAAGCTAGGTCCCCTCACGATCGTCGGCGGAAGATGCCGTCGTAGAAGGTGTAGAGCACGACCACGAGCAGGATATCGCCGACCGGGCTAGTGAAGACGTACCACCACTCCTTGTCCTCGAGGATGACCAGCGCGCGGCGCAGGTTTTCGTCGGCCAGGGGTCCCAGCAGAACCGCCAGCACCATCGGCGCCACCGGAAAACCGAAGCGGTGCAGGATGTAGCCGCCGATGCCCGCCGACAGCATCAGATAGACGTCGAAATAGCTCAGCCGCACGGCGAAGGCGCCGATCACGCAGACCGGGATGATCATCGGCAGGATCAGCGTTTGCGGCAGGCTGAACAGCTTCACGCACGGCTTGATGAGCACGATCGCCATGCCGTACATCAGGAAGTTGGCGATGATCAGGCCGATATAGATGAAGAAAATCAGCCCCGGGTTCTCGGTCTGGATGGTCGGCCCGACGACGACGTTTTTCAGCTCCAGCGCGGCGAGGATCGCCGCCGCCGCGGCATTGCCGGGAATGCCGAGGGTCAGCGTCGGCAGCATCGAGCCGCCGATGTTGGCGTTGTTGGCGACCTCGGCGCAGACGATGCCCTCGTAGCTGCCTTTGCCCCATTTCTTCTGCTCTTCCGGCTTGGCGCGCCGGCGGCCGATATCGTAGGAGAAGAACGACGCCACATTGGCGCCGGCGCCGGGGATCGCGCCGACGATGGTGCCGATCAGGCCGGAACGGATCGAAGCCCGCGAGTATTTCACCAGGGTGCGCAACGGCGGCACCACGCGGCCGACCTCCGAGGGGATCCCGGTGGGGCTTTTCTGGGGCAATACCCGCATCACTTCGGCGAGGCCGAACAGGCCGATCAGCAGCGGGATATAGCTGATGCCGTCGTCGAGAACGTACGAGCCGAAGGTGAACCGCGAGACGCCGTGGATCGCGTCGAGGCCGACAAAGGCGATCAACAGGCCGATCCAGCCTGAAATCCAGCCCTTGAGCGGCCGGTCCCCCGCCGACATGGTGCCCGAGATGGCGATGCCCCACAGCGCCAGCAGAAACATTTCCCACGAGCGGAATTGCAGCGCCAGCGTGAGCAGCAGCGGAATAAAGGAGATCAGCAATACGATGCCGACCCAGTTGCCGATGAAGGACGCGGCAATCGCGGTGCCGAGCGCAAGCCCGCCTTCGCCGCGCTGGGCGAGCGGATAACCCTCCATCATCGTCGGCACCGCGTCGGGCGTGCCGGGGATGTTGACCAGCACCGCCGAGATGGCGCCGCCGAATACGCTGCCGGTATAGACGCCGAGCATGAACATGATGGCGACGCTCTGGCTCATGCCGGTCGATAAGCCGATCAGCAGCGCCATTGCCATCGTCGTCGACAGGCCGGGCAGCGCACCCCAGATGATGCCCAGGGTGACGCCGAGCAGCGCCGTCGCCAGCATCAGCGGCGTCAGGGCCAGCGCGATTTGGTCGAGCAGCACGGCGTCAGCCTGCCGCGGGCAGCAGGATGTGGAAGGCGTAGCGGAAGATACCGGCCAGTGCGAACACCATGAGCACGCTGAACAGGCCGCATTTCCACCAGGCCCCGCGCCAGAAGAACCACAGGATCGCCATCAGGATCGGAATGGAAATCGCCTCCCAGCTGGAGAACTGGAATACGAAAAACGATGTCGGGTAGCGCAGGTCGAAACTGATCCAGCCGGCAAGCAACACGTAGCCGATCAACACCGCCATCAGCAGCAGAGTGCGCCGGGCTTCACGCTGGGCCAGATAGTTTTGCGCGGCGGCGCGCGTGGCGGGAAAAAAGTCGATCGCACCGCCCGAACGGATCGCGCTTGCACCGAGACCGACCGCCATCGCCAGCAGGCTCAAGCCGGTCAGGAAGGGGAATAGCCCGGGCGCGGTGAAGATCGAGGTCGGGACTTCGAGGCGCACCGATAGGACCATCGCCGCGATCGCAAGCGCACCGATAACCACTGCGGCGCCGAGATCCTTGCGCGGCGTCGTGCGCTCAGACCCGCCTTCTTCACCGGTGAAGTGCGCTTTTTCCTCCGGCGGTCCGGAGGTTTCGTTGGAGGTCATAGAACCGGTCCGAAAGCTCGTGCAAAAAACACAAGAACGGGTGGGCCGCGAACGCCGCGCGGCCCACCTGTCACTTCATTTAAAATGGTCGTGCCTGGCGAGCGATCAGCTTGCCGGCAGCGCCAGCGGCTTGTAGCCCTTCGGTGGCCACCACTTGTCGAAATCGGCGGGATCCGGAAGACCCAGCTCTTCCGGTGTTTTGGCGCCCGGTACCTTGAGCTTCTGGAACGTGTTCGCAGTCACCGCTTCGAGGAAGGCGGCGCGGCGGTCGGCCTCTTCGCCCAGCTTGATGTCGATGAACAGCTTACGCTTCTTCACCACTGCCTTGAACGAGTCGGAATTGACTGCGGCGACGAACGCGTCTTGCACTGCCTGGATCACCTCGATCGGCGCATCGCGGCGGATACCGATATTGTAGATGCCGCTGAACGGCAGATCTTTCTTGATCTGCGGCAGGAAGTTGCCGACCGACGGCATCACCGTGCCGTCTTCCAGCTTGATGTCCTCTGGTCCGGTCTGTTGCAGGTTGCGCAATTTGCCCGAACGCACGAACTCGATGTGCTCGTGGACGCCGCCGCCGGCAA